>Ga0315321_10000161_pt1 | contig 44280 bp, 40 predicted proteins | sample M180m21515metaG_FD_203464 | JGI IMG/M metagenome (GOLD analysis project Ga0315321, IMG submission 203464) | Ammonia-oxidizing marine archaeal communities from Monterey Bay, California, United States - M1 80m 21515 | ecosystem: Environmental > Aquatic > Marine > Intertidal zone | place: USA... | reverse complement strand
TTCTCCTCAATTCTTTCTTGTCTAAAGATTCAAGTGTACATAGTACTAATTAGCGTTTATTTAATATCGGAAAATCCCATAAAATGTCCGATTAATATACCTACTTTCACCAATTCAGTCAATAAAAACTCAATTAACTAGGCTTCTTCAACCCGTATTTCATAACTATGCTGAATATCTTTGATACCCCAATACAACTGCCCTTGGCCTTCAACATAGAATTCCAACGCCACATCCCGCCATAAATAACTACGCCCTTCGGCGATCGGCATCGCAATCACATACGGGCCCGGTAAAAAATCAAAATCCGCTATATGCACATCGCAATACACATGCCCCGTTCGAATATGGTTCAATCGTCTATCGGTCAAACTGGCAATGGCAGCAACCTTTAGTCCGTCTTTACGGTGAAAATTTAGGGTTGACGCCAAGCCCTGTACTTCACGTTTCAATCGAAAACTAAATTGGATGGTAACAGCACTGTGAATCGGCACCGTGGTGGTCTCTTCGCCATTTACCAGTATTCGGCATTCTATTTGATCGACATCGCTGGATGCAGGATATACTGGGCCATATATGCTATCTCGAGCTTCACCGGGCTGATTATTCTTAGGCGTATCCACCAAAACTATTTTCTTCCACATCGTCTCTCCACCCACCTGCAACACCACCTCATTACGCGCCCCTAAAGTCTCTCGATGCTCAGTACCTTTAAATCCCATTATAAGTGGTGCATCCGGAAATTTATCTAATACATCCAAGCGTTCGACTTTTGTAATCGTAGCAGGCGATCCATTGACCAGCAAGGTAACATCCTTTTCCGAAGAAGCTTTATACCATCCAGACAATACAAAAGATTCCTGTTCGGCGGGTAACACATATTCCGCCTCTGGAACTTTAGGCTCTGAAACACCTAACTGCAATTCAGGATCATCATCTATCTCATCCTCCACCGCTACAACGGGCTCATCAACTTGCTTCTCTGGCAAACTATGTGTCCCATCGCCTAAATGCCGTCTTTTATCTTCCTCCTCCATCGACTTCAAATAGGTTTGAACGGTCTCTAAAGACGGACCCATCGCATGGATTTTACCTTCATGCAGCCAAATTGCCTTCTCGCATAGCTTAATAACAGAGGCATGTGAATGAGATACAAATACAATAGTCACTCCTTTCTTTTTAAGCTCTTCCATTCGAGTGAAACATTTATTTTGAAAAGCATAGTCTCCCACCGACAATACTTCATCAATCAACAATATATCCGGCTCTAGATGTATTGCTACCGAAAATCCCAAACGTGCCTTCATCCCTGAACTATAGGTCCCCACTGGACTATCGATAAACAATTCCAATTCTGAAAACGCTATAATGGCACCCAACACCTCATTCGTTTCACGTCGACTCATTCCCATCAAGGATGCTGAATTGAATATGTTTTCGCGTCCGGTTAAGCGAGGACTAAATCCAGCACCGAGATTAATCAATGCTTGCACACGCCCAGCAATGGATATCTTTCCCCTATCGGGCTTTACAAGGCCATTTAGCATTTTAAGCAATGTCGTTTTACCAGAACCATTGCGCCCAATAAGCGCCAAACATTCACCAGGAACTATTTCCAGCGACACATCGTTTACCGCATAAAACTCATCTTTACGCAAGCCTTCTTGCTTACGCCCCATAACCTCACGAAGTAAATCCACTATTCCATAACTAAGATGCTGTTGAGCATTGCGCGAATATTTTTTGCTCACCTGTTCTATACGGATAATGGGCTCAGACATTATGAACGCTCCGAAAGAATAGGAATTGAAATGTGAAATAGAAACCAACCGACAAGACCAACAACCAACACCACTCCACCGTGTAGCAATAGCATAGGCACATCAATGAAGGAATTGTTAACCGCTAAAGAACGTAGATTGACTAAAATCATCGTTACCGGATTGATCACCTGCAATTTATCCAGCATTGTTCCCGCAGGAATAGCATAAATTACCGGGGCTAAAAATCGTAAAGGCACTATAATCAATCGCACAATGCGCCCCACATCTTTATAAATTGTATTAAACGGCGCCAATAAAAGACCCGGTGCCATCCCCCATATTATCATCAAGGGAAACAAAACTATAAACTTTAGAAAACCAATGGGTGAAAACACACCGGCCATGATTGAGAATACCAACATCACTCCAATTCGAAACAAGCTATTAAACCCCACCCGGTAGGCCACGGAGATGACCAAGGCTTCTGGTGCAATATTGAGATGATTCAATAAGTTCTTGGATCGGTTCATCAAATCCATCGACAATGTAATCGATTCGGTATACGTTTGATATAGCATCATACCATAAACAACAAAAACCGAAGCTGGCATACCCAGCCCCTCTGCACTGATCAATCGGGTTTGCATAAGGTAATAGAAAATACCCGCCAAAATAAGGGGATCCAACAAGTCCCACACAAAGCCCAAGACCGAACCCGAATACGATTCCTTAATATCTTTCAGTACGAGTCGATAGGCCACATAGCGTGACTTTAGCACCCCACTCACCATTGAACGCACAACTTCACCTACATGAAACGCGCTAGATTCTGCTGAATACACACGTATAGGAGACGGAGAATCCATTATTAAAATAAATCCATGTAATCCACCATAGGAAAGGCTTTTAAACCACTATCAGGAGTCGCATTGTACACCTCTACCCCATGTGCATCACACCAAGCTCGAGCAACATCAAATGCTTCATCCATACGTTCAGGCTTAGGTGTAATGAATTTTTTAGCAGCCCCAGTGTCCGCAGTATACTTATCCGTAAAATGAGTCGGCTTTGCAGCATCTTGCGCAGTCCAAACTTGAGCACCCTTTGTTCCTAAGGCCTCTTTTTTACCCTCATCCAGTTTTAAGTTGTACCGATGGTCACAGCCCACCAAGTAAATTTCCTTGAATCCCATAACCACAGCAATTTGTAACATCATATGCACAACAGTAAAACCTAGGTGTAGCTGATCAGGTGATCCCGAAAACTTGTAGGGCTTACTCCCATCAAAGGAAAAGGGAACCGGGCACGCATTTTCACAATCCATCAAGGTAGCATATTCGAAAGGGAAAAACTTGGGTGTATGTGCAGGCACATTATCCATATACTCCACGCCATACTCTTCGACCTGCAATCGATCCAATACGCCCCAATACGTGAAATCAAACCCCCATTTTTCATAGCCTAAATAACAACGATTGGAACCCAGTGTAATTTCATCTTTCAGCAATTCCATATCCAAATCATTCAAGCTTGGACCATTCCCAACCACAAAGCAACGCTTCCCTTTATGTTTATTTTTATATTCATCCAGAATACGCGGTATCTTGAGATACTTAGTCCCCGCAAAAGACTCGATGGCAAAGCGCCGAAAACCGTATTGCCACAATCCTCTAAAAAGTTCATATCGGGGTAAAAGCTCAGGCATGTAATTATCAGGTACAAATTGCAATTCCACTGACTTACCTACGTATGGAACTACAACCGATGTCATGCCTGGCAATTTACTCAATGTATCCTGCAATTGTTTATTCACACCCGTAACCAAATGGCCTACATACGCTACCTTACGTATCACTTGTGCATATTTTTCAGACAGCAATCGTCCTTCATCTCTTAATTCATTCGGAACAATAAATAAGACCTGAGCATGCTTGGGTAATTTACGTAGCCATCGTTCCACCAATTGCTGTGAGCCCATGGTGTACAATACTGCATGGCGAGAATACGGAAAACCATCACTACAATCATCCAATGGTACTTCAATAACTTGAGACGTCGCTGCCCTACCACTACTCAGAGAGATAGCGGGTATTGAAGTATGCGACTGAGCGCCTGGCAACGGTACGGGATCGGGCTGTAAACGCTCCTTAGGTGACAAACGTGCGACCTTGCCCATCGTACCGCCTGCGAAATGCACCACATACGGAATTGTATCCCAGTTGGTTTTATACGTTTCCGTGTGCACATCGAAATACAAGCATTTGGAAGCGCCCAGAGTTGTGGTAAATACCAAACCGATATCCAAGCAACCGATATCCAATCGCAACGTTTTTCGGTAGAAATAACGGAAGAAATCCTGATCATGCCATTTCACATCATCGTGGATGCTATCGAGTACCTTTAAATACTCAGAGGCTTTTACAAAGTCTTCAAAATCGGTCATCAGCTTTAAAAAATCTTCCGCAATAGACAGATTAACTCCGGTATTGATCTCTGTGATATAGGTACTTTTCCACCCTTCAATCTCATCAAATCGCTCAGCCACCTTAAGCCGTAAATTATCGCGATGTGCATGGTGGATCAATTGCATTTCATGTCCGAAGAGCACTACCCCCGGAACAACTTGCTTTAAAAATTCTTTCAGAGGGCGCTGCACAACTACATCTGGATCTAAAAACAAGACGCGATCTGTCGGTTTAGCTTCCGCTGCAATATACTCACGTACGAAAAAGAGTTTAGCGAATTTCCCCAATGGATGGTAAAGTCGTTCGCCATAGTTGGACTGAAAATAATCATGAGTCTCAAAAGTAGCAAAGCATCGTAAATCATCAACCAACTCTGACAATTCTTTTTGAGATTGCATACTTATCTCACCATACAAGCCCACGAGACGTATACCAACACCTTTAAATTGTTGACGAATACTGCAAAGGAGTGTTTTATATTCCTCCACACCGCATTCATCAAAAGTAGAAACTATAAATACCATCTATATGATTCCCGTTTTCCAAGGCTTTACGTTGATGCCCTCATGCAACGATTGATTATGCAAGCAATCTCCCACATGGCTTTATTTCTCACCAACAAGCGACTTCAATGAATCACTAACGTCATTATCGGATTGTACAGCTAAATGAATGGCTCTATTGTCTAACAAAATATTTGTTAGTTGTTGAGCCACTAGCTGTGCCTCATCCGAATCTGGTCGTGAATCGATATACTTTTTTAACGCTGTACGCCCAGTAGAACTTTTGAGCACTTCACTCAGCAATGGTCCATATTGAGCCACTTCATCTGCAATCCCATTTATTTCTCTAGAATTACGTAGCACTTTTCGAAGCAAAACTCTATCCGAAGCGAGAACATCTAAGCTTCGCGGATGACTCAGAATTTCATGCAAGGCATTAAGACCCGGCTCGACATAAAGGTCATCGGTTTTAACAGATGAAGACGACGATTGGACGAGCCCTGATTCAGCAGCCAAAGTGCGAATGACCGCGCGCACTTCCGCTTCATCATCCATACGATACTGAACAATCTCCGATTTGAGAATTTCGGGGAATATACTCTCATCCAATGCAAGGCGAACCATAAGTCCTCGCGTTAAGCGATTCGACATGATAATTTTGGCTATAATTTTCCGCAGACTACGAAGCATTGATCTTCCTATTTAGTTCACATACGATCATTATGAGCAATAATATCAGTACTTTTCAGCGCTTTATTGACACTCACCGACCCTATCATATTCATCACAACTCCCTCAAACATACTACAGAAAAAAGTGCCCTCCTTAGCCACTCACTTGGCACTGTGTACTTTTTTTCTTCTTTTTCGCTTGTGCAGAGGTTTTTTTTATTTTAGAATATCCAAGAAACTTAATTTCATCCGCTAATAAAGATTCAACTTTTTTTACTAAGCTCGCGTAGTGCTTTCCGGTATGCTGCCAACCATAGGCAATTCCACGGTTACGATCTTCTTCCGAATACAAAGAAACTTTGACGCCCAAAAATTCTTTCGCAACCGGTACATCCAATTCCAAATAACGCAATGCTCGCTCAAATGTTTTCTCGGATTTCTCAACCAGATCTTCATAGCATAGCTCAAGTACATCCAACCCCTCGGGTCGTTCACTAAACCATTGACGAATATGTTTTTTATAAGTATCTACGATATTAAGCGGAGCAGTCTCGACTCTGCGACTGTTTAATTTGTCAATTGTGCTTGCATAAAAAAAACAAACCTCTTCCAAAAAATCATTTTGATCTATATGCACTCCTCGCTGCTTCTGTGTGTACTCATAAAAAGATATCATTACATCACGTGGATCACGTTTTATTAAAAGAATTTTTTCAGGCAGATACTCTCGTTCCATTATACGTTCATATTCATCTTGTAAATATTCAGGCGATAAGGCGTGTGACTTTACCGATAATAAGGGCGCAAATGCACTCGGATTTTGCGAATAAATAGAAATATTATGTGTGCCCGACGAATGCATCAGTATAGATTGCAGATAATTACTCCCGGTTCTTGGAAAAGAAACAACAACAGCAGGTAGAGAATAACTTAAAGCGTTTAATCGCTCCGCCCCATCCATAACCAATTGTTCATCATTGAAATCAGTCTCATCCACAGTGGATTCATGGATATTAAGATCTTTAAGGATATCTTTTAACAATTCCGGACGTTCATTTAGAAACGAAGCTAGGGCCTGCCCATCGGGATCAGCAGTGGATAATAGTTCCGTCAATTCTACTCGTTCAACAAGCTCATCCATACTCAATGAGTTATATAATGTATCCGCACCTAAGTGCTCCACCAACTGCTCATCATTTAGATACGACAACAGTGTTGGTGTACCTAAAAAATCTATCATGGAGTCGACAGATAAATAATTCAGTAAGACATCGGCTCCCAAATGCTCAAGCAATTTCTTGGCACCAACATGCTCAAGCATCGATTCAACACCTAAGTGCTCTAACATGGCATCCGCACCAATATGCTCAAGCATCAATTCCATGCCCAGATAGTCCAGCATGGTTTCCGCACCAACATATTCAAGCATCGATTCAACACCTAAGTGCTCTAACATGGCATCCGCACCAACATGCTCAAGCATCGATTCAACACCTAAGTGCTCTAACATGGCATCCGCACCAACATGCTCAAGCATCGATTCAACACCTAAGTGCTTAAACATTCCTTCGGCACCAATATGCTCAAGCATCAATTCCATGCCTAAGTGCTCTAACATGGCATCCGCACCAACATGCTCAAGCATCGATTCAACACCTAAGTGCTCTAACATGGCATCCGCACCAACATGCTCAAGCATCAATTCCATGCCTAAGTGCTCTAACATGGCATCCGCACCAACATGCTCAAGCATCAATTCCATGCCTAAGTGCTCTAACATGGCATCCGCACTAAGGTGAGACAAAATCGATTCGGCTCCAACATAGCGCATCATAGTTTCAGGCGTAAGGCTCTTTAATAGAAGCTCAATAGGAAGCACCGGAATAATGGCCTTTGGCCCTTTAAGTTTTATCAATGCTTCTACCGAGATTAAGCCCAATTCATCTGCTCGCAGTAATACGCTCTGAAACGTTTCCCTCGTTTGATACGCTAAAATTAATTCCGGGTCTACCCACTCTGCAGCTTGTGTGTCCAGTTTTAAGGTCTTTCGAATATCTGGATCTTGCAACAGGGCTTCCCAAGGCCCCTTTTCCCCAAACAACTCAACCAATAACGATTTGTCAGCCAGTATATCCTCGGCAACTTCTTCGTTACGAAGCAATGTTTTCACTATACCATGCCGATTTGCGATGGTATTGGCTACCGCTTTCGCCAAGGGAGTCTTCCACGTCATAGGTGTCTCCACTTATACCTTAAAATGATTATTACAATTGTCGTTACTTAGCCCAAAGTATACCATAAGTATCAATGTCATTATTCCATAGGGTATATAAAAAAAGTGGTGTCGTCAGGCTCACCTGAGGACACCACTAAATACTTATTGGATTAGCTTATTGAAGAGATACAAGTACCAGTACCAATCCAGTGTCAGGGTTGATTGGTGTCATAGCTTTACCAATAACAGAGCCTTGTGCTTTTATATGGTCGGTTACTTTCATAGCTTGACCTGGAACTTTGGAAGTAGTCAGCATGTCGCCGGGTTTGATTGCGCCGTTCAATGCATTGGCTTTAACATATACACGTCCGGTTAAAGCAACTTGACGGTAACCATCACTGGCTTTTTTCACATCGCCCAAGTGTACCCCAGCGTGTAAACCACCAGCGCCATTGATTACACCAGCAACTTTAGAATCGTATTCGCTAGAAGACAAGGTCATTTCACCAGGATTGGATGGGTCAATAGAAACAATCATACCGGATTTTACTTGGCCCACTGGATTGTTCACTTTAAAAGACTCGGCTAAATCGTTACCTGCACCACGAATTTCTACTACAGCAGCAGAAAGAGTGTTGTCGACTTCTACGTCACCGTTGGCATACAAAGTCAACGTATCGTGGTCACGATCAGAGCTTTCGGAAGTACGAAAAACGGTCAAGGAACCTAATGCACGGTTATCAAAGTATGTACCGCCATCACGGAAGTAAGCAATACCATTATATTTAAGGTCAAACTTTTCACCGGCATCCGATGGGTTTGATAAGGTCAACGTACCACCAATCACTTTAATTGGACGAGAATTCAAAACGTTTGTATTCCCTTTAAAGTTGGTGTAATCATCAACCGTCAAGTTTGGAACTGTATCCGCAAATGTCATGTGTGAAGTCATTACACCTGCTACCAAAATCATTACTGTTGCAAATTTTTTCATATTTCCATTCTCCTGCATATGTATACTTCGTTAAATAAATTGACTATTTATAAAGAATCTATTCTCAGATTCCCATTAACTGCTTCCAATCGGAGTGCACTGGTCATCATCACCGATTCAGATGAACTGTGGTTCGATAGAACGACACCCCCTTTACTTGAAATTGATGTTACCGGTAAAGAAGAAGAGGTTACAACCGTCCCATTGATCGATTCAACCGTATCCATTTCAAAAACTTCTTGAGCTAGCGGAAATGGTGTCTCTACAGATGTTGGGCCAACTTGAGTGGCTACAAATAAACCCGCCACCAATAAGGTCATGGCTGCAAGGGCATTAACTTGTCCTAATAGTGAATGTTTCTTCTTTATGGAAACCACTTTGCGCTCAACTCCGCTGTTAATCTGATCCATTACAGAATGCACAATACTTTGCTCAGTATCGCGAAAATCCGATTGAGCAGTTGAAATGATTTGAGCCCATTGCTCAACCGTTTTAGTCTGCGCTGTAGATAAGCATTGAGATAAAGAGGCATCTTTCCCTTCAAGCAATGCTTCCACAATGTCGAATTCATTTGTATGTGACTTAATTTTATGCTTCATATTTATAATTGACGGGATTTATGATCATTTTGTGACAAAAAATTTAACTTATTGCCTCCCCTTTCTAAATAACCTTATAAATGATTGATATAAATAAACTTACGAAATACCCTATCTGTTTGCAGTCCTTGTGAATGCTTGATATACTTGATCAAATATCCCAACACATTGAAAAATTAAAGGACAAATGGTGGATTTTACTGGAAAAATTGCCTTAATCACTGGAGGCACCCGCGGCATTGGAGCAGCGATTGCCACCATTCTAGAGTCGTATGGTGCCCAATTGATAATAACAGGCACCCAACAGTCCCAAATTGACAAACTTAACTCCGCAGCACCCGCCAACCGGGAATATTGGTGCGCGGATGTCAGGGATCGTGCATCCCTCGATGCCTTTTGCACTCGCATCGAAGGGCTAAAAAAACTCGATGTTTGCATCAATAACGCAGGAACTAACCGCAATAACCCCATTGATGCAATTCAAAATGAAGATATTGATGCCATTTTGGACATTAACTTACGTGCACCACTCATCATATGTCGAAGTGTTAGCCGGGTCATGAAACGTCACCAATCCGGCCGAATAGTCAACATCGCTTCCATCTGGGGCGTCATATCCAAACCAGGGCGTTCAGTCTATTCTGCAAGTAAATTTGGGATTGTAGGGATTACAAAAGCATTGGCGTTAGACTTAGCCGAAAATGGAATTCTCGTCAATGCAGTCTCACCCGGCTTCACCATGACAGAATTACTTACAAACACTCTCTCTAGTGAAGAACAAGATTCCTTAGCTGCGCAAGTCCCACTAAAACGGATTGCTAAGCCCGAAGAAATTGCCCAAGCGGTCGCCTTCCTTTCCAGCGATACCAACTCATATATAACCGGCCAAAATATTGTAGCCGATGGCGGATTTACCAGTGCCTGATACTCTTTCAATTAAGTCCAGTAAAATCACCTATCAAGTTCAATTTAAAGACGATTTCGCCACAACCCTTGCTGAACATATTCAACCCGGTGATCATATTGTGGTGGACGCAAATATTCTTGAACTGTACCGTGATCGTATTGCACCACTTCTGGACTCAGTACAACACACCTTTATAAACCCTTCCGAAGAACAAAAAAGTTACCAAGCCATCACTTCGTTTATCGAAAACTTATTGGAAACAGGATTCCGAAAAAACAATCGGCTTTTTGCCATCGGTGGTGGAATTACACAAGACATAGTTGCGTTTACTGCGTCAATCATGTTCCGCGGAGTGAACTGGATATTTTATCCAACCACACTGCTGGCCCAATGCGACAGTTGTATCGGTAGCAAAACATCCATAAATTTTGGGGTATACAAAAATCAACTCGGCGGCTTTTACCCACCCAGTGAAATAATCATTGACCTCTCATTTCTTGATACGCTCTCCTCTTTAGATCTGCGGTCCGGCATGGGTGAAATGCTGCATTATTTTTTAGTATCCGGCGAAGAGGATTTTCAACGCATCTGCAATGAATACGATGCCGCCATGAAGGACAAAAATGTTTTACGCGGTTTAGTTTTTCACAGTCTCGACTTTAAGCGCGGGTATGCTGAACGCGATGAATTCGACCAAGGCCCACGTAACGTATTCAATTATGGACACTCTTTCGGACACGCGATAGAATCCATCACTCAATACCGCATTCCACACGGCATCGCGGTTTCATTTGGCATGGATATTGCCAATGGCATTTCTGCAAAGCTTGGTCTCATCACCGAAGATGAACGATTGCGCATACGCCCTATTCTTGAAAAAAATTGGGGCGACATACGACTCGATAAAGTCACCGTCGACAACATGCTTGAAGCCCTCAGTAAAGACAAGAAAAATGTAGGCAATCAAATAAACGTCATTCTTACTCGTGGATTGGGCGATATGTTTAAGTCACCACTTGACGTCACTGATGATACTCGCCAGTGGCTTAGCGACATTTTGTACACCATGAAATAAAGGAGCACCCTTATGGCCACTGTGGCTGCAATGATTCCCGTATTACTCGGCAGTACCCGCGTTCCGGATAAAAATATTTTACTGGTGGATGGTCGAGTGCTCTGTTCGTATAGCATCGAAGCCTCCAAAGAATCGAGAGCTTTTAGCGAAGTCTATCTCAACTCTGAAGATGGCGTGTTTGAAGATATCGCAAAACAAGAAGGTGTAAAGTTTCACCGCAGACCACCTGAATTTGGTGGTCGCCAATGCCAACAAAAAACAAAGTCACGCGACTGTGCTGGAAACCGTTGCGTAACCAATGAGCATTACTTATACCATTTTATGACCACAGGTACCGATGCCGATTATGTGTGTCAGGTGAACGCGACTTCCCCCCTACTCAAACCTGAAACTATCCAAGCCTTTGTCGATACGATGGTCAGTGGAGAGTATGATTGTTTCTTCGCAACAGAAGAGGTACGCGCTGAAAGTTTCTATGAGGAAAAGCCCGTCACACACTCGTGCAAGTTCAAACGGCCTTCGAACGAAATTGAGCCTATCCAGGTCGTATGCTGGTCTATTGCAGGCTGGAAGCGCGAGTCCTACATTGCTTCTTATGAGCGCGACGATATTAACGAAGATGGACCAGTGTTCATGTCTAAATGCGGCGTATTCCCCATTGATGAACGTGAGGCGTTAGATATTGATACTTGGCCGACGCTGGATGTGATCGAAAAATATCTCGTTGCACGACGTACAAATAAACAGCGATCGTGGAAGTATATCGATGGCCGAACGACTCAAGGTGGTTAACGATTAAAAGGGCTCAATACCTTTAGCAATCAAAGATTTCCGGAGTGCTTTTAGACCTCGACTAAATCGAGTACGCACGGCATCTTCTTTGAGCCCTGTCAAGCCAGCAATTTTACTATTGGATTTTTCATCAATCAATCGCAAATACATGATCAGGCGATAGCGTTCTTTCAATTCTCCGATGGCTTTGGCTACGAGCTCTTGCAATTCCCCCTCACTCACAGTCTGAGCCGGATCCGCCCCAGACCCCGCAGGCTGCTGCCCCTTGTCACACTCCACCACTTCCAGGGATGATTGCTGTTTGCGCTTTTGCGTTTCAGGATTACGGCAATGATCTACCCAAGTGTGTCGTGCAATTTTCACGATCCACTGATTAAATTTCGTACCATCGCGCAATTGATCCAGTTTAGTGTATGCGCGTATGAACACTTCTTGCCCCACATCGGCAATCTCATCGCGCTCCCACATTTTCCCCCAAAGAAAGGCCATTACAACAGGCATATAACGCTTCATCAATATCTCAAATGCAGGCTTCTCACCTGACCGAACCAAATCCACCAATCGTTCATCTGGAAAGGCATCATAACCTCCCACAAAACCAATGACTTTGCGTTCCTCTGATGCAGATTGTGATTGATGGTCACTCATAGAGTAATCCAACTCCCATAAAGTATTGATTTACCAATAGTTAGGCGCACTACACATATTAATAATAAACACATTTTCCCACAAATGCAAGGGAACCCTTCAAACTCTATGGTCTGGTTTGACTTAGACACCTTTGCTACAATGCAATTCTTAATCGTTAACCGGAGAACTTTTCATGATCGTAGGACAAATAAATTGTTGGCAAGATCACCTATCGGGGAATATCTGGGAAGAAATATTCAGCTTCTTAATGGGACTTGATGCCCAGTCACCAGATGAAGAAATAGAGTTACACGGAGACAAACTCTTTGCCCGCATCATGTCCTACCCTACGCGCGGACCTGAAGAAGGCGTTGTTGAATCGCACCGCGAATACATCGATGTTCAAATGACCTTGGATGGTGCGGAGCGCATTGATTGGTTCCCCACCAGCAGCCTAGACACCAAGACTGAGTATAATTCCGAGAACGATGTAGAATTTTATCAGCGATATGATCCTGCACCAGCCCAAGTGAATAATGTACCCGGTGTGTTCTGCGTGCTTTATCCTGACGATGCACATGGCCCACAACTATGGGTGGATGGTCATGCAGAAGATATCAAAAAAGTGGTCGTAAAAGTTCACCGTTCTTTGCTAGAGAACTAACAAGTCTTATCGATCGTCATTGTATATTTTAAAAACAAGTTCCATTACTTTCAGCGCATCTTCTGACGTGCCTGAAACTATGGCCTTGTCATGCAATACTGAATCCACAAAGTTTTCAACTTCCAACTCCCAACTAGGATCGGTGTCGAAATAAATCGTTTCAATTTGTGGCTTACCTGAATCAAAGCCCTCATCAAATTGACGCCGTGCAACCGAAATCGTTTCATCACCATAACTCCGCGTAGACGATAAAATTCCATTAACTGACAACAAACCATCTGAGCAGTAAATCTCAAGACTGAACTTATGGTTCCACTGGGTACTGGAGCTGTGTAGCATCGCTACCGTACCTTGTTCATCTCGTAGAAGGGCAAAGGCGTTATCTTCCATAGGGATATCCCAATACGCCGTTGACACCATGCTCTTCACCTCAGTGAAGTCGCCTGAGAAATAGCGAAAGAGATCCAGCATATGAATACCTTGATCAAGCAAAATCCCTGATCCACTCATGTCTTTATCCGAGCGCCAAGAATCTTCAAACCCCTCCCCGCCCGCCTTACCATACACTCCACGCATCCACAAAATACGGCCTAAACGACCACTATCAATTATGCGCTTAGCTTCTTGAATCCCTGCATGATAGCGATGGTTAAACCCAAATTTGAGTTTTAGGCCAGGATTGCGTTTTTCTGCTTCGATAATCCGCTCGATATCGTCCACCGAACATCCCGGGGGTTTTTCACTAAATACATGTTTCCCTGCATCCAAGGCAGCAATAACCAAGTCCGGTGTATACCGATTAGGCGTGGCAATCATTATACAGTCCACATCCGATTCCAACACATGCGGCGAATCAGTAGAACACTCTACACCATGATATTCAGCGAAATGAGCCTCATTAGGATCGGCACCATGGGTCACATAAGTATAGGGATGCTTAAGCAATTCCTTATAGCGAATGAGCCCCATTTTACCAAGGCCTATCATGCCAATATTCAATCGCTCACTCACGCATCAATTCCTTCACGGCGGTATGCTGCAACCCGCACATGCGAACTCAATCGATGTTTTTGCAGATAAGCTTGAAAATCATTGTGCGCCAATTTATCGCGTTGCTCAATTAAGTACTCTATAAAATTAGGTAATTCAACCGAAGGATCGGCCTCCCTCGCTTGTGCCGTTAATTCCAAATCCAACTGCCCCGGAGTACTAAGCTCGATTATGTTTAATCCCGCTCTATGGACCAAACGGTCAATTCCTTCAACCGACAATAGATTCAAATGCTCAGGCACAAATATATACGGTGCCTTAGCCCACAACATTTGTAAATCAAACCCACTAATCGTACGGGTGGTGAAAAAGAAGAGACCATTTATAGAAAGCATATCTCCCGCTGCTTTCACCATATCAAAAGGTGAAAATTGATTTTCCAATTGATGCAAAGCGCTAATGACTCCCGCGCCCGACACCCCGCCCTGCGATATCGTCACTCCAATTTTGGCCAATTCAACATCCAATCCGGGCAATGGATTCACGGCATAACTAGAATCGAATAATCCAAGCCGCTGAATCTCATCAAACAAAACGGAGGAATTACTGCCCATATCAACAAAGATACGTGATTGAACATTGCCTTTTTCATCTACAATACGTCCAAGCCAATTGGACAAAGCCCGCAAAAGGTATTTCCTTCGGGCTTCTGCGGTCTCCCGTTGAAAATGCTCTACCCTATACTGAGTCGCATTCGACTTTTGGTAATAGTGAGCCAATGCCACTTTACTTGGACGAGGCGAAACATACACACTCTTACACTCTTCACATTCTTGAAAATGGAACCCTTCTTTTTGAAATGCTTCGTGGCATTGGTCGGAGTCACACGCAGGGCAAGCGACTTCCACCAATTCCTTCGGATCACTGAAAAATGATTTGGCATCTTCAATGGATAGACGACGAAATTCGCTCAGCAAGGTTTGCGGGCGAATGGCCGAATCATGCAATCCGCTTTCTATCACTACACGCTTCATACTATTCGCGCCTCCATCTGCTTTGATTCAGTCCATTAACTAGCATAGCGATTAAGACAATCCCAAGTCACGCAAGATATTTTCAACCGCGGCCGATTCCATCCCCAATCGACACTGTTTCGTGTAGGTGCCCACGTGAGGGCTCAATAGAACTTGCTCGTATCCACATAAAGGCCCTGTATAGGGCTCTTCAACAAATGCATCCATCCATGCACCAGAAATTTTCCCTGAATCAAGCGCTTCACAAAGCAATGCTTCATCCACCAACTCTCCACGTGCGGAGTTTAATAAAATTGTGCCTTCTTGAATATGTGTAAATTCGTCCATTCCCAACAATGTGTCGGTTCCACTTGCATGCAACGATATAACATCTACTTTCCCAAGGCCTTCGTGTAAGTCATGTACTTGAATCAAGCCATTGGGAATGGATGCACTATCGGCAAAGGGGTCAAATATAATGGGTTCTGCCCCGAAAGCTTGTAATAATTTACCGACACGTCGACCAATTCGCCCGTAACCAACCAGTAAAACCTTCGCTCCCAAGAGTCCACGACCAATCGACTTTTTCCATTCTTTATTATGTAAAGCATTATTAGTGGGAATGAGTTGGCGGCAAAGTGCCAACAAAGCGGTCAAAGTCATTTCCGCTACCGCATTTACTGGGCCGTCGGGCGTGTTGGAAACGATAACATTATGTTCTTTGGCCGCATCAAAATCGACATTGGTCACCCCAATGCCTACTCGAGCAATGGCTTTAAGCTGTGGCGCCGATTCAATCACCTTCCGGTTCAAGGGCTCCAGTCCGGCAATCAAACCGTCAATTCCTTTGAGGTGCTCAATGATTTCTTCCTCCGTCAAACGTCGACTAAAAGGATTAGGCACAATTTCACACCCCGCTTGCTCAAGTAATTGAATGGGAGTTTTGTCTTCGGCCGCAAAAGATGACGGCCCTATGGCTACACGCAATGACATAAAATTCTTTCTATAGGGTTAATTTAAGAGTGCGCCAATTGCTGGCCACGTTTCATACGTAAATACCCTGCGATACTGTGCATAATAATGCTGTATGTATCCTCAATTGGACCATACTCGTCACGTGTAGATAGCGTGTGAATGGACAACTGACTCATTTCTTTTAACTTACCCCCCTCGATTCCAGTGAGTCCTACTGTAACTCCCCCATGCGTATTGGCAAATTCCGCAGCACGTATAAGATTAGGGCTATTACCACTCACAGACATCAATATAACGACATCACCTTCACGCATATTGGCCATGAGTTGACGCTCAAAAATGGCCTCAAAGCCTACATCATTCCCCAGAGCGGTAATCGAAGAGGCGTTATCACTCAAAGACATCACACGCAGCCCCGGCTTACCTTCAACTACAGTATCGGAACCAATATCCAGCACGTATTGCATGGCGACTGAGGCACCCCCGCCATTGCCCACCAGGAATATAGTCTTATCATTGTCACCTGCTTGCTCAATCAAAGCATATAATTTCGCAATGGCTTCAGCATCCAAACTGGATGCCAAAGAGGCGACATGCTGGCAATAATTTTTAATGTACTCCTCGGGACTTTCAGAAGCATGAAACATGGATTCAAGCATGTTCATAATTGTGCGCTCCAATGGGAAATAAGGCTGAAAGGTTCAATCCACACTCTACCAATATCTCTTCAGATACCGCAAGTGAGAGGCGATTTAAGTCCGTCGGTATCCGCCGACCAAACATTTCCCACATTTCCATATCCAACGTAAAGGTACAATCTGGCGAATCCTAGGACGCCACACATTTTGAAGGTGCATCTGTAGCCAAGTATGAAAGTATCCATGTGCACGAGCATCACTGGTCTTCCAATCATTCCCGCGCTGGCACAGTATCTTGATAGCCTGCGCCACCCGAGCATGGTTTAATCCATCTACCCCTGTAAACACATCGCTTAGTGCTTGTCCTTTTCCTACCAAGTGGATGGCGGACTGTATAGTATCGGACAATACTTGCTTCAAGTCTTCAGGGGTATAGCATTGCTGAATCAACCCTGTATCATCATTATTCAACCAATACTCAGGCTCATTAAATGAGTTGTAATAAATCACATGACGCCCCATCATCGCAGCTTCATACGGTAAGGAACTGTCGCGTGATATTAATACAGAAGACTCGGCAAGCTGCTCATGTATCTTAAACGCATTAGAAGGCAGTACATGCTCAATCCCCGATAAATCCGTTTCGTCACGTGGATGCACGGTGACAGCATATTCGAGCCCTAAGCTTTTAGAAACTACAATCACTTGCTCTACCCATGCACGCCCCCAGCCCACACCTATCCCAAATGTGAAATTGCAATTGATGAGTACTCGAGGTTGTTCAGGAAGCGGACTCAGTTGGATTTCATCAAATCGAGGATTACCTGTCAAAAACATCAACTGCCTTGAATGTCGCTTCAAGGTATAAACTCCTTGAATAAAAGTAACGTCTGCCCATTGCATTCGCCATGGCCACCCATAGAAATCAACATTCGTCGATTCTTGTAAACTGACCGTCGGAATTCTTTTTTCCCGACACCTCAGAATAAACAAACGCTCTTCCCACCCTACATCATTGCCCATGAGTGCTATATCGGCTTGCGCAAACTCCACCATATCAGCTGTATGAATTACATAGTCGACACCCGCTCCATCCAATGCGGGTCGCGCATGCAAATCCAATGTAGCATGCACAACAAACGTATGCGATGGACAATGGTTTGCTATTCTCAACATCGTGTTGACATGCGTATCGTCAGTCGCAAAAAATAACACATGCTCACCCAATGTCAAAGCGACATCCAATGAGTCCAGCTCAACAAGCGCTGAGCCTGTATCGGGCAACGGATCATGTTGCCCAATTTTTTTTACCGAATCCGGCATAAAAAGATGTGGGGGAGTTGTCTGTTCGGCGCTTGACTCAATGGTCATGAATAAAAGTGAATCCTTACTCATAGTGGGCTAAATCATGCTTGAAAAGTAGCACAACAGCACAAGCAAATCAATTGATATCATGTTGGCGCATCCTTACTGAGTTGACTTAATCCTCTTGGCTTTGCTTCAATAGACCCTTGTAATGCAGACAACCCGGAAGTATTCATGTCAGATTCACATAATGTAACTATATGGGATGGTTTCACAATAAGTTTGTGGACGTTCTTTTTTTTCGCAGGCCTTGCCCCAGAAATTGCTTTCCATTGGTTCCGTGAACTCTCTGGTGTCACTACACAAAATGCATTCGTGAATTCTTCAGCAGTGATCTCCATAGGGCTTGCCGCATACTTGGCCTTTTTTGTTTCACGTCAATGCCGCATGACCCGACTCAACGATGCCGATGCACAAGCTAAAGCACTTCAAGTAGTCATTTTGGCTCTACTCGCTTTCTTGGAACTCCCCTCGCGTGGCACCACATTCAGCACCCAAACATTATTAGGATTAATGCTCCAATCGTCCTACATTGAAGACCCCGATTTACGTATTGTCATTTGGGCAGTTGGATGTTGCAAACTCACCGCTTGGGCTTATTTATACAGTCTAATCCTGCGCTTTCATTTGTTAGGGCGTCGTCAAGTTTTTAGCCGTATTCCATCATTTTTCATGCGGCACTAGCCTTCAACTTCAAGCCGCAACTCATCTAATACCGACTAATTAAAGAGATTTATTCTTATGAAAGCAGAACTGCTAATGATCGGTACCGAGTTATTGCTCGGGCAGGCTCAAGACACCAACTCCACCTATATGGGGCAAACCTTAGCCGACAATGGGATCAATCTCTATCAAAAGACTACCGTAGGTGACAATCATGAACGCATTGTTGACGCACTGAATGACGCGCTGGATCGCTCTGATGTAGTCTTGTGCTCTGGCGGCTTAGGACCCACAGCAGACGATATTACCCGCGATTGTGTTGCAGAAGTCGCTGGAGCTGAATTGGAATTTCACCAAGCCATCGTGGATAACATACAGGACAAATTTACTTCCTTCGGTTCTACAATGACCGAGAACAATAAACGTCAAGCCATGGTCCCAAAAGGCGGAATTGTTATTGAAAACCCCAACGGTACTGCACCGGGTCTCATGGTTGAATGCGATCGCGGAATCATATTTTGTTTACCGGGACCTCCACATGAACTCAAGCCAATGATGGAAAATAGCATCTTAGCGATACTTCGTGAGCGCTATGAATTAAACAGTATAATCCATTACCGCGTAATCCATATCTGCGGAATGGGTGAGTCAAAAGTTGACCAAATCATTAAAGATCTCATCAGTAACTCTTCCAATCCAACCGTCGGCATACTAGCGAGTCCAGGTGCGGTGCGCATTCGCATTGCCGCCAAAGCCGAAACCATCGAAGCAGCAGAATCACTAATCGACCCTGTAGAAGAAGAGATTCACGGATACTTTCCTGGTATTATTTTAGGCACCGATGATGACACCCTAGAAGGGGTTGTTGACCAATTAATGAATAATCGTGGTTGGGGAATGGACGTCATTGAGACCATTTCAGCCGGGTCAATTGCCTTGCGAATGACCAAAATTGGCGCTAAATGCTACCGCTCAGGGCGCGTTTACCCATTGGGAAAACTAGACTTAGCTAACATCGAGGCCCTCTCGGTGGAATTGGCATCCCGTTCTATGCTAGAATCTGGTTCTGATTGTGCATTAGCCGTTGTGGCGGATCCAGCTGCGGGAAATAATATCGCCACCTTTATTTATCCCAACGGTCAAGAAACTTGGTCACTAGGACGTACAGGTCAGAGTAATGTCATGCAAGAAAGAACAGCCATACTCGCACTAGAGTTTTTACGGCGCTTTCTTATTCAATAGGTTAATTCCGCAGATTTTACGAAACCCCTATTTAGAAAAGGATAGACATCCGGGTCTTCTAAGTCCGAGATACAGGTACTTGTTATGTTAACACTGATAGCCCTAATGCTTTACACTCAACAGCCTGTGGCGCCTGTCCACGAAGGCGTAGCCTCTTACTACACAGTGGCTAGCAGCAGCGACATGACCGCTTCCGGCGAAACCATGATCGACGAAGCGTTGACCTGTGCAATGATTTTCGGTAAATTTGGCGAGCACTATCGCGTGACAGCAGAAAACGGAAACAGTGTTGTGGTTCGTTTAAATGACCGTGGCCCTTACATTGATGGACGTGATATTGACCTTTCAGAGGCCGCTATGCGCGCGCTGGATCCCAAGCTCAAAAAAGGCGTCATCAATGTCACCATTGAAAAAGTCAATGAAAAAGAAATCCCCCCATTGTTCTAACCCCAATAAACACAACAGTTACCCTCTATTTATCTGCCCTTTAATCTTCTGGATTTTAGGGCATTTTTTCGTTCCGCATGGTGTTTAAGTACTTTGTTGATAAATACTTAATCAAAGAGTAGAATAAAACTGAGTTCTGGGTTGTAGTGTGTATACGTGTTTTTAATAAAAGCGAACATTCGGGACATATAAACTCTATGCGACACACCATTTATGCAAGCATTCTATTGGCAATGGCAGCTCTATTGCCCTTGAGCATGGCCCAAGATGCCCCTGACTCAACAGAAACGGATATTTCATCTACCTCCGATACAGAATTAACTGTAGTTGAATCCAACAATGAAGTAATCGTTGTTTGTCCTATCAACGGCATGATTGAACCCGGAGTATTGGTCCTGGTTGAGCGGGCATTAAAAGAAGCCGAAGAGCTCAAAGCCAAAGCCATAATTTTTAAAGTAGACACCTTTGGTGGTCGTGTTGATTCCGCTATTGATATTACCACTGCCATTGGTAAAGCCCCTTGCCGAACCATAGCTTTCATTGAAGGCCGTGGCGCAATCTCAGCTGGGGCTATCATTAGCTACAGCTGCGATGACATCATCATGACCCCTGACACGAATATCGGCGCCTCGATGGTGGTCTATCAAACCAGCGATGGCATGGCCCCTGCAGAAGAAAAAAGTGTCTCCCTCGTACGCGCCAAAATGCGGGCTTTAGCCATTGCCAATGGACACAACGCAGACATAGCTGAAGCTATGGTGGATAAAGACATAGAGCTTCGCGGATATGTGAATGAATTGGGCGAGTATGTTGTGTATTCAGTGGACTCGGATGGCGATGATATTAAATCGAAAGACAATGTAAAACCTGAGGCTTTACCTATTGCGGATATAGTCAAAGGCATTACTGAAGATTTACCCGTTGGTGTAACCGTTCCAGCCCCTGAAGACAAAGATGAAGAAGTAAGTGAACGAGTGGATGAATCAGCCCCAAAAAGCTCCGAGGTAGGCTCACTTCAATATAAAGACGGCAGCGAATTGGTGCTGGCACGCGGAAAATTACTTACTCTCACACCCAGTGAAGCCATAAAATATGGGCTCATTGAGGATACCGCCATTGATGTAGATGCCACCGTTACTCACTTCTTATTGGGTCGTGGGACATACCACATCATTGAACCCAACTGGGCCGAAAAAACTTTCCGCTTCTTAACCAGCCCAACAATTGCTGGTTTATTAATGACGCTTGCTATAGGTGGGTTGTACCTCGAAGTTCGCACCCCAGGATTTGGTATTCCCGGAATCATTGGTATCAGCTGCTTAATAATTTTCTTTGGATCGCATTATGTTCTCCATCTGGCCGACACCATTGATCTGCTTCTTGTACTTGTCGGTATTTGCCTAATCCTATTGGAAGTATTTGTGATTCCAGGATTTGGTCTAGCCGGCATATCGGGTATGATCTGTCTTCTTATTGGTATGTATCTATCACTAGTGAATTTTACAATCCCACAATATACTTGGGAATATGAAAGCCTTAAGGACGTTGCCACGTCTTTCTCGGTCTTCGTGTTATCCTTTAGCGCACTAATTGCTATTACGTGGAAATTCCTTCCGCTCATGCCGTTCTATGGCGCATTGGTTATGGAAGGCGTTCAAGATGCATCCGAAGGATATGTTGGATCGGACCTCGAATTGGCGGCTGCTTCCATTAGCTTACGCGGAACGGCGACCACATTTTTGCGCCCTGCCGGAAAAGGGCGTTTTAATGACCGCACTTACGACATTGTGACCCGAGGTGACTTTATCGAAAAAGGCTCGGCCATTGTGATTGTTCAAACGGACGGAAACCGATTTGTAGTTGAATTGGACGATGAGGAGACTGAGCATGAGCACGCGTAATTCTATCGTAGCGATGTTGAAACAACTTTTGCAGGATATGGCGGTATTGCATCAACAAGGTGCGGGGTATTATAGTTGCATGCCGATCATTGATCGGTACAATAAGCTTTTGGGTCAAACCCGCTTACTGTTCACGGATCAGGATACGTTGATTGCGACTTTTGAAGAGCAAAAGGAAGACGATCCTAAAGATCCTGCGTATAAAATGAAGATTGTTCAGGCGATTCGAATTGAAGTGGGCCAATTGATCGTTTTATTGGAAGTCGCTGATCACGAAGACGATGAACAAGGAGAACATGCATGATTGCAATTATCGTTATGTTTCTGGCTGGTGTCATCCTTATATTGGCCGAATTTTTTTTACCGGGACTCATCTTGGGGATCATTGGTGGTTGTTTGATTCTCGCGAGTTGCATCACGGGTGTTGTTCAATACTCTCAGTATGCTCCATTTATTATTGGCGGTGAACTTTTAGGTTTCTTTTTGGCTTTATTTGCTGGATTTTACCTTATTACTAAGACGCGCTTGCGTAATTTATTTATCCTCAATGAAACCATGAGTGCCGAGGAGGGTTTTACTGGCCCGAGTCAAAACCCTGATCTTGTGGGGCAAACAGCGAAGGTGTTTAGCGCTTTACGCCCTGCCGGGACTATCTTGGTGGATAAAGAACGTATTGATGCTGTATCGGATGGCACGTTTATTGATGCTGGAAAAACGGTAAAGATAATTACGGTACAAGGCAATCGAGTGGTGGTAGAAGAGCAGCAGGAGGTATCCGTAGCGCAGGAAGGAACTAAGAATTAATGGACGTAGTACTGGTTGTTTTACTGGGGCTGGTCATTGCTTTGGTGTTGTTGGTTGGTTCGATTGGTTATTTATATTTTTTTAGGCTTTGGTTTCGTAGCCATATTGCACAGTGTTCGGTGCCTTTAGCGACGATAGTTAAGATGTTTTTCAGTGGCGGAAGCCCGCATATAGTGCTTATAGCGTATATCCAAGCGCACAAAGCGGGATTTTCTCTTGCACTGGAGGATATGGAAGCGCATCATAAGAGTAAGGGAGATATTAAAGCTGTTGTTCAGGCCCTTATCGATTCTCAACAACTCGGCACAAACGAAACTTTTGAACTTTTATGTGAACAAGAGTTACAAAAAAGTCAAACACTTGAGCACTAGGGATAAGTTCAAGTATTCATTATTTAAATAAACAAACAAGAATGTAAACTGAAAGGATTTATTATGGAAATCGTATTTTATATTGCAGCGGCCTTTGCCGGAATTGTGGGCTTAATAGTGGCTGTCATGATGTTCTCATATTTTGGCCTGTGGATTCAGGCGATGGCTTCGAAAGCCAATGTAGGATTGCTTCAGATTGTGTTTATGCGCCTGCGTAAAGTGCGGCCTTCTGTTATCGTGGAAAGTCGCATTATGGCGGTAAAGGCTGGCTTGCGAGTTTCAACGAATGATTTGGAAACTCACTACCTCGCTGGTGGTAACGTTGTACGCGTGGTACAGGCTTTGATTGCTGCGGATAAAGCGAATATTTCGGAGTTGGATTGGAAAAAAGGTACTGCAATTGACCTCGCGGGACGTGATGTATTGGAAGCGGTACAAACCTCTGTGAACCCGAAGGTGATTGATTGTCCCGATCCAAATAAAGGCGGGGTGAATTATGTGGCTGCGGTGGCGATGGACGGTATTCAAATTAAAGCCAAAGCACGGGTAACGGTACGTACAAGCATTGCCACGTTGATTGGTGGTGCGACGGATGAAACGATTATCGCGCGTGTGGGTGAAGGTATTGTGACCACGATTGGTTCGGCGGAAAGCCATAAGAAAGTGTTGGAAAATCCGGACATGATTTCGAAGACTGTATTGGCGCGCGGCCTGGATTCGGGTACGGCGTATGAGATTCTCTCAATTGATATTGCGGACGTTGACGTTGGCGAAAACATCGGGGCTATTCTGCAAACCAAGCAGGCGGAAGCGGATAAACAAATCGCGCAGGCTCGTGCTGAGGAACGTCGTGCTATGGCGAAGGCCCGTGAAGCTGAGATGCGCTCGCAGGTGGTTGAAATGCGTGCGAAAGTAGTCGAAGCAGAATCCGAGGTACCCAAAGCCATGGCTGATGCATTTCGCAGTGGTAACATGGGCATTATGGATTATTACAAAATGAAAAATGTAGTGGCTGATACTGGAATGCGTGAATCCATTTCCAAAATTGATGGTGATGATGATAAAAAATAACCCGACTGCTTAAGCAAGAGGAGTATTAGACCATTGGATGGCTTATTTACAATTCTCATCTTCATAGTGATTGCGATTGCCTCTGGCGCGCAGAAGATGCAGGAAGGCAAGCAAAAGAAGATCGCTGAGGAGCGGCGCAAAGAACGTTTGGCTAAACGTAAAGATGGAAGACAATCTCCTGCTATGCAATCGGCTGATCGTGAAGGTGCTGTGCCTGTTCGTCGTGCTCGCCCTAAGGGTGCGAGCCGTGGTGAAAAACCGGCTCAACTCGAACCGGGGACTTCGGGTAAGGATTTGATTGAGGCCCTGTTTGGCGAGGGTGCAGCGGAGACGATGGAGGGGTGGACGAATGTTGATTCACCTGCGCCACCTAAACCGCAACAGCGTCCTGCTCAGCCGACTTCTAATCGGGATCAGGAGGTGCGCCGCCAAGAGCACCCGTCGAATCCGCGTGAGGCGGCTCTGCAACAACGTGAGGAAATGGAGGAGCAGTATGCCCGAGATAATGACCATTCTGTACGTGGTCATGCAAGGGGTGTATCGCACCAACAACCGACGCCGGGTGTTCGTCAAGCGAAACCTAATCAGCAGCGGAAAGAGTCAGGGCAGGAACGCCAGCGCGTGGTTACCGAACGTAAACGCCGTCAGCAGCAGTTGCAGCAACAGAAGCGTCAAGCCCAGCAAAAGGCTCAACAACAACGGGCCCCAAAAAGTAGAGTGGTTGCGCCCATCGCTAGTGATAGCTTTATTCCTCATACAATTCCTGAGGTGCGTAGGGCCATAGTGATGGCGGAAATTTTGGGACCGCCCAAAGCCTTCGACTAGTTCTCGGTATGACTTAACCATATTTACATCCCTTACTTTTTTGAATTATCTCGAAAAAGTAAGGGGTTTTTCTTAGGAAAATGCCCTTCAGTATGCTACACTCCTAGTATATGTCAAACGCACACGAATTTCCGGTTATTGTTCAGTCTGATCGCTCCATTTTATTGGAGACTGATGGGCCTTCATTTGAAGATGCCCGCGACGCAGTCGCGTCCTTTGCAGAATTGGTCAAATCCCCTGAGCACATCCACACTTATAACATCACGCCCTTGTCCCTTTGGAATGCGGCAGCGAGTGGGATGGACGCGCAAATGGTCATCAATCGCCTCGGTGCGTATAGCCGTTATGACATTCCTGATAATATCGCCTTTGAGATCAAGGATAACATGTCCCGCTATGGGCGCTTAAAGCTTTATAAGCTTAAAGATGGCCAACTTGTTATCGAAGTAGACGATCCAATGCTCCTTGTTCAACTGATGAATGAACCTAGTATTCAACAATACGCCAAAAAATCGGTAGATGGTAAAAAAATCTTGGTGGATCCTGGCGATCGCGGCAATATTAAAATTGCCCTAATCAAAATTGGATTCCCTGTAGAAGATTTAGCCGGATATGTAAGCGGCGCCCCCCTCGAATTGGTATTTAGAGAAGAAACCTTAACCGGAAAACCCTTTGCCCTACGTAAATATCAAAGAGAGTCCATAGATGCTTTTTATATGCGCGGTTCAAATCATGGCGGAAGCGGGATAGTAGTATTACCCTGCGGTGCCGGAAAGACGTGCGTAGGTATAGGTGCCATTCATGCTATGCAAACTCAGACCCTTGTCCTAACCACCAATACCTTGGCTCTTCGCCAATGGAAAAACGAGTTGCTCGACAAAACTGACCTCACAGAAGATCAAATCGGCGAGTACAGTGGTGAGTCCAAAGAAATTCGCCCCATCACTATTGCAACGTATCAAGTTCTCACTTATCGCAAATCAAAAGACAGCCCCTTTATACACTTTGATTTATTTGACCAAGGCAACTGGGGTCTCGTAGTTTACGATGAGGTACACCTTTTGCCCGCACCTGTATTTCGAGCCACTGCCAGTTTGCAAGCCCGCCGTCGTATTGGTTTAACAGCAACGCTGGTACGTGAAGATGCGCGCGAAGAGGATGTATTCTCCCTAATCGGGCCGAAAAAATACGATGTCCCATGGCGAGTCCTTGAGAAACAAGGCTGGATTGCGACTGCAAACTGTCATGAAATCCGTGTACCCTTATCTGCTGAAGAACGCTACAGCTACGCCATTGCCAACAAGCGCGGAAAATTCCGTATCGCTTCGACCAATCCCGAAAAAATTGCTGTATGTCGCCGTCTCCTCAAAAAGCACCAAGGCGACAATGTATTGATTATTGGTCAGTATCTGGATCAGCTCAAGGAATTCGCCGATGAACTGGATGCCCCAATCATCACAGGGAAAACAGGAAATAAATTACGTGACGAACTCTACACTGCTTTCCGTATAGGCCAAATTAAATTACTCATCGTTTCTAAAGTAGCGAACTTCGCAATTGATTTACCCGATGCCAATATCGCCATTCAAATTTCCGGGACATTTGGATCTCGTCAAGAAGAAGCTCAACGCTTAGGCCGTATTTTACGGCCTAAAAGTGATAAAGCGATAGCGCACTTTTACTCCATCGTTTCGCGCGATTCATCTGATCAAGAATTCGGCATTAAACGGCAATTATTTTTGACCGAACAGGGCTACAAATACAATATTATGCAGGCGGAGGAAGTTTAACCCGGCATGAACCGGCAGGGGGCTCAATGGCGCAGGTGACAACCTATACGGGAACAACCGCTTCCCTTCGCGCACAAGCGATCGATCATCAATTGCTGAATGCCCCTACTCAAACTCGCTTAATCGTGCCCACTCAACGCGCTGTACAACAACGCATGCAGACTCTGCTCCAGAATTCCCCCAATGCTCAGGGATTCTTAGGACGCCCCATCGTAACCTTCCAGGACTTCGCTTCTAGCTTAGTTGAAGGGAGTGACGACCATTTTCCATTGGTTTCCCCTACTTCGCAACAGCTCTTGTTCAAGCGCTCCATCCAACTAGCCAACGATGAAGCACTTTTGGATTTCATTGGCGATGCGGCCAATCGACCCGGCTTTATACATCACGTTCAGCGTGTGATTGCCCAACTCAAACAGGACGCCATTGACCCCTTAGCCTTTCGGGAACTTATAGCACGCCGGGCACACCCTTCACCCTTTGATAAGGCTATAGCTGAGATATACACAAATTACCAAAACCTATTGCTTAGCTCTAAAACGTTTGACTTACAAGGAATGTATTGGTTGGCAGATTTAGCCTGCCAAAGCAATAAAGCCAAAGGCCTTGACACTATCAGTACCTTACTTATCGATGGTTTCGATGACTTTACCCCTTCCGAATTTCGTCTAATCCAGTCTGTTGAAAAGCATATTAGTACACTTATCTTTGGGCTTAATTATGACCCAGACCCTAGCCGTAAAGATGCGTACGCATTAGTCCATAGTACCCATGAGCACATACAAGACAGCTTTGAAACTCAATCCAAAGACTTCGAGGGCACTATAGATGATGCCGCTACGACATGCCAACAAATGGCGCGCACTTTATTTTGGCGAGACTCTTCAGATCTTCAGTCCTTGTCGCCATCTGTTAAGCAGAACATACACCTGCTACCCTGCCATACAGTAACCCATGAAGTGGAAAATATTGCACGAACGATTAAATACCAAATTGTACACGATGGAATTTCCCCTTTTGATATTTTGGTCATCTTGATACAACCCAATCTGTTCGCACATACCTTACAATCGGTATTTAGCGGGGCAGGCATCCCTGTACAACCTGTTCAAACCGCAACCTTATCCAATGCTGCAACAGCAGATTTTTTCCTCAAGGTATACGAGGCCACTGCCCAATGGGAACGAGAAGCGATTATCCATTTGCTCACTTCGCCCCAATTCCAGTCCCTGGCTCAATCCCCGCCCGAACATGTGGCTACTTATCGACACATTGCATATCGCGCAGACATATTGGAAGGATCCACGCAATGGTCAAGTCGCCTCATTCATTTATCCTCAAGACTACAAAAACGAAACGAGCGCACCGTCGACACTTGGCTTCAACACATACCTCACTTTCACGAGGCCTGTATTTCGATGCTTCAGGATGTTGAACGACTAAAAGCACTCGCCTCCTCAATCCCAGGAACAGCAACTTTTCAGTCTCACATACAATCACTTAAATCAATCCGGGACTCCTTTTCAATCGATGCTCTTCTTGGCTCTCCAGATGTACCAAATCCTGAACAGGAATTTTATGCATGGGATACTCTCACAGTTTTATTAAACGACATCGAATCCACTTCCAACGTAATCAATACCCCATTGTCCCGTGCGGATTTTGTCGTCCAAGTGCGCGAATTGTACAACCTGTGCCCCATTCCTGAACGAAGCAGTCCAGAAGGGATTTTGTGTTTAGGGTTAGACGATGCCCGTCACATACAACGTCCTTATGTCTATGTATGTGGGGTAAATGAAAGCGCAATACCCTCTCCTCCACCTGTCAACGCCATCTATGCTCAATTTGACCAGCAGGATCTCGCTACAGTTGGTCTATGTATGCCTTCTCATAGCGAACATGCTCAAAAAGAACGCCTTCAGTTTCTTCGATTATTCAGTATTGCCACCCACCAACTAACACTTTCATGGCACGAAAGCACCCAACAAGGCCAACTACTCTACCCAAGCCCTTTTATCCAAGATCTAAACGACATTCACCAGCAATCCGCTCATGAACACCCGCTTATTAAAACACTTTCCGAAGATTTGTTACCAGTAATGAATGTTCGCGAGGCCATGAATGCCAGCATGAAAGCAAAAAAAGCCCTATCTCCCTACTTAGAACCGAACCTCACCCCCATGCTCAACAAATTACAAGCCGAAAAAAACCGCTATACGGGCGCAGATTTTAATGAATATGACGGAGTACTAAGACAAGAAGATACCATAAAATTCATTGCGCAATACTACGATCCCAACCATCTTTTTAGCGCAAACCAAATCGAAACATATATCGATTGCCCTTTCCGGTTTATGATGCGCATCATACTCAAAATATCTGAACGCGAAACCCCAGCGCTCAGTTTTGATCGTAAACTGATGGGTATCATCTATCACAATACATTAGAAGCATTTTATACGCGCTACGCCGGGAAACTTCTAGAAGATATCCCATTGGACGAAGTACTCGATAGTATGACACACATAGCAGACGAAGTCTTCAGCCAAACAGTAGGAGAATTTGAAGATACCTACCCAGGCATTGCTCAAGTAGAACGGGCACGTATACGACAAACTCTTCTAGAGCACGTTGAGCATCACCATGAAGAAGGTTCACAAGGCTGGAAACCCTCACATGCAGAAGTTACCTTTGGAGAGCCATTGCATTCTAGCAGTGACTCGCTATCCAACCCTGACACCTTCCCCTTCCCAATGGGTTCCGATGAGTATCACTTTACTGGGCGCATTGACCGGATCGATCTCAACAATGATGGAGCTGCGCGCATTGTGGATTATAAATCTTCCCTCGGCTCCATTTCTGAAAAAGACATCAAAGAGGGGCGCAACATTCAACTCAGCCTCTATGCCATGGCCTTGGAAAAAGTGCTCCTTCCCGGAGACACCTGTAGCGAAGCCATCTATCTCAAAATCGGAAATGGCGAGATGCGTGGTAGACCCAAACGCGATCCAAGCATCCCCACAGAAGTTGCACAAGAGTCCATCGCCCTAGCAATAGAACAAATACAAACCGGTATTTTTCACCCCAAAGCGCATGAAAAGTCCTGTAAATACTGCCCTAACTCTAAAGTGTGTCGTTTTGAAGAGGGGCGTATCGCCGGGAAAACTCAATCATGAAGTATACCCCGGAACAACATAAAGCGATTGTCACCACTGGTCAACATATCAGCGTAAGCGCAGGGGCTGGCTCAGGGAAAACCCGTGTACTTGTTGATCGCATTGTACATTTACTGGAGCATGAAGGCACTGCACTCTCCGAAATTGTCGCCATCACTTTCACTCGAAAAGCCGCTTCGGAGATGAAAGAACGCCTTCGAGAAGCCTGTTACGCAAAAGCGCCTGACGACGATGCACAAGCCATGTCACGATGGCGCGATATCCTCTACCAAATCGACACAGCACGTATTACAACCATCGATTCATTTTGCTCTGGCCTTCTGCGTGAATACGCTTTATGGATGGAAGATGATCCGGACTACACCCTAATGTCCGAGTCCGACATGGCCTTACTACCAAAACGCATAGCGCAAAATACACTGGTCGCATTACTCGACAAACAAGATGAAATAGCATTAAAAGTAGCCACAGAGCTGGGAATAACCAACACCGTTGACCAGCTAGTAAGCTTATTGAATCAACCCAATCTCCACGACTTATTACTTCAGTATGCAAATGGAAATACAAACACTATAATAGAGCAATGGCGTGAAACATTGCATACACATATTCAAGAAGACGCCCAAGCATATCGTGTGCGCTTACAGTCATTGGAAGATGTCATTGACGACAACAGTCATAAATACGAAATTTGTCGCCAACTATTAAGTTCTATTTTCATTAACTTAGCGACCAATTCATCATCCGACAGTATTAAAGATTCCATAATTCTAATTGAAGAGTTGAACTTTAAAGGCGCGCGCATCCGCAAGACCTTTGACGCCGAGCTATACGAAGAACTCAAGGAAATCTGCAAAGAAGGCAGAACGTTCATTGTCGAAATGGTCAAACCCTATTTAAACGACGATAACATGGTATGCGCAGCCACATGCACTCGCGATATAGCAGTCGTATACACTCACGTCTATGAGGCCTACCACCAGCACAAACGCGCCAACTCCGCAAAAGACTTCTCTGACTTACTACGCGACGCTTTAACTTTACTCAATACACAGCCCGCTATTCGCAATCAAATAGCCGGCAGCATTCGCTATTTAATGATCGATGAATTTCAAGATACTAACCCTGCCCAATGGGCTTTAGCGCAATGCCTCATGCAAACAGAATCGCAAAAAGGGTCAGAGCTCTTCATTGTGGGAGACGCCAAGCAATCCATTTATCGCTTTCGTAATGCTGATGTTTCCGTATTCCAAGAAGCCCAAAAGTCCACTATTGAAACGATCCAACTCAACACCAATTTCCGTACCGTTCCCAATATCATGGACTGGATTAATGCGTTTTTCTCGAAAAGCCAATTGCTTCAATCGGTGGCACACCCTTGGGAACGACTGGAAGCTCATCGTCCCTTAGAGAAAGAAGCTCGACTTACTTTTTTACTCAACACCCAACCCGTAGGAACACCTGCCTATGTCCAGCGACAGACTGAAGCCGAAGGTATAGCGAACCATGTCGCATACCTGATTTCCACTCAAAACACCTCTTTCAAAGATATTGCTTTACTCTTTCGCACCAAGTCGCACATATACTTGTATGAAAATGCTTTAAAAGCGAAAGGCATTCCCTATGTAGTTTTGGGTGGTACTCAATTCTTTCATCGGCAAGAAATTTCAGACATCATGAATTTACTACAAGCCGTTCTGGATCCTTGGCATGAAGAAGCACTCTACGGCTGGCTACGTAGTCCCATGGTTGCCCTAAGTGACGACAGCTTAGTCTCCCTCACCTGGCAACAGGGACTTGCTAAACAATTTTATAGTGATGCAACCGTAATCGGTAAAGAACAACAAGCCCGGCTTAATCAAGCTCGTCAATGGATTGCACACTTTCGAACAATCGCTCAAGGCACAGTATCCGAACTTCTACAATCCATCATAAACACCACGCACTACGAGGGCATTCTTTTCGGTCTCCCTCACGGTGAACAACGATTACGCAATATACAAAAGCTACTGGATACAGCGCGTGACATGACACAATCTGGAAAGTTAAACCTCCATGAATTCATGCAGTTCTTGGAGGAACAGCGCTCCCCAGGTGTGCTGGAAGGGGATGCTCCCTTAATGGGTGAGCAACAAAATGCGGTCACATTGATGACAGTACATGCCTCTAAAGGGCTCGAGTATCCCGTCGTTATATTGCCAGATACTTCCACTGCTTCCCAATCCGGTTCCCGTGAATATAACATCAAAGCACATGCCAACCATGGCATATGCCTACGTCCATCCAGCGACGATGGCGCTAACCCGGCCATGTACAATTTCCTCAAAGCCCTCGACGAAGACGAAGACCGACAAGAAGATGCCCGCGTACTGTATGTTGCCATGACTCGTGCTAAAGATCGACTCATTATTAGCGGTACCCGTCTGCAAAAATTCAATGACGATGGTGAAATCACCGAAGTAAAAGTAGCGGGGAAAAGTAGTTGGTTGGCCTCTTTTGCTGATGAAGGAATTTTTAACTTGCTAAATTGTGAGTCCAACTGGCAAGGCACCTATGAAGTCATCGTGGATATCAACGATATCGAAACCTCTCCACTTACAGTATCGAAGGAAGTGCTGAAACAATCAATCCCCGATGGTGACTTTAGCCCCATATCCTTTCCTGAAAGACCTACGAATTTTATTTCCACAACATCTTGGTTAGACCAACACTTTCCTGGACCCGATCACAGCAATGAATCAGACTTTAACCCGACCAACTTACTTACTCTCCAACGGGGTACCGTCGTTCATCGCTATCTGGAAGTATGGGATTTCGACAAGGACAGTCCTCCAAATATTGAAAACTTCCTCACAGCAGAATTTCCTGCACAAGTCGATAACAAATCCATTGCAGAAACCTTATCGCACTGCGCGAATACATTAATCAACTCTGAACTATATGCACTCTTGCGCGAAAATGGTCCGCTCCAACGCGAGCTCCCATTTGTTACGCCTCATGATGGTCACTGGATATCAGGTACCATTGATATGCTCACAGCTGACGGCACAATCATCGATTACAAAACAGGGAGGTATCGCGAAGAAAAACTTTCGCGTTATGAATCCCAGCTACGCCTTTATGCCCAGGCCCTCAAACACCTCAGCAACACCCCACCAACAGCTGCCTGGATCTACTTCGTCGACTCTGGCACCATACATCAAGTCTCTTTTTAAGAATAATCAATTTCGGGGTAAGCATCTATTTATGCTATTCTTGTTCTTAGAATCTTTTACTTTTAAAGAGCTTTATGAACAAGACTTTTACCATAGATCACATTCAATCGGCACTAGACGCACACTCACCCAATGAGCAGCCCTCACTGGATTCTGAGCGTAATGCCGCAGTCGCGATTGTGCTCTCTGAAGCCCCCAAAGGCGAATTGGCAGCGTTATTTATGCAACGCGCTGAACACCCACTCGATCCATGGTCCGGGCAAATGTCCTTTCCAGGTGGCGGAGTAGAAGATCACGATAAAACTCTCAAGTATGCTTCTATGCGAGAAACCCTAGAAGAAGTGGGGTTACCTTTAGACGACACCCACTACATGGGCCGATTGCACGATCAATTTGCTGGGCGACTTAAAACCCATCTACTGGCCGTATCCCCATTTGTATTCTATCACCCCGATCCCCCGCCATTAGTGCACAACGAAGAAGTAGCCGATACGGTATGGGTGCCCTTATCCTATATGGTCAACCCAAAAAACTCCGTCCTATTTAACACCCCCTTGGATCCCGAAGGTAGAGCCTTCCCTTCATTTCAATACCAGCACTATACGATCTGGGGATTGACGTATCGGATGTTAAGGGATTTTTTTGCACTACTAGACATGGAACTCCCCATGGATCCTGAACTTAAAAAAGGAAATTGAGTTATTCCTGTTCCAGGAATTCCCCAGCGCAGATGCTGCATTGACTACCACCTTCAGCATCGCATGAGTGCCCACCATCGTTGACATACTGTGCATAGCGATTGGCCAAATCTTCATCGCCCTTGATGAAATACATCAACTCAATCAGTTGCTTGCCCGTCTCAAGACTCATCAGATGCTCCATTTTACAAGCATCAGCATAGGCAATATCTTTCGGTAGGCCCAGAACATTCTGGAAAAAATTCGATAGAATGCGAAAATTGCGTTCCACAATATTCGCCATCGCCTCACCTTTATCATCCAGCAATAAAAAGCGATTGGGATCTTCTTTCACCCATCCTCGCTTTTTGAGGTGAGCAATCGACATTGAGGCGGCACCGCGGGAAACTTCTAATTTTTCAGCCACATCGGTCACACGGGCATACCCCAATTCTTCACGCAAGCTATCAATAGCCATTAAATAATGGGCTGCGGAGTGGGTCAGTTCATTTTTTTCAAATTCGCGCCAATACGCCGAATCATTAATATCTTTAGACAATCGATGCTCTCCCAAGCGTTTTTTTTCACAAACACATTGTAAGTGCTTCATCGAATGATATGCAAACTTTACGCTTCAAATACAACTGATTATGAGTACAAACAAGCATTAAAGCCCATCTCATCCTGAAATATATAAATAATAGGCTCATTTTTGAATTTTTTTCTAAAAAATGCTAAAGTTTGATCAAATGCTGCCGACAATAAATACAAAGAGTTGCCTAAACAAGCCAGAAGGAGCAAGATTATGGTAGGAATACAGGGAATAGGAGGCATACAAGAGCCGAATCGTTCAGATCGGTCTTCTTCTACGCGCGATAATGCTAAAGCTCCCTCCACCGGCGAAGAATCATCATCATCAGAAGGTGTTGTTATGAGCGGAGAAGCGCAAGCAGCTGCAAAAGTGGCCCAGGTAGTTACAACATCTGCCACACAATCCGATATTCGCGCCGATAAAGTCGCCGCAGCCAAAGAGTCCGTTGAATGTGGCGACTATAAAAAGCCCGAAGTAGTAGAATCAGTCGCTCAACGGGTTGCTAAGTACCTATAATCGGTTCATGAATATTTCCTCTCGAAACGCTTTTTCATGGTGTGCAATTTTCTTAGTGCTACTATCCACCACATTCATGGGCTGCCGTACGGTTAAAAAAGTCCTCCCCTCATATGGTCATGGCGGAGGCAGCTCCCACAAAGACCCTCCAGGGTCACATGCAGTAAAAGGCATAGCCTCTTGGTACGGCGGTAAATTTCACGGACGCCTGACAGCCAACGGCGAACGCTACAATAAAAATGGCATCTCCGCAGCTCACAAGACTCTCCCATTCGGTACTGTCGTACGCGTGAAAAATTTACGCAATGGTAAAACAGTCAATGTGCGTATTAATGATCGCGGCCCCTTTATCAAAGGACGCATTATTGACCTATCTAAAGGCGCTGCCAAAAAGATCAACCTGATTAACGATGGCATAGTCCCGGTAGAACTCACCATACTCAAGATGGGTAACGACTAAGCCTCCCCCCCCACACTTAGGCGGAGCATTTCAACATGTACACCCTCATGATCAATACCGGAGGCATTGGTGATTTTCTGCTGACTTTCCCAGCCATTAAAGCGCTTTCGCAATCGGGCACAATACACCTCGCAGGATATCCTGATCGTCTACAGTTGGCAGTCGATGCGGGTATTGCAACTACAGCCCTCTCCCTAGATGCCATTGGGTTTGATTCTGTATTTACACAACCCAATAAACGGCTCCTACAAGTGCTAAGGCCAGCTGATAAGATTATTGTGTGGATGGAGGATTCAGACCAAACCATAAGAAAAAACCTTGAAGCAATTACCAGAGCCAATGTTCACGTTTTCGACCCTTTGCCTCCTGAAAAGTTCGCCCATCATGCTAGCAATTACTACTCCCAATGCTTTGGGTTTCCATCGCAGCCCCCCTTTCGATGGACACCAAAATCGTCAACAAAGCGCTTGGATATCGTTCTCCATCCAGGTAGTGGCGATTCAAAAAAAAACTGGCCTCTGGAAAATTTCGAAGATCTTGCGACTCAATTAGCATTGAAAGGGCGTGAAATTACTTGGTGCATTGGGCCAGCAGAAGTAGAGCGCATACCTCATCTTCCAAGTGGCCAACTCTTGCAAAGCACCAGTCTCTGCCAACTTGCTCAGGAGCTCGCTACTGCTCAGCAGTATATCGGAAATGACTCTGGGATTACTCACCTAGCTGCATCCCTAGACGTGCCCACTATTTCGTTGTTCAACCACACAAACCCAAGTATCTGGGCACCTAAAGGGGAGAACGTTACCGTGTTCCATCAGGCCAATCACCCAACTGAGCAGATATTAAAGCTCCTTAATTTACATCAATAGGCACAAAAAAGCTCCGCACAGCTTAAAAAGCTATCCGGAGCCTATAAAAATGGCATCCCCAAGGGGATTTGAACCCCTGTCGCCGCCGTGAAAGGGCGGTGTCCTAGACCAAACTAGACGATGGGGACACAATAAAACGTGTCCGACACAAAAACACCACCTATCGGCCCGTTGCCGTGGAGGCGGTGCGGTCAACCAAGCTTAGCTTGGTTAAGTGGCGATATAGTATCAAACCCTAAACGGAGGGATCAAGAAAAAAATCCATCCTCCATCCACCAAGATCCAACCGACTGCACCGGAGTGGTAATCCAATTGATGAATCGAATGCGAGGGTAAGTACGACATGATACTCCCAATACTATGAATACTGCCTAATCATGTCCAACAATAACCCTAAATCCCTGTCATTACTTGACTTCGCCCCCGCCCTATTGAGTACACTATCCTTTTGTTTATAAAAGGGCCTACTGATCATATAAGGGGTAAGAAATGGAAGAGGGATTTGCAGGAATTGGATATGTCGACTGGGCTGCCATAATACTTTATTTGGTGCTCACCATCGGCGCGGGACTTTATACCGCCAGTAAAATTAAAGACACCACGGACTTTTTCATGGGCGGGCACAGTTTCGGTAAGCTCTTCATGATTTTCTTTTCCTTCGGAGCTGGAACCAGCGGTAATGATGCCGTAGGTGTTTCCTCCAAAACCGCTACCAACGGCCTCTCCGGAATCTGGTATCAATGGCTTTGGTTATTCTGTACTCCCTTCTATTGGCTCATCGCACCAGTCATGCGACGCATGCGTTCCCTAACCACCGGTGATTATTTCGAAGCCCGTTACGACGGCGGAGTTTCAGCTCTATACACTATCGTAGGGGTGGCTCAGCTAACTGTTGGGATTGGCATGATTCAATTGGGTGCAGGGAAAATGATCGCTGGAATCTCAGGCGATGCCATTAGCGCCAATACTGCCATAATCGCCATGACAATACTGTTTGTTACTTATGGAGTCGCTGGTGGATTAGCAGCCGCGATTATCACAGACCTTATCCAAGGAATATTGACCGTTATTCTTTCCTTTATTTTAATCATTCCCGCACTAAATGCGGTTGGTGGTTTTGCAGGGATTCATGCAGGGATAGATGATCCAGATATGTTTAAATTATCGGCACCTGGTGAGATCAATGGTTTCTTTATTGCCATGATGTGTACCGTTGCATTAATTGGTATTGTGACTCAACCACACATCATGGGGGTATGTGCTGCGGGTCGCACCGAGATGGATGGACGCGTAGGATTTGCAACGGGTAACTTACTCAAGCGTTTCTGCACCATTGCATGGATGGTTGTAGGACTTTGCGGCATCGTGATGTATATGGGGCAGGATGTTGACCCTGATAAAATTTATGGTAAAGTCGCGGCTGACTTATTGCCCGGGATTATGCCTGGTCTGATTGGCCTTTTCCTTGCAGCGCTCATAGCTTCGGTGATGTCATCCTGTGATGCATTCATGGTCTCCTCATCTGGCCTATTTACACAAAACCTCTATCGTCGATGGTTTGCCACCGATAAAGAAGAAGATCACTATGTATGGGTCGCACGCATCGCCTCCTTGGTTATCGTATTTATTGCGTTGACTTTCGCATTTAAAGTTGACACTGTTCCTAATGCATTGAAAATATTCTTTAAAATCCAAGGAGCTATGGGAGCAGCATTCTGGCTTGGACTCTTTTGGCGCAGAATGACTGTAGCCGGCGCTTGGACTTCTACATTGGCCGGCCTTAGCATCATTATCATTACAAGCTTTGCTGCATTCCATACTTGGGCTGCAGGCGAAACCTATACGGTCAAAGCGGCTATCACTCAAGCCGTTTCGGATGAAGTGCTTGCAGAAAAACCGGACAAAGGGGTCATTCCAGAAAGCATCCCATCAACCATCGCTTCATTGGTTGAATCTAAAGGCTATGATTTACAGACAGTTATTCAATTAAATGAAGGTAAGATCGAGGACTTAAACCCTGACCGCACATTAGGCATGATAGAACGTGTTCAACTCACCCCGGCTACTTTACCTGAATCCTTCATTTGGGCTGGAAGATTTCGCACATCGTGGGAAATCTTCTTTATGTTAAGTGCCGGCTTTAGCGTAGGTATTATTGTGAGTTTATTCACCAAACGTGTAAATGAAGATAAATTGGAAAAAGTCTATTCCTGCTTACGCACACCGGTGACGGAAGATGAACCCCATACAGCGGAACCATTCCACATTCCTGAAGGCATCGAAATACCTGAGCCCCGTAAATTAATCAATCATCCCGATTTAGAAATACCCATGCCTACGGCTATCGGCATCGGTGGGTTCCTGTTCTTCTGGGTATGGGTTGCCGGGTTGATTGGCTTCGTATTCTGGATGGCTACTTGGGGTGCATCACCTGCTTAATCGTTAATTAACGTATACTAAAGTTTATTTCTTATAGAAGGAGAAATAGAATGGCAAAAATAACGCGTAGAAATTTTATTAAAACCACAACACAGGCTGTTCTTGTGAGCGGTATGATGGCCCAAGGGCGAGTTTTTGGTGCCAATGACCGAGTGAACTTAGCGGTCATGGGGGTGAACGGTCGCGGCCAATCACATATTGGCGGATTTGGTTTCGGTGTGGATAAAGACAACAAGGCCACTCGTTACGATGACTCCAATGTCGTAGCCATGATTGATGTTGACTCAAAAGTGCTTAAAGATCGCGTTGGTAAATACAAATATTATACTGGCGAAACTCCAACAGCATACAACGATGTGCGCGATGCATTGGCTGACAAAAATGTTGACGCCTTATCCATTGCTACACCCAACCACTGGCACTCCCTAGCCTCCATATGGGCCATTAAAGCCGGAAAAGATGTCTACGTCGAAAAACCTCTTTCGCACAACATCTACGAAGGACGTAAATTAGCAGATCTCTATCATAATTCGGACCGCATTGTTCAGCACGGTACGCAAAGCCGATCCGATGCGCGTTGGTTGCGGGACATTAAATTAATCCACGAAGGGTTCTTGGGCGACATCCACATGGCCAAAGGGCATACCTACAAAACAGGTAACCGTCGCTCATTGGGATTCTCGCCAAACGAAGGAGCGCCTGACAATCTTGACTGGAATATGTGGCAAGGTCCTGCTGCCCGCCAAAAATACAAGAAAAACTATGTGCACTATAATTGGCACTGGTTCTGGGACTACGGTAATGGCGAAACCGGCAACCAAGGTGTTCACCAAATGGATGTAGCTGTTTGGGGCATGAACAAAGGGATGCCGACCAAGGTATACAGCTCCGGTGGACGTTACCACTGGGACGATGAAGCGGAAACTCCCAACACCCAAGCAACGACTTTTACCTATGCAGACGGATCCACAATGGTCTTCGAAATTCGTAACTACGGTTCTTATAAAGAAGCTGGAGAATTGACCACAGGGAACACCTTCTGGGGCGAAAAAGGCTATTATGTGCAGAACAAAGGCTTCTTCAGCATGAACCATGAGCCTATCCCAATTCCGGATGATGCCATGACTCCTGCAACCAATGGACACTTCCGTAATTTCATCAATGCTTGTAAAACGCGCAACAAGGCTGACATCTACGGGAACGCCGAAGAAGGACACATATCTTCCGCACACTGTCACTTGGCCAATGCTGCATACCGTGTAGGTGATTCGCTCGAAATCGATAGTAAAAAAGAACGCTTCAAAGGGAACAAAGAAGCCAACGCACTACTGACACGTGATTACGCGAAAGGCTTCGAAGTTTAAGAAGTCTAGATACAAATAATACTACTCAAATCCCCGTTACGGTAAAGGCCATAGCGGGGATTTTTTAATTCCGATGATTTTAGACGAGCATGATATTGAGCTATCTTTAAGTTTTATATCGTTGAACAAGAGTTTTGTCGTTCATAATATGACGATGAATAAGATACCAATAGATTGCACGAATCGGCCATAATTTAATAAACTTAATATGCTTTACTTCATTAATTAGTGCTTCTTGGAGCAATTCATCTGTGGGGCGTTCTGGCGCTTTGGATTGAAGTGAAAATGCCTCTTTCAAATACGCTATCCCTTCAGCATGACGCTGGGCCAACACTTCAATAGGTGCTTTATTGAAAACTTGTCGAAAATTTCCTTTTTGGGTCTGGAAAAATTCACTGTGGATACTCCCCGTCGTATCCATCGAGGCTTCGTGATCAAAATAGATGACAAATTCATGGATCGTAGCTTCTTTAGACACCATACAAGTAAAATAGGTGACTGGAGAGGGGGTTCGCCATATTCCAATGGTGGTCGTCGCATGCGGCACGCATCCATGGTTGTCCGCAAACCCAAATGCCTATTCAAAGGTCCAATTATTACGCATACTTTCCACTCCATCCTCTAAAACACAGAGTGCCTGGGGCTTTATAATACTATTTAAGGTAATGGTCGTAATAAAAGCAATTACAATCGGTACAATGATTGCGTACATAATCAAATGATTACGAATATAGGTGACAATAAATTTGAAAAGTTCTTCCAACATACGCTGTAATCCCGATAATTAAATTTACCATGAATATATTTCTAGCATATCGTGTTAATCACATGGTCCCAAACACATAATATTGAATTAATTACTTTTGTATGCATTTCGCCGTTATACTTGATTCTAGGGGTCAATCATGACAGAATAGACTTTCATCAAAACAATGCGTAGAAGGAGCTTGCTCAGCATATGTACAACCTTGCATCTATTCTTGAAGAGAGTGTAAAACAACATCCCACCAAAGAAGCTATCGTTTTTGGCGATATGCGTCTGGATTATGCAACCGTAAACATCATGGCCAATCAAGTAGCCAATGTTTTACAATCCAAAGGCATTCAACCCGGTGACCATGTTGCGTTGACTTGTCCAAATTTACCTTATTTTCCAATCATTTGGATGGGAATACTGAAAGCCGGTGCAGTAATGGTACCGCTGAGTATTTTATTACGCCCACGAGAAATAGCCTATCACCTTAAAGACTCTGATTCGAAAATCTACATTTGTTTCGAAGGTGTCCCCGATATGCCTATGGGTCCTAGTGGTTGGGAAGGTTATCAACAAGTCGAAGGGTGCACTGAATTTATCACACTGCCTGCCACTCCATTCGGGCCAACATTCATCGAGGGTCACCCCACACTGCTTGATTTGATGCAAGAGCAGCCACCTTCTTTCGACACCATAATGCGTAAACCTGAAGATACCTGCTTAATCATTTATACTTCAGGTACTACTGGTCAGCCCAAGGGTGCTGAACTTACTCACTCCAATATGGTGATGAACTGTACAGTTGCCGCACGTTTGTTTACAGCCAACCCAGACGATCGCACACTTATCGTACTGCCGCTATTCCATTCCTTTGCTATGAGCATATTGAACATCACTTTGTTAAGTCACTCTACGGTAGTACTATTGCCGCGCTTTGATGCTGGAGCAGTATTGGATTTATTTCAAAAAGAAAAAATTACCACTTTTGCCGGTGTTCCCACTATGTATTGGGAAATGATTAACTACGACAACAGCGATGGCAATATAGACATGGAACTTATCGCAAATACTCTTCGTATATGTAGCTCAGGTGGAGCCGCATTACCCGTAGAAGTGTTGAAAAACTTTGAAGAAAAATACAATGTCTGCATATTGGAAGGCTATGGTCTTTCCGAAACTTCCCCCATTGCAACCTTTAACCCCATGGAGAGCGAACGTAAAGTTGGCTCGATAGGTATTCCCATCTGGGGGGTTGAAATGAAAATTGTAGACGAGGACATGAATGAATTACCCGCTGGTGAAGAGGGTGAAATAGTCATTCGCGGCCACAATGTAATGAAAGGCTACTACAAACGCCCTGAAGCCAGTGAAGAGTGCTTCCGAGGAGGCTGGTTTCACTCTGGCGATGTAGGAAAAATTGACGAAGACGGGTTCTTCTTCATTGTTGACCGGGTAAAAGACATGATCATTCGTGGAGGTTTCAACGTATATCCACGTGAAATTGAAGAAGTTATGATGACACACTCCGATGTATCATTGGTAGCTGTCATCGGTATTCCCAGCGATCAACACGGCGAAGAAATTAAAGCCTTTATCGTTCCGAAAGAAGGAAGTATACCCGATACTGAAGAAGTTAAAGCATGGGGTAAAGAACAATTCGCAGCTTACAAGTACCCACGTATTATCGAAGTAGTCTCCGAATTACCCCTGGGCCCCACCGGCAAAATTCTAAAGAAAGAATTACGTGCTATGGATAAAGCAGCGCGCGAAAATTCATAGATAATTCATAACCACATTCGCTTTATAAACGCCTTCCAAAATATTTTGGAAGGCGTTTTTTCATCTTTAGTTGACTCAGCTGTGCAAAAAGGTGATGATGGTATCTTCTCATATCAATCCAAGGAATATCACCTGTGAATACAGTTGCCAATGGAGATCAAATCGAATATTGGAACGAAGTTTCCGGCCCCAAATGGGTACGATTGCAAGAAGAGCTGGATGAACAGTTACAGCCCCTGGAGGAAGCCTTACTCGCCAACATCAATCTAGATGAAGGCGATTCAGTGTTGGATGTCGGCTGTGGCTGCGGAGCAACATCATTAACAATGGGAAAAATCGTTCGAGAACATGGTCATGTCACTGGTGTGGATGTGTCCTTAGCCATGCTACAACATGCAAAGACTCGCACATATAATCACTCCAATGTTCAATTTATCGAAGGCGATGCGCAAGTGTACAAATTTCCCAATGGCCCTTTTGATCATATTGTCTCCCGATTTGGAGTAATGTTCTTTGAAAATCCTACAGAAGCCTTCAGGAATTTGCTTAAGTACTTAAAGCCAGAAGGTACACTAAGTTTTATTTGTTGGCGTGCGCTCGAAGACAATCCTTGGATGAAAATCCCCGTAGACGCCGCAACCCAACATGTACCGCGCCCCCCCGAAGGGGAGCCGCATGCACCCGGACCAGCAGCTTTTGCTGACGCTGAACGTACCAAAAAAATCCTACACGATGCAGGTTTTCATTCAATCACAATAAGCCCACTCGATATGGAATTACCCATTGGCCCAGACGGCACAGTAGATGCCAGTGTCGACTTTACGGTGAAAATGGGCCCTGTCCCCCGCATGCTAAACGATGCAGATGAGGCTACGGTAGAACTAGTACGCGAAGCAATTAAAGATGCATTAAAATACTATGACGGTGAACAAGGGGTTCGACTTCGCTCGGCCACATGGATCGTACAAGCGAAAGGAATAGAATGAAAAAAGTAGCACTTGGATGCGGAACTCTATTATTTCTGTTTATATTTATCATTACTTTTTCCGCTCATATGTTTGGGAAAACAGTT
>Ga0315321_10000160_pt1 | contig 44554 bp, 40 predicted proteins | sample M180m21515metaG_FD_203464 | JGI IMG/M metagenome (GOLD analysis project Ga0315321, IMG submission 203464) | Ammonia-oxidizing marine archaeal communities from Monterey Bay, California, United States - M1 80m 21515 | ecosystem: Environmental > Aquatic > Marine > Intertidal zone | place: USA... | reverse complement strand
ATGGGGAACTTGGATAAGGTCAGGCAGTGGACTGCGGGCCATTTTTCCTGAGGATCGTCCGGATCGTATCCAAGTCTGTAATGATACGGACCCAACCCTTCTTTCTCAAGGGAGGAGATCAACCTTGTGGTTGCGGATGGATGTCGTTCGGGCGTCCGGTCAACCTCGATTTCCTGAAGCAAAACGACATCCGGACCAGTCGGGCCTCCGATTTTACGCAGAACTTCGCAAATGACCTTGAGTTTGTTCGATAATTCGGTCTCTCCGTAAAAATCCGGTTTGTAATCGTCGTAGAGGGAAATTCCGTCTGTATCGAAAAGGTTTTGGACATTGTATGCGACTACTTCAAAAGAGATTTTGTTTTTCGAATGCTCTGCATTCAGGCACAAAAACCCCAAAAAAACAAAAGCGGCGCAAAAGATATGCCTGTTGAATAACATTGCAAGCAAGCTGGGGCGGGTCAGGCGGCCATCCGGTTCTTTTCGGAACGGAGGAATACGGGGGCAAGCTCGGTCGAGCCCTTGGTCGAGAACCGGTATCCCGCTTCGGAAAAGTCGAACATGCCCTCGACATAGTCGATGCGGTTGCGGATGAGGAAAGAACTCATCAAGCCCCGGGCTTTCTTTGCGTAAAAACTGACGATCTTGAAATGCCCGTTTTTCTCGTCCTTGAAGACGGGTGTGAGTATCTTTGCTTGCAGTTTCTTTTCCTGAACGGACCTGAAGTATTCCTGGGAAGCCAAATTCACCAAAAGATCCGAGCCGGATTCTTCGAGATGCTTGTTCAGGCCGTCGCTCAGGCGATCACCCCAGAATGCATACAGATCCTTCCCTGCGGGGTTTGCATAGGCCGTGCCCATTTCCAAACGATGGGGTTGGATGAGGTCGAGCGGGCGCAAAAGCCCGTATAAACCGGAAAGTATTCTGAGGTGCTTTTGGGCGAATTCGAAATCTTCCGCCTCAAAGTCCCAAGCCTTCAGCCCCTCGTAGACGTCGCCCTTGAAGGCAAGGACTGCCTGCTTGGAAGATTTTCCGTCATGCCGCGCCGCCCAGTCCTGAAAGCGCTGACGATTCAATTCCGCGAGTTTCGGGCTTATGCTCATCAGTTCGCCGATCTCCCCGGAGGTCAGTTTGCTCAACCCGTTCATCAAGTATTTTGAAAACTTGAGAAAATCGGGCTGGGTGCAAACCTCGGTTGTCGAATTACTTTCGAAATCCAAGGTTTTGGCCGGCGACAGAAGGATGATCATGGTTTTTTTGTAATGGCTCCAGCTGCCTTTGGCAAGAAATCTGCATTCTGTTTCACTTGAATTTTGGATTAGCCTTGTGCTTGCAATCATCTTCTTTTTTTCGTTCTAGGTTGCCCAATTCCCAAAATCCCTTTTTTTCGATACTCGAAACTAAATAACTTATCATTTCTTTCGTGTATCCGGTAGCCGTATTTCTGCTTCTCTTCCTGAATTGGGTCGTCCTTTCGGGAAAGTTCGATGCGTTCCATTTGGGCTTGGGGGTGGTGTCCTGTCTGATCGTAACCTATTTGTCCCATGACTTGCTTTACCACGACCGGAAGAAAGGACTGGAAAGACGTTTGCTCGAGGCTTGGTCTTTCCTTCGATATCTCCCTTGGATCATTTGGGAAGTGGTCAAGGCGAACCTCCATGTTTTCAAGTTGGCCATGACGAAAGAGGGTTTCGAGGAAATGTCCCCCCGGGTGGTTACCTTCGAGACCGGATTGAAGACGGATTTCGCAAAGTTTGTCTTGGCCAATTCGATCACCCTGACCCCAGGGACCATAACCATGCTGATCCGGGGAGACGTTTTTCACATTCATACGATGAGTCAGTTCCTGGAAGATGATTTGTTGACCGGTGCGATCGAGCGCAAGGTGGCGGAGGTTTTCGAACCGGAGGTGTTGAAAAAGGCATGATTGAGTATTTTGCAATCGTCATGGGCGCGGCCCTCTTGGTTTTGATGATTCCGGTGTTCTACCGGATTTGGGTGGGGCCCACGAGTTACGACCGGATTCTCGGCGTGAACGTGATCGGTACCAAGACCGCGGTGTTGCTCGTTGTTATCGGAACCCTCTACGATCGGGTGGATATGTTCGTGGACTTCGCAATTGCTTATGCTTTGCTTAGTTTCGTAACTGCGATCGTAGTGTCCCGCTACTTGAACAGAACGATTTCACAAAAAGAGATGGAAACGAGGGAAAAGAAGGCAGGGACATGAGCATGATTGATTTTAAAGTCATTGCCGCTTCCGGAGAGGTTTCGCTTTTTCCCCTCCATTTGCTCGGTATGTTTTTCGGCTCTCTGGGCTTGGTCTTTTTTCTTGGTGCGGCGGTCGGGTTGATCAGGTTTCCCGATTTTTATACCCGCATGCATGCCGCAGGAAAGGGAGACACGCTCTCCACGATGCTCATGCTTACGGGGTTCGGCCTGGTCACGATGGAAGACTTCTCCTTGGGAAGCTGGCTGTTGTTCGTCAAAATAATGGGGGTAGTGCTTTTTATCTTCATCGCCAGTCCGACTGTCTCTCACGTTCTCATGAGGGCTGCTTCGGAAGATGACGAGATGCCTTTGACGAAGAATGACGGGAAGAAATCAAGCAACAAGGGAAAGAAGAGGAATTAGAATGGGTCTGGAAATTATCAATACTCTGATCCTGTTGTTACTCGTGGTGGCCGCCTTGGTTGCCTTACGGGTCAAGGATTTGATCACGGCCTCGGTCGTCTTCGGGGTATACAGCTTTTTGATGTGTTTGCTGTGGGCCGAAATGGGTGCGGTTGATGTGGCCTTTACCGAGGCCACCGTTGGTGCTGGAATCAGTACGGTCGTGCTTGTCGCTACGATTTTCAACCTCAAGAGAAAATCTTCCGATTGATGAAGAACGCTAGCTTGATTCCAGTGGTTCTCGTGGGCTTCCTGCTCTTTTATGCGTCCATTGATTTTCCCGAGTGGGGCGATCCCCAATCACCTGCTTCGACTGCCGATGTATCCTCTCATTTCATTGCCAAGACCGGAGTTGACACGGAGGTACCGAATATGGTCACGGCGGTATTGGCCGACTACCGTGGCTTTGATACCATGCTTGAGACAGTGGTCGTTTTCATCGCGGGAATGGCGGTTTTGGCGATCCTCAGGAATTTCTCCCGAAAAAAACCGGTCAAGCGGGGCCACGAGGTGAGCGTGGAGCCCGACCTAATTGTTACGAACACCGTTCGCCTTGTCGTTCCCGTCATTCAAATATTTTCTTTTTACGTCCTTGCTCACGGTCATGTCAGCCCAGGCGGAGGTTTCCAGGGCGGTGTGCTGATGGGAGCCAGTTTCATCCTGATTGCTCTTTCCTGGGACCTGGAAAGGGCCCTGACCCGCTTTTCCATCAACCGTTGCATGGTAGTGGCGGCGTTGGGCATTCTTCTTTATGCAGGGATCGGTGTGTTGTCGATGGCGTTGGGGGGAGAGTTTCTCGACTACGCCGAGTTGGAAAAAGTACTGCCGGTATCCCGTGAAATGGCCCGTTATCATGCCATGCTGGGGGTAGAGATTGGGGTCGGGTTCACCGTTACCGCAATTATGTTCGCCCTCTATGCAAACCTGTCCTCGAGGGGCCGCCTAGAGGGCGGCCTTTGATTTCGATGACTCGATCAAGCGATGTTTGAAGACGTATCAATTTTTTTAAACGAGTTGTTTTTGGAGCGGCTGAATTATGTAATTTACGTCGTTTTGCTTCTGATCGGGCTTCATGCCATGATCGCGAAGAACAATTTCATCAAGAAGTTGATAGGCATGTCGATTTTTCAAACGGCTATCATTCTTTTTTATGTTTCAATTGGGGTGAAGGAGGGTGCGACTATTCCCATTTATCTACCCGAACATGATCCGCATGGGGAGCAAGCCTACGCAACCGGAGGCCCGGAAGCTCTTACCGTTGAGCAGGTCACTTCTTATGCCAATCCTCTCCCGCATGTTCTCATGCTTACCGCGATCGTAGTGGGAGTGGCCACCCTCGGTTTGGCCTTGGCTCTATGCCAAAAAATTTATCAGGGTTACGGAACGGTGGAGGAAGACGAGCTTATGGCCAAGCTCGAGAAGGAGGATGCCAGTAGTCGTAAGCCTAAAACCCATCCCGCCGGCAAATCCTCATCCAAGCCCGAGGTTTCGTCTCGAGCGAGGCGCTCCGGCACGAATTCGGTCGGAAAGACCACTGCTCCTCAGGCCAAGAAAAGTTCAGGTACCCGAAAGACCAAAGCTCCTGTGAAGAAGGCGACCCGAAAGTCCGACCAGAAAAAAGGAGACTCGAAATGATGGAGAATTCGATCGCCTGGATTTTGCTTTTCCCTCTTTTCGGGGCGGTCTTGTCTTCCTTGCTCGGCATGGCCAACCGGAAGGTTTGCTGGCCGATTGGAGTCCTGTCCGCGCTAGGTGCTTTCGTGGCGGGAATCATGACCTTGATTCGGGTGATTGACTCACCTGATCACATGGTAGTCTATCTTTTTGGAGGCTGGACTCTCGATTCCTTTCCGCGGGGTGTGGGAATCGAATTTCGGGCGGACTTGCTTGCCATCCTGATTACCTTGATCGTTCTTGGAGTGGGCTTGTGCGTGGCGATTTATTCCAAGCTTCCGGTGAAGGAAGAGACACCCGGAAAAGAACATTTTTTCTATCCGCTGTTCCTTCTTCAAATAACGGGGTTGGCCGGGATTTGTCTGACCGGAGATGCGTTCAACTTGTACGTGTTGATCGAGGTCGCCGCTCTGACCGGTTACGGGTTGATCGCAATGGGGAGCAAGCGGGCGGCAGCGGCCACTTTCAATTATGTCATCCTTGGTACGATCGGTGCATCGCTCTACCTGCTGGGCGTGGGTTACCTCTATATCAAGACAGGCACACTCAACATGGTCGGGATCAATGAATTCATCGGGGCGACGGAGGGCCTGAAGGAATCCTCGACGATGCAAGTCGCCTTCGTTCTGATCTGTCTGGGCATCCTGATCAAGATGGCCTTCTTCCCCTTGCATGCTTGGTTGCCCAATGCCTACTGTCATGCCCCGACGGCAACGTCCTGCCTGCTTGCTCCTTTGGTGACCAAGGTCATGATTTATGTCATGATCAGGATGGTTCTCACGGTCTTTGGGGTAGATTTTTCTTTTGAATCCACCCTTTGGTCTTCGGTGCTTCCCTGGTTGGTCGTCATCGCCATCGTTTCGGCGGCCGTGATGGCATTGGCTCAGCGGGAGATCAAGCGCATGCTTACTTATCTTATCGTGGCAGAGGTAGGATATATGGTCGGTGGTGTCTGGATTTACAACTATTATGGAATGGTCGGCTCGATTTTTCACATAATAAGCGACGCTTGCATGACCTTGTGTCTTTTTCTTGGTGCGGGTTTGATCCTGCGAAAATGCAAGACCACTCGTTTTGACGGTTTGCGTGGTTTGTTCTCCAAGATGCCCCTGACCATGACCGGGTTTTTCGTGGGAGGCTTTTCCATTATCGGACTTCCACCAACTTGTGGATTCTTCAGCAAGTGGTATCTTATAACGGGAGCTATGGTCGCAGAGTGCTGGGAATACATGGTGGCCCTTCTTTTCTCTACCATGGTCATGGTCGTTTTGTTCTTCCGTTTGATCGAGCGCATCCATTTGGCTGTGAACGAGAGCGGAGAAAATCTCGGGAAGGGGCATGGGGATCTTGGTTTGACCAAAGAACAAACCCGATTCTCGGAAGGCCCTCTTACGATGCTTGTCCCACTCCTGTCCGCAGCCGCGGTCGTTCTCGCAATTGGTATCTATAACCAGGAATTCGTCAACTTGATCGAGATCTTTCTCGATCCATTCGACCTGCCGGGGGAACCGCTAATCAAATGACCGATCCCGTGATCATCGAGGACATTCGTCCTTTTCTTGCCTTTGTCGTTCCTTTGGTTGGCGTGCTTGGAATCGTCTGGGCAGGCGAAAAACGAAAGAACTTGCGGGAGATCTTCACTTTCGTGGCGGCCATTGCTCAGGCGTCGATCGTTCTTTCGATGGTCCCTGCGGTTCTGGGCGGTGTGAATTTCGAATATAACATATGGCAGGTCTTCACGAATGTGCCGCTTCTTCTGCGGGTGGATGGCCCCGGGCTTCTTTTCGCATGCGTCGCTTCGGTTCTTTGGATCGCCACCACGGTTTATGCGATCGGGTATATGCGGGGCTTGCATGAACATGCCCAGACTCGATTCTATTCCTTCTTTGCGATCTCTCTTTCGGCGACCATGGGGGTCGCGTTTTCAGGCAACCTGCTGACCATCTATTTCTTTTACGAGATGCTCTCGGTATCCACTTTCCCGCTGGTTACTCACATGCAGGACAAGGAGGCCCGCACGGGTGGAAGAACTTACTTGGGTTATTTGCTCTTCACTTCGCTCTGCCTTCTCCTGCCCGCCCTGAGCTGGTGCTATGTATGGTTGGACGGGGGGCAAATCACGATGGATTTTCTGGGGGACGTCGGGAAGGTTGGGTCCTTCGGTCAGACGACTCAAATGATTCTTCTGCTCCTTTTTACCTTTGGTTTTGCCAAGGCGGGGCTCATGCCCTTGCACTCCTGGTTGCCCGGCGCAATGGTAGCCCCGACTCCCGTATCCGCCCTTCTTCATGCCGTAGCCGTGGTCAAGGTCGGCGTCTTTTGCCTATACCGTGTCTATGCCGACATATTCGGAATCGATGTTCTCAAATCCCTGAACGGGGAGGATTGGATGATCGGGATTGCCTGCGCCACTATCCTTATCTCCTCGCTCATCGCCCTTTCGCAAGACAACCTCAAGCGCCGATTGGCTTTTTCCACCATCGGGCAACTCGGTTATGTGGCATTGGGGGTTACCCTGGCAACCCAAAACGGGATGGGTGGTTCCGTTTTGCATATTGCCATGCATGCCTGCGGGAAGATCACCCTTTTCTTTTGCGCGGGAGCCATCTTCGTGGCTTCGGGTAAGAAATATGTCAGTCAGTTGCGGGGTTTGGGAAGGAAAATGCCCATTACCATGGGAGCCTTTCTCATCGGCTCGCTCAGCGTGATCGGTCTGCCTCCCCTGGGTGGTTTTGTAAGCAAATGGTATCTTGTTCTCGGTGCATTGGATCGAGACGTTTTTTGGGTCGTCGTCGTCTTATTGATAAGTTCCCTGCTCAATGTCTTTTATCTTTTGCCCGTTGCCGTGACTGCCTTTTTCCGGACCGAGGAGACGGAAGAGGATCCCGGTATCAAGGAGGCTCCTTGGCCTTGCGTCGTTCCTCTTGCCCTGACCGCTTTGGGCTGTTTCGCTCTCTTTTTCTTTTCCGACCCGCTCTTGCGTTTGGCGGGTCTTGTTCCATGATCCCTTTTGCATTCGATGACTGAGAAGACAAAGAACCCGAAGGAACCGAAGCGTTGGTTGGATGATGCCGGCAATGTCAAGAAGCTCGTCCGTGGTTTTTACTGGACTTGCGGCCTTGTTATTCTGATCGATCTGATCTTCTCCATCGGTTGGCACAAGCATGCCGCCTTTTCGGACGAGAGCTTGATCGAAGGCCCCGAGACTTGGCCGGCCTTTTACGGAATCTACGGCTTCGTCGCTTGCTCTGTCCTCGTTTTCATCGCCAAGGCTCTTCGGGCCTACAAGGGAAAACCGCTCCTCATGCGTGACGAGGACTACTGGGAAAAATAATGATTTCAGCCTCCACAGAGCTCGTTGCCCATCCCTGTTCGGCCCTCCTTGTTTTTGGCTTGGTCGCTGCGGTTTTGCGGGGCCGCTCTGCCAGCATCGCCATGTTGCTCGGACCCCTGCTGGGGATGTGGATCGTTTATGATCTGGGGCTGACCTTGAAAGGTTTGCAGGAGGCAAACCCGATGCTGGAGGGTTTTTCTTCCTCCCTGACCTTGTTTGGTTACGAAATGACAAGCGTGCTGGTGGACAAGCAATCTTTGCTCTTCGGGTACCTCTTTCATCTCGCGGCCCTCATTGCGGGAATTTATTCCTTCCACCTGCGTGATCCATGGCAACTCTCTATGGGTTTGCTCTATGCGGCAAGCGCTGTGGGGGTTGCTTTTGCGGGCGATCTGCTCTGCCTTTTTCTTTGGTGGGAAGCCCTTGCAATCACTTCCGTTTTTCAGATTTGGGGCCGCAAGACCGATCGATCCGAAAAAGCCGGTTTCCGCTATCTTTTCTTTCACGTGCTGTCCGGCTTGGTTCTTTTGGCGGGAATCGTTCTGCGTTATCATACCGTGGGTGGACCCGAGGGCTTTGCCTTGGCCTCCTTGACGGATGCCTTCGAGTCCGGTGATTTGGGTGCTCAACTGATTCTCTTTGCAATCGGAGTCAAATGCGCTTTTCCCTTCCTTCACGTCTGGTTGACCGACGGATATCCCGAAGCCACTCCCACCGGGGCTGTTTTTCTGTCTGCCTTTACCTCCAAGGCAGCCATTTGCATTCTTGCCCGTCTTTTTCCCGGTACCGAATTGTTGATCACGATCGGGGCCACCATGGCGATGTTCCCCATTTTCTATGCCGTGATTGAGAACGACCTGCGCCGCGTGCTCGGATACAGCATGATCAACCAAATCGGGTTTATGGTGGTTGGCATCGGGATCGGCACCGAGTTGGCCATTGACGGCTCGTTGGCTCATGCTTTCAACGACGTTCTTTTCAAGGGTTTGCTCTTCATGAGCATGGGGGCGGTCCTTTACCGGACCGGCGAGATACGCGGATCGGAACTGGGCGGTCTTTTCCGCACCATGCCCTGGACCACCGGATTCTGTATCGTGGGGGCCGCTTCGATCTCCGCCTTCCCTCTGTTCAGTGGATTCGTCAGCAAGTCGATCATTATGGCCGAGGCAGCTGCCCATGGGCATCATGTGGTTTGGCTCTGCCTGCTTTTCGCTTCCGCCGGCGTTTTTCACCATGCCGGCATAAAGATTCCTTTCTTCGCCTTCTTTGCTCATGATTCGGGACTGCGCCCGAAGGAAGCTCCGCTTAACATGCTCATCGCAATGGGGATCGCCGCCTTCATGTGCATCTTCATCGGTTGCAATCCGGACTGGCTTTACGGCATGCTACCCGGGGGTGCGGCCGGCTATCATCCGTATGATGCCACCCATGTCATTACTCAGACCGAGATTCTTCTCTTTTCCGCCCTTGCGTTCACTCTTCTGAACCTGTGGAAGCTGTATCCTCCGGAATTGAAATCAGTCAACCTCGATGTGGATTGGGTTTACCGGAAGGCAGGCTCTTGTTTTCTCCGGTACGTGGACACATTTTGCAACCGCTTGAACGAACGGGCTCATTCCTTTTTCATTGGCAAGGTGGTAACCAAGGTGAACGAGTTTGCCAAGTCCGGACAAGTCCATGTTATCCGGTTTCTTTCCGATCCTCTGCATCAACTTGGCCTTCTTGGGAACGAGTCCGCAACCAAGGCCAAGGCCAAACTTGTCAAGCGGGGGGATCTTGGTTTGCATCAAGTTGGTCTGACGGCGTTGGTCGGCATTCTCTTTTTGCTCTTGTTCCTGATTCTCGCTTGATAGTTTACTGGCAACCGATCCTCAAATTTCTTGCTTTGGATCGAAGGAGGCGCTTATTTTGAAGTGTGTGGAACAAATGGTGGATAGGGTGTTCGCCCATTCTTTTGGCGTCGGTTTTTCTTGCGTCATGTCAACTTCTTGACCGAAGCGCCAATTACGTTCCCAAGGAAAAGGTTTGGAGCAAGATTGGCGCGGAGGCCCCGGCAATGGGACTGGACCCCATGTTCGTCTACGCCATATGTCATGCCGAGAGCAGTTTGGATGCGAATGCGGAAACATCCGTGGCCAGGGGCATGATGCAATTGACGGAGGCCGCCTGGGTCGATGTCACGGAGTTGCATTACAGGCAGGCCTTTGATTGGGAGACGAATGTAGAGGTAGGCATGCTTTACCTGAAACGGTTGAAGGGAATGCTCGAAAGTCAGGGCGTATTCTCCTATCCCCGCCTGGCGGCAAGCTACAGGTTCGGGTATGGAGCCCTCCGGAAGGAAAAGTTCATGGTCAGCCGTCTTCCCACTCCGGTTAACCGGATTTACCGGAAATTGTTTGCCGGGGACATGGCCCCGGTTTCCCCTCCTTTCTGAGTAGTCCATGGGAGCCAAAAGTCAGGTCAAGCGAAGGGAACGGGGTGAGCCTTCCCTTGTTTTACCTTCGTCCTTTGAGTCCGATTTGAGCGGTTTTCTTTCTTGGGTGCAACTGGAGAAGGGTTTGGCCCGAAATACGGTGGACTCCTATGAAGCCGATCTGATCCAGTGTGCGAATTGTCTTTTTTCGCAGGGGGTGTCGAACTGGCGAGAGGTCCGGATCGAACATCTTTCCCAATGGTTGGCGTCGTTGACCGAAGATGCCTACGCGGTTGCCAGTTTGTCACGCAAGCTTTCGGCCGTACGGATGCTGGCAAAGTACATGGTTGGGGAGGGTGTTCTCAAGGAGGATTTCACCCAACTCATGACCAACCCCAAAAAACGTCGCCATTTGCCCGGTTGTCTTGGGATCGAAGAAATCGAGTCCTTTCTTGCCGCTCCCGATCTGAATACTCATCTGGGAAAAAGAGATCGGGCCTTGTTCGAATTGATGTATGGGAGTGGACTTAGGGTTTCGGAGATTTGCGACCTTCCGATGAACGCAATTGATGCGGAGGAAGGTTTTGCTCGGATTTTTGGCAAAGGCTCCAAGGAGCGTGTCGTCCCTGTTGGCAGACACGCTTGCGATGCCATACGGAATTATTTGCACGGAGGACGTCCTCATTTGGTCAAGGACGGAACGGGAGGGGAGTTGTTTCTGAGCATGCGCGGACGGGGCATTTCGAGGAAAATGATTTGGGTTCTGGTCAAGAGTTACGCCAAGAAGGCGGGCATTGAGAAGAACGTGACCCCTCATGGCTTGCGCCATTCCTTTGCCACCCATTTGCTCATGGGTGGAGCGGATGTTCGGGCGGTTCAGGAAATGCTGGGTCATGCGGATGTCGGGACAACCCAAATCTATACTCAAGTCGAGGCGGAACGCCTTCTTGACGAGCATGCGAACTTCCATCCTTTGTCCCGTTCGGTAGGCTGAGAAAGCAAACTTTTTTCAAATGTGCGCAAAATAAGGTTGAAAGGATTGAGGATGACCCTTCTTTAAGATGTCCTCGTGAAGGTAACGGTTTTTGTTTCGCCCAAGACAACAGTCTTGGATCCTCAAGGCGCCGCGGTCGAGCAAGCTATGAAAAGCTTGGGCCACGAATCGGTTGAAGGTGTACGGGTGGGTAAGACCGTGACCTTCGAAATGCCCGGAGAAGATTCTCCGGAGACTCGGAGCAAGTTGGATGAATTGTGCGACGGGTTGCTCAGCAACCCGGTAATCGAGGATTATCGGTTCGAGATCGAAGAAGGGTAAGGGTGAAAATCTTTCGTTACCTGGATCAGGCTGGCGCCATGGGGTTCGGTCGTTTTGACGAGCAAGGTCAGACATTTCGGATTCTCAAAAAGGACGATGGGGATTTCGAGGTAACCGACGACCGAATCACTCCCTTCCAATTTCTCACACCGATCGACTTCAGGTGCATTTACGGGGTGGGCTTGAATTACAAGGCCCACGCCAAGGAGATCGGGCGTGAGATGCCCAAGCATCCGATGATTTTCATGAAGGCCCCGACTTCGATTCAAAATCCGGGTGATCCAATCGTGATCCCGAGATTTCTACGGAGCGACAAGGTCGATTATGAAGGCGAACTCGGCGTGGTGATCGGGCGTCCTTGCAAAAACGTGAAACCCGAGGAAGCGCTGTCTTACGTTTTGGGCTATACTTGTGCCAACGACGTCAGCGCGAGGGATTGGCAGAAGGAAAAGGGGGAGGGGCAATTTTGCCGGGGAAAGAGTTTCGACACCTTTTGTCCTTCGGGTCCTTGCCTGGCGACTGCGGACGAAATCCCGGATCCATCCAAGCTTGTCGTTCGAACTTTTGTGAACGATGAAAAAATGCAGGAATCCTCGACCGACGATTTAATTTTTGATGTTCCGACTCTTATTTCCTTCCTTAGCGGGAGCACGACCTTGCTTCCCGGAACCCTGATCCTGACGGGCACGCCGTCGGGTGTCGGCGAAGCAAGAGACCCCAAGCGTTTTCTTGTGCCGGGGGACGAAGTGACGGTCGAAATCGATGGAGTCGGTCTTTTGACTAACCCGGTGGTCGAGGAAGTTTTTGGGGAAGAACCCGAGGAAAAGGAGTCACAAGAATAGCCTCACGACAAATTCATGAAAGTAGCGATCATACAATTCCCCGGTTCCAATTGCGATTGGGATGCAGAACATGCCGTCCATGACGTCTTGGGTATTCCGGCCAAGCGCATTTGGCATAAGTCCCGCCTCCCATCGGAGACCGAGGCCGTGGTCGTGCCGGGCGGTTTTTCATTTGGCGACTACCTGCGTTGCGGAGCAATTGCGAGGTTCTCCCCGATTATGTCTGATTTGAAGGAATTCGCCGAAAAGGGCGGCCAGGTTCTCGGAATCTGCAACGGTTTTCAGATTCTTTGCGAGGCCGGCTTGCTGCCGGGAGCCTTGGTTAGAAACGACTGCATGGAATTTCGTTGTATCAATCAACCTTTGCGCGTCGAGAATTCGAATGATCGCTTCAATAGGGAAAAACTAGGTCCGAGCCTTAGTTTGCCCATCGCTCACGGGGAAGGGAATTATCGGGCGGATGATGCGGTCTTGTCCGATTTGGAGACAAACGGACAAGTTCTTCTGCGATACGAGGGCAACCCAAATGGCTCGGTCAACGATATCGCTGGCATTCGAAACCCGGGCGGGAACGTATACGGCATGATGCCACACCCGGAAAGGGCAGTGGAATCACACCACCCGACTCAGGATGGATTGCCTGTCCTCGCAGCGTTTGTCGAACCCATTCGAAAGACCCAGTCGGTCGAACTTTCACCATCATGACGGCCCAAACTCCTTCCAGTCTTCCTCCGAATCCCGAACCTTGCCTGAACGTCGAGATTACCTCCGACCTCGTAGCCCAGCACGGTTTGCTTCCGGAGGAGTATGAAAACGTACTCAAGATTCTCGGCCGGGAACCGAACCTTACGGAACTGGGGATTTTCTCGGTGATGTGGTCGGAGCATTGTGCCTACAAGAATACGAGGAAGCTCCTTCGACTCTTTCCCACGGAAAAGGTGGACAAGGATTCCGTGGGGCAGGTGTTGGTCAAGGCGGGGGACGAGAACGCCGGTGTGATCGACATTGGCGAAGGGTGGGGAGTCGCTTTCAAGATCGAGTCTCACAACCATCCCAGCGCAATCGAGCCCTTCGAGGGCGCCGCCACCGGAGTGGGTGGAATCGTCCGGGATATCTTTACCATGGGAGCCCGTCCCATCCTGCTTACCAACTCCCTTCGTTTCGGTTCTCTCGAGTCCTCCCAAGTAAAACGACTTTTTCGCGGAGTGGTCAGTGGAATTTCCCATTACGGCAATTGCCTGGGGATTCCCAATATGGGGGGAGACGTTTACTTTGACGATTGTTATGAGGGTAATCCTCTGGTCAATGCCTTGTGCGCCGGTATTCTCAGGCACGAAGAGATTCAAAAAGGAGCTGCTACCGGCGTGGGTAACCCCGTTTATTACGTTGGTCCGGGCACCGGACGCGATGGGTTGGGAGGAGCTAGTTTCGCCTCCCGGGAATTGACCGAGGAGAGTGCCGAGGATCGCCCTGCCGTTCAAAAGGGAGATCCTTTCATGGAAAAGCTTTTGCTCGAGGCTTGCTTGGAGATGATGGCCATTCCCGGATTGGTCGTGGGAATTCAGGACATGGGTGCGGCGGGGTTGACCTGCTCGACTTGCGAAACCGCTTCGCGTGGAAACTCCGGAATCGAGATTGACTTGGATTTGGTTCCTCAACGCGAGACGGGAATGAATTCCTATGAGATCATGCTCTCCGAGAGTCAGGAGCGGATGTTGGTCATCGTTAACCGGGGACGTGAGCGCGAGCTCGAGGAGGTGTTCGAGAAATGGGATTTGCATGCCGCCAGAATAGGTGAGGTCAAGGAAGGGGATCGCATGGTAGTCCGCCACAAGGGTGTGGTGGTAGCGGACTTGCCTGCGAAATCTCTGACCGACGAGGCTCCGGTTTACGATCAACCGGCTCAGGAGCCCGTTCATATTGCGGCGGCTCGTGACTGGAGGGTCGACTCGGTTTCGGATTTGAAGAGCGATGGGGTGGGGGAGGCTTTGGGGAAACTGTTGGCCCATCCCACCATTGCCTCGAAAAGATGGGTTTGGCAGCAGTATGACCACATGGTTATGTCCGGTTGTACGGTTGAGCCGGGAAGCGATGCGGGTGTGGTCAGGTTGAGCATTGCCGGTATCGACAAGTACTTGGCTATCGCCAACGATTGCAATAACCGCTTTTGCTACTTGGATCCGTACAAGGGAGCTCAAATCGCCTTTGCGGAGTGTATGCGCAACCTGGCTTGCTCGGGAGCCAGGGCCTTGGCGGTAACCGATAACCTCAACTTCGCGAACCCCAATAAACCCGAGGCCTATCATATGCTCAAGGAATGCGTCAAGGGCTTGGCGGATGCCTGCTCTTTCTTCGATGTTCCGGTGGTGGGAGGGAACGTCAGTCTCTACAATGAGCACGGGCAGGGCGCCATTGACCCGACACCGGTTGTTTCCATGGTCGGTCTGATCGATGATGCGAGTCAAGTGACCCGAAGCTTTGTCGCTCAAGCGGGAGAAACCGTCCTTCTCCTCGGAGGCCTTCCCTATGAACTTGGGGGCAGTTATTATCTTCAGACCCAATTCGGGAAAAAGGAAGGTCGCGTACCTGAGGTCGACTTGTCCGCAGAGAAAAAAGTACAAGACTTCTTGCTTGCTCAAATTTCGAATAATTCGGTCCTGGCCGCCCACGATGTTTCGGAGGGCGGCCTTTTGGTTGCCTTGGCGGAGATGCTTTTTGGGGAAGCCGACCTTGGGTTGTCCGTTGCCTTTGATTCTCGCGGGCCTTCCGGACGATTGGATTCCTTGTTCTTCGGAGAAAGTCAAGGCCGCGTGCTGATTTCGGTATCTGCCGAGAAGGAAGCAAGCATCCTGCTTGCCGCTCAAGAGTCTGGCTTGGTTGCCCAAGCACTCGGCAGTACGGATGATTCGGGTCGTTTCAAAATCTCGGTTGAGGGGGATGAAGTTTTCGATACGACCGTTCGCTCTTTGCGTGAATCATGGAGCCAGGCAATTCCGAATTACATGCAATGAACCTGACTGGACGATGAGTGACGATATTGGGCATTTTTGCGGGATTGCGCTCGTCCGATTGCGAAAACCCCTTTCCTATTATGCGGAAAAATACGGAACGCCGCTGTGGGGTTTTAATCAACTTTTTCTGCTTATGGAAAAGCAGCATAATAGAGGACAGGATGGTGCCGGCATAGGGTCAATGAAGCTTAACATGCCTCCTGGGGAGGCCTTCATGTTTCGGGAGAGGAGCACGAGCAGCAAGGCACTGTCGAAGATATTCGGAAGCCAGCACAAGCAATTGGACAAGATGATCAATGCCGGTACCGCTTTTCCCGAGTTCCCCGACACCATAAAAACACATTTCGATTATGGCGGTGAAATTCTCCTCGGTCATTTGCGTTACGGAACTTCCGGGGAATATGGATCTACTACCTGCCATCCGTATTTCCGCAAGAGCAATTGGCCGGGCAAGAACCTGATGGTTGCCGGGAACTTTAATCTTACCAATGTCGATGAACTGAACCAAAAACTGGTCGAACGTGGTCAACATCCGGTTTTCGATACCGATACGCAGGCAATTCTCGAGGAAACCGGCTACCACTTGGATGCCGTTAACGACAAGCTGTCCTCGGATGCTGCCCAGCAAGAAATTACGGGCAACGAACTCAGTTCTTGGATTGGCGAACGCATTGACCTGCCAAATGTCTTCAGGGAAGCATCTAAGCATTGGGATGGTGGTTACGCCTTGGCTGGCATCATCGGAAATGGAGATGCTTTCGCCATGCGTGACCCCTTGGGTATTCGTCCTGGGTTTTACTTTGCCGATGACGAGGTCATTGCCGTGGCATCCGAGCGGGCTCCGCTCATGACCGTTTTTGAGAAGAAGATCGAGGAGGTCAATGAGATCAAACCCGGAACGATTGTCGTGGCCAAGGCGAATGGCGATCTTTCGATTGAACGTTTCGCGGACGATCCGGCCCGTGAAACAGGCTGCTCTTTTGAAAGGATTTACTTTTCCCGTGGGAACGACCCAGATATTTATGCTGAGCGCAAGACTTTGGGGGCCTTTCTTGTTCCAGGCGTTATTGAAACGGTCGGGTCGGATTTCTCAAAGAGTGTCTTCAGCTATGTTCCCAATACCGCGGAAAGTGCTTATTACGGTTTTATGGAGCAACTCCGCTTGGTTCGTCGGGCGGAAGTAAAACAAAAATTGATCGACGCACGGAAGGCTGGTGAGTTAACCGAGGAGTTAATCGATGATTTGGTCATGGACAATTGGCCTAAGGGTGAAAAAATTGCCAACAAGGATATCAAGCTCCGGACTTTTATTAGTCAAGAGTCTGGCCGTGCTCAATTGGTTTCTCATGTCTACGATATCACCTATGGCGTAGTTCGTGAAAAAGAAGATGCCCTGGTTTGTATCGATGATTCGATCGTTCGTGGAACCACCCTCAAACGGAGTATCCTGAAGATTCTCGGTCGAGCCAAACCCCGTAAGTTGGTCATTGCCTCGACGGCCCCCCAAATCAGATACCCTGATTGTTATGGCATCGATATGTCCGAATTGGGGAAGTTTATTGCTTTTCAGGCTGCCATTTCCCTGGTTGAGGAAAAAGGCTACGAAGGCTTGCTTGAAGAGGTGGCAGTCAAGTGTAAGGAAGCCCTCAAAGAGACCACGCCTGGGCTCGTGAATCACGTCAAGAAAGTCTACGAAAATTTTACCGCGGCCGAAATTTCAGTCAAGGTCGCGGAATTGGTTTGTCCCGACAATGGCAATGGGGAAGTACCGGTTGAAATCGTATACCAAAGTATCGAGAATCTCCATGATGCGCTCCCCGATCATTCGGGTGACTGGTATTTCACGGGCGACTATCCTACTCCGGGCGGGTATCGCGTCGTTCACAAGGCCTTTCTCAACTTCTACGAGAAAAAAGAGGGCCGTAGCTACTGAGTTAGCAGAATTTGATTGTAGTCGACTCTTGGCATGATCAGGTTTGAACCATGATCTGACGACCAATGAAAAAGACCTGATCAATCGATTCATTGTGGTTGTTGAAGGTGCTCCGAAAGCTTCCCGTAAACCAAATCTTTCAAGCAAGTGTCTAGCTTTTCAGTATGAAGATTTTGATTTACTGAAGTTATATAGGATTTGCTTTCTCTGACCTCTCGTTGAGTTGACACAAAAAATGGCAAACGAAATTGATATCGCCAAATTAGGCGAATGGAACCAATCCGAGTGGAATAAGGTTTTGCCAATCCTTAATGCCTCGGCTTATGCTTATCTTAATCGCAGGTTTTCGTTTTCAGAGTCGGATGCAAAAGAAGTTTTAGGGGATTCCCTCATACAAGTTGTCAATTCATTCAGTTTTGAAGATGGTAAAACTTTTGATGACTTGAAGCGTTTCGCAATGGCAGTTGCTTGCAAAAGAGGAATCGACTTGATTCGCAAAGAAATTGCCAAAAAGCGCGGGGGAGGAAGAGTTCTAAGTTTGGACGAGGAAATAGGAGCAGGTTTGACCCGCTTGGACCTGATTGCTACCAAGATGGGATTGATTGACCCTCAGGAACTGGCCGATCTCTCTATTGCTCTCGAGGATTGCCAACAAGAGTCCTTGAATGAGAAGGAAAAAGGTTTCTTTCACTCATTTTATGTTCTCGGTGAAAATCAGCGTGAAATTTCGGAAAAAAACACAATCCCCATTGGTAGTGTGGGAACGACACTTAAAAGAGCCTTGAAGAAAATCCATAAGTGCTTATTGGCTAAAGGATACGAAAATCCTTTCTCAAGAGATTAATTGGAGAGTAGATTGTTGAAAATAATGTAAGAATTTATGTCCCGATTACGATTTACTAGTATGAACATTCACCGAAAGGCGAACCTTCCGCACCCAATTTTCATGATAAAGTGAATATCTTAGAAAAATCCAATTCCAATAGACCAATATACCATGCGAAGCATAGGGATTGGCAAGATGATCGGGATCTGCTTGAGGAAATTGCAAGTGCGGTAAATAAAGTAGACGGTCCCTATGACTACTATCAGGAGGGAGTTTTTAAGTTTCGTGAAATAATCCAATCCTTCCGGGAAAATGGATATGAAGATAACAAGCAAGCGCATTTATTGTGTCAATGGATTCGAAAAAAACTAGACGAACTGATTGCCAAGCATGGTAGTTATCACTTGGGTTTTCACACTTTGGATTTTCCAGATGATTTTGAAGAATTGATTACGGAAGACGAAGATCTGGTTGATGAAGACGGGCATGTCGAAACGATATCCACTGCGAATGATGCAATCAGAAGCCTTGGGTTCGACAAGATTAGGGATGTCATTCTGACTTCCAAGCCTTTTGCCGACAAGGAATCGGTGAAGCAGAACTTTTCAGAAGACGAATCCAATGAACGGGACATCCATCATCTGCTTTATGTTTGCTCGGGGATATCCGAACTAATGGATGAGGATTTGCTTTCTGATGCACCAAATCTTTCCGAGGAGCAGATGGGATCCTTGCTCGAGGGGGTAAGAAGCAGGAATCCAAAGTCTGCCATACGTAACTCAAGTCACAGGGTCGTAAAATTTTTCGACCTCTGCATTTCGAAGGGCAAGCTGTCGTTCGCAAAGATGAAACAGTTCTTTTGAGACCACGGATTTGTGGATTCCGAAATGGGCTCTTGGCATAGAGGTCCGAACCACATGGGACGAGTGTGAAGAACTTGTTATGATGAACACCCTGAGTAATACCAATTTTAGACTTCGAGCCAGACATTTGGTGGTAGTGGTTCCTGATAGCCGCTCATTCTTTCCTAGTCACTGTCAGAAAATCATCGACAGACAACATATCTATACTCCTTTTCGATGATTTCTTTGAGATGATCAGGGAAATCGAAAGAAGAGAAGTTTTTAATAACTTATCAATCCTACGGATCGGAGACTTGGGCAAGTAAGACAATCAGGTTTTCCATTTTAGGTGCGAAAATGACGGTCCAAATGGATTCGTTGGGGTCAATCTCCGGAATTCGAAGCTCGGTTCCACCGAACCAGAGAATCCAACCGAGGTGATCAAAGTTAAGAAAGGGAATAAGGAGAAAAAAGCTCTGTAGGAGGATGCGAAAGTTCGAATAGGATCTTACCTTTGATAAGTTTTCTCCGACCGGTTCCTCCACAAGGCAAAAACCGCAAGGGTGCCGATTTGGAATTCCGATCCATTGCGGTTTCGTTTGGGGTGCGGGTGGCTTTCTTCGAGTCCATGCGGTTGATGGTACTTGATGGCAAGAATCTTCCAATCCGTATCGCTCATGGATTATCCCAATAAGTCGGACGGAAAGTTTAAAGCAGGAAGTTTAGCCGCTGCAAAAGAACGAATCACTCATATTGGAGTTGCTTGAGCACCCTGAGCATCATTGCCAATGGAAGAATCCGAAACTTTTGGTGAATAGCCCATGGAAAAATGCGAGGAGGGGAGAGAAGGCGGCAATTTTCTGGGTCCGAACGAATTCTTGCGCCACCTCGGGGTCGACGGTTTTCCATCCTGGTTTGACGAAACTCATGCTGTAGGGATCGGGTTTCCATTCGCGTAACGGGCCATTTCCAGAAACTGGTTCGAAGGTGATTTCGGAGTCGTCCAACTTGGCATCCGAAAGAAGTTGATTGGCGATGTCCAAGCCTACTGCTTGCACCAAGAGGTTCATGCAGAGGCCCCGAGTGTAGATCGTTCTTTGTTCTTTGGTTCCGTTATGTATGATTTCTATGGTTGCACGCCACCCCTTTTCATTACGGAAGGTTCGTTTTTTGGGTTTTGACTTGGGGAACAAGACTTTGACCTGCCCGGAAAGGTAGCCTTTCTCATAGCCAAGAACGCGAAATTTGATTTCCGTTTCCTCCAACGAGAGCATGGTCAAAGCCAAATCGATATCTTCTGGATCCGGTTCCTTGAGTCGCCTGATCCGTCTCTTGGATTTGGTTTTTTCCAAAAGCGTAAGGTTGCCTGGAATTGCCCGTTCTAGGGCCAATCCTATTTTGCGTTTGATGAATTCGTCGTCGGCGTTGCTTGCCAAGCTTTTGCCTTCGTTCGGTTTGTTCGTCCCGCCGAAACCATCGGTCTGAAGGCGGAGGTAGGCATGTTCGACCGCATTCAAGTCCTCGGGTGTGAGGAAGGCCCCGGTTTCGTCCTCCGGTTCGAGATCAATGAGGTAATCCAGCCAAAGATCGGTCTCGGATTTCATTAACTTGGTGCACTGGGTTGGAGGTCTGCGTTCGGGAAGCTCGGTTATCGACGAATCTTGGTTAGGAATTTCAATCGATGAGCGGGCTGTTTTTTCTTTTAGATATGCCATTGTCTGCTGGATAGGAAAGGAGAGTGGTTTTTATACAAGCACTCATGAAAGGTGAGTAAGGACTACTTCCGTATTTATCGATTTAGGCACTGAGCAAATCATCCAAAACCGAGCTTGGTTCTATTTCGGCAAGGATCAGGGGGGTCATTTCCTCAATTCTTTCTTGGCTTAAGGAAAGGCTGGCAAGGATTCTCTCAATTGGCTCGTCCACTGAAGAGTGTCCCGAATATCCGATTTTAAGTTTATTGGCCAGATGGTTGGATAGAATGACTATGTCAATGTAATCGTTCAAGGGATCATTTTGGGGAAAAGGTCTCAACTTTCTAGAGTAAGTGTGATGATAACGACAAACTGCTCGAAGGTATTCCGGTAAATTCCAATTTCGGCATATGGCTTCCCCAAGACGATCATGCCGGGGAGCTTGCGTCATGAGTTCCGCCTCAAGAAAAGACAATCGATGTTTTCTCGCCACTTGGGCAACCAAGAGCATTTTCTCCTCGTCCAGGCAAAAGGCTCCCATCTTGCCCATGTCGTGAAGCAGACCCGCCGTGTAGTATCGTTCATGATCTGATTTCCCTAAGTGCTTGGAAAGGCTTGAGGCAATCACGCCAACCGTGTTCGAATGTCTCCAGAATGCCTTCCAGTCAAAGCCATTCTTGTACGGGTCGCGATCAAGAAAATTACTTAGAAAACTTGAAGTCAAAGCAATATCACGCACTTTTTCCAATCCCAGAAGTTGAATTGCGTCGTGAATCGTATCGACCCTGACCATCCGTGCAAATGACGAGGCTCTGGCAACTTTGAGTACGTTTGCTACGAGACTTTGATCCTTTCTAATGCTTTCTACGAAAACCGGAATATTGGTCCGGAACGTTTCTTCGACTGATTGCACCAATTCCACTATATTGGACCTAAGGGTGGGAAGGGTGGTTATGCTGTCCGACAAACTTTGGTAGTCATGGTCGATGTTTCCCGTTTGGTCAAATCTTATGAAGGAACTTTTCTGGTACATTTTATTTCTCTGGTTGTTTGTTTTCTTCTTGTTACAAAACATAGATCGGAAAACCTTCTGCATTTCTTACAAATTTTTTTCCATTGTTTAAAAAGTGGCAAAAATTCTTTGACAGCACAGGTGGAAAGTCGGTTATATCTCAAGGTGGATGGATACTGGTTTTCAAACACTCGTTCTTAACCGCCTCTGGCAAGCGGTAAACGTAGTGGGCGTGGAACGTGCCTTTAGCTTGCTTTCCCTCGATCACGCTCAAGTGATCTTTGCCGAAGACGGCAGTTTTCGAATGTTCGACGGGGCGTCGTGGTTTGCTCATTGCAAGGAATTTGAACCCGTTTCCGGTGCTCGCGTGATTCATACCGTCAACCAAAGGGTATTCGTCCCCAGTGTTCTTATTTTGCGTTCCTATGACCGGATGCTGATGCAGGAAATGAAGTTCAACCGTCAGAATCTTTTGGAACGTGACGAATTCAAGTGCCAATATTGCGGAAAGAATCTTCCTTCCAAGGAATTGAACATGGATCATGTGATTCCTCGTGACCGCGGAGGAGGCACTTCTTGGGAGAACGTCGTGATTTCATGCATTCGTTGCAATAGCAAGAAAAGCAATCGATTGCCCAAGGAAGCGGGCATGCGATTGCTCAAGGAACCGAAGAAACCTCCCTGTCGTCCTTTCATGACTTCCCTTTACGGAAAGCCGATGGAAAAGACTTGGGCTCATTTTCTGCACGGGAAATAGGCTTTGCGATTTCAGTTCTCGCCTTGGGCATGAACTCGGATATGCCTTGTATTGTGAGCAATAGACCTGAAAAGGAGAAATCGGACCACAGGGCCGTTGACGCGCTTTACAGGATAAGTGCCTTTGCCGCCAGTAGCCAACCTGACCCGAAGTTGGCTTTGGAGGGAATCCTCGACGAAGTCATGAATGTCTTCGACGCCAGTTCCGCTTCCATCTGCCTGCTGGATGCCGATTCAGACAAATTGTCGATCGAGGTGGAGCGCGGTCTTTCCAAGGCAAGCAAAGGATTCGAACTTCCGATGGGGGTTGGGATTACCGGGTGGGTGGCTTTGCACGGCGAACCATTCCTTTGTTCCGATGTGGAGAAAGAGGAGAAGTATTTTGAGCTCGACGATCGGATTCGTTCCGAAATGGCCGCTCCGCTGAGCGAGGGTGGTCGGACGGTCGGCGCGTTGAACGTCGATTCTCTTGAAGAGGGAGCTTTTCGGGAGGCTGACTTGAGGTTGTTGACCTTAATGGCAAATGAAGCGGGTCGTGTCCTGGAAAACATGTGGATGGTCCAGCAGTTGCGCAGAAAAGCCGATCAATTTCAAACCTTGGTTCAAGTCGGTCAGGATATGGCCGGAAAGCGAAAGGTCGAAGAGATCCTGCAAACGATAACCCGCGAAGCCTTGCTTCTGATGGATTGTCGATTATCGGCCTTTTTTCTTTATGACCGGGAAAAGGATTTACTCAATCTCCACTCCTTGCAGGATGGAAATGGTCCCCGTTCCTACGATGAGTCCCTCAATCCAGCCGAAAGTCTCCTGGGCACTTCCTTGCGGGGGCACAGGCAGGTCCAGACACGGGATCTTTTCCGAACGGAAGAACATCATTTCGTCAAACTCATTCGCGAAGAAAACCTCCACTCGATGCTGGTTACCCCGGTTGTTTACGAAAGCGAACCAATTGGCTTGCTGACCCTTTATGTCGACCGAAAGCACCGGTTCAATGATGACGAGCGCATGATTGCCCGAGCCCTTGCGGATCTTGGGGCCATTGCGGTGCAGAATGCCCGTCTCTATGCCCGTGTCTTCGACTCGGAAGAAAGCATGAGGAAGAGCGAACGTCTAACCACCTTGGGTACTTTGGCGGCGGAAATTGCCCATGAAATCCGGAATCCCCTTATGGTCATTCGATTACTTTTCGATTCCCTCGAATTGGAAGACGCGGGTGATGAGAACAAAAACAAGGATTTGTCGATCATTCGGGAAAAGCTCGATGACTTGAATCAAATTGCCGGTCGCATCTTGGATTTTGGAAAGAGCAGGGAGTCATTCAGAAAGACTTTCCCCTTGAGGGAGATCTTGGAAGAGGTTGCGTTGTTGGTCAGGTTAAAGCTCGAACAATCTCACGTCGTTTTGAATATTGACGAAGCTTTGGAGGAAATACTTGTCTTCGTCGACAAGGGTCAGCTTCAGCAGGCTTTGCTCAACTTGATTCTGAATGCTTTGGTGGCTATGCCGCGTGGTGGCCAATTGGCGATTGAAACCGTCCGCTCGGCCGAAGGGAAAGCCGAGATTCTGGTCAAGGATACTGGCTCGGGGATTCCCGATGAGTTTCGCGAAAAAATCTTCGATTCCTTTCTGTCGGGAAGCGTGGGAGGAAGCGGACTGGGCTTGGCGATATCAAAACGAATCCTTCGTGGTCACGATGGGGATCTTGAACTAGTGAAATCCACTTCCGAGGGAACCGTATTCCGATTGACTCTTCCCCTGAGCGTCTAAACTTCGTGGTAATATTTGCCCTCGTTGAGGGCATCGCTGAGTTGTTCGCGCAGGTCCAAAAAACGGGAAGGTGAAAAATCTTTTTGATCCGAAGATTTTTCGATATTGAATATGTCCGTTGCTATGCCTTGTTCCGTTGCTATGCGTGCGAAGAGGATTCCGAACCCGCAACTTGCGATGGTTTTGGCTATGACATGAAGGAGTCCGACCCGGTCAGCGGCCCGGACTTCGACAATTATCCGGCTCAAGGATACGTCGCGGTAGACATCGACCCGGGGAGGGATTTTGGCTCCGAGACGATCTTCGTTGCTAAAGAGTCGGTTGCGATCGGTTTTCTTGCGTTTTTCTGAAATCAGATCGTCGGGTGAATTTCCCTCAAGAAGAAAGGATTGGATGGAGTCTTCGAACCGCTCACGTGTCTTGACATCGTTTACGACTCCTCCCTTTCCGTCTTCGACGTAAAAGACATCGATGGCCAAGCCATCCTTTCTCGTGACGGCACGGGCCCCGAGGATGTTGATACCGGTCACGGCAAAGGCCCCGGAGACTTTCTCAAAGATTCCTTGCCGGTCACGGGTTACGATGTCCACGATCGTGAGACTTCGCCTAAGATCGTTTCTCCAACTTACGACAGGCACTTCGGAATCCTTTCCGTTTTCTTGAAAGCGGTGAACCATGTCGACGTGGAGAGCAACCTCCTCCTTGCCGGTGTGGGAAAAATAACGGATGGGAACCTGTTCGAGATGATGGAGGATTTCTTCCTTGGAAACCCCCTCCACCTTCATGTCCATATAGGCGTCCTTCAAGGTGCTTGGGTCTTTTCGGGCGTGCTTGCCTTCCAAAACTGCGAGGGTGTTGGTGAAGAGTTGCGTGTGAAGTTCCTCCTTGTGGTCGTTCCATAAGTCGGGAGCGGTTGCGTTTGCGTCGCAAAATGTATGGACATAGAGGAACCTGAGGCGCTGCTCACCCTCGATGAAAGCGGCGAAGGAATCAATGACTTCGGGGTCCTCGAGGTCGAATTTGTTAGCGTAACGGACCATCTCCAAGTGATTGCGGATGACAAACAGAACGCGGTCGTGCATTTCCTCCGCAATGTCCAACCTGTTCAAGAGATTCCGTCCTATCTCCACTCCTCTTTCGCAATGTCCCTTGGGCCCTTTGTCTTTTCCCAGGTCGTGCATGAAGAGAATAAGGTAGAGCAAGCCCGGAACTTCGTTTTTACGAAGAGCTTCCAAGTATCTTTGCTGAACGTCCTTTTTGCCTTGAAACACCTTGTCCAGTGTCGATATGCAGTGCAAAACGTGTATGTCGGCCGTGAAGCGATGGTACAGGTCATGCTGGACCTTGCAGGTGAGGCGCCCGAATTCCGGGACGAAACGACCCAATACCCCAAGCTCGTGCATCTCGTTGAGAGTCGGACTTACATTACCGATTTCCTGCAGAATCGAGCGGAAGGTCACGTTTGCCGAGGTAGAGTTTATGAGGGAAGAATCGACCAGAGCCAGTCGATTGCGAACCAGGGAGCGGAGGTCAGGAGAAAGCTTGGCGGAAAGACGCTGGGAATGTCGAAAAAGACGAATGATTCTCTCGGGATCTTGATCAAAGATTTGGGCATCGGGCGAACTCAATTCGTTTCGCGTCAATTCGAATCCGTCCACTTGTTGAACAGGGGGAGACCAACAAGCTCGAAGGATCTTAGAGAAACTGAGTTTCGAGGTCGAACCACTTTTGTCGTGAAGAAGCCGTTGCTCAAGAATGTTCGATAGTTGATGAATCGTACGCGCTTCCGAGTAATAATCTCCCATGAAGGCTTCGACTCTGCGAAAGATATCCTCTTCCTCGTACCCGAGTCCCAGGGCGACTTCAGGTTGTTTTTCAAGATGCAGTAGGTCGACAGGCCGTTTGCTTCGAAAATGCAGTTCGTTGCGAACGCGCAACAAAAAGGAATAGGCATCGTCAAGTGACCTTGCTTCCTGTTCACTCAAATACTTTCTGGAGACCAACTCTTTCAATCCTCCTTCTCCGAATTTCACTTTCGTCATCCATAGAATCCCTTGATAGTCGCGGAGGCCACCGACCCCATTTTTGACATCAGGGGCTTGCAGAAAAACGGTATCTCCTTTTTCAGCTCTTCTTTCCTCCTGATGCCCGTGCAACTCATCAAGGTATTTTGCCGGTTGATCGCTTCGGCAAAAACTAAGGAACCGGGAAACGAATTTCTTGGCCACCTTGCGGTCTCCGCAGACGTATCGGGCATCCAACATGGAATTCTTGTTCCTGATGTCCTTTTGGGCTTCGTTTATGGCTTCTTTTACTTCTCGGGACGCGTGACCGACTTTCATGCCGGTGTCCCAAAGAGGGTAGAGGATCTCGCGGGTCATCGTTCCCTTGAGAAACTCCAACGATTTGCCCATCGACGAATGCGGATAAAGAAACATCAGGTCGATATCGCTGTGGGGGCTTAATTCTCCCCGCCCGTATCCACCGGTAGCTAGAATGCACATGGGTTTCGTTCTTTCCATGCTTTCGGATACGACTTCGAGGGCATAGTCGAAAAGATTTTGAATGAGGACGTCCACGATGACCGAACGGGCTCGGGTGAGACGGAGTCCCGAATCGCCTTTCTGGTGATAACGTTGGAGCATCTCCTTCTCCAAACGCATGAATTCCTTGATTTGCTCCAACCGGGCCTTGGTCGATTGGGTAGCACGAAAATCAAGCCTTAGCTCAGCATGTTGCCTGATGCGTCGAAATAGCGGATCGTCTTCCATGTGCACACGTGTACCCATCCGATATCGATAGTTGCTCGGAGGGGCGAGCCAAATCGCATTCCTTTGAGATTGCGGAAAAGTTTGAACTTGGATATTGCTTGTGGCGATGTTTTTAAATCTTCCTTTTGGTTGCCTTAAGCGGGGCATGCTTTGCGTGTTCGCGACCAGCTTGTTCGGGGAACCCTTTCTTGCCCCTGACGATCCTTTTCTTAGGCATGAGATAAGGTTGTTGCAGGATTACGGCGGTCTTTCGGCAACGACTGGGACTTGGCCTCTTTCCCTTGGCGGAATAAGTCAAAGGCTCAAGGATGGTGAGGTTGAATGGGATCATGACTTGGTCGGGGTCACAATTGCCCGTGAGAGCCAGATGGGTTTCTCTCCCATGCGCACCAAGCTTGGATTGGCGGATAATCGCGTGACCGTTCGTTCTTTTGGAAGCGAGCCAAGGGCTGGCTTTCAGCCCGGCATCGTTACTTCCTGGATGAACGACCGGTTCGCGGCCCGCATCTCGATTTCCACCCTTCATGGGGTCGAAAACGATTGGAAGGGTAGAAAAGACGAAGGTCTGACCGTGGACGGCTCCTATCTTGCCGCCCACTTGGGGAACTGGTCAGGTAGCGTTGGAAAGATAGATCGATGGTGGGGCCCGGGTTGGGACGGGAGCCTGATCATGTCGACGAACGCCCGTCCCATTCCTGCGGTTTCACTTGATCGCCGGGTGCCCGAACCTTTCGAATCGAACTGGCTCTCGTGGATTGGACCTTGGTCTTTTCATAGCTTTGTCGGCAGAATGGAGAAGGAGCGACATGTTCCCGAGCCATTTCTTTGGGGTATGCGCGTTGAGTTTGCCCCAACTCCCGTCGATGGTCTTGAAATCGGTCTTTTTCGGATGATGCAATTGGGAGGAGAGGGGAGACCGCAAGGATTGTCGACTTGGATTGATGCTTTTCTTAGCCAAGACAATTATGGGGCTAATTCAAGGCATCAGGATAAATCCAAGGAACCGGGCAACCAGTTGGCAGGGTTGGATTTCAGGTGGCGACCCTTTGATCTTCCCTTTGCGGTCTATGGACAAGTTGCCGGCGAGGATGAAGACAAGTTTTTGCCTAATGCCTTGTTCTTTCAATATGGTGTCGAGACATGGGCGACGCTCGAAAGTTCGACCTTTCGATTCTTCGCCGAGTATGCCGACTTGACTTCCACTTGGTGGACGGACGATCCGAATTCCAGAAACGTAACCTACGGACATTCTATCTACCCGGACGGATACAGGTATCGGGGACGAACAATCGGTCATTGGGCCGATCAGGATTCACAAATTCTTAGCTTGGGCGGAATCCTGCTCGGTAATGATGGCATCGGGTGGGGTGGAACACTCCGCACAGGAAAGCTTAATGAGGATGGGACCGGCAATAGTTCGGTTTCCAACGGTTATTCTACTGAACTTTTATCGTTTGAAGTTTATAATTCTCGAGTTTACTCTCGATACGATATGGAAGTTAGAACATCTTTGGGTTGGGAAAGTCTTGTCCCTGAAAACCCTTTGCCAAAAGATGTTGGATTCACCGCTCTTTTGCATATAAGTAGAACTTTTTAAATAGTTTATGAAACTCTCGTTGTCGCTAAAAATATTTACTTTATTGTTTGCCAGCCTGTTTTCCTCCATGGCTCAAGAGATCCCCTCAGAATTTCTGAGTACCCTCAACGGAGCGCAATTAACCAACGGTCAGAGGCAACTTATCCTCAACGATTACGATAATTACAGGTCGAATCCCAACTTTCGAAGTGATTCCATGTATGCGAATGACGCGAATCTTGCAATTTCCCCGAACCGAATGCCCACAAGTGATGCCGGTCCTGTTGAATACAGCCAGGCTTTTCCGTCTCAGGTAAAGTTGAAAGCCAAGCTTCAAGTGCTCTCACAAATCGAGATCATGATCGAGAAAGACATCGAGGCAAACCGCCAAAAGTTTACGGAAGAGGGTGGTCATCTCTCCAAAGCTCAAAAGGCTCAATTGCTGGACCATAGTCATGATTTGGATAAAATATTGGAGGAAATAAAGGGGCTGCGTCTGTTTGTTGTCTCTAGGCATGTTAACGAGATGAAATCTCCTCCTCTGCCCGATTTGCGTCCTTTCGGTTACGATTCGTTCAATGTCAGGGCAACCCAGTATGGGACCATGCCTCTCCAATCAAAGAGAAACGATTATTCAATTCCTTTTGATTACAAAATTGGCTCTGGTGATTTTCTTGAAATTCAACTTTATGGTCAAAAGGATGCCCAGTATTCGTTATCCATAGGAAGGAATGGCATCATTAAGTTTCCTGAGATCGGACCGATTAATGTTCTCGAAGAAGGAAGTTCTTTTAATTCCTTAAAAAAATTAATCAAGGAAAAGGTAGGGGAACGCCTTGGGGAAGGTGTTCGTGTTGCTGTTTCACTTGGCGAACCTAGGCAGATCAAAGTCTTTCTTTCTGGTGAATTCAATCATCCTGGGCAAAGGTTGGTAACTGCCGGAAGCTCACTTTTCAGCCTTTTGCTGGATTGTGGTGGTGTTAACGCAATCGCATCCCTGAGATCACTTTCCTTGAAGCGCAAAAACTCTTCAGACCAAGTGTTCGACCTGTATGATCTTTTGCTAAAGGGAGTACGAACAGAGGCCGTGTTGCAAGCAGGCGATGTGTTGTTCCTTCCTACCGTTAAAAACCGGATTTGGATTGAAGGGGAAGTACTTAGACCCGCAATTTACGAAATCGGGACAGGGACGACCCTTGCTGACGCTATGGAATTGGCGGGAGGTTTGGGAGACCGTTCCCTTCTTTCTTCTATTTCTTTGGAGCGCAAGAGCGATCTTGGAGATTCTTTAATAGTCAAAACACTCAATTTGAAGGTCGATGAATCTTTCCCTCTTGTAAACGGCGATCGCGTTCGTGTTCATCAAGCAGGAAGGCGCAACCATTCTGCAGTTTCGCTAGAAGGCCTAGTCGAGTTTCCTGGTAAATACGAATGGAAACCCGGTATTAAAATATCCGATCTCCTTAAGGCAAAAAGTTCTTACTTGCCTGATGCCGATTTGAATTACGCATTGATCAGGAGAGAAAGTCTGACTGGCAATATTTCATTCCTTTCCTTTTCTCCGAATGAAATCCTTCACTCGTCCGATTCAAAAATGGACATGACTTTGTCACGGAAGGACCGACTGATTGTTCTTTCTCGAGCGGATTCCGCTCAAAGAGAAAGGGCTATCAGGCCGTTGCTTGATGAGTTGAGGTTTGAAGGCAAGCCTGGTCTTGGAGTTCCCTCCGTACGGGTTAGCGGGATGGTTCATTTCCCTGGCCAATATCCCTACACATCGGAAATGACCGTGGGGGATCTTATCGCAGCCGGAGGGGGGATGACTAGTTCCGCTTATACTCTGTCATCTGAGCTAACGAGCCAAAAGTTTGATTACAATTCTTCTAATCCTTCCGTCCGAATTATTCATAATAATCTGCCTTCGCTTGCCTTAAGTTCTTCCCTTTCCAAGAGACTTCATCCAAGAGATGTCCTTTCAATTAAACCAATACCTTCTTGGAGTGATGAAAAATCAATCGAGATTCTTGGAGAGGTGCAATTTCCCGGCTCTTACACTTTTCAGAAAAACGAAACTCTGAAGAGTGTTTTCGATCGTGCGGGTGGCTTTACTGATTCCGCATTTGCCAAGGGGGCCGTCTTTACTCGCGTAAGCCTTGTCAGGCGGGAGGAGGCTCAGAAGAAAAGGCTTATTGAGCAGCTTGAAAAGGATGTGGCAAATGTGTCTCTTGCCGCAGGTTCTGAGCAGACTGCGGTGAAGGCGAAATCTGTTGCCGATGGATTGCTTTCAAGGCTTAGAAATACTAAGTCAGTAGGCAGACTAGTTATAGATTTGGAGGAGCAAGTTGAGTCTCCTGGCGAAAGAGCCATAGTCGTTAAAAACGGTGACAAGATTGTAATACCTAGTATCCCTAGTGAGGTTAGTGTGATCGGCGAAGTTCAGTTTGCTACCTCTCACCTCTATAATCCTAAGCTAAGTATTAATGATTATATCAAAAGAAGTGGCGGTTTTACTGCAAATGCTGACGAGGGACGGCTTTTTGCCGTCAAATCAAATGGTGCCGTATTGACCAAATCCGGAAATAGTTGGTTTTCTGCCACCCAATCCACCGCTCTTGAACCCGGGGATGTCATTGTAGTCCCAATCAATTTGGAGAAAGGAAAATGGCTTGAGACTCTTACTTCAAGTACGCAGATTGTCTATCAACTCGCTGTTACTGCTGCTGCTGTAAACTCTTTCTAATCTCGCACCTTCAGGTCATTGAGTTCAATAAAACTTGAACTCAGGGGGGATTTGGGTATTGTGTTCTTCAGTGTCACCATATTCCATACCCCCCAAAGAAGTCAGTTCTTCGCCGATTAACCTAGCTGAGTGGGAAGTCGCGGTGATCGATCTATTTCTTAATGCCGCTCATTCGGCAGGTTTACCCAAGTCCCTTGGTCAAATATATGGCTTGCTTTTTTGCCGAGATGACGCCCTTGCGATGGATGAAATAATGAAATTACTTTCGATCAGCAAGGGATCTGCGAGCCAGGGATTGAGATCTCTTCGTCAATTGGGTGCCGTGAATTCGCATTTTGCACGTGGCGACCGAAAGGAAAGGTTCCTTGCCGAAATTCGTTTGCGTAAACTAGTCGCCGGTTTTCTTAAGGAGCAGGCTGAACCACATATGCAAAAAGGAGTCGCGCGCCTTTCTCACTTGCGTGAGATTTTGTCGAGTGAAAGCGATACGCAGTCGAAGAGTAGAGGCAAACGCAGGGAAATCATTTTGTCAAGTTGGCATAAACAGATGGTCAGGATCCTCCCTTGGGTCAAAATGATCGTGGGTAAAAGCGATAAATTACCTAAAAAAAGCTCTGATTAGTAGAAATAATAAAGTTGCTCGATTGGTCTCGCGAACTGCGAATGGCTAAGGGCGGTAGCTTGGATTAAACGATGAAACATACAAAGGGAAATGATACGCAAAACCAAGAGTTAGATTCATCATCAGTTGCTGATGAGGTTGACTTGCTTCAATTAACTCTAACTCTTTTTCGGGCTTGGAAACTTATTATTGGAATGACTTTGCTAGTTGGTGCAGCAGCTTCCTTTTACGCCTTCTCGGCTTCGGACGTTTACAGGGCTCATACTCTTTTGGCTGCCGCCAAAAAGGAAAAGACTTCATCTGGTTCTCTGCAACAGTTTGGGGGGTTGGCTGCCATAGCTGGCATTTCAATCCCTGGTGGTTCCGACACTGATCGAATCATTGCCACACTTAAATCCAGAGATTTCCTCCGATTTTTTATCACAAAAAAGAATCTCATGCCCATATTTTTCAAAGGTTCTTGGGATGCCAGCAAGGAAGAATGGAAACCCGTTGCGGAAGATCAAAAGCCTACCCTTGCAAAGGCTGTCAACTTACTGTCCGGAGTTGTTTCGGTAACTGAAGATGGGAAATCTCGGCTCATAACGTTGTCAGTGTCGTGGGGAGATCCAGATTTGGCTTCCGAGTGGGCGAACGAGATGGTTACTCAGTTGAATGAGCAATTGAGGAACGAAGCGATCGTCGAGTCACAAAATCGCGTTGGATATTTGGAACAGGAGTTGGCAAAGACGACCCTCAAGGATATGCGCGACGTTCTTTACAAACTGCTGGAATCGGAAAAGCAGAAAGCCATGCTTGCCAATGTCAAAGAGGATTTCGCCCTTGAGGTTATTGATCCTGCGATTCCTCCAAGGGAACCTTTTGAGCCAAATCGAAAATTCATCATTGTTGGGGGACTTCTCTTGGGCGGCTTTTTGAGTCTCTTTGTGATTTTTCTTTTGGAGTTCTTAAAAAAATTGAATGCTCTTTCAAAATCCAGTTAACGATACGATGCCCAAAACTTTTAACAAAATTTCTGTCGTGGGCCTTGGTTATGTAGGCCTTCCCCTTTCGCTTCAATTCGCAAAGTCCGGAGTATCCGTATTGGGACTGGACCTCGATTCAAGCAAAGTCTCATCGATCAACAATGGTAAATCGTACCTCAAGCATTTTCCTTCCGAGGTTATAGCAGAGCAGGTCAAGGCTGAACGATTTGAGGCAACATCCGATCCGTCCAGAGTTTCTGAGACAGATGCTATCTTGATTTGCGTTCCTACCCCGCTTAACGAGTACAGAGAACCAGATCTCTCCTATGTTCTTGATACAGCCGAAGTTTTAGCGCCACATTTACCCAAAGGCATTTTGATTGCCTTGGAGTCAACGACTTACCCAGGTACCACCGAAAATGAACTACGCATTGTTTTGGAAGAAGGCTCTTCTATGCATGCAGGAGTTGATTTTCATCTGGCTTATTCACCCGAGCGTGAAGATCCCGGCCGAGAAAATGAATCCGTTAAGACGATCCCTAAAGTCGTAGGCGGTTATACGAAGAAATGCGGGGATTTGGCTGTGATTCTCTACTCGAAGGCAATCGATCAGATTCACCGTGTTTCTTCTTGTCGAGTTGCAGAAGCTACTAAGTTACTTGAAAACATCTTTAGGAGTGTCAACATAGCTCTTGTTAACGAGCTTAAAGTCGTCTACGACGCGATGGGTATAGATGTCCATGAAGTGATTTCGGCCGCAGCTACTAAGCCTTTCGGTTTTATGGCTTTCCGGCCTGGGCCCGGATTGGGTGGGCATTGTATCCCCATCGATCCGTTCTACTTGACTTGGAAGGCACGAGAATTTGATAAGAATACCAGATTCATTGAACTTGCGGGTGAAATCAATACGGGAATGCCGGATTATGTTATTTCTAAGGTAACGGATACTCTTAATGAAGAGGGGAAAGCCCTAAAGGGATCGAGGGTGCTTATCCTTGGACTCGCTTACAAGGCAAACATAGACGACTGCAGAGAGTCTCCTTCCTTTGTACTGATGGAAAAACTACAAGCAAAAGGAACTTTCGTTGAATACAACGATCCCTTCGTACCTGTGATACCAGATACTCGTGAGCACCCTCATTTGACGGGGAAGAAATCTGCTGAAATTAACGATTCTTATGACCTTATACTTGTGGCGACCGATCATGAGGAGTACAAAGATTTTGATTTTAGTCACTACGCATGTCCGATTGTGGATACCCGAAATTGTTTGACGAATCGCCCCGCCAATTATTCGAGGGCTTAGTTGTATTAATTCTTTCCTGATTTTTAAATACTTGGCACCCTGAAGACCATGAATTGTCGTTTTTTTTTAACTTGAAGGTAACGCAAAATTGAATGCAAAACTAAATCAGTTTGATTTACTTCGTGACCGAGTGACCAAGTCATTCATTTGGCTTAATCTAATCGTTTCTATTCTTCTTCTTGGTTATTCATTTTATCGCTCTGAATTGGTCTTTAACGGCGAATATCATGACAAATACATTAAGCATTACGGAGTTTTTTTGTCCCTGATCTTCCTATGGTCTTTCTTGTTGCGTAAAAAGCAGGTCTACCAGCTCGTATTCGTAAAGTACTACATAGTGCTAGGAGTTGCTCTTTATGCTGCGGAAATTTTCTTAACCTATTCTTTTTCTAATCGTGATGCGAATGCACGACTTGAAGCTGCGGAAGCAGCAGGGGTAATATTTGACGAACGCGGAGCGCTTGAAGTTTACGAAGACCTTCTTGAGAAAGGATTTGATCCAGTACCGAACATACAACCTACGAATCTAATTGTCGCAGGAGAAACTTTTGCCGAGCGATTAAATAAAATACTCCCTTTTGGGGGAGTATCCCTTAGGACTACGATTTCGAATAATGAAAGTGGTCAACGCATGATCTTTCAGAGTGATCGCTATGGCTTTAATAACCCTGACAAGGCTTGGGATGCCGAGGAAATTGATTGGTTTCTTACGGGAGATTCGATGACACAGGGAATTGCCGTACAACCGGGAGAGGATATAGGGGGGCAGATTCGTAGTTTGACTTCACAAAGTGTGATTAATCTAGGAATGAGCGGAAATGGTCCCTTGATTGAATTGGCGGTTATCAATGAATACGCAGCTTCTAGAAAACCGCATAATGTACTTTGGCTTTATTTCGAAGGAAACGATCTTGTTGGAGATTTTAGAAAGGAAAAAAGCACAGGTATTCTAATGCAATATCTAAACAACCCTTCATTCACGCAAAAACTTGAAGACAGGCAAGATGAAATCGATTCTTTTCTTCTTGCCTTCGTACGAGATGAAATGGCCAGTAAAACTAAAAATTTATTAAGAAACGTATTTTATCTATCCAATATTAGGCAAATTCTTGTCCACAACCACAACCAGCTTACGATTGATCCCTTATTTGGAAAAGTGTTGAAGGAGGCTAACGACCGTTGTGCTTCCTGGGGAGGCAAAATGCACTTTATATATCTACCTCAATTTGAGCGTTATTTGCCAAGTGTGAATCATGATGAATTTCGTAAACGAAAGGAGTTAATTGAGTTAGTCAATGAACTCAATATACCTGTGGTTGATCTGCATGAGGAATTATTCGTTCATTTACCTGACCCCAAGGTTCTTTTCCCCTTTGGCCTAAAAGGTCACTACTCTGCAGAAGGGTATAGTAAAGTCGCTCGAATCCTGACTGATTGTATTTCGGATTGACTGAACTTGTTATCAACCTCCTAGTTGCAGAGCTTTTTATTTGGAACCCAAATCATATTACGACTTTAAATTATCTTTCTCTTCTTCGTTTTGGCTAAGTATTTAGTAACTGGGGCTGCTGGATTCATTGGTTATTGGGTTTGTCGGGAGCTGCTTAATGCCGGAAACAAAGTTGTCGGTATCGATAACCTGAATGACTACTATGATATCCGGCTAAAGAATTGGCGCCTCGCTCAACTTGACCTAGATTTTGAAGGTTCTGACTTTTGCTTCCAAAAACTAGACATTGAAGATCGACCCTCCCTTGAAAAGATCTTTAAAGAAAATACTTTTGATGCGGTCCTCAATCTTGCTGCTCGTGCCGGCGTGCGTTACAGCATGGAAAACCCACATATCTACTTATCTACAAATGCTTCGGGAACCCTGAATTTGCTCGAATGCATGAGGGCGAACTCCTGTAACAAGATGGTAATAGCCTCGACTTCATCGCTTTACGCTGGTCAGTCTATGCCTTTTTCGGAGGATTTGGCTGTTAACGAACCACTATCTCCTTATGCGGCTTCCAAGAAAGCCGCTGAACTAATGGCTTACAGTTATCATATGCTATATGGTATCGACTTTTCGGTAGTTCGCTATTTCACGGTCTTTGGTCCTGCTGGTCGACCTGACATGAGTATATTTAGGTTTATCAAGTGGATTGAAGAGGGTACTCCAATCGAATTGTTCGGTGATGGCTCGCAGTCTCGGGATTTCACCTATGTGGGCGATATTGCCCGAGGCTCCGTTGCTGCCCTCAAAAGCGTTGGGTATGAAGTCGTCAACATGGGTGGCGGGCGCAATCCGATTTCGATCAACACAGTTATTGAGAAATTGGAAAAATTATTGGATAAAAGGGCTCGTGTAGCCAGAAAGCCTTTTCACATAGCTGATATCAAGGAAACTTGGGCTGATATTGACAAGGCTTTGAGACTTTTTGACTGGAAGCCCCAAGTAAGCTTGGACGAAGGATTGAAAGAGACAGTCGATTGGCATGTTGAAAATAGAAAATGGCTAAAGGAGATAGTTGTATGAGCGAGTTGAAAAAAGTCGCCTTGATTGGTTGTGGATACTGGGGCAAGAACCTGTGTCGAAATTTCCATGCCCTTGGAGCATTGAGCTGTGTTGTCGACTCAACCGATTCGGGCAGAAAGACGGCAATGCAGTTGGCCCCGGGGGTATCCTTGTATTCATCTCTGGATGATGTGCTTGGAGATCCTGATATTGACGCGGTTGCCTTGGCGACTCCGGCTGAAACGCATTCGGATTTGGCGATGCGGGCGATGCAGGGGGGCAAAGACGTTTTTGTTGAGAAGCCAATGGCTCTTACCGTTGAGGACGCTGAGGAAATGGTCAAAACGGCAGAAACTGAAAACAAGATCCTGATGGTTGGTCATCTGCTTGAGTACCATCCTGCCGTTCTAAAGTTAAGAGAACTGATTTCCGAGGGGCAACTGGGACGCGTGAATTACATTTATTCCAATCGATTGAATTTTGGAAAGGTACGAACCGAGGAAAATGCTCTTTGGAGTTTTGCTCCTCATGATGTCGCGGTCATTCTTCGCCTTATGGGGGAGTCGCCTATTGAAGCCTCAGCAACCGGGGGATCTTATCTCACCGAAGGCTTGGCTGATGTTACGGTATCTAACCTTCGGTTTGCCAATGAGAGCAGAGCTCATATTTTCGTGAGTTGGCTGCACCCTTTCAAGGAGCAGCGTCTTGTTGTGGTAGGAGACCGGCAGATGGCTATATTCAATGATGTCGCCCCTTACGGAGAAAAGCTGAGAGTTTACCCTAACAGTGTTGAGTTTGATGGGAAATTTCCGATCCTCAAAAAGGAGGATGCCAAGTTCGTGGATCACGCCAACACCGAACCATTACTTGAGGAATGCCGTCACTTCCTCGAATGTGTCGCGTCCCGAGACCAGCCTCTGACGGACGCAACCTCCGGCAGGGAGGTACTCAAGGTCCTCCACGCATGCCAGTCCAGTATTGATCGCAATGGCATTCCCATGAAAATATAATGGACAGAGCGAAAATACATCCAACTGCAGTTGTTGACGAGGGTGCGGAAATTGGCGATGGAACTTCCGTTTGGCACTTTGCTCATATATGCTCAGGTTCGAAAATAGGCGAAGGTTGTTCGCTTGGTCAGAATGTCCTGGTAGCGAACAATGCAGTTCTTGGGAATTCGGTGAAGGTACAGAATAATGTTGCCATTTATGGTGGTATTACAATCGAGGACGATGTCTTTCTTGGCCCATCTTGTGTCCTGACCAACGTCACCAATCCCCGATCTCAAGTGAGTCGCAAGACACTTTATGAGAACACTCTTATACGTCGAGGGGCTACGGTCGGGGCAAACTCGACGATCGTGTGCGGTATAATCTTGGGTGTGTATTGTTTCATTGGAGCCGGTGCAGTCGTGACCAAGGATATTCCTGATTACGCTTTGGCTGTAGGCAACCCTTGTCGCATTCAAGGGTTCATGAGTAGGCATGGCCATCGCTTGAAATTTGATGAGGATGATGTAGCCGTATGTCCCGAATCCGCTTATCGTTACGAAAAAAAAGATGGGGTCGTTAGCTGTGTGGATCTCGGAGAAGACGATCCGTTGCCGTCTGATCTTTCCATTGGCACTAGAAATTACGATTCCTTTAAGAAAACCTAATTTTCAACCCCAAATAACACTTTTCCTAAATGAACTTTATTGACCTGAAATCACGCCACGAACTGATAAAGGATAAGATCGATTCTCGTATTCAGGATGTGATGTCACACGGACGATTCATTCTTGGGCCGGAAGTCACTGAGTTGGAGGAAAAACTTTCTCAATACTTGGGCGTAAAACATTGTGTAACCGTATCCAGCGGAACCGATTCCTTGCTAGTAGCCTTGATGGCTTTGGGAGTCGGCCCCGGAGACCAAGTCATTACTGTGCCCTACACCTGGATTTCCTCTGCTGAAGTCATAGCTTTATTAGGAGCAACCCCTGTTTTCGTAGATGTAAGAAAGGATACTTTCAACATGGACGAGCAACTACTTGAGTCGGCAATTACCGAAAAAACAAAGGCGATTATGCCAGTATCCATTTATGGTCAAACACCTGACATGGATCCAATTAATGAAGTGGCAAAGAAGTATGGTTTGCCGGTTTTGGAGGATGCCGCTCAAAGTTTTGGCGCGACTTATAAAGGAATGAAATCCTGTAATCTTTCCTCCATCGGGAGTACTTCTTTTTTTCCTTCCAAGCCATTGGGTTGTTACGGAGACGCAGGTGCTTTGTTTACCGATAACGACGAATGGGCTGAAAAGTTTCGTTGGATCCGTGTTCATGGTCAGGAACGCAAGCACCACCACCCCATATTGGGCCTAAACGGAAGAATGGATACCTTGCAGGCGGCTATCCTTCTTGAAATCTTTGATGTTTTCCCGGATGAAGTGTCAAAGCGTCAGGTAATTGGAGGCAACTACAACGAAGCTTTGTCAAAAGTAGAGGACTTGAGAATTCCGATAGTTTCCGAAACGAATACTTCCGTTTACGCTCAGTACACGATATTGAGTTCTCGGCGGCAAAGCATTCAGTCATCTCTCAAGGAGAAAGGAATACCTTCGGTATCTTACTACTCGGTTCCGCTCCACCTACAGCCCGTCTTCTCTTGCCTCGGTCATAATCAGGGAGATTTTCCCGTTTCGGAAAGCATAGCAGGGGAGTGCTTGAGCCTTCCCATGAGTCCTTATCTTAACGAATCCGACCAACAACGGGTCATTGGTGCCCTTTGCGAAGAAATTCACTGACTCGACCAAATGATCTTAATCCTAACTGACCGATGAAATCCGATTTTATTAGGGTTTGCGCCGCACGTCCATCTCTCAAAGTGGCTGAAATCACTTACAATGCTAAAGAAATCGCCTCTTGTATTGATTCTGCCGGCAAGGAGGATGCTTCCCTGCTTCTTTTCCCGGAATTATCCCTAACCGGATATACCTGCGGTGATCTTTTCAATCAGGATACACTCCTTGCAAAGGCAGAATCGGCGCTCTTGGACCTGATGTCCGAAACGCGTGATTCAAAAATCCTTTCGATCGTTGGCCTGCCTTTGAGGTTTAACGACAGGCTTTACAATGTGGCCGCAGTTTTCGGTTGCGGCCATGTGTTCGGTTTCGTCCCCAAGCAGTATCTTCCCAACAGTCGGGAGTTTTATGAGCACAGGTGGTTTTCCTCCGGGATGGGATTGAGTAATCAAGAAATCAAAATTGGCGATCGGATGGTTCCTTTTGGAGATAATCTGATCTTTGAAAACCCACGATTGAACCTTTCTTTCGGAGTCGAAATTTGCGAGGACCTGTGGACGGTTGAGCCCCCGAGTTCTTCGCTTTCACTTGCTGGAGCAAGCATGCTCTTCAACCTTTCCGCAAGTCCGGAAACTCTTGGTAAATCTTCTTATCGAAGGGACTTGGTAAGCCAACAATCGGCCCGTTGTAATGCGGCTTATGTTTATTCATCCTCCGGCGTCTGCGAATCATCGACCGATTTGGTTTACTCAGGGCATTGCATGATCGCCGAAAATGGAATCATTATGTCCGAGTCCACTCGATTCGAACATGAAAGAGAATTGATCTTCTCGGATATCGATATAGCCAGACTAAGTCACGAAAGACTTAAGAACCCAAGTTATTCTCAGACTTTACCCAAGGATCGTTTCAAGCGAATCGAAGTTTCCTATGACGAAATGAATTTTGGAGACAAAAACAGCCTTTTGCGAGCCAATCCTCGTTTGCCATTCGTTCCCGAAGATCCACTTTCCAGGTCTGGCAATTGTGCTGAAATCTTTAATATTCAGACTTCAGGATTGGCGACAAGGTTACGCAACACAATGATTGACAAGGCGGTCATTGGAGTTTCCGGCGGATTGGATTCAACCCTTGCTCTCTTGGTCGTTGTAAAGACCTTCGAGAAGTTGGGCATCGATCCCGAAGGAATCATTGCAGTTTCTATGCCTGGGTTCGGGACGACTGACCGGACTCATTGTAACGCGGAAAGAATGGCGAAAGAGTTGCAGGTTTCGTTCAAGGTAATACCGATCAATAATGCCGTTGCATCTCATTTTGAAGATATCGGGCATGACCCGAAGATACACGACATAACGTTCGAGAATTCTCAAGCCAGAGAGAGAACTCAAATTCTCATGGATCTTTCAAATAGCTTGGGTGCTTTGGTTGTAGGTACCGGAGACCTGTCTGAATCAAGTCTTGGGTGGTGTACCTTCAATGGGGATCATATGTCCATGTATCATGTGAATTCAGGAGTCCCCAAAACATTGGTTTCTTACATGGTGAGATGGTGTGCGGACGAATTGTTTGACGGTCCTGCAAGCGAAACCTTGTTGGATGTACTTGAAACGCCCATAACGCCCGAATTGCTGCCGTTGGATGATAATGGGCAGCAAAATCAGGAAACCGAGGAGATTATTGGCCCTTACGAACTACATGACTTTTTTCTGTACCATATGATTCGTTTCGGGAGCGGTCCTGCCAAAATTATCTTTTTGGCAGAGCGTGCTTTTGAGGGGCTTTATGAAAAGAAGATTTTGCTTAAATGGTTGGAGGTTTTTGTCAGAAGATTTTTCAGCCAACAATTCAAACGGTCATCAATGCCTGACGGTCCTAAGGTAGGATCGGTAGCCCTTTCTCCAAGAGGAGACTGGAGGATGCCAAGCGATGCATCGTCCGGTGTCTGGCTAGATGAAATTGAGTTTCTCAGAAACGAATCAAACCAGGAAGTAACGACTTTCCAAAATACTAATTAAAATGAAAAAAACAATCGTAGTTTGCGGAGCAGGTGGCTTTATCGGAGGTCACTTGGTTTCAAAGTTAACGCAGGAATCGAATTTTTCGGTGCGAGCCGTCGATCAAAAACCGTTCGAGCAATGGTATCAAAAATTCGATCAAGCCGAAAACATGGTTCTTGATCTCCAGGAGATGGAATCATGCCAAAAAGCAGTCGAGGGTGCATCCGAGGTATATAACCTTGCTGCAGACATGGGCGGAATGGGCTTTATAGAAAACAACAAAGCCCTTTGCATGTTGAGTGTCCTGATCAATACCCATTTGCTAATGGGGGCAAAGCAATCGGGTGTCGAGAGGTTCTTCTTTGCATCATCGGCCTGCGTTTATAATCATGACAAGCAAACCGATCCTTCTGTTACGGGGTTGAAGGAGGCAGACGCCTATCCTGCAATGCCCGAGGACGGATATGGTTGGGAGAAACTTTTCTCGGAAAGAATGTGCAGGCATTTCAACGAAGATTTCGGGATTACTACTCGGGTTGCTCGTTTCCATAATGTTTACGGGCCCAATGGAACTTTCGACGGCGGGCGCGAGAAGGCCCCTGCCGCCATTTGTCGAAAAGTTATCCAGGCTAAAATGTCGGGTGAAAACGAAATCGAGATCTGGGGCGACGGGAATCAGACTCGTAGTTTCATGTACATCGACGACTGTGTGAAAGGAACGCAAGCCATCATGAATAGTGAGGACGTGGTTTTCCCAATCAATTTGGGGAGCGAGGAAAAGGTTTCGATCAACGAACTTGTCGATGTCGTTGAAAAAATAGGGGGAGTGACACTCAAGAGAAATTATAATCTTTCAGCACCCAAGGGAGTCAATGGCAGGAACTCGGAAAATACTCTTATTCGAGATACTTTGGGTTGGGATCCGTCGATTTCTCTTTTGGCTGGAATGGAAAAAACCTATTCGTGGATTTATGACCAAATGAATTCGTCAACGCCATCCGTCGTAAACATAGCCTGAGCCTGAAAAAATAGAAAAATTTTAATTGCGATGAGTAAATCCGTAGAAAATATATCCGTCGTCGGTCTTGGTAAGCTTGGAGGGACCATGGCCGCCTGTTTCGCCTCCAAAGGCTTTAACGTAATTGGTTCGGATATTAACCAAAATGCCGTAGACGCACTTAACGAGGGTCGTGCTCCTTCTCAGGAAATTGGCTTGGATGATCTTGTGAATGCCAATCGTGATAGGCTTTCGGGAACCATGGACGTGGCCGAAGCAATCAAGAATACTGAAATCACTTTTGTTATTGTGCCTACGCCTAGTGACGAGAGAGGAGCGTTCATTCTGGACTACGCAAAGAAGGCCTTTGTGGAAATCGGAAAAGCCCTTGCAAGCAAAGACGAATATCATGTCATTGTGATGACCAGCACAGTCTTGCCGGGAAGCACGAGGCATGGGCTTTTGCCGATATTGGAGTCTGAATCGGGTAAGAAATGCGGTCCTGATTTCGGTCTTTGCTACAATCCTGAGTTTATTGCATTGGGCTCCGTCATAAAGGATTTCCTTAATCCGGATTTTTATTTGTTGGGGCAGTTTGACGAGCGTTCAGGCGACCTCTTGGAATTAGTCCACAATAAAGTTTCCGAGAGCAGCTCTCCGGTCCAAAAGATGAATTTGGAAAATGCGGAGTTAGCCAAAATCGCCGTGAACAGCTTCGTCACGATGAAGATCTCCTATGCCAATACTTTGGCTGACTTGTGCGAAAAGATACCCGGTGGTGACATTGATGTGGTTTCCGATGCGTTGGGCATGGATTCCAGGATAGGCAGGAAATACTTAACGGGGGGGTTTGGTTTCGGCGGACCCTGTTTTCCCAGGGATAATGTCGCCCTCGCTTTTATTGGTTCGGCCTTGGATTCCGACTGTTCCTTATTGAAAACAAATGATGACTACAATAGGTATCTGTCCTCAAGGCAGGCTGAAAAAATGAGAGGGTTTATTCCTGAGGGATCTTCAATTGCGGTATTGGGTTTGTCGTATAAGCCAAACACTCATGTGATTGAAGAATCGCCTGGAATCTACCTTTGCGAGGAATTGTCCAAACGTGGATACCGTGTTTTTGCCCATGACGACATGGCCGCTGCCGATGCAACTCCCGTTCTCGAGGGTAAGGCCGAAGTAAGTGATTCCATTGAAGAAACGCTTAGGGATGCCAGTGTGGTTATCATAACAAAGGCCGAACCTTCCTATGTCAATTTGGAGGCTGATGAGATTACCAGAGACAGAGAATTTACAATTTTGATAGACTTTTGGAGGTTGCGCAAGGATCTGGCCGATAACCCAAAGATCCAATACCTGCCATCCGGCATTTGCATAGATTCCGAGTTCGGAGAAAAAAAGTTCAATCAACTCTGGAGCTAGGGCGAACAGCTCATTGCAATGAGCGGCTGTTAAAATCAAGTGTCTTACCTAAGGCAGATAATTTACATAGTGGGAGGCGATTCGAAGAGAATCCCTTTTCTCATCGTTATCTTCATCGCTTCTTCGGCACTTGACATAGTTGGCCTAGGAATAGTTTTCCCTTATGTTTCATTGCTCTTGGAACCAAATGGCCAATCGGAAAGCTATGTTTTGGCATTTGCCGATCTGTTTTTCAAAGACTCGAATACTACTGAAATCATTCTGATCGTTGGCGTGCTTCTTGTGGTCGTTTTTGTTTCGAAGATGTTTTTTTCCCTGTTTGTTAATTGGAAAATCCTTAATTTCTCATACGAAAAAGGTGCTAAAATCAGAACAGCCTTGATGGTTCGGTACCAAAATATTCCCTATGGTGAATACTTGAACAGAAACAGTGCCGATTACATTAATTCCATCCAGTTGCTTTCCGCTCAGTTCGCTCAAAACACGATGCAGGCCATTCTTAGGTTCGTAAGTGAAGGGATTATGCTTTTGGCAATCCTTGCTTTTCTGGCATGGACCAACCCAACGGCCCTTTGTATCCTTCTCTCACTTGTTGGAGGAGTCGTCTTTTTATACGACAAGTTATTCAGGAAAAAGATAACTGCGTATGGAAAGTCCACCACTGAGCATCAATCAAAACTTGTCAAAGGAACGAACGAATCAATCGAGGGATTGAAGGAGATTAGAATTCTTGGAATCGAACCCTTTTTTTTGAAGAAAGTAAAGGAGTCTGCCTATACTTACGCCA
>Ga0315321_10000158_pt1 | contig 45048 bp, 41 predicted proteins | sample M180m21515metaG_FD_203464 | JGI IMG/M metagenome (GOLD analysis project Ga0315321, IMG submission 203464) | Ammonia-oxidizing marine archaeal communities from Monterey Bay, California, United States - M1 80m 21515 | ecosystem: Environmental > Aquatic > Marine > Intertidal zone | place: USA... | reverse complement strand
TATGCTTTGTGTTGTAACATCCGATCAGCATCCAACGGGGGTATTCGCTTTCATTTGCAGCAGAGCAATGCAGTGTATTGCCGTGAAAGAACAGGGCATCTCCTGGTTCCATTTCGGCATACACCACCTCGAGTACTTTTTTCGCTTCATCAACCCGTTCCATATCGGCACCCGTTTGATCGCCTATAAAACCATGTTCAATTCGGCCCAGTCGGTTTGACCCTTTGAGTACTTGCATGCAACCGTTTTCGATGGTAGCTGCATCAAGAGCGATCATACAGCTAAGCATATCGGGGAAAAGGCACCCATTTTGATACCAATAGCCATAATCTTGGTGCCATTCCCAGGCCCCGCCTACTTTGGGCTCTTTCATGCTCAGCTTTGAATGGTAATGGTAAACTTCATCGCCCAATAGGGCTTCTGAGGTATCGACTACACGGTGGCAACGCCCCACCATACCGAAAATATCGTCATTAGGATGATTCCATAGGGTCAATTTAGAGATTTTCCCATCGGCATCTTCAATGTTCGCTGCATTTTCCTGAATGGCTTGGGTATCACGAGCAGCCTTAAGCAGTAATTTTACTTCTTCATCATCAAACAGTTTACGACGAAAAATGTAGCCGTCTTGATTAAATTGATCAATGGTTTCTTGATTAATGGGCATGGAAATTCCTCTTAGCTAGGGAGTATGTGTAACTTTCGAAGTGTACTGTATGGTGAGCTATAATTCCAAATCAAGGATACAAAAAGAATTATCGTCACAGGTCGCTTTAGACAAAAAATAGTCGGCAAATTAACCTATCGAGGACCGTTAAAATTTTACATCACGTAGAATGTGTTTATTATTCGTACTATATTGGGCTGAATAAATGAGCGTTTTTGAAGAGAAATCTTTATATGCTGCTCGGTGATTACCTGCCTATTGTATACAGTATGGGTTGGTATTGATTTGGTTTCCCGATTGCTCTTCAACTCAATGAATGTTAGTCAAAAGTTAATGTTAGTCAAAAGATATGGTAAAGTATCTATGATACTTTACCATAGCCCAACGATTTAGATAGATCAAATCTTTCAATACTAGTCAAATATCTCTAGGGATAGGGCAGGTTAATTTTTTAAAGAAACAATTGTATTAGAAGCTTGGAGATGGCCGGTATGCTGAAAATGCTGAGACATAGTTATTTAGGTTCCCAAAACCTTGATATACTTACTGTTTCAACTCCTCGAATTCGATCCGGATTTACCTTGATAGAGATGATGCTCGCAATGGCTATCTTCGCCTTTGTTTTGGTTGGTTGGATGTCGGTGATGTTGCATTCATTCCGTTTGGTTCAGCATAGTGATATGCGTATTGAGGCAGTTAATGAAGCTCAAACAGTGATGAATTTGATTCGCTCGGCCAATACCGATCCGGATAATTTCCCAGAAATAGTTACAAATGCCTTCCCAGCGGGTGTGTTATCGCCTGCTCGGGATACTTTGCCTGGTCAAGTGGTGACAATTTCATATCAAAACACCAACCCACTCACTGTTACGGTGGCTGTCCAATATACCGAAAACAATGGCAGGACTCAGACAGAAACATTGAGTACCTTGTTATCGAACTTTTAGGAGATGAAAAACTCTATGAAAAACACCAAGGGGTTTACCGTACTGGAATTAATGGTCGTCGCAGCAATCTTTATTATTTTAGTAATTGCAATTGCGAGTTTGTTTATTCGTACGATCAATGCATGGAATTTGGAAGAGAGTCTAAATGACATTAATGCTTCCTCGCGTAATACTCAAACTTTGATGTTTCAAGATTTAATTGAAGCGGGCGCATTGGACAATGCAACAGTTGGTCTCAATGGATTAACTGTTCTGGATGCAAATGGGGATCCTGTTGCACAAGGATTTCAAGGACCAGGGGTTCGTTTTCAACGTCCCTTATTACCCACTGCTGCTGAAGTGGCTGCGATACCCGGCGATCAAAATGGGGATAATGTCGTCAACATGATTGATGCATTATTGTTTTACCCAGATGTATTAGAAGGTTTGCGTTGGACCGATGCGATAACAATTCGCTTATACAACGAAGATGCCAACGGAAACTTTTTAATGGATGAGGGTGAAGATTTGAATGATAACGGTGTGTTGGAATCCGTTGTTCAACGAACCCAAGGTGATATAACCCGTGTTATAGGTGCTCATGTTACGGACTTAGCCTTTGAGTTAAATGGTAGACAACTTGATGTAACGGTAACCATGGCACGTCGCCTCTCGGCTTCAAACCAGGCCCAAGTAAATGACACATTATCATTCTCCGTGGTATTGGAAAATTAAGATAAGGCTCATGTAAAAGTGTAGAGTACACAAAAGAGTCTATTAATAACTCACCTATATTTAGACAATATATATTTCTTGAAAGTTTATATGGTGTAGTACTTCTTTTCAGTTTTAATCATTATTCATATATTTCATATATGAGAAGTATTAAACATACCATATATGCTTCTAATTACTGTAAAATTCTATATATAGATAATGAATCTGCTCACTGTCAATTTTTATCTGCTGTTATGGCAGTATTTATTTTTAAGTGGTATTATTTATATGAATGAAAAAACACCATTCGACATTGATTGCGCATATTAGTGGTGTTTATACGATATAGGAGGGTATGACAGATGCATACACCTAAAAAAGATCAAGGAATGGCCTTGGTTGCAGTATTGATTCTGGCGATATTTTTTGCTGGTATTATTGCAATTATCGCTACCCGTTCCGTATGGGAAGGGAAAAATACCCAATCCTATGTACAAACAGTACGTGCTACTGAAGCGGCTAATGCCGGAATCGAACTAGGCACGACGATGCTTTTTGGTGAAGGGGTTGAAGTCCCTGATACACCGGGAACAACCTGGAACGTACTCGATTCTAAAACAACCTTACCCAATGGTACTGTTGTGGAGGAGGTACGTGTTTCTCAGTCTAAAACAGGACTAACCTTTATTTTTGAGAGTGATGGTTACTCTGCTGACTTAGGTAAGACTGCGGTTACCGGTGGCCGATTAGGCGGTGCTTTGTTTACAGGCTTTGGGTATGCCGTATTAGCCAATAACATTAACTGTATTATGTGCCACGCTTCTTTCGATAACATTAATCGAATCAATAATACAGATCCAAATCTTTATGGGACTTTTGACCGTATTAAAATTGCTTCATTGGAATCGTTACAAATTCGTGAGTCTACGGCCGATTCGTTCTTAGCAGGTTCCTATTATACACGGGGTTCGATTAAAAATAAGGCAGGTGATCTTATAACTGATCTTACTGGAACGGGTGTTAAAGGACGTGAATTTGATGCTGAAGGGAAATTAATAGAAAATGCTTTCAGTGATCTGAATCCGCATGAATTGGAATTGGCCAGTACCGATGTAGATTCAGGGTTATACAATGCCAATCAATATCTTTATTCAGACTATCCGGTTAATGATGCAGAGCAAACGGACGGCGATTTGCCTACAGAGTTTCCGCCAGCTATACCTGATAGCAATAGCAATAAAATTGTAGATGGGGCCGAATTCGCCGATCTTAAAGCATCCAAAGGTTCAGGAACGTTAAGTGGAGGTACTGCATTTGGGGTGGCTCCAAGCGATACCTATTTAGATGCAAACTTGCCAACAACAGGGAATGCAGCCGCTACAAATCTAAATGCGGATGGTAGTTTTGAAGGTAATATTTTCTTAATTGGTACCGAAAGTGATCCATTGGTTATAGAAGGAAGTGTCTTTGTCGATGGAGACATCATGATCAAGGGTAACGTCCAAGGAGAAGGACAAGTTTATGCCAGTGGGAATATATACTTCTTGGGCGATACTACGTATAACGATGCTAATGGCGATTTTGGTACTGCAAGTAATAGTGATTCTAATCTTGTGGCCTATGCGGCAGGTGGAACTATCCAGATTGGTGATTATTTGTCTCCTCGTTATGTAGAAGTTACTAAGACCTTTCGAGATAGAAGGGGCAGAACCCGTAAACGCACGCGAACTGAGCAGTATGATGTAACTAGCCCTGAAGCGTTGACTTCTGTGAGTATTGATACTGGTGGGCCTGAAGGCTCTGGAGAGAGCGCTTCGTTTACGACGAGTGAATTGACCTTGTTTAATAAAATCGAATACGAAAAACATCAGGCCGATTCATCTTATCAGCCACGGTATTATCAACTACGTGATGGTGCGCCTATTTATCGGTATACTCACCCAACAAGGGATGCTGGAATTGCTTATGATCAATATTTTACTGAAATTTCTTCATCTGAAATTTCTGCAAGTGGTGCAGCTGTGATTAGTTTACAACCCCAAGCAGTGAATGGAGCTGGTACGCCATGGGTCAGTGAATTATTCTTAAAGAAAGTATGGTATGAGGATGAACTCTCTCGTGATGTAAATGGACAACCTTTCCAAATTGATGGGTTAATATATACTAACAATGCCATCTTTGCATTGGCACGGAGCAATGATAAGAATAAATCCAGGACCTATGGCCAAATTAAGGTTAGAGGTGGTATGGTTGCTGCCGATTTAGGAATATTGGCTGCGGGTGCTAGCAACCTTACAAATAGCCAAAAATCTGTATTCGGTACTTCGGCATCGGGTCATGGACTTGGCTTTGTTATGCACTATGACCCACGAGTAGCGGGTATCTTGGGTGTTCAAACCGGGGGTAATCATCAATATACACGCAATGTCCGCGTATATATAAACCTTTAATTCCATAAAAAGAATTAAAGCCGCCGATGATAGTTATCATCGGCGGCTTTTTTGTTTAAACGAGTAGGAATAAGGTGGTGCCTAGAAGGAGTAATCAAACACCAACACTCCAGCTATGAATGGGAGCGTGCTTTCCTTGAAGGCTTCATGAAGGGGATGTGGAAGATATGCATCGCGTGCAGTGGCATCAGAGAAAATCATCGAGAAACCGTGGGTGAACCCGTCGGCTAAGCCTTCAGGACTATTGTTGGGGCCTCCGGTAAACTCTACAATGCCGGAGATAGAGTTTTTAAGCTTCGCCAAGTTTTCAAACACCTGAGTGATCTGATCATCAGTCACTTCAGGTTGAAACTTTAGTAAGACTGTATGATTTACTTTAGTCATTTTAATAGTTCCTTGATAGATGAATTAGTCTTCTTTAATAAATTCTGCGCGTACGGTACTCACTAAGCCGCCACGTGCGTTGCAGGCTACTTCTACTAGCATGTGTTTGGGTTCTACGACTTTGATGAGGTCTTCGAGCATGCGATTCACCAAATGTTCATACCAAATTCCCACGTCGCGATAGGACATGAGATAGTATTTTAAGGAGCGAAGCTCGATGCAGTTGCGATCGGGGGTGTAGGTGATGGTCACGTTGGCAAAGTCTGGCAGACCGGAGAAGGGGCATACGCTGGTGAATTCTTCGGTGTCGGTGACAATTTCGATGTCGCCTGTGGGGGAGTCGGCGTATTCGTATGCGAAGCATTCGAGCACTTCAGTGTCGATGGCGTCGGCATCTTTGAATGGAATGGAACGGTCGTGGGCTTGGAATTGGTCTTTGGGGTTGATTTTATTGTCCATGGTAGATACACCTTGCTGTACACGTTTCGGCAACCATCACAGCAGTGAGGTCGCTCCGGGTTTCGGCTAAAGAATTCCAAATCCAAATAGCGAGTACTTCGGAAGTGGGAATCTCGAGTCCATCGATATCATTGAGACATCGATGATCGAGTCGGTCATATAATTTTTTGAGGTCAGAGTTAAGTGATGTGAGATCGCTAGCGGCTACATCAACAAGAAAGCTATGGCCATGCATAGTGTGGCATTTGTGGTCTTGCGGTAATTGATTGAGGGAATGGGCCGCTTCAAAACCAAATCGAATGCGATCGGGTAATTGTGTGCGCACATCAGCATTTACGGACTGGGGTGCAAATGCGCAGCTTCCGGATATTTCCACATGCACATCTTTGAGCATGGGAATACGGGCCTTGGTGTGCTCGAATATCCAATTGCGCAATTTGGGTATGCTGGTATCGGTAATTCCTTCCAGATCGTTTAAGGTCTGATGGTCGAGTTGATTATATATGGGTGCAAAAGCCTTGGAAATATCGGCATAGTCCATGACCCAGCCCATTTCGGAGTCAAGGGGGCCTTCAACCACAAGATCGAGGGTGTAGCTGTGCCCATGCAAGCGAGCGGGATCGTCTGCATAGGGACTGCGTTGTGCAGCTTCGAATTGAAAGGTTTTTACGAGGTTAATTGTAGACATAACCCATATTGTAACTAAAAAAAGGGATTTGAAGCTAGGTTTTTCAAGCATGGCCAGGGTCAAAGGTAATAAACTGTTCGTGTGCGATCTTCTTTTCTCGGCTTATGTTTGGTACTATAAAAGCTTGAAATTTTAAAATGAACCTGAAGGATAATCACTATGTTAAGAAATACTTTTATCATTAGCGCGGCATTAATGATTGTTGTAAGCATTGCGCAAGGACAGGAAAAACCTGCGATTACGATTGATACTTACCGAGCTTTTGGCTCTGAACATGTGGGTATTTATAAGCATCCTGCCTGTATAGAAGAACTTGCCGATGGCACCCTGTATATATCCTATTATGGGGGTGCTGGTGAGTATGATCAAAATACTGCTGTGTATGGTTCACGTTTATTGGAAGAGCCCAATACCTGGTCCAAACCTGAAATTATTGCGGATACGCCTTTCCGTGGTGACGGAAATCCAGTAATCTTCCAGGCACCCGATGGCGTAGTATGGCTTTTTTATAACACGCAGTATGGGCCTACTTGGTCTGAGTCTCGTGTGAAAGGTAAAGTTTCCTATGATGGCGCGAAGACCTGGTCTGATTCGTTTATGGTTGCCTTTGAACAGGGCAGCATGGTGCGCGGTAAAGTGTTAGTGTTGAACAATGGTGATTACTTACTTCCTATGTATGATGAGAAGGGAAGTGACCGCGAGGAAATGACGAATGAAACCGCTAGTTATTTTTTACGGTATTCACAGGAAACAAAAACGTGGGAACCGACGAATAAAATTTACTCGAAGATAGGAAATTTACAACCGCAAGTAGTGCAAATTTCTGACGATCATTTGTTGACGTATATGCGCCGTGCAGGTGGTTATGGTCCGGATAATGCTGGCTTTATGGTGCAATCTGAATCTAAAGATGGCGGCTATACATGGAGTAAAGGTGTTGATACTGATATTCCGAATCCGAACTCTGCGGTTGATTTAGTGCGTACGCCTGAAGGTAAAATTGTGTTGGTCTACAATGATTCCGGTTGGAATCGCACCCCGTTGACGGTGGCGATATCTGAAGACAATGGGAAGACGTATAAATACAAACGAAACATTGGTGGTGGCGATAATACCTATGCGTATCCGTATATGATTCAAACGCGTGACGGAAAATTCCACTGCATTTATACCACCAACTTGCGCACAACGATTATGCACGCAGTTTTTGATGAAAAATCCATTATTTCATGGGGCGCTAGCGAATAACCATGACGGGCGCTGAACTCAAACGGAAATTACATGCGGGTGAGCGGGTTTATGCAACGTGTGTTGTATCCACTTCGCCTGTATGGCCAGCCATGATTGCGCAAACGGGTGCAGACTTTGTCTTTATCGACACTGAACACATCCCTATGGATCGGAATCAATTATCTTGGATGTGCCAGGCTTTTAATGGTTTGGGTTTACCGCCATTGGTGCGAATACCTGATTGTGATCCGGCCTTGGCCAACATGGCTATCGATGCTGGCGGCCGGGGAGTGGTATCTCCTTATTGCGAATCGTTGGAAGAGGTGCAGATTCTCCGTGGAGCCACAAAGTATCGTCCGCTAAAAGGCATTCGTTTAGCGCAAACGCTTTCGGGTGAAGTGCCACTTGAAGAACCCACGAAAAGTTATATCGCCGATATGAATCAACACAACTTGTGTGTAGTGAATATCGAGAGCGTTAAGGCAATGGAAATGCTGGATGACATTTGCGCAATTTCGGATGTGGACACCTTATTGATTGGGCCGCATGATTTATCGATTAATATGGACATTCCTGAAGACTATAGCAACCCCAAGTTTACCGAAGCGATTGGCCGGATAATTGAAGCAGGGCGCAGTGCTGGAATAGGCGTGGGGTATCATTATTCTTTTGGCATGGAGCAAACCCAGCTTTGGGCAGAAATGGGCGCGAATCTTATTGTTCATTCCAGTGATTACTTCCTGACAAAGGAAGCATTGACACGTGATTTTAAGCAGTTTCGTAGTGCCTTTGGGGATGAGGATCCTTTGACAAGCGCTGGCGATGCGATGGTGACTATTTAATCTACGTGCTTTTATATACTTAAACAGGCCTATGAAGAAAACTCTTCATAGGCCTGTTTTTTAGCTGCAGTATGAATTGGAGCAGGCATTGCAGTCAGTAATACGAAAGACTTTTCCTGAATATTCGTCTTTATGTGTTGCGCGAACGGTGAAATTAATTGCGGCTGATGGCGAAAACTCCTTGAACAACTCATGCGTTGACGGTGCATTGGGTTAGCAGAAATAACAGTCTTACATGCAGTCGACAGGCTTTGGGGTTGGTATACTTTTCGGCCAATGCGAAAGAAGACGTGGTAGCGCGTGAAGCCTATCGTGTAAAGTTAGCGGATGATATGGCGAAAGCCGGGAAAATATAGGATTAATTTTATGACGTCGGAACGTTTAGAGTCGTTGCGCGATATGTATCGTGATGGTTTGTTACAGGATACGATTTCTTTCTGGATGGAGCACGGGATCGATCGTGAGCATGGCGGGTTTACTTTTTGTCTCAATCGCGATGGTTCAGTTGTGGATACAGATAAGGGTATTTGGCAGCATGGGCGATTTACTTGGATGCTGGGAGCATTATACAACCGAGTCGAGCAGCGTGAAGAATGGTTGGATGCTTGCACCAATGGCATAGACTTTTTAAAGATGCATGCTGTCGACACCGATGGGCGTATGTTTTTTCAGGTGACGCAAAAAGGGCAGCCTCTACGTAAACGGCGGTATGTGTTTAGCGAAGCCTTTGGTGCGATGGCATTCTCGGCGTATGCTAAAGCTACAGGCGATAACGAGGCGGAAACAGAAGCACGTCGGTTATTTAATTTATTTGTGCAGTACAGTACCGAAGAAGGGCATATTCCGCCCAAGGTGAATCCCGACACGCGCCCCATGCAAGGCATTGGCCCTCATATGATTTTGATCAACATGGGGCAAATGATGCGGGAAAATTTGGATGATGATTCTTTCAATGCGATTATCGATCAGTCTATCGAAACCATACGGACCACTTTCCTAAAACCCGATCTTAAGGTAGTGATGGAAACTGTAGGCGAGAACGGCGAGGTCTTGGATCACTTTGATGGGCGTATGTTGAATCCGGGGCACAGTATCGAAGCGGCCTGGTTTATTATGGAAGAAGGCCGCCTGCGAAACGATGAATCGCTAGTGAAGATGGGTGCGGAGATGCTCGATTGGATGTGGGACCGTGGTTGGGACCGCGAGCATGGTGGCCTCTTGTATTTTGTGGATGTGTATGGGAAGCCGGTGCAGGAATATTGGCACGATATGAAATTTTGGTGGAACCATAACGAGACGATTATCGCGACACTATTGGCCTATGAGCTCACGGGCGATGAAAAATATGCTGACTGGCATCGGCAGGTTCATGAGTGGGCCTACGCACATTTTCCAGATGCGGAACACGGTGAGTGGTTTGGGTATCTACATCGAGACGGGAGTGTGTCCTCAACATTGAAGGGGAACTTGTGGAAAGGCCCGTTTCATTTACCAAGGATGCAATTGACTTGTTGGGAAATCACGGAGCGTATGCTTGCGAACGCTTAATCATTTTTTAGGATTCATTACGTTGTGAATTGTAGTGATGAGAGATTGATGGTTTGTCGTATCTTGGCTGAGTTCCCAGATCATCATACCCCTAATATTTTCTTCTGAGCAAAGCGTTTTTTTTCGGCGATGGTGTTGGGGCCATTAAAATAAATACCATCAATCTCGTCGGTCTTGCGCAGTAGTGTGTGTTTCTCGAACAGATTTTTGTAGGATGCGGATTGATTACGATCGGCTAAGTTTCGACCATAAAATGGGACTCCTAGAAATATTTTTTCAGCAGGAGCGCCTTGTCGAATAAATTTTTCAACGGTTTTTTTGGAGCGTTTGGAGTCGGAGTGTTTTCCATTGTAGTCGTAGGCCATTAAGTGGAATCTGTCTAAGGCGGCTATAGCTTCAGGAGGGAATCTTTGCCAAGGAGATACGGCTAGGCTCAACTTCAATTTTAATGAGCGTATCGCCGCTTTGGTTTCCACTAAAAGTGCCGAATACTGTTCGTATTCTTGGTCGTTTTCGGGAAACTCCCAATCATAATCGATACCGTCTAGGGAGTACTTTTTGCATAAGGCCACCAAGTCTTTAATCATTGTTGCACGCGACTCGGGAGTACGGGTGGCTTCAGCGAAGCCTTCGCAACGTCCCCAACCACCTACAGCTAAGTGAATACGGATGTCATGTTGACTACGCATTGTTTCGATAGCGTTGAAACCGGCTTCGGAAATATTGGTTGTGTCTATAGTGGAGTCGGTATTGGGCTCTACTGAAAACCAGACGAGATCAGTGATGTATTTAGACGAATGGTTTTGTACGATAGGGGAAGCGGGGTTCATGGAGTAGCCCACAATTCGTTGATCGGCATGGGTGGTTGAAACAAGAGTGATAGAACTAAGAGCTAGCAATATACCTGAGAGGAATTTCATTAAGGGGCGTCACCTTTCATGATGTCTTTGATGAGATTGGTTTTAAGGATGGCAGAAGCGGTCATGAGCCCGGAGACCAAGGCGGGTACGACTCCGGCAGAACAAATGTCTTGCCCGGTTAGGTAAAACTCTTTAATGGGTGTTCGTGGGCGTAGCCAGTCGAGTTTGAAGCGTTCTGGGGTATGGGATAATCCGTAAATCTCCCCTTGGTCGTAAAATGAGAAGTGTGCAGTTGAGAGGGGGCTGGAGACTTCGGCCCAAGCTACGTGCTCTTTGCATTCGGGATGTAAGCGGAACAAGGTTTCACACATTTTTTCTTTAAAGGCTTCTTTGAGTGCTTCGTAATCGTCACCGCGTTTTTTCCAGCGAGTACTGGCCCATTGCTCTACTTCGTCAAAATTACATAAACCAATGCATTGGATAGTGGAGGTATCGGGATGTGTTTCGCTCCAGCTAGGGTCTTTGGCAGAAGGAAATGAAATATACACCGTGGGCATGCGGCTGCCGGGCGTACCATCGCCAGTATAAGGATCATAGCACCAGTAATTGTATTTGGGTAAGTCGAGTTCTTCGTCGGATTTGTTTAGGCCGACATAGAGGCACATGTGGCCGGTGGATGGGGGAACGGTTTTTAAATCGTTCATGGGGTTGAATCCATTTAGGGCTTCTTGGGGAACCAGGTGCGTGTAGGTATTGCGTGCACCAATGCCGCTGATGACGCGCTTGGCACGGATTTCTTCGCCGGATTCCAGGCGCACACCTACAGCGCGTTTATTTTCAATAAGCAATGATTCCACACCACTGCGTAGCACGACTGCACTGTTATGGGCTTCGATGGTGTCAATGATGGTCTCGCCTATTTTTGCCGCGCCGCCGATGGGATAGTTTGCACCGCTACGGTAATGGTTAACCAGCATTGCATGTATGGCGAAGCTACTGTCTTTAGGGGGTAAACCGTAGTCGCCACATTGTGCGCAGAGCACCGTAATGAGGGTTTCATTGTCCGTAAGTTCACGCAAGACATCGTAGGTGGTACGACCCGAATATTTGCGGAAGATGGAGATCATGAATCGACCAATGGTTTTACTCAAGAAAGGGGGAAGTACTTTCTCGGCGAAAAACTTACCTGAAGAGGAAGCACATTCGCGCACCATTGCCCAGTATTTTCGGATAGCCTCTTCTTCTTCAGGGAAGTAGGACACCCAGAGTTCAACTTGCTCTTTTTCATTGGGAATAAAATCGTAAAATTTCCCTTCGACTTCGGCGCGATCATAGGGGGAGTCCATGAAGGCCCATTTTAGTTTTTCGCTAGATACATAATCGAAAGTCTTTCGCTCAACGGACCATTCTCGATGTACCGCGCCAATATAGTGCACACCAACATCCCATTCAAATGATTTGCGTTTGAAAGTATGACTGAATCCGCCGGGTTCATAGTGTTTTTCAAGGACCAAGACGCGTTGCCCAGCGCGGGCGAGTGCTGCGGCGCAGGAAAGACTGCCGGAGCCGGAACCGATCATGAGAGCATCCCACCCATCACGGGGCAGTTCATCGTTCAAGCGTTTGTACATGGTGCAGTATTCCTTTGATGGACTATTTTAGACCGAGGCCCCAGCCTTTTTTGAATGTAGGTTTGATGAAGGCCTGAGCGTTAGGTGCATTTTTGCAGATCATTTTTTTCGCGTCCCAATTAAACTCTTCTTTGGTGCGGAATGCGTTATTGGCTAACAGTACCGTTTCGGTTAAAGGGCCTGTGTAGTCAAAATTACATGTAGGGGGTGTTTTATCCCCTTTGCATGCGTTAATGAATTCATTGTGGAAGCCAGGTGAAGCTGGGATGCTTTGCTCGGGATATTCGAAGTCTTTAAAGTCTTCTTCGGGCAAGAGTTTATGTTGATCAAATCCGGTTATTAGCATGCCCTTGGAGCCAATGAAGAGTGTATTGGCGCCTTTAGACATTAAGTTTAATTTTTTTAATATGGCTGGGCCGCCTTTGGCTTGATACCAATACAGTTTCACAGGGACTTGTTTGCCGCGCGCAGGAAATTCAAACCAGGAAGTCATATCCTTGGTGGTCATTTCTGCGTGCGTTTCAGGGCCACTTGCACCGCAACGGGTGGAGTGTTTCAGGTCGAGTGCCCAGTAGGGTATATCAAGAATGTGACAGCCCCAGTTACCGGTTTCCCCGGTGCCGTAGTCCCACCAGAAGCGCCAGCCGTAGGGGGTGATTTGTGAATCATAGGGAGTATCTTTGGCGGGTCCAAGCCAAAGATCATAGTCGAGCGTTTTGGGGATGGTTTGCGGATCGGTCAAGCGCGGTTTCATGCCGCGATCACTACTGACCCATGAATGGACTTCGGTGACATCGCCAATTGCGTCCGATTGGATGAGTTCTACGACGCGGCGCATATTGGATTTTGCATGGCGTTGTGAGCCGAGCTGTGTAACCAAATTATTTTTCTTGGCTTTCTTGGTGAGTGTACGTACTTCCCAAACAGAGTGGGCCATGGGCTTTTCGAGGTACACATGTTTACCCAGGTCCATGGCGATATAAGCAGGATGGAAATGGGAATGGTCAGGAGTAGAGATAGCGACCGCATCAATAGACTTGTGCATCTTGTCGAACATTTCGCGGTAATCGGTGAATTTAGCTTTGCTATCGAAATCGACGAATTTTTTTCCGGCTCGTACAGAATCTACGTCACACATGGCTACAATGTTTTCGCCTTTAAGGCCGTTATACTGGAAGTTGCCTTGACCACCTAGACCAATGAGGGCCACATTGAGTTTTTCGTTGGCATTGCGTGTTTTTGCTATAGCTGGTCCAGTTGTGAAGCTGGCAACACTGAATGCCGCGAGGGTTTTAACAAAATTACGACGTGAAATTTTTTTGGCCATGTTTGGGCTCCCGGTGATTCGATGTATATTTAAGATTTTTATTCTATGCTTTTGAGATAGTTAATATCAAAACTATCTCGAAGGTTCCTTAGCGGGTAATGATTGCTATATGGAGCAAATATGCAATGGTACGTGTTTATTTGCTATACTACAGACGGTTTTTTAAACCGATTTGCCCGCGTACAATACGTCTAGGCACGTGATAGAAGCCTTTTTAACACCAAATAATTAGTAATAGGAGAGCTATTGGTATGAGTGACACAATCGAAACCCATGAATTCCAGACCGAAGCACGTCAATTGCTGGATCTGATGATCCACTCCGTGTATTCAAATAAAGACATATTCTTACGCGAATTGATTTCCAATGCGTCTGACGCGATGGATAAGCGTAAATTTGAGTCGGTGAAGAATCCGGAATATATGGATGGCGAAACAGAATTAACGATTTTTATTGAATCGGATGCCGATGAACGTACTTTGACGATTCATGACCGTGGTATTGGTATGAGTCATGATGAAGTGAAAGACTTAATTGGTACGATTGCTAAATCCGGTACTAAAGAATTCATCAAAAACCTTCAAGAGAATAAAGAAATAGCTAGCCCAGATATGATTGGGCAGTTCGGGGTTGGATTTTATGCTTCCTATATGGTTGCAGATCGCGTGGAACTGGTGACACGTCGTGCGGGTGAAGATACAGCGACTCGTTGGGAATCTGCCGGTGAAGGCACTTATACGATGGAAGATGTGACTAAAGATGAAGTTGGTACGACCATCACCTTATACCTGAAACCGACTGATGATGAAGACGGTATGCAGGATTATACCCAAGAGTGGGTATTGCGCAATATTGTTAAGACTTATTCTGATTTTGTGTCTTATCCGATTCAAATGAACATTGAGCGTGAAGAGATTGAGCGTGATGAAGAAGGCAATCCTGTAGAAGGTGCTCAAGCACAAAAAAACATCACACTGGAAACGCTGAATTCGATGAAAGCCATCTGGTTGAAAGATAAAAAAGATACGACCGATGAGGAAGTCAATGAATTTTATAAGCACATTTCACATGATTGGAATGAGCCTTTGGATGTGATACGTGCAAAAATTGAGGGAATGTTAGAGTATCGCTTGATGCTATTTATTCCTTCTAAAGCACCAGTGGATATGTTCTATCGCGATGCGAAGTTTGGCGTGCAGTTGTATGTGAAGCGTGTCTTTATTATGGACGATTGTAAAGAGTTGTTGCCTGATTACTTGCGCTTTGTAAAAGGGGTTGTGGATTCTGAAGACTTGTCATTAAACGTCTCTCGTGAAATTCTTCAACAAGATCGCCAAGTGAAGAAAATGGGGAACGGTGTTGTAAATAAAGTGCTGGATGCCCTGAAGAAGCTTAAAAATAATGAAGAAAAATACAACACCTTCTGGAATGAATTTGGTGCCGCCTTTAAAGAAGGTCTGTATAACGATCATGAAAACCATGATACGTTGCTTGAGCTTTTGCAATGCCAATCTTCAATGGAAGATGAAGGTAGTTTGACTACCTTGCAATCCTATGTGGATCGCATGAAAGATGGGCAAGATGAAATCTACTACTTGGCTGGTGAGTCCCGTCAGGCTGTTGAAAACTCTCCACACTTGGAAGCGTTTAAAGAGAAGGGATATGAAGTATTATACTTCACTGACCCAGTAGATGATATCTGGTTACAGCAAGTGACTGAATACCAAGGCAAGGCTTTTCAGTCTGTTGGTAAAGGCGAAGCTGAATTGGGCTCTGAAGAAGAGAAAAAGGAAGCGGAAGAAACTCGTAAAGAAAAACAAGAGACATTCGGTTCATTGCTCGAAAGAATGAAAGAAGACTTGGATGAGGATATCAAAGAAGTTCGCCTCTCAAGTCGTCTGACATCATCAGCCGCTTGCTTGGTGCAGGATCAGGGCGACATGACACCTCAGATGGAAAAATTGATGGCGCAAATGGGTCAAGATGTTCCTAAGCAAAAACGTATTCTAGAATTAAATCCTAATCATCCTGTGTTGGAAAAATTGCAAGGCATATTTGATGCTGACCAAAGCTCTACTGAACTGAAAGATTATTCTGAGCTTCTTTTCGGTCAAGCGATGTTGGCTGAAGGTGGTCAGCTTAAGGATCCAGGCCGATTTGCGAAATTGGTATCTGAACTGATGGTCCAAGCCATCTAAATTGTGATTAATAAATTTTTAAGGCCCTTCTTGAGCATTCAAGAAGGTTTTTTTAACATAGTGTTTATCGTGATTTCTTGCTCGTTGGTTTTTTTGGCACATTGGTCACTTGTTTCTTATCTAAGGGTTGTTGTCGTTGGGGGATTGGGGTAGCTTTCCCCCCCAATTCGTTGCATAAGACATCCGTTCATTGGATTCAGTGTCCTATGCTTCTGTATGGCCTTTTTTATCGATGATCTCAATCGCACCATCTCCTTTGCCACTGAAAGTAATCGCTACTTCTTGTGCTCGAGTGTTTAGGGAATTGCTTAGGCTGAGCCCAACTAAAAATACTATGATTCTTTTGGTGTAAGAATGCATAGTGCTAGGACTTGGATGCTAAAAGCTTTTCAATTTCGAAAGGTAATTCAGAGCTCATAGGGTGGCCTACCCAAACCAATTTGCCTTGTGTGTCGATTAAAAACGCCCAAGGGATTCCTTCTTCACCAATGCCTTTAATATAGGCTTCTTGAATTTGACCATCGGGATCCAATGCGATGGTATATGAAATCGATTCCCCACTAGTGGCTAAATATGGTATAACCGTACTTTCCAATTCGTCTGTAATGCCGATAATTCGTAATTGGTCAGGGTATTTTTGTTGCAAGGCTGATAATATTGGCGCACTTTCTTTGCAGGGCGGGCACCATGTGGCCCAGAACTCAATTATGTGAACTTTGTCAATGGTTGCATCATCAAGAGTAGATCGGGAGCCTTGAATATAGTTAGCGTGTACAATGGGGGGGGCAGGAGAGCCGATATCTATAGGGGTGATCGGGGCTTGTTCAGGGGTGCACCCAAGTATAAACATAGCACAGGCAAAAATGAATATTGGGGATAAAAATCTCATAACACAATTGTAGCTCAAAGCGAATTTTTAGGCAAGCAGGTGAAGGATAAGTATGGAAGACATATGCTTGTTTGAGCGCTTCTTGCTCGACGCCACCTGCACACGATACAATACTTCCTTGACAATAACCCCATATTTAGGAAATTCCATGGCTGAGGAAGCAGGATATATAAATTATTTCGAGACACTGGCTTTGCCCAATGGTGCTAATCCAGGTGAAGTGCGTAAGACGTATAGAAAGCTTATGAAGCAGCTGTCAAATCAGATTTCATCGGTGGAAATGACGCCTGAGCGGCAATCACAATTCATCATGCAAATTGCTACGATGAACGCTGCTGTCTATGTGCTTAAGGATAAAGAGCGCCGTGAAGCATATTGGACAGAACGTGAAGCACTAATTGCTCTTGAAGCTGAATGGTGTTCATTGGACGAATCCGATATTGAGCGCCACAATAAATTGCGTGGTCATTTTGACAATGAAGTGAATGCATTCCTTTCTAAATATGTGCAGGAAATGGCTCAGAATGCTGGAACCGATAATGAAGTGATTGAAGCGAGTCGTTGGGATGAAGCGCATGCTCGACATGCAACTCAGTTATTGCGTCAATACCGTCATCACTTGTATCACGAAATACTTGAACGATTGCCTTACCACGAAGTGACTAAACCGATTATTGATTGGGAAGAACGCCAACGTGTAGTGGGCGAACTCCTGGAAGGATTGTGTTAATATGGCCCGCGCTGTTGCTACCCCCGAAAAAATAGTTAATTTAGAATTAACTGCAAAGGCTTTTTCTTATGCGGTTTATACGGGTGATTTTGTAAATTTCCGTTTTCTTTTTTCAAGTTTATCTCCGGTTCGTTCTTGGACCAGCCAAGTATTGGAAACCGAAAAATATTCATATTTGTTACCCAAAGGTGATGATGAAAACGATTCGATGTATCAAGAGGCTTATAAAGCAGTTAAAAATGATGCTATGTGGGCATTTATTACCAATGAATTGAAAGAAAAACGTCCGGCTCAATTGCCAGCTGAATTGGTGTTGTTGATTGCAGACAATGCTGTGCGGGCTTCTAAATTTACCATTGCTGCACAGGCTTATGAGTTGTTGCGTTTGCGTCGTAAGATGCAGGCTGAGTTTTTTAAGGATGCAGATGAAGCGTTATCTTCAGGCAACATACCCAAGGCGGTGCAGGGCTATCGCATCACAACCGGCTTGGCTTATGATTACTCTGCTTTTCCTGAGCCATTACCAAAAGTAGCGAATCATCAGGGTGATGCATTGCGGATGCATGGACGTTATCCGAATTCACCGAAAGAATGCTTGTCTGTGTTACCTGAGGAAGATCATACAAATTTAGCTCTGGGCTATTTGTTGGGTGATGGAGCTGCTGCAAATCGCTTACGGGAATATCCATTGGAAACACGTTTGGCATTCGTAAAGGAACTAGTCAGGCGTATGGATCCGCACTGGGATACCTTTGTTGAACGCTATCGTAAAGCATGTACGTTGGTATTGGAATTTGCGGATCGTATGCAGCATAAAAATACGACTTTAGAAGATGAAATTGATGAGCAACAGGGTCATGTCCCCACGCAAATAACGGAAGCTTTACTGGGGCGTACCATAGAGAATGGGGAGTGGTGGCAGTATTTGAAAGATTTGGCGTATGAGCATCCTGCTGCTATCTTGTTTATTGCACGTCAGCGCTTTGGGAATCATGAGATTTTGATGCCGCGATTGCGGGGGGAATCTAGTTTACCTACGGTATTGGGTTTAGCAGAAAATTTACCCGAAGGCGCATAAACCTATTGCTTTTTTATATGAGGTGATGAATTATTCTTTACCGAATTGGGCTTTCATCATTTCAGATAAATCCATAACTTGGACATCTGCTGGGATTTCTATATTCATGTCGTCTTTAGTGAGCCCTGAATCAATATGGATATTTTTAAATTCCATGGTAAGCATGTTGCCTTGCTTCAACTGACGCATGATGCCATCTTTCGCACCGATAAGAACGGTCTGGGTTTTATCCAGCATTGCCATTTGTGCAACCATTAAAGGGTTTTCGCCGATGATTTTAAGGGTTTCGGCATTCATGGTCGCTTCAAGTTTGTAAACTTCTTCGCCATCCAAGACTTCTTTACCAACCAGATTTAAATCATACATATCCTGATAGGTCTCTAGTATCGTGCTTGGGTTCAAGACCATGCCCATTTTATCGGCTTTGAGAGCTGCTTCAGGAACACCCAATTCATCGGCTAATTCGGTAAGTAGGTTCATGTCCATTTTCATGGCTTGGCCAAAACCACCCATGTCCATCAACATGTGCATCATTCCACTGTCATCGACAAGTAAGTCCATGTCAATATCCATTTTTTGCCCATTCATGTTCATGCCAATTTTAATGTCCATGAGCATGGCATCGTTAAGCATATCAAAGGTGCCATTTAAATTGAAGGTCATAGGACCTGGTGCGCCTGGAGCGCCTTCGGCCATATTCATTTTCATTACATAGTCAGCAGACAACGACTCAAATTTGGGTGCCACTTTGGCATAGTGCGCTTTGAGTTCTTCTACCGTTTTAGGCTCATCGGCATACGAAGTGATACTCATCACCAGTGTTAAGCACAACAGCACCATCATTTTTGCTACAGTTTTCATTGGTCTTTCCTCCAAAACAAGTGTGTATATCATCAGTATATCGGTAATTCTCGATAATTACCAATACAATCTAAACTCGAAACTATTCACCTGTATTTACTTAGATAGAAATTTTACGCTTAACTTGTCTGAAGAACCCTTAGTCATTACACTATAACTTCAATCATAGTTAAAGGATATCCTCTTGAGTGTTGCACGAGATCCTAAAATAGTCGTTGGTCTAGGCGAAATATTATGGGACCTGTTACCCAGTGGGAAACAACTGGGTGGAGCGCCTGCAAATTGTGCATATCATGCGAATGCATTGGGTGCTGTCGGGGTAGTGTTGAGTGCTGTCGGTAATGACGCTCTTGGACATAAAATTATAGATACGTTGTATCAAAAAGGGTTAGCTACTGCTCATGTGTCGGTATTGGATGATTTGGATACAGGTACAGTTTCTGTTGTATTAAATGTAGATGGGCAAGCTACTTATACCATTCACGAGAACGTCGCTTGGGATCAAATCCCTATGAATATTTCTACAATGCACTTGGCTCAGTCTACTGCCGCTGTGTGCTTTGGAAGTTTGGCACAGCGCTCAGAGATCTCTCGTAAATCTATTCGGGATTTCATCAACAATACTGCTTCCGATTGTTTATGTGTATTTGATATTAATATTCGCCAAGAGTCGATACCTAAAGAGATTTTATCTGAGTCATTGGAGTTGGCAACAGTTCTGAAATTAAATGATGAGGAATTGCCCTATTTGGCGCAGGTATTTGACTGTGACGGCGATGAAAAAAACCAACTTCAGCAATTACGATCGCAATTTAACCTTGAATTAGTTGCTTATACACGGGGTGCAATGGGAAGTATTATGTTAGATGCGGATGAAGTGGTGGAGGTATCAGGTGGTGAATCAATCGAAGTCGCAGATACGGTTGGTGCGGGTGATGCTTATACAGCATCATTAATTATCAATCGCCTGAATGGTGAAAGCCTTCACATTATTGCGCAGCGTGCACATGCACGAGCGAGCCTGGTATGTACTCAATCAGGCGGTATGCCTGATGTGTAGCATTTGAAAGGAAGGTTTTCTATCGACATTGTTATTATCACAGAGGCTGCGGGATTGGTTGGTGCAAGAGTATGGTCGATACTTTAGTATGAAAACTGCGTGCTTTCGGGGAAGATGCTTGAGGGGCCCTGGACATTCGGGTGCTGAGTTGTATGGCTTTTTATCCTATTTAATGAAATGCGCGATCATAGGCTCGCTATACAGTAAATAGATATAAAGGTAAGCAGGTTGGGGATAACATTCACTCGTATGATTTAGTTAATATGTTTTGGTAATTTCACCAAAACCCGCGTTCGGGTGAAGTGTATAATGCCGGAGGAAGCCGCCACTCCAATTGCTCAATCCTCGATGCAATTGACTTGTGCAAAAAAACTTTCTGGAAACAAAATGAATTACACCTTAATTAAGGAAAATCGTATCGGTGATCATATTTGGTACATTAGCGATGTACATAAATTCCGTAGGCATTACCCTGAATGGGAATACCGCTATACGCTAAATTATATCATACAACAAATTCACGATAGTTACGCTGAACGTTTATAACCCTGAGGATCTTTCTACCATGATCAAAATCGGCATTGTTTCTTTCGCACACATGCATGCGTATAGTTATGCCCAATCCCTTATTGATTTGCCTGGAGTGGAGTTTTCTGGAGTATGGGATGCAGATGAAATGCGCGGTGAGGAAGCGGGACGGCAGTATGATGCCCTGTTTTACCGTAAGTTGGATGATTTATTGTCAACAAATATTGATGGCGTAATTGTGTGTTCTGAAAACGTGAAGCACCGAGAGCATGTGGAAGCGGCAGCCGCTGCGGGAAAATGGATTCTGTGTGAAAAGCCATTGGCAACCACGATTGCGGATGCTAAAGCGATGATTACTGTATGTAAAAAGGCTAAAGTTGGATTGGGTACGGCCTTTCCGTGTCGATATGTGGAGCGATTGCAGGACATGAAGGCACGATTAGATAAGGGTGAAATCGGCGAACTCATTGCAGCCGCATGTACGAATAATGGTCAATTTCCTGGTGGTTGGTTTGCTGATCCCAAGCAATCCGGCGGTGGGGCGGTCATGGACCACACCGTGCACATTGCGGATGTTATGCGCTGGTTGACCGGAAAAGAATTTACAAAAGTGTATTGCGCCAAAGGTAAGCTGCTTCACAATGACATCAAGACTGATGACGTCGGGAGTTTGCATTTGGAGATGGAAGGTGGACTGAAGTTGTCTCATGTAGCCAGTTGGAATCGACCAACATCCTTTGCTACTTGGGGTGACATCACCATGGACTTGGCAGGTACCAAAGGTTCTATGTATGTGGACGCCTTCAATGAGAAGGTGGACGTTTATTCCAATGCTTCAGATAAGAGTGAGTGGGCCTTCTGGGGGGCCAACGCAGACTTGGGGCTCGTTAGCGATTTCATGCGTTCCATCCGCGAACAAAACCAACCCCGCATCACGGGCGAAGATGGGTTGCAGACATTGAAGTTGACCATTGCCGCGGAGAAGTCAGCAAAAGCAGGGAAAATGGTTCGAGTCTAAGTTTTAAGGGTATAGGTACATGAGTGAAGATACAGTAAATACAACTAATGTGTGGGATAGACCCCATTTCGAAAAACCTTTTGATGATCCTTTTTTATTTTTTGTTCTATTTGGTGTCGAAAATACCCAATTGTATCTCTCTCGAAAAGTACACAATATCGATGAATGCCCCAAAGAACTCAACATTCAATATTACTCGAAAGACAGTAGCGATGAAGAACGGAATTACATCGAAGGATTTTTCGATGGGCCCATTAGCCGACTGTTGGAAACGCAGAATAAAGCACTCTTTGATCAGGCCATCACGGCAAAAGATGTGGTGGTGGTTTCTGGTACTTTTTTCGAATCGAACTCTTTAAATTACTTGAAAAATTGTTTGGGCGTCGTCAAAGCCTTGACGATGAATAAAAATGTCCCCATCCTCAACTACCAAACCTTTCAACTGATGTCCTCCGATGACTGGGCAGAAAAATACTTTGAACCGCGCCAACCCAACCCCTGTGGCCATGTGGTTATTTTGTATTCGAAGGAACAAGAAGGACTATGGTTCCATACGCGAGGCATGCGCGTCTTTGGGCGTCCCGATCTCAGTCTGGTCGCCTGGCCGGAAGATAAAACTCAAGAGGCTCAAGGCATCATCAATCGATTCATTGAGCTGTATGCATTGGGCACTTATCCTGAAGACGATAGAGCCCTAAGAGTAGCTGGTCTGCCCGATGGGATGATCACAAGCCTAAAAGGCGGGCATGATAATCTAGACTTTAATAATTACTTCATCGAAATTACTTGGCCGCATGATTCAGGAATAGTCTGAATTTATAGACGTTTGGGTCTTTAGCTTTCACTCACCATGTAATTATTTAGCGTCCCGATGCTTTCAATGGTGGCAGATATTTGGTCGCCATCTCTGAGGAGTTTGCCAAGGGCATGGCCTGTGCCAGCGGTGGTGCCGGTGGCGATTATGTCTCCTGGCTCTAGGGTGACTGAGCGGGAAATGAATTCTATGACGGCGGGGACACCGTAGATCATATGATCGGTATTGGTTTGCTGGCGCACTTCACCATTTACCGAAAGTTCGAGTTCGAGGGTGTTGGGATCGGTGATGGTTTGGGCGGAGGCGATGGCCGGGCCGAAGGGGAAAAAGCCGTCATGCCATTTTCCGTGTTGCCAATCGAAGAATGCGTCACGGTCGCGTTCCTTGCGATTCGGTACAGGCTTGTACTTACGGTCGGAGATATCATTTACAACCGTATACCCAGCAACATAGTCGAGGGCCTTGGATTCGGGCACGTTCTTGGCGGTTTTTCCAATGACGATGGCAAGTTCACATTCGTAGTCAATGAAATCTGGCGACATCGCAGGAATGGTGATGGGCCCATTGGGGTGATTGATGGTCGTACGGGGTTTCATGAATATATAAGGAAAGGTCTCTTCTTTTTCGAGGGCGATGCGGCCTTCTTCCTCTAGGTGAGAAGCATAGTTTCCGGCGAGTAATAAAATTTTAGGTGGATTCGCAAGGGGAGCGAGTAGCGTTACAGAATCTGTGGGGATTTGTAGGGCGACGCGTTCGGCATGGTGTTCCTCGAGCCAATCGGCGATAGTATGAGCGGCATCGGTGCTTTCGCCACCGGGTAAGAAACTGATAGGGGAAATGGTAATATCCAGTGCGGCTTGGGATTCGGTAGCACGGTTATAGAATTTGGCGGCTGTATGCAGTGGCACTATATGATCGTCGTAATAAAAGCCCAGTTGGGCGTCGGTGTTTTCAGTGTAACGGCAAATTCGCACGGGAAAGTCCTTTCGGGTGAAAAAGTGTTGATGCGCTAGACTATATCAAAGGGGATAGCGCAAAGAAAAACCGATTGATAGTCTTGATGTACTTTGATAGGATTAGGCATTCATTTTATAATTAACTTGTTAACTCAATGAGGTATTTTTATGTTTCGAATTACTCGACGTGCATGTATCGCTGCACTAATTGTTACACTTTTCTCTCCAGTTATTTCTGCTCAGGCAGCTGATAAGGAAAAACCTTCTGAAGTCATCGACCCAGCTTCATTGGTCGCTAAAGGGGCCAAAGCGTCTTTTGTATTTAAAGATGATCGCCCGTTTAAAGCTTGTCATGCTTCGACCATTGTAGAGACCAAATCCGGTGATTTGTTATGCGCGTGGTTCGGAGGCAAAAGCGAGAAAAGCAAAAACGTAGCTATCTGGTTATCCCGCTATACCAAGGGAAGCTGGGGAACGCCAATTCGAGTAGCTAAATTAGATGATACTGCTCACTGGAATCCGGTGCTTTTCCGTGACGCTTCAGATAAGATTCATCTTTTCTTTAAAATTGGACCGGAAATTAGTCATTGGCAGACCTATTGGATTAGCAGTAACGACGACGGTAAAAGCTGGAATGAGCCAACCGAGTTGGTAGATGGCGATTATGGTGGCCGTGGCCCCGTTCGTAATAAACCCATTACTCTTTCAGATGGCTCTTGGTTGGCAGGTGCATCCACAGAGTTTGGTCCATGGGAACCCTTTGGAGATCGCTCTGAAGATGGAGGTAAAACTTGGACGCGTAGCGAGAACATCAAAATCGATAAGTCTTCCATTAAAGGTAAAGGAGCTATTCAGGCCACTCTCTGGGAATACAAGCCGAACCATGTGCGCTCTTTATTGCGGACTACAGGCGGAATCATAGGACGTTCCGATTCCACAGATGGCGGGAAAACATGGAGCACCTTGGTATCCAGTGGATTGCCTAATAACAATAGCGGTATCGATGCGCATCAACTTAAAGACGGTCGAGTATTGTTGGTATATAACCCCAATGCGAAAAATTGGGGTTCACGCAGTCCATTGAATTTAGCGATTTCACATGATAATGGGATGACCTGGAAAGATATCGCCAGCCTTGAATCTCAAAAATTAAAAGAGTTCTCTTATCCCGCGATTGTGGGTACAGAAGATGGAGTAGCGATTTCCTATACATGGAAACGTGAGCGTATTCGTACATGGAGGATTCCATTGACTGCTTTTGAGGGTTTGTAATCCAAGCTTGATCTAATATAAAGACGGTGTTAGAATTCCTTTGCTGATATGATGTGTATTGGCAACTAAGTAGAAACTATATACGGTAGTTAGAGCCGGATTGAATCGAAGGAGAAGGTATCATGGCCTTTGTTGTAACCGAACCTTGTATTAAATGTAAATATTCCGATTGCGTAAGCGTATGTCCCGTTGCTTGCTTTAAAGAAGGCGCGAATATGCTGGTCATCGATCCCGATGAATGCATTGATTGCGGTGTATGCGTAGACGAATGTCCGGTTTCAGCTATTTTCCCTGAGGAAGAAGTGCCAGAAAAATGGGAAGCGTTTATTGAAATCAATGCCCGTTTGTCGGCTGAATGGCCTATCATTGAAGAGCAAAAAGACCCTATGGATTCAGCTGAAGAATTCAGGGATGTCGAAGGAAAAGCTGATCAACTCGACATGTCCCCCGGTGAAGGTTCTTAATTTACCGAAGTAGAATACATCTATTCGTAAGTCGTCAGGACCACCGTCCTGGCGGCTTTTTTATGAGTACTCTTAAGTAAGGGATGCTGTCCGTGGCTCGTATTAGGGATTGATGCCTTTGTGAATAGTACTTATACTTACTAAATGGCTCGTCCGGATATTATACAGATTGTTGCTGATGAACATCACCGTGAGGCCTTGAGTTGCTTCATCTCAAGTGAGTACACCGTACCTAGATGGGATTTCCAAACATGGGATGGTTTTTGAGCAGGCGTCTACGTATTCGCTCGATTCGTATTCTGCTTCAATGAGCTTGTTTAGTGGACGTTTTCCTCGTGCAGAAGAAAAGGCAGTAACTACCCAGTGGTTACCTAAACGCTTAAAGAAGGCGGGGTACAGTACAGCATATATAGGAACGGCATCAGGTTGCCCGGCCAAAGCCGAATTTTTTCAGACACACCTTGTTCATGCACCAGGGACATCGCCGGATGAAGATGATGATTATTGTACGTGGTTGCCTCAACGTAAAGCACCGGCGAGTGTATTGAAATCTCATCGTGAACTAAAAGAAGGCCCGGCACCGGTGTCGCAAGAGTGGAATGAATGTACGTGGATTGCTACACAAGCCGTACGTTTTTTAAAAGCGACTCACGAACCATTTTATCTTACGGTACACTTTCCTCAGCCGTTGCGGTTCATGAAGCGCAGAGTCGTATTCCATTGGTTATATCAGGGGTACATAAGCAACCTCGTGGTGTACAGAGCCAGGTATTAACTCAACACACTGATATTCCTACAACGCTGTTAGAGTTGGTCGGATTGAAGGCTGATCCCGAAAGCGATGGATTGAGCTTGGTAGGGCATTTACGTGGAGGAAAACGCGTGGTGCATTGGCTCGAAATTTATTGGGGGCGCCTAAGCATATTAAAGCGCAAGCCCAATTGGTGCGGGCGACGAAACAACGACTGTCAGCATTAATCTAAGGGGATTCGCAACTATTTGTGGTTCATGTGTATAAATGGTTTGAGGATAGCCTATTTGGTATACTAACGTCTTCTAAATGGGCCTTATCAATAACTATTGACCGCATTTTAAATTTTCGAAAGATCTGTATGTTCGCATTTATCCTTTCTTTAAGTTTGAGCGTTTTGCCTGGAGAAGCGCAATTTCAGTTGGCGGATAGCCAAGTGCAAGCATCTAAATATGCGGATGCTATGGAAACGTACCAAGCCATCGTAGACACCGATCCCGCTTTAGCTCCGTATGCAAAAATTCGCGCAGCCACCACGCGCGCATTGGCTGGTGATACAACTGGGGCAATCAATGAATTAAAAATTATTATTAATGCCCATCAAACAGGGCCATGGGTGCGGTATGCGGAGTATGAATTGGCGCAGATGCTACACAAAGAAAAGCGTTATTTAGAAGCATCGGCGCATTATGCTCTGGCCATTAATGCTGAAGTAGATTTGTGGTGGATGGATGATATTCGTTGGGCGGCTGCCGAGAATCAGCTCGAGATTCCAGATCAAAAAAATCAGAGTTTGAACTTTTTCCGCAATATGGTGGAGACAACACGTTGGTATTATAAACGTTTAAATGCAGCGCGAATATTAAAGGATTCAGATCGAGCAGAAGATCGTATTAAGTCTGCATTGGGCTTGTTGCGCTGTCGTAAATTTGATGAAGCCAAAGAGGTGGCAGCCTCTATTCCAAAAACATGGTTGACAGAACCGCACTTGACTCGCCAGTGGGAACATTTGTCGGCTCGGATTTTGATTGCCCGCGGAATGCGTACTGAAGGTAACAATAAATTAAAAGCATTGGCTGAAGATTATCCAGAAGACACTTGGGCAGATACAGCGTTGCTATATTCTGTGATTTCATTGTTGTCCGATGAGCAGTTTAGTGAAGCGGAGCATGTAAATGCTCAATTAATTCGGATGTATCCCGAATCCACGAAAACAGCGGATAGTATACTTCGAATGGCTCGAGCATATGCCAAATTTAAGAAAACAGATGAAGCGATTAAGTGGTATCGCCAGCATATAAAATTGTTCCCTAATGATTGGGAATCACCAGTAATATTGCTTGAAGCCGGACATGTATACCGTAAAGCTGGGCGTGATCAAGAAGCGATTGGGATGTTTGAGCAACTATCTACTAACTATCCCAACAGCAGTCGTGTTGCCGATGCTGCATTTTGGGCAGGACAATTGCTGGAGAAAAATAAGCAGAAAAAGTTGGCCAAGCAACAGTATGAACTTTCCGCTGAAAAAGGGCTGACCCATTATTATGGATTTCGTGCACAGGAATTTTTAGTAACGCGCTTTGGGTTGTCTAAATCCAAGGCACCCCCCTTACACATTACCCCTGAAGCTTCTTTTGTTCGGGCTATTCCTCAATTTAAACCCGATCCGGGTTTTGCCTTAAAAGACCTGGCGGAAAGTGATCGTCGCTTTGCGCGGTTGAAATTTTTTGCGCACAATGGTTCTCCCGAAGCTGAATGGGAATCGTTGTATTTAACGGAATCTATTGCGAACCACGCAAAACCGGAATTAATGTATCGAGGGATTGGCGAAGGTGGGACGGCATATTCAGCCATGCAATGGGCTTCAGAAAAGAATTTCGAAGTGGATGATAATGGTGTTCAATCGGTGAAGCGTTTACGTATTCGTTATCCTCGTCCCTACTGGGAATATGTAAAGTCATTAAGTGAAGAATTTGATGTGGACCCTTATTTGATACTGTCCATTGCGCGTCAGGAAAGTACGTATCGTCCTGCATTAACATCGCATGCGGGCGCGAGCGGTGTGATGCAACTGATGCCCCGAACGGCTAAATGGTTGGCGGATGTAGATTCCAACATAAGTCAAGAAAATGCATCGAATCTGGAAATGCCTCAGCATTCCTTGCGTATGGGGACGGTATATATCAAGCGTATGCTCGATCGTTCAGATGGCAATGTAATTTATGCCCTAGCCAGCTATAATGCCGGGCCGGGTAATTGCGATAAATGGCGAAAGCGCAACCCGAACCAGTCTATGGAAGAGTTTGTGGAGAATATTCCATTTAGCGAGACTCAGCATTATGTGAAAAATATCCTATCCCATTACGCGACTTATAAATCCATTTATTTAAAATAGTGTGTTTAGGGAATAAGTCTTTTGATAATATCGTTTTATGGGTTGCGATTGGAGGTCTATCTTGAAGTTAGATGATTAGCCTTCATGGGGTAAATATGGATACAGTATAGCTTAATATGCTATGGTATTGGGCTGAATACGGGGTTTTCGATCCCGTACGATCGTTATAAAAAAGACTATAATTGGCCAAGTTTCTGGCTAAATCGAACGATTGAATACTCAATCCTTAACCAATTACAGGTGAATCAATGAGTTCCCATGAAATAATGGATTCCGAATATACTGGAAGCCGGGTAGAACAGAGTAATCAAAAGGCCGCAGAAATGGCCAATACCGAGTATAAACACGGGTGGACTACGGATATTGATTCCGATACGTTTGCGCCGGGTTTGAATGAGAACGTAATTCGTGCCTTGTCGGCCAAGAAAGAAGAGCCGGAATGGATGCTCGAATGGCGTTTGAAGGCCTATAAAAAATGGCTGATGATGGAAGAGCCTCATTGGCTTAACGGCGATTATCCCAAATTGGATTATCAGGATGTTTCGTATTACTCGGCTCCTTCGAAAAAAGCTAAGTATCAAAGCATGGATGAAGTGCCGCCTGAGCTATTGGAAACCTTTGAGAAGCTTGGGATTCCGTTGGATGAGCGTAAGCAGTTGGCGGGTGTGGCTGTGGATGCGGTATTCGATAGTGTATCGGTTGCTACTACCCACCAGGATATTTTGGGTAAACAAGGTATTATCTTTTGCTCCTTTAGTGAAGCTGTGCAAAACCATCCGGATTTAGTAAAGCAGTATCTCAGCACAGTTGTACCGACAAACGACAACTTTTACGCAGCATTGAACTCGGCGGTATTTACCGATGGTTCATTCGCATTTATTCCGAAGGGCGTGAAATGCCCGATGGATCTTTCGACTTACTTCCGCATTAACCAAGCTCAGACTGGACAGTTTGAGCGTACGTTGATTATTGCTGAAGAAGGCGCTTCGGTGAATTACTTGGAAGGCTGTACGGCTCCGCAACGTGATGAGAACCAATTGCACGCTGCGGTGGTGGAAATTGTTGCCTTGGATAATGCCACGGTGAATTACTCGACGGTTCAAAACTGGTATGCGGGTGATGAAGAGGGTGTTGGCGGTATTTATAATTTCGTGACTAAGCGGGGTAAATGTCAAGGCGTGAATTCACGCATCTCATGGACCCAAGTGGAAACGGGTTCGGCGATTACTTGGAAATATCCGAGCTGTTTGCTTATTGGCGATAACTCCGTGGGTGAATTTTATTCCGTGGCTGTGAGTAATAAAAGACAATTGGCGGATACCGGAACCAAAATGATCCATATTGGTAAAAACACGAAGAGCACGGTGATTTCCAAAACGATTTCAGCGGGACGCGGACAGAATAGTTACCGTGGTCTGATTCAAGTAATGCCAAAAGCAGAGAATTCGCGTAGTTATACGCAATGCGATTCATTGTTGATTGGTGATCAGTGCGGCGCACATACTTTCCCGACCATTGAAGTAAAAAATACCACTTCGAATGTGGAGCACGAAGCGTCCACTTCGAAAATTAGTGAAGATCAATTATTTTACTGTCAGCAACGCGGTATGTCGACGGATGATGCGGTATCCACGATAATCAATGGATATTGCAAAGAAGTTTTCGATCACTTGCCGATGGAATTTGCAGTAGAAGCCAGCAATTTGCTGGGTATTACCCTTGAAGGTAGCGTTGGGTAATTCCGCGTTAGTCACCGCCCAACCTTTTTATACAAGCCCACTACGCAGGGAGTCAATAGGAAGCATTATGTTACACGTCAATAATTTCCACGTAAATGTTGAAGACACTGAAATTTTAAGAGGTTTAGACCTGACCGTTAACGCGGGTGAAGTTCATGCCATCATGGGGCCAAACGGTTCCGGTAAAAGTACTTTGGCGCAGGCTCTTGCTGGCCACGATGCTTATGAAGTGATCGATGGTACGGCAACATTCCTCGATAATGATTTGACTGAGATGCCGCCTGAAGAGCGTGCACGCCTTGGGCTGTTCTTGGCCTTTCAGTATCCGGTAGAAATTCCAGGTATATCTAACGCTTACTTCTTACAATCTTCATTGAATGAAGTGCGTAAGAGTCATGGCTTGGATGAACTTGATGCGCTTGAGTTTCAAGAGTTACTTGCTCAAAAAATGGAATTGGTAAATGTGCCGATGCATTTTGCGGATCGTAATGTGAATGAAGGCTTCTCCGGTGGTGAAAAGAAACGTAATGAAATTTTGCAAATGGCGGTGATGGAACCCAAGCTGGCCATTTTGGACGAGACCGATTCAGGACTCGACATTGATGCGCTGCGTATTGTGTCTGAAGGCATTAATAACTTGCGTGATCCGGAACGTGCTTTTGTGTTGGTAACTCACTATCAGCGTTTGCTGGATTATGTAAAACCTGATTTTGTTCATGTGTTGTACCAAGGCCGTATCGTGAAATCGGGTGGCCCTGAACTTGCCCTTGAACTGGAAGAAAAAGGATACGACTGGATCCGCGAAATGAACCCCGCTTAATCCGGCCCATTCACTTTTTACAGGAGCAACGATACACACCATGACCCAAATAGCCGAATACACCGACCGCGCCCAATATCAGGCCGATATTGATACTCTTGCCGCAGCTGACACGAATAATACATTAAGTGTGTTGCGTGATGCTGGAGCGGAGAAATTTTCTGAGATGGACTTCCCTCATTACAAGGAAGAAGCCTGGCGCCATACGAATATAAAACCGATTTTAAAAAGTACGTTTAGAACCCATATTGGTGCTTCGAGTGCATCATTGACCACTGACGATTTAGCCGCTCATTCTTATGCCAAGGACGGTCTGGTAGAAGTGGTGCTAGTAGACGGAATATTTTCTAGTGAATTATCATCTTTGGATACGCTCCCTGATGGGGTGGTTTTTTCCTCTTTGGCAACTTCTGAAGCTTCGACAGATCAGCTTGGTGAGCTTGTAAATTACACCAATGCTTTTGTCGCTCTCAATACAGCACTTGTTGAAGATGGTGTATGCATTAATGTGAACAAGAATACACAAGTCGATGTGGCGGTACATATATTGTACGTGACCACGGGGAAAGCCAATACGGCAACGCATCCACGAAATGTAATCGTGGCAGGGGGGTCATCAGAATTCGATGTCATTGAATCGTATGTAGGCTTGAACGATGAGTCTGAAACGTTGACCAATGGTGTATGTGAAATTGTTGTAGGTGATAACGCAAAAGTGACACGTCACAAAGTGGTAAGTGAAGGTGCAAGTGCGCATCATCTGATGACCACGCAAGTAACCTTGGGACGCGATAGTCGATTCAATGCCTTCGCGATGACGCTATCGGGTCAAACAGTCCGTAATGAACTTTGCGTGAAAATGACCGGCCCCGGAGGACATTGTGATCTCAACGGATTGTATTTGAACGATGGTGACCGCGTGATCGATAACGCCCTTTTTGTAGAACATGCTTCTGCCAACTGTTATAGCCGCATGGGCTATAAAGGGGTGTTGGATGGTAATAGCACAGCCAACTTCACCGGTATGGTCTTGGTGCCACAGGATTCTCAACAAACCGATTCCGATCAGTTGAACAATAACTTGTTGTTATCCGATAAAGCCGTGATTGATACTAAGCCGCAGTTGGAGATTTTTGCTGACGATGTGAAGTGTACGCACGGGGCAACGATTGGCGCTTTCCCACCGGAATTGATATTCTACTTCCAAAGTCGCGGTATGGATCCATTGACTGCGCACGGGATTCTGACCTATGGTTTTGCTGCAGAAGTGGTGGATGCTATCGAAGTTGAGCCCTTAAAAAAGCGCTTAGCAGACTATGTGTTTACCAAATACAGCCCGAAGTAGGCATTGAATGGTGTAAGGTAATTAACCTTACCGGATCGCGTTAATTCTAATATAACGAAGGAATGATTATGTCCATCGAGACATCGACATATGATGTACAGGCCATTCGGAAGGACTTTCCGATTTTGGCGAATGCTCGTCCGCATGCTAAGCCCTTGGTCTATTTAGACAACGCTGCTTCAAACCAGAAACCTCAAGTTGTTATTGATGCGATTGCGCATTATTACACGCACCAGAATTCCAATGTGCATCGTGGGATTCACCATTTGAGCCAGGTGGCTACGTTGCATTACGATGCGGTGCGTGAGAAGGTGCGCGATTTTTTTAATGCTCCCTCTGCACAAGAAATCGTCTTTACCTCAGGTAATACGGACGCCATCAATCTTGTGGCCCAATCCTATGGCGGAGCATTTTTAAGTGAAGGTGATGAAGTCGTCATTACAGAGATGGAGCATCACTCCAACATTGTGCCATGGCAAATGATTTGCGAACAAACAGGCGCGATCTTACGTATTGCACCTATGAATGATGATGGTGATGTGATTCTTGAAGAATACGAAGCGATGCTTAGTGAGAAGACTAAGTTCGTGGGTATCGTATATGTTTCTAACGCCCTCGGCACCGTAAATCCAGTTAAAGAAATGACGCGTATGGCGCATGATGTGGGTGCGGTAGTTTTATTGGATGCGGCTCAGGCCGCTCCGCATTTGCGTATCGATGTTCAAGAGTTGGATTGCGATTTTTTGAGTATTTCCCCACATAAAATGTGTGGTCCTACAGGTATTGGTGCGTTATACGGTAAAGCCGATCTGTTGGACAAGATGCCGCCGTTCAAAGGCGGGGGTGACATGATCTTGTCCGTCACCTTTGACGAAACCATTTACAACGAAGTACCGTACAAGTTTGAAGCAGGCACGCCGAACATTGCAGGTGTGATTGGGCTGGGTGCAGCCATTGATTACATGATGAATATCGGCCTCGACCAAATTGAAGCGCATGAAGCTGAGCTGTTGGCGTATGGTACAAAAATACTCCAACAGGTTGATGGTTTGCGAATGATTGGTACAGCGAAGCATAAGGCTGGGGTGTTGGGCTTTGTGTTGGATGCGGCACATCCACATGACATCGGGCAGATTTTGGATGGTGAAGGCGTGGCTATTCGTGCGGGTCATCATTGCGCTCAGCCTGTAATGAAACATTTTGGTATTCCAGCGACGTCTCGGGCCTCGCTTTCCCTGTATAATACGAAACAAGACCTCGATGCGCTGGTAGTTGCGCTCGGTAACGTAAATGAGATGTTTGGATAATGGCCGATCAACGTGCGCTCTATCAACAAGTAATTTTGGATCACAATAAGTCACCGCGCAATTATGGTGAAATGGAGTGTCCTGATCACAAAGCAGAGGGCTACAATGCGCTGTGCGGTGATCAATTTACGATTTACTTGAAAATGGGCGAGGGCGATGTCATCGAAGACATCACCTTTGAAGGAGCAGGATGCGCTATTTCCAAGTCCAGTGCTTCGGTGATGACCACTATGCTTAAGGGGAAAACACAGGCCGAAGCCCAGCAGCTGTTCACCGGTTTCACCGACATGGTTACTTCCGATGTGGATGCGCCTTTTGATAAAGACATGGTCGGTAAAGCTCTGGTCTTCAGTGGCGTACGCGAATACCCTGTGCGTGTCAAATGTGCCACACTCGCCTGGCATACACTCATGTCTGCCCTTGAAGACGCCGATGGTACGATCAGCACTGAATAGGTATTCCTGTCTATATCCTTCTGGATTTTAAGATCACCTCTATATGTTCTCCTGCAAGCCCTTTCCACTTTTCGGCTTTATATTTCAAATGCCCAATGGTCAAGTTTATATCCGTGTCCGGTAAGTTTTTGAGGTAGGCCATCCCATTGGAATCCGTTTTAGCTTCGGTACCCGGTTCATAATAATTGGGTGCTTTCACTTATATATGGGCGCTGGTAATGGGGTTATGACTGTGAGAACTTCATTCGTTTCCCCCGATGATGATCTCGTATTCTTTGTCTGTCGAAATCTCAGCACTGAAGCGACCTTGTTTGTCGGTATTTCCAAGCGGAATTCGCGGGTAGGTCCATGAGCAACGCGTTCAGCGGGATAATCTCCCTGAGCTACAGGCAGTTTGTATTTGCCCGAGGGCAATCCATGGATACTGTATTCACCAGATTCATGGCTGGTAGCATTGCAATAGACTAGACGGTTGGCAACAGGGGCTCCAGTATCTTCATGGCGAACGGTGCTTTTTATGAGGCCTTCTTTTTATAGCGTTAATTCGACCCAGTCTACGTGGTCTGCTACGTCACCGTGGAATTGCCATTGTCCGAGTCCTTCCCCATGCGCACGCACAGCGAAGCTTCCATCTGTTGGAATATTGAAAATTTCAAATCGTCCATCGTGATCCACTGGTACTTCAAGTATCGGTGAAAACGCAGACCCTTTTTCGAGTCTATTTGAAGAGTAGGAAGTTCCCATAAATTTACCGGGGTGTTGATTTTTAGATAGGTGGCATTAACCAGTATTGACCGCATATCGAATCCTGGAGGGATGATCACTTGACCCGGAATACTGGTTGAATTGATCATACGCACCGTGTCGATCTCTTTAAATTTAGGATTGTCATAGGGAATGAAGGTTGGCCAGAGCCCTACTTGTTTATAGGGTACCACGGCATATATTTGGGAATAGGCTGTATCTCCTTCTGATTCAAATAGCGGAAATTCGAAATAACCGTCTTTATCGCTGAGAATAGCCCCTTTGATGTCCTGTATAATGCGTTTTTCAGTGCCCCAGATGATGATGGAGGCGCCTCCTTTAAGTGTTATTTGTTGCTGCACATATACCTGTGAATTGGGCATGGGGTTGCCTTTTTCATCCACATATCGCAGACGCATTATTTTTGCTTCGGTAGTAGCGATCTCTGTGGGTTCTTCTGTAATTGGGAGAGTGGGGGTGGTTGTGATATCAGGGGACTCTAGAATAACTTTAGCCTGTTTCGATTCATTTTGTGATTTAGCTAAGGGATTTGAAGTGGAAAGTGTAGTTGTAGAAATGGTGATGTGTTCAATTTTTTCTTGTTTGCTAAAACTGGGAATGCCCCATAGAGCGATGAGGGCCATTAAGACTATACATGCTCCAGCTAGTCCTGCGTACCATGAAGATATGGCAGGTTTTGCAGGGGAAAATTTACCATATAGTACTGCTTTTCACATAGAGGTTGTAAGTGAATTAGGGGCGGCTTGGGTGATTTCTGACAGCATCATGCCACCCAGTACTGCAGCGGGGAGTATGACTCCTTTGGCTTTCATTTTATGTTGGAGTTGATTCAAGCCAGTACGAATATGGCTTGTGACAGTAGAGTGTGGAATATTCAAATGTTGGGCTACATCTACTTGTGTACGCCCCTCTAGATAATGGCCGACAATAACGAATCGGCTCTCTTTAGGCAATGCATCCAATGCTTGATCAAGGATCTCACCAACGTCATTCCACTCTGGGGGGCGATTGATCTTTGGTCCATATACTTTGTTTCACGGGCCTTTCGCCGTGAGTATGAGCGTAAATAGCTAATGGCATTATTGGTAGCGACACGATGGAGAAAAGGTCCGAGAGCGTGAGACGCTTTTGGACGAGATTTCGTGAGTTTTAGAAAGATTTCCTGCACAATATCTTCAGCCTTACTATGATCCCTTAGAATACGCAAACAGACCCCGTACACCATCCCCTGATAACGTGTGACAATTTCCATAAAGGATTGGCTATCGCCTGTCGTAGAGCATCGCTCCAGCAAAATTACATCATGCTCATTCATCATCAATCTCCTTGTCTGGGCAACATAGTATATCCTTAATACGCTGCGAAGGCAGAATCGGTCGAAGAAATTTCGGTCAGTATTTCCTGGGACTATATAAAGGGCAGGAAGTGGTCTATACGGTTTTTGGGATAGGGTTTGTATAATCAGTAGTGTATGAGCACACTTTTATGGCCTTTTTTAGTCAAAATAGACTTTATTATGGTCATAATGATAGAATCTCTCTCCAAAGATAGGGGAAGAATTTCCCCTACTAAATGTTATACTAGATAGATGTACCCTGTTGTATACCCAACCCTTTGAAACAAGGATGCACTAACAGATGCCGAATTCACTGGCTAGCCAAGAGACAGTCTCATTTGAAGAAACTCTGGACCTGATGCGCACTAAGCTCACAGGCATTGTTCCTGATGTAGAAATCGAGATTAAAGCCGAATTGGCACATAAAATAAATCAGTTAAAAGCCGAAAAAAATGCCGTGATTTTGGGGCATAACTACATGGAACCTGCGCTGTTTAATTCAGTTCCGGATTATGTAGGGGATTCGCTTGAGTTGTCTCGTGTATCCGCTGAGACGAATGCAGATATTATTGTATTTTGCGGCGTACAATTTATGGCAGAAACGGCGAAAATATTAAATCCGAATAAAACGGTTTTGATTCCTGCTCAAAAAGCGGGTTGTTCACTGGCTGAAGGCATATCTGCTCAAGATGTACGCGACTTAAAGGAAGCGTATCCTGGTGTGCCCGTGGTGACGTATATAAATACCTATGCGGATGTTAAGGCAGAATCAGATTACTGCTGCACTTCTGGAAATGCGGGGAACGTAGTTCGCCACTTACTCGAAGAAGGCTATAAGCATATTCTTTTCTTACCAGATGAATTCCTGGCACGCAATACGGCTAAGGAAGTCGGCGTTGATTACATAGAGCCCGTTTTGGATGCAGGAGTTCAAATGCTATCTGATACGCCAGCTATTATAGGTTGGAAAGCGCGTTGTGAAGTCCACGAGTTATTTAACGTGGATGATATCAACAATGTGCGCAAACAATTTCCTGAAGCATCGGTGATTGCACACCCTGAGTGTAGTCCTGAGGTGGTAGAAGTATCGGATTATGCCGGTAGTACTAAGCAGCTCATTGATTATGTACAGCGTGTGGATGCGAAACAGTATTTAGTGCTCACCGAATGCAGTATGGGTGATAATATTGCTGCAGAAAATCCTGATAAAGACATGTTACGTCTGTGCAGCTTCCGTTGCCCTTACATGAACTTAATCACAATGGAAGACACACTTGCAGCACTTGAAGGCATTCAATATGAAGTACATTTGGATGCTGATCTAATCGAACGCGCCCGCACGCCAATCGACCGGATGCTCTCCATCCGTTAATTCCTCACTGGCTTCGTGAGATTCACTTCTTTATACTTAAGAATCAATCTTATTTTATAGGGAGTTGCCTTATGTCTATACCAGAAAAGAAATCAATTTCACGCCGATCATTCATGAAACGTGCTTCCTTGGCCACTGCGGCTGTTGCACCGATGATTATTCCTAGTTCTGTATTGGGTTTAGGGGATTCAGTTGCCCCAAGTAACCGCATTGTGATGGCTTCCATCGGAATTGGTGGGCAAGCGCAATACCTCATGCGTAACGCGATACAGGAAAAGGATACTCAAATTATAGCCTTGTGCGATATCAATCGCCCGAAAGCAGAAGGTGTAAAGAAGACGGTCGATAATCACTACGACAATACTGATTGTAAAACGTATGGTGATTTCCGTGAAGTAATAGAGCGGGACGATATCGATGCATTGATCATTGCACCACCCGATCACTGGCATGCGATACCATGTATTCAAGCTGCTAAAGCTAAAAAAGATGTCTATTGTGAAAAGCCATTGACGCGCACTTTGGCAGAGGGCCAGGCCGTGGTCAAAGCTGCGGAAGAGAATAATATTATTTTGCAGGTCGGTAGTATGCAGCGTTCTGACCATCGCATGAAACAGGCCTGCGAATTGGTACGGAACGGGTATCTAGGCAAGATTAAACATATTAATGTGGGCTTGCCTGATGGCGGTCACAAAGAATATGTCTCGGGGTATGAAACGCCCGTTCCAGAAGGTGTCGATTATGATATGTGGATAGGGCCATCGGAGTACATTCCTTATCACCCCAAGCGCATGGATTGGAGTTGGCGCTGGTGGATGGGTATTGGCGGCGGTAATTTGATGGACTGGATTGGTCACCACGGTGATATTGCGCACATGGGTATGGGGTGGGATAATCGCGGCCCAGAGAAGATTGAATCGGAAATTTGGACCATGGAAGAAGATGTGCATTCCAATCCGAAATTATTTAACTTATATAATGATCCTGTGTCTTATCGTTCGCTACTGACGTATAAAGAGGGTACAACGATGACAGTGGGTAGTACAAACGTGATGCCACATATCTTTACACAGCATAAGGATACCGGGACCCAGTGGATTGGTGAAAATGGGGATTGGGTTTTTGTCTCGCGTGGAAGAATCAATTCGAACAATAAAGAATTGCTAGAAACCAAAATAAAATTAAGGGATTTCCTTTTCCGTAAACAACGTAACCACATGCGCGATTTCCTGGATTGTGTGAAGACGCGTGAAGAGCCGATTGCACCAGTACGTACGGGGCACCGTTCAGCTTCGATTGGTCACTTGAGTGTTATTGCATGTAAATTAGGTAAAACGCTTGAGTGGGATGAGAAGGCTGAGCAGTTCACTAACAGTCGCAAAGCAAATAAAATGCTGAGCGATAAAGATCGTAATGGCTGGACACTAGGCTAGGAAATTAGACTAAAAAAATTATAACGCGGGGGGGATGTTTAAAAACATACCCCCGATTTTTTATGTATAGGTCGTTATTTTTTTGGTGCGATTTGGTTATGAAGCTTTAATAGTTCTGAGATTATTTTTGATGAGGCGGTGACTTCCAGATAACTGGATTTGGCGCGCCAGGTTTCGTAGCCGCCGTAGCTGTGTTGCTTGGCGGTAGGCAGGTAGCCGTTGTAGCCGTTGGCGAGTTCCATGGTGAATGTTCGCTTGAAAGGCGTTTTGGCTTTTAATTCTAGCCCGATTTCTACGAAGACTTCGCAGGGGATTGCGCTGATGGCCCAGTCCCCCAGGCGCAGGGCTTGTAAACGCACAGGGACGGTGTCGGGATAGTCGTCAAGTTGTACTGTTTCCCGAGCGTAGATTTCTTGTAGTTTTTTCATTGCAGGACCGTGGGCTTTGGCCATGACGGCTTTGGCTTCGGTCACCTCTTCGGCGGTGGGTTTTCGTACACCTAGTTTAAGGTCGATCTCAGCAGCATCGAGTTGAACCCAGTCTATAAACTCGATATCCTGATAAGCTCGAAACACTTCGCCAGCGGCTTTGTTGGCAACGATGGTCATTTGTTCGTAAGGGGGTTGTCGTTTCCCGGGTTTGGTGAAATCGACATTATTGATGTCTCCGCTAGTGCCATTGGACATGATGCCTACGAAGGGGCCATCGCCATCGGGTTGGCCAAGCATTTGGGCAATGCGGTTGGTAAAAATAGTGAAGTAATCGCCGGAGGTTTCGCCACTGCCGGTTCCGCCGACATAGTGAAGCGAATAATTTGCGAGGAGGGCCAAGGGCTTGCCCTTAAGATCTTCGAGGGCAAGAAAAGCAATTTCGGGATCGATGGGGCCTGCGGGCTTGACTAAATTTTCGCTAGCCCGTGGCGGATTCATTTTCACGGTATCCTTTTTGCCGAAAGGATTGTCGGGCATGGTGCCTTCTTTTAAGAACCATCTGCGATTAAAAACTTCATCCGGTAAACTGCCGGAACCATATCCTATGCGGGCGGGTTGACGACGATGGTTGGCATTGATAATAGCTTCTGCGGCACGTTGGGTGAGGAATCGAGAGTAGTCTGGATCAGGGCCGCTTTGGAATACCGATGTACTGCAAGGAGCGGAATGGGTGTGGGTAGCAGCGATGAGCATATGGCTGGATGGAATACCAGTGGCTTCTTCAGCGATGGCTTTAGCAGCGATAATGATGTCGCGGGGAACCATACAACTGTCGATGGTGGCGAGCGCTACTCGGGCAGTACCGTCATCCAGTACGATAGCGCGAGTATGAAGTTCATCATGGACGAGGCTCATCTTACGGTCGCGCATGCTACCGGCTAAGGATAATCCGCGCCATGGAGTGATGTTTGAGGTAGCGGCACCAGCTTTGAATACGGGGGCGTCTTGAGACCAGGCACTGGGGATTATCAACGATAGACATAGTAGATATAAAATATGAAGCGATTTCACGGCGAACACTCCTTTAGATCATTTAATAGACTAAAATATACCCTATACGAAAATGAGAAAACATTCAACTATGGTAAGTAGAGCCTTGTTCTGAATTGATGTAGCAAGTACTATACTAATCATTGGGTATTGAAATTTTAGGTTAGGAAGCTCTATGCGCGGTATTGTGACAGTGCTAAATATCCCCTTTACGGATTCTAATCATATTGATATAGATGGTTTGTGTGCGAATGTAGACTATGCGATTGAGGCTGGAGTGGCAGGCTTTTTGGTGCCTGCACTTGCGAGTGAGGTGGGGTCGTTGTCGGAAATCGAGCGCAATGCCATCGTGAAGGCGGTTGTAGATACATCTGCGGGTCGAGTACCTATTGTGGGTGGAGCTTCGGCGGATACCCAACAACTTCGGGTGCACTTGGCGACGGATTTGATTTCGCTGGGCTGCAGTGGTGTGCTGGTTAATATGCCTTTATCGGATGAGGGAATCTTTGAGCGAGATTTGGCAGAAATTGCCGAAGTGGGGGGCGATTTTGTGATGCTACAAGATTGGGATCCGGTAGGGGAGGGATTGCCCATTCCTTTTATACAGCATTTATATCAATCGATTGAGCAATTTACTTGGCTCAAAATTGAAGTCATTCCAGCAGGTCCTAAGTATACACGTGTGTTGGAGGCTACAGATGGTCGTTTAAATGTGTCTGGGGGCTGGGCTGTGATGCAGATGATTGAAGCTTTGGATCGCGGTGTGCATGTGTTCATGCCCACGGGGATGCATCGAATATATGCGCGGACTTATGAACTCTTTGGGCAGGGAAAACATGATGCAGCATGCAAATTGTTTGAGCAGGTATTGCCTGTCTTAGCCTTTAGCAACCAGCGTTTAGATATTTCTATACACTTTTTTAAGCGTTTACTCCATCGGCAAGGGCTATATGCGACTCTGAATGTGAGACCCCCGATTGAACCTTTGGATGGATTTCAAGAACGTACTGCGGATGCGTTGATCGAAGGCGTGATTGCGTTGGAAAAAAGCTTAGTGGCGCAGACGTAAATTGGCGTTTCGGATCTTCTCGAGCATATAGCCTCGTTCGTTATTACGCGTGATTGTATGATATGCCTGCGTCTTGTTGTTACTCATACCCCAGTCGAAATTCCATATGGCTGCAAGATCCGTTTCGGTGGCGATGATAGCATTTAATAGGGCATCAAGATCTTTAGCTATTGATTTTTTAGAGTCGAGTGATTTTTGACTGGTGCCGAATTCACCAAGAAAAAGGGGCTTATTCATTCTACGACTAGTTGCTTTACATAGGCTGAGCATTTCAACATATGAAGAGTGCTCACCTTTTAAAAAGCGATTTTCGGTACGATGGTGGGGGTACATGTGCACTGAAACAATGTCGATACTGCTAGGTGTAGCTTGTTTTAAACTTGCTTGTAATTCGGAGCGAGTATCGAGTTTGGACCAAGTGAGGGTCTTGCGCATGGATTCGGCGTGCGGGCGGGGCATGGAGTTTCCGGTAGTAATTGGACGTTGGGTATCGATTTCTCGGATGGCTTTAACGAATTCGACAAAGGCTATTTGAATGTCCTCGGTAAATAGAGCATCGTTTTCATCACGAGAATCGGGAGTGCCTAGTTTAGGGACTTTGGGGGATGTGTGCGTGGCACCATTGGGGAGGTTACACCCTAAATTGTATTCATTGCCGAATTCCCAAATCCAAATGGCCGGTGAATTGCCATAGCGTTTGACGAGTGTCTGCGTGTATTCGCGCATAAATGCTATAGTTTGGCTGTCTGGATTTCCCCATTGATTGCGTGGCTCACCAACAGTATCCGGCACTGCGAAATCAGCCCAGAAGAGGCTCATGACAAGGCCGACATTATTGTCTTCTGCAGCTTTTACAATATCATCAAGTTGCTTGAGATAGGTCTCAGGATCGCTAAGGTATTGATGGATTTTGATGGGCCAGAAAGGAATGGCAGCAATCCGAGCAAAGGGTATTCCCTCGGATTGTAAATCGACAAAGCCTTGTTGATACGAAGTATCTTCGGGGTTTTGTATGACTCTCCAAAAGGCATCGACATAATTTACGCCAATAGCACGGTATGGCTTTCCATCTTTAATAATTTGGCCCTGGCTATTTACTGTGAGGGTCTGCGCCCATGCAGTGGGCAATGTGAGGAGTAAAAGGGCACAATAGAATAATGTGCGCATGGATGAACCCTTTGTGTTGAGGGGATCAGGTGAATGAGCTTTTTTGAGGGATGAATCTGCGGGCACCGAAGTAATCGATGTAGCGAACCGACCAATGACTCCATTGGCGACTTTCATCGGATTTCCATTCGTGGTAATAATTGACTAAGTGGTCATAGAGGGGTTGAACCGATCCCCATTGAGGGTGGGTATCGGTAGCGTCGATCAATTGAAAATTCTTATGTTGATAGGTGGACCATGGGCATACATAAATACGTACACGATCAACGTTTCCATCAACAGCTCCGTTTTCACGTTTGTCCTCAAGGACAATATCAATACGATCGCGTTTACTACGATCATCCACACACTTACGACCAAATGAAAAAGTGACGCCTTCATATTGAACGCCATCGTATTCAGCATTGTGATAAAAAGTAAAGGCCATTAACGTTGGGTCTTGGAATAGTTCCTGGATGAATTCACGATTCTGTTCTTCGATGACGTCATGCCAAGAATCCAGAAAAGTTTGAGCAGTTTGGATATAGTCGCTATCTTTAGATGCATCACAGATATGAGAGCGGAACGTGTTTATCCCATACTTATTCCACGCGCGAGACCAGCCGAGACCTTTGGCTTGACGTTTCTGCTCAAGGGCATTCATCATTTTAACCAGCAACCAGTTTGGGCGCTCGCTCAGGCTGATTTCACGGGCTAAAACAGGCATCGAGAGTTCTTCCAAATTAATGGATGTGTCATCGAGATCTAATGCAGTGATATCTATTGGTGTCATTGTGGGCTTTCTTTGCCAGGATCAGTTGAAAATGATTGATAATTATATCAGGAAGATAGGCCCGAAATATCCTAAAAAAGATAGTTACTCATGCTTAACAAGCAAGTTTGAAGATATAGAGCGTAAAACACTTGCGGAAAAGGGGGATACGGATGGGATTTCGGTAAAAACTTGATCAAAAAAACGTAAGCATGATACTCTTATCAGCCCTGACGGAGAGTTGACCGAGTGGCTGAAGGTGGTGCCCTGCTAAGGCATTGTGCGGGAAACTGTACCGAGGGTTCGAATCCCTCACTCTCCGCCATTTTAACTTTCTCTGTAATTCCCTTTCTCCACTACCGCCTCAATACCCCCATTGGCCCGGCCTGTCGTGCCACTTCCAATGGGAAGCTAAGCGGCGTCTTGTTCTTGCTCGCGGTAGTAATGTTTCAGAATTCCACCGAGACGTTGTTTGCATTGAATACGGCCTTGGGCGGTCGGTGTGAAATCGACATCGGGAATATTGTTGTCGATGTGGGTGATATAGTTGCAATGAGCGAAAACATGATTCCATTTTCGAGTTTACCAAGTTGACTGTCCACTATGAATGGAGTATTACACCGGAAATGAACCGCAGAAAATGATCATAGATAACTGGTAGACTGATACAGGTTAATGGAGATAAATTGGTATGAAAATCCCAAAGAAGATTTTTAGTGTGCTAGTAGGTATGATGCTGTTGTCGCTTCTATCTGTTTATGCAGTCGATGGTGTGGCCCCGATTGGTGACGCTGGACTGACTAATCAGGTGGGTTTTGGGCTGAAAGTGACTACTTATGCCCCGAGTAGCGGTCCGGCAAAATTCAAAGGGTCTACCCATATCGCTTTCGGGCCGAAAAACCAGGAGATTGTTACTGACTTGAATAACAATCGCTTCCTGTTTCGTAATAGCCCTGAAGAGCCGTTTCAGATTTCGCCGGTGCCGGTGAAGGGGCAACATTCCGTTGTTTACAACCCGGCAGATGGACTGTATTACGCCAACGACACTGATCATCATCGCATCATCGCCTTCGCTGATTTCAGCAGCGAAACCCTTACGGCGCAGACTAAAGATATTGATGGCATTGCTTTGAAACGCCCGCACGATATTGTGCTCGATCCTGCGACTGGTTGGATCTATGCGATCAATCCCAACTCTGGACATGTTTTTCGTTTCACCGCTATCGGTGAAAATGAGAGTGCGATCTTGGTGCCCGTCAATGGGT
>Ga0315321_10000157_pt1 | contig 45094 bp, 33 predicted proteins | sample M180m21515metaG_FD_203464 | JGI IMG/M metagenome (GOLD analysis project Ga0315321, IMG submission 203464) | Ammonia-oxidizing marine archaeal communities from Monterey Bay, California, United States - M1 80m 21515 | ecosystem: Environmental > Aquatic > Marine > Intertidal zone | place: USA... | reverse complement strand
CAGTTGAACAGGATTAACCAACTCAGGGAACATTTCTTCCGAAGCAAACAAGTTAGCTTCGAAGCCCTCTTGTAGGGTTAACGTCTCAACTCCTTTATCAGCAGGCACAAACGAAGTGGTGCCTACTTTATGACCGAGTTTCCAACGCTCACGTTGCTGGTCATCTTCTAAGTTAGTTTTTACTGGAATCGGATCAGCCACATTACTATCATCAACTTTAATGGATCTACCATTCGTAGCAGCCCAAATTACCTTATCGCGGTTAGAAGACATCACGTCCAGCATCACCAATTCATGCTGAAGTACTACTTCATTAGTTTGTCCATCTTTAAATGAAAGCGATGCACGGCTACCCCAAACATCGTTACCGTCCGTAGCACGGTAACGATTGTGCCAAGTCCAATTTTTCTCTTTGACTGCTGAACGAATAAGATCAAGGTTTTTCTTTTTCACCTTGTAACCAAGCTCATCCATGATCACTTTAGCTATTAGCTTATTGCCCAATGGATTCAAATGAACTCCATTAATAGTTAAAGGCTCGTCATTTTCTTCATACAATTCCATAGAGGTATTGAAGAGGTCTACAAAAGTAACGTCTTTCAATTCAGCAACACGCGCCATTGAATCCGTATATGCATCTAGTCGACGATTATTTTCTGAACCATCAGGAAGACTATGCGTTTCCAAATCTTCATGCGCAATGGGTGAAATGAGGACAATACGCGGAGCAGATTCACCGTTGTAATGTTTTGTTTTTGTAGATCGAATAAATTTATTCAGATCTTTCTTAAAAGCCAGTGTATCGTTTGCATAGGATTCGTTGTACCCAAAGAAACAAAAAATCACATCTGCTTCTACATGCGTCAGATAGTCATCTGCACTCATGAAATTTTTGTTTCGTGGTCGATCGGTGACAGTATCCCCTGTAAATCCAAGATTACGAATTACCAATTCTTTACCGGTATGCGCGCTTTGTAAATAAGTCTCTAAAAAGCCATCGTGCTGCATCCGGTCAGGCAAAGCATTCCCAATAAAGATTATATGATCCCCTTTGTTTAGTATGAGCTCAGCGGATACGCTTTGCACACAGATCATAAGAGCCAGAGCAACCCCCATCCATATACTACGCTTACTTGTCATCATGATCTTTCCTTTACTTTGTAGAAATTACACTTAGTTCTATTTATATAATTATTTATCCGTCACTGGAGCATTTGGATCCATTATTGGACTCCACCATCCCGCTAAATCTGACGGCTTAACACCTCTACGGTGGCCTTCAAATGCAAATTTGCTGGGGTTATAGGCTCCAATAAATTTGATACGAATTTCCTCGTTGATGTATTCTTCTAACCCCATGCACCAAAAGTGACCATTGATCAGCAGACGGCGAAAATTTTCGTCTATGATATCTTCTGATGCTCCCTGAGTTGTGGTCAATATACGCGCAACCTTAGAAGACTTACTTGTATAATCGCGTGCCCACACGACTGGCATAAGTTCTTTACTTGTATCTATAGAAGCATCTTTGTTCATTCCATTAAGGATTATTCCACGCGCGAGCACTTTACTGCCTTCTATAGGGTAAGCTGTATAGCCCCCCGCCTGTGTATGCATAGCGCCCACTCCAATCAATACCGGATGGTCCTTGTTTTCTTGCTCAGGCATGAGAATGGAACTTTGTACATGGTTTTTTCCGTAGTGGTTTACCCAAGTTTCACCCAGCACTTGACGGCCGAAGCCCATGTGAAATTCTTCCCCAGGATAGCGAAAATCATATAAATAGAATTTACGTTCTTTAGGAATTCTGAATGCATGTGTCGAGGTACGTAATCCCATGATGGGGCCACCTCGATTTACATAATTTACGAAGTGCTGCATTTCATTATCTTCTAAGTTAATGAATCGCATGGCCAATACCATAAGATCGGCATCTTCTAAAATATGCAGGCCCTTAATGTCACTACTGCCTGCCAGAAGTGTGTCATCTTTTGGATTCAATCCGAAGAGTACAGTGCATTTAAAACCGAAGCGCTTGGCCATAATACGGGCAAGTGCAGGGAGGGCTTCTTCTCCTCGGTATTCGTGGTCAGAGGCTATATAGACAATGTGCTTGCCTTTTCCGGTTCCCTCTTCACCTTCATATACAACTTTATATTTACTGAATTCATCTGCATAAACGGTGGCAGAAAACACTAGAAATATACTGAAAGCACATACAATATTACATACAAAGTGCATCATCAATGAACTCCAAGAAGTTTAAATTAAAGGTATTTCAAACAGTTAAACTTGTTATCTGTTAACATATGATCGAACGATTATTAGAGCATTATACTATCTTTAATTTCAACCTTACAATTAAGAATCAGGGACATTTTTATAGAATGAAATGTTCGTACTTCCATATGTTTGCACACGATATTGCTGAAGGTTTAAAACTTGCTCAGTTAGTGTATGGCGATTATCATGTTCAATTAACACAAGCGCATCAGGGGCTAGTAAGTTGGGAATAGATAATGCCTCTAACAAACCAGGGTAATCGGGGTATGCATAGGGCGGATCGGCAAACACTATAGTGGCGGGTAAAAAATTTTTTGCAATATAATCCAATTTATTAGGGATTGCACCGCGAACAAACCGACATTGATTTTCAAGCTTGGTCTTTTGTGCATTTTTTCGAGCGATATTAAGGGATTCACTCGCGGAATCAACTAATATTGCCTGTTTGGCTCCTCTACTCAGAGCTTCCAAAGCATTAACTCCAGTACCTGTAAATAGGTCGAGAAAAACTGTTGTCTCATCCAGCTGAGGAATTAGGATATTAAAAATGGATTCTCGGACCCGTTCTGGGGTAGGACGTATGTCTTTGCCGGACAATTTTACCAGTAGAATACTGCGCGCTGTACCAGCAATAATTCGCATAAATCAGTGAAATCCTTAGAGATAGCTTATGGGCAGACCTGTTAGTGAACAAGTATGAAAAAATGCTCCCCTAGAACAGTAGTTAACGTAAGCCTAAAGTGGTAGTTAGGATAGTAAGGTAAATCTTAACTCACTTAATCCCAATGAGTTAGGAATATTATTAAATTTTGTCAATAGTTATCTATTTATCTATTTCGGCATTGTGGATAACTTGTGCACAAATGGGGAAATCCACTCACCAAAATGTAGGATTATGATCGTAAGTTAAATATAATTAACCCTTTAGCCCAATTTGGGAACTGTGTAGGTGCCCATTCGAATTTGCTCGAACATACTAAGTTCCGGAGCGTACTCTTGTGCAGTCTCCAAATCAATAATATCGTCTTTCCATTGATCGTAAAGATAGAACTCAAAAAGCTTCGATTCTGATAGGTTTTGTTGCATACCTAGCCGTATAGCATTGGTGTTACCAGCCGTAATCCCATCAGCAATCTGTTTCACATCATTGAAGAGAACGTCAAGTGCTGGCACACGCCCTCCTCCCTTCTTGGGTACTAATTTTTGACAGATAACGGTTTGTAAACAGTCCCGAAGCTGAGAACGTATTAATTCACGTTCAACAGGATCAAAGAAACTACAAATACGGTCAACAACGGTTCCAGCATCATTGGCGTGCAGGGTAGTCAACACCAAGTGACCTGTAGCAGATGCGGCAATCGCGGCACGAATGGTTCCGGCATCACGCATTTCCCCCACAAGCATAACATCGGGATCGTGACGCAATGCCCCTTCAACCCCATTTTCAAAGTTGGGGAAATCTGTCCCCATATTACGTTGGGATATGGTCGATTTTTTACTGTAGTGATGAAACTCAACAGGATCTTCTAAGGTCAGGATATGGAGTTTTCGGTTTCGGTTAATCCAGTCGATCAATGCTGCACAAGTGGATGATTTACCCGACCCAGTTACCCCTACGATACAAATCAATCCGCTATGCAATTTAGAGAGTTTCTCCATAATATTGACAGGCATATTGAGCATTTCAAAGGACGGGATATCCTCGGGGTGATAACGGAAGGTCAAGTGAGGCTGTCCTGCCTTCAGGAAAGCAGACGCCCGCGCATACCCAATCCCTTTTTGGTGGAAACTAAATGAGTTTTGATGTTTTTCTTCAAAGAGTTTCCAGTCATCGACAGGTGATAATTGCTTCACGAGGTTATAAATTTGAGGACCGGAGAGTGGCGGTAAAAGATCCGACTCAAGCATTTTATTATCAATACGGAAAATGGGTCTTTCACCCGCTGACAAGTGTATATCACTAGCTTTATATTGGATTAATGCCCGGAACAATAACTCGATACTTACGGGTTCATTATTATAGCGCTCACCGTTAAATCGCCATACTTCGGGAATGTGATTTTGGCTAAAGAGGTTTTCAAGTAATGAACGGACTCCATCGTAGTCGGGGTTCTCGACTCCTGGTATAGGAAGTGTTAGAGTGGTATGCCCTTCCTTAATATCGTCGATGTATTCACACAGGCCTTCTTCTGCTCCATCGACAATTTCATGAATTTTATCTAAGATCTCTCCAAAGGCTTCTATTTGAATCGAGAATCGCTCAAATTCACTTTCGTAATCTTGACGTTCGGCAGTAAAAGAAACCATATCACTCACTGCCTTTATACGCCGAGGACTTCCTTCTGTTTTGCCTAATTCATCTAATGCGATTTCAAGAACTTTTTTAAAGCTGTTTTGCTGGCCAATACCGGCAATAATGGTTGCCATCCGATTCGTCTCCGATGCTGTATAGTATTAATAACTCCCGCAACAGGGTCATTATAGATTCTTTTAAAAATGACTGAACTTAATAATATACACCTTTAGAAGGGGGGAGAGCAATGGTGAGGGAACTTATTTAGTGAGAAAAGTTTGTATTAACAAAAAGGTTTTTGAGCGTGTATTATGCTTAGGAAATTTTGTACTATAGATGTAATAATCACATTATTTGGAATTTTTCCAACTACGGAGTAAACGAATATGAGTAAGAAGAATCTGTCCCGACGGGACTTCATGAAGAAAACAGCCGGGGCTACAGCAGCAGTTACAGCAGCTACACAAACGGCAAAAGCTGATGTCGTGAAGAATATCTTCCCCTCAACTGTATTGGGTGCTAATGAAAAAATCATTACAGGCCATATTGGAATGGGTGGTATGGGTAAGCGTGATTTACAGTTGGCCCTCAAAACCAAACAAATTCAACCTATAATGACTTGTGATTTATTTAGCCGCCACGCCAATCAAGGGGCGGATATGACGGAAGGTTTGGGCGGTTATGCTCGGCCTGCAGTAACGGATAATTTTGTAGAGGTCATCGAAAATAAAGACATTGATGCGGTTGTTATTGTAACGCCTGACCACTGGCATACAATTCCCACTATTATGGCATGCGAAGCTGGCAAAGATGTTTGGACCGAAAAACCTTTGACTACCACTATGGCTGAGGGACAACCTATTATTAATGCCGTTCGTGAGAACAAAACGGTATTTCAGTGCGGTAACTTCCAACGTAGCGGCGAACATTTCCAACAAGTTGTTCAAATGGTACAAGAAGGCTATATCGGTAAAGTAGCTCGTGTTGAAACATATTTCCATGACAAAAAACCTCGTATTCTTAAGCCATACAAACCGTCTGGTGCCCCCCCATTCTGGGACCACTATTTAGGTTGGACAAAGAAGGTACCCTTTGATACAAACCGATGGATTTATAACTTCCGCTGGTTCCTCGATTACTCAGGTGGGAAAATGACTGATTGGGGTGCACACTTGATTGATATCGCTCTTTGGGCTATGGGTGAAGACAATGCTCCGCGTGAAGTTACAGCATTTTCCGACAACTTCATAGTCGATGATGGTCGAACCACTCCTGATACCTTAGATGTGTTGTACAAATTTGATGATTACATCTTGAGCTTCTCAAATCGTGTTTTCAACGGAGTTGTTTCACCAAATGAGCACGGTATCCACTTCCATGGTGAAAAAGGATCCATTTATTGCGACCGCAAAGGATTTAAAGTCACTCAAAACAATAGTGACATCGAAGAATTAGAAGTTAAAGATGTTACCGAAGGTACAATGAATGATGCTCACTGGGCTAATTGGATTGATTGTATCAAAACACGTAAAGATCCAATCTGTTTTGTAGAATCTGCATTCAATACGGCCAAAGTGTGTCACATGGGTACAAGTGCTTATGTGGCTGGTGGACGTTTGGGCTGGGACGATGAGAAACTATTGTTCACAGGAACTGATACGCCAGCAGTAGAAAAAGCCAATAAATGGGCTCACCGTTCTTACCAAAATGGTTATTCCTTGGAAAAAGGTAAGTACTTACCTTCCAGCTGGAGTTAATCTATTACCATAATATTGTATTGCCAAGCTGGTCGCTTCACGCGGCCAGTTTTTTTGTGCCTACGCCTCTTTAGCTATCTAAGCGATAAACGCCTTCGAGCCATTCCCAGAAATCTTTGGCGTGTTCGCGAAGAATTGATGCAGTGTGATCACTCACCCAGAAAATAACGGGGTAAGGAAACCAGGCTTTCCAGTGATCGGGAGATAAATTAAGGGTGTCAAACAGTGCTTGGGTTTCGTAGCCGGAGGCGATGGCGTCTCCCAACCCGGACACAAAGACGGCATCGTGTGGCCCGGGAGGGGTGGATTGGCGCACATGTTCAAATACATTGCTGTCATAGGGCCAAAACGGAACCAGTTCCACTTGCTCATGTGCTGTCTCAAGTTGTTGCATGGTAAAATCACGCAATCCGGACTCGCTACATACAGCGATGTTTAGTGAAAAAGTCTTTGTACGTTTACCCACGAGTGCATGTAAATCGTCATAGGCTTGAGTGTTGTATTGGAATTTGGAGCGCATTGGTCCCCTCATGGTGATACCCCCATCACACTTACTGGCCAAATCGTATCATGCATTATGAATACCTGTCCAATAAAAAAAGATCCATTATCCTAAATACTCGGCTAATTAGCTTTTGAATGCGCCTACGAGCGATTCGATAGAATCTTTGGCATCCCCAAAGAGCATGCGGGTATTGTCTTTGAAAAAGAGAGGGTTTTCGACTCCGGCAAAGCCAGAACGCATTGAACGCTTCAATACGAATACAGTTCGGGCATGGTCAACATTAATAATGGGCATACCATAGATTGGACTATTTTCATCTTCACGCGCAGCAGGATTTACGACGTCATTTGCCCCTATTACAATAGCAACATCGGCATTTTCAATGACTGGGTTTACGTCATCCATTTCCGCTAGTTGCTCGTAGGCCACATTGGCCTCTGCAAGCAATACGTTCATATGCCCAGGCATACGACCTGCTACGGGGTGTACTGCGTGTTTTACTTCACATCCATTTTCTTGGAGTATATCCGCCAGTTCACGAACCGCGTGTTGGGCCTGGGCAACAGCCATACCATAGCCTGGCACAAAGATTACATTGCTGGCGGCTTCGAGAACATAATAGGCATCTTCAGCGGTGATGGGTTTAGCTTCCCCTTTTAATTCGGCACTTGCTTTTATAGCTGTAGAACCGCTACGAAAGGCACTAAAGAGCACATTGGATAGTGAACGATTCATGGCTTTACACATAATGGAGGTCAGGATGAGTCCACTGGCACCGACTAAAGAACCAGATACAATCAGCAAGGTATTGCCGATTACAAACCCAGCGGCACTGGCTGCAAGACCGGAGTAGCTGTTGAGTAGTGAAATAACTACGGGCATATCGGCACCGCCCACAGGAATTGTAAATAACACTCCAAGTAAAAGCGATACCACTACACCAACAAGAAATACGGTGTACATTTCGGCTGGGTTCATGATAATTGCTGTACCACATCCGACAGCAATAAAAACCAAAAGTATATTAACAGTCTTCTGTCCTGCGTACAGAACTGGCTTCCCATCTATTTTTTCTGACAGCTTGAGGTAGGCAATTATACTCCCGGTAAAGGTCACTCCACCGATAAACACTGCAACGTAAATGGAAGTAATTGCAATGTAATCTTCATTGAGTATGGTACCTGTCCATTCACCTTTACGATTCTGATATTCAGCCCAACCGACAAGTAAACTTGCGAGACCACCGGTTCCATTAAAAAGAGCCACAAATTCTGGCATAGAGGTCATTTGTACTCGGGATGCCGCGATCCCTCCAATGAGTGCACCAATCAATACTCCAATAGCAATGTATTGAAAACTCATTGCTTGATTACTTAGGGTAGCAATTACAGCAATAAGCATCCCTAACGCTGAAATACGATTACCCTGACGAGCCGTTTCCGCGCTACCCAGTTTTTTAATCCCAATGATGAACAGGATGGCAGAAGCGATGTAGGCTAATTCTATTAGTGTTTTGATAGCATCTGGATTCACTGGTCATTTCCTTCTTTGGATTTGAACATGGCCAACATGCGGTCCGTTACCATATATCCACCCACCAAATTAATGGTTGCGCATACAACTGCAATCGTTCCCAAAACTAATGTAATGGTTTCATTTTCCGTACGCCCTGCGGCAAGAAGAGCTCCCACGATAGTAATTCCAGATATGGCATTGGAACCTGACATCAATGGGGTGTGTAATTGAGAAGGCACTTTTACAATTAATTCGAATCCGAGAAAGATTGCCAGCACAAAAGTAAATAATAATAAAAGTTCCATGGGTGATTCTCCTTAGCCTTATTTGGCCAAATGCTCTTTAATGATGGTGTTTTGAATATCACCTTGGTGAGTAACTAAGCAACCTTGCATGATTTCATCTTCAAGATTTAGGGTAAAAAGGTTATCTTCTTTATGCCAGAAGTGCTCAACCAATGCTGTAAGATTGGCGGAGTACATTTGACTAGCATTTTCGCAAGTACGCCCAGGTAAATTTCCTAGGCCCATAATGCGAACACCTTTTACATCAACGATTTCATCGACTTGAGAACCTTCTACGTTTCCGCCAGTTTCCACGGCCAAATCGACTATTACGCTACCGGGTTGCATACGCTTAATCATCTCAGCGCTCACAATTACAGGGGCTTTTCGGCCAAATAATTGAGCGGTTGTTATTACTACATCGGCAGTAGCACATACATCGGCCATGGCCTCTTGTTGTTTTTGTTTTTGTTCTTCGGTCAGTTCTTTTGCATAACCATCTTTAGTCTGCCCGGTCTCGCCAAGATCCACTTTGACGAATTTGGCGCCTAGCGATTGAACTTGTTCTTCTACTACCGGGCGAGTATCGAAGGCTTCAACGCGTGCACCGAGACGCTTAGCAGTGGCTATGGCTTGAAGACCGGCTACCCCCACTCCGATGATGAATACACGAGCTGGTTTAATTGTTCCTGCAGGAGTCATCATCATGGGAAATACTTTATCGAGTTTTTCAGCGGCTAACATGACAGCTGTGTATCCGGCCAAGTTTGCTTGTGAACTGAGTGCATCCATTTTTTGAGCGAGGGTTGTGCGTGGAATCATTTCCATGCTAATTGCATTTACTTTTTGATCGATGAATGCTTGAATTAATTCGGCTTCATTGAAGGGATCTAAAAAGCTCACATGAATGCTATCGGCTTTGAGTTTTTTGACTTCTTTGATAGAGGGCTTACGTAAACGCAAGACCATATCTGCCTGTGCAAGCATGCTTGCACGATCACTATTCACGGTCGCTCCTGCTTCAGTGTACGCTGTGTCCTCGTAGCGGGCATTAAGGCCCATTCCGGGTTCAATGACAATTTCGGCACCTAGGCCAACGAGCTTTTTGACGTTTTGTGGAATCAACGGTATACGGTGTTCACCGCGGTAGGTTTCCTTGGGAACAAAAATACGCATAGGTCATCCTTTAGGTTCTATGGTTTAAAGGTGCTAAATAATACTGTATCACGCTATCTTAAATAAAATGAACCTTGTCCAATTGATTGATTGATTTTTGCGTGATTCAATCACTAACGAATTCATAGTACAATGAAATTAGTCTATAACTCTTGGTGATTTGGGAGAATGGATTTGCATATTGGGCAGAATAGATTTTTCCGCATCAAAAGACATTTATATAATAATATCTTAGGTATAAATTCTTAAGTGAACATAAATTGCTTAATGAGCAATTTATCAAAAAAAGGAAAGGGCGGTGAGCAAGCTCACCGCCATAAGCGGGGAGTGTTTGAGTTACAGCCGTGAATTGCTATTGCAATGCACGGTCGAAACGAGGTCTCCGGACTGCCTGGGCTGCGGTAGACGAGTCCGGTCGTTTCTGGGTGCAATCAATCTTATGGGCAAGGCTGCGGAAAACATTCACATGGGAAGCGGAATGTAATGCCCGATTGACTACGTGTATCCCAACACCGTTATGAATATAGCACAATATGTAGTAGTTGTCAATCATAATGTAACTATATTTAGTTTTTTTGTTCAAATTACATTACATATAGTTTTTATAGGGGTTCAAGAGACCACAGAGACTCTATATATAGTAGAAAATTTCTAAAACAAACACAATATGATTGAAACGATCAAGTAAAAATGTCTTAATATGCAATCTAGAAAAAGGATATGGTACTATCTGCTTTCTTAGTGCGGAGAGGTGGCCGAGTGGTTGAAGGCGGCGGCCTCGAAAGCCGTTGTGCGGTTTACCCGTACCGGGGGTTCGAATCCCCCTCTCTCCGCCATCTTTTTCTTATCTCGTAGACCCATACAGTTTTCGTTTCGCAATCTCCCCTTTGTGTGAGGGTGTTAAATTTATAGCAGCCATGATTTCAGTATGATATCGACCATATCATGTGACGAAAATAGCATGTATGGTGAAAATTTTCAATAGAAAATATGGATTGATAATTGAATTTCAAGGCTTTTTTAATGAACGGACATGGTAGTCCGTTCTTCCTTTATAGAAGGAAGCTCTTTGAAAATTGAAGAATGAAAATAAGGTTACGCTACTTTGCTGCCGGGAGGCTCTCGATAGTAGCTTTTGATAAGACCACCAAGTTCTTTTTTGCACCGGACACGACCTTGAGTCTGAGGCTTGAAATCAATGTCTACTACGTTATTGTCGATACCTTTTCCACGATGCGGTCTTTCGCGGTTGTAATATCGCATCCATGTTTTGTTGATGTAGTGCAATTGGTCTACACTGAAGCACATGAAATGGTTTAAGCATTCGCGTTTGTAGGTACCGATAAATGATTCACAATAGGCATTGGCCTTAGGTGCTTGCACTGGTGTTTTGATGACCTTAACCCCATCGGATTTGAAGAAGGCTTTCATGCTATCTTCGGGATACACCACTTCTCTATCACGTAAGAGATATTTACAGTCCAGGCCTTCATCCTCAAACCACATACTTACGTTCCTACATTGTTGTATTACCCAGTCGCGGGTTGGGTAATTCGTGGGGTATTAATGATACACTTTCCGACTTCCGAGGTGGATAAAGACCAACACACGAATTCGATATACTCCGTGCCAAGTATAGATTTTCTTCGTGAAGAAATCGCAAGCGACCATTGAGTGGATGTTGGCATTAATAAATTTTGACCATTGACTGATCGGGTTCTTCTCTCTGGGAATGAAAGTAGGGCCAAGGTCATCTTCAATCATGATATTACGCACGGTTGTGTCGCCTAAGAAAATCCCCAGCTTTTTGAGTTCGCCACAGACCCGGCGATAACTCCAACCAAGATTTTCTCCTGAGATGCGATGAACCAGATCACGAATGGTCTGGGCAATCCTAGAGCGTCCAGAGGGTTTGAATGTTTCGCCTCGTTTGAGTTTACGAAGCCATGTACGATATGTTTCAGGGACCACGACGTGAAGAAATTTATCGATGTCGTGATTTAAAAGGCCACCGAGGTGAATGAGCATCTTGCGCTCTTGTATGGTTGGCACGATTCGGTCAGCTTCGATGCGAGAGCGTAACATTTGAATCTGAAATTCTAGGAAGCGGAGTCGCGCGTTATATTGTGGCTCCATCCATTTGGAAAAGAGGGCTAGAAAGGGGTAAAACAGTTGATTCATCGCGAAAACTACCTTTCGGGTGAAAATTCGAAAAGACCCGTTAATAAAGGCCATAGATGTCCGGCTATATTTTTAACACCCCTGAATTATAGCGATTTTTCACGATTGGCCGTCAGAACCCCAGATCTGCCCAAAGATCCCACGAATCGTCCTGAAATGGCTTCCCTGTTAATGAATTTAGATTCCCTGTTCTTTTCCCTGATACCAGGGTAATCGCCCCTAAATCAGGTGAGAATCAGTTCGACGCGACTGGTAACACCGCCACAAGAAATCGCAAATATTCAGGGATGAACACAGTGACCCATTCCGCCATATATGATAAAGTTCTTTGATACTTGAATCGACCAGAAATTGCGATGATGCTGGTGAGGATGTTATGCAATTTCGTGAGGCTATGAAAGAAGCCCTTAAAAGCGAAACTGTGTTACTTAAAATTCGTCAAGATAGCCTGTCTCTCTATGTAGCCTTAAGGCTTGAAAAGAAAAAGTAAGTTTTGTAAAATATTCTCAATATTTAGAAATAGTCTTTCTTGAGAAGCTTTGTTGTAGGGGAAATCCCCTGAAATTTTAGGAGATATGACAATGTATATTTTGATTGGTCAATGCATGAGTCTTGTTCGCCCACCCACTTTCTGAATTATTTTTACTATGAACTGCGTGAAAAGAATTATTCGTATGCAATGTAATATTTGCACACATTAAATCAGGAGAGAGACATGTTAAAAGTTACTCAGCTAAGTCGCTACTATGGCACTTTCAAAGCTGTAGATGAGGTGAGCTTTTCCATTGGGAAAGGTGAAATCGTTGGTCTGCTCGGTCACAATGGCGCGGGCAAAACCACCATCATGAAAATGATTAGTGGGTTCTTGGAACCTAATCAGGGGGAAGTTGAAGTTGATGGAACTAATCTTGCTCATGACCCAAACCAAATACAATTGGGCTTGGGCTATTTGCCTGAAAGTTTGCCTGTGTACCCAGAAATGATTGTGGCAGATTATTTGGATTATGTTGCTGACTTGAAAGGATTAACGGGAGATACGAAAAAATCTGAAATCAAGCGAGTGATTAAGGCCACGGATATTTCAGCAAAGATTTTAGCTCCCATTGCAACCTTATCACGAGGCTATAAGCAGCGGGTAGGGGTAGCACAAGCCATTTTGGGAAAACCCAAATTGCTCATCCTAGATGAACCCACCAATGGGCTTGATCCTGAACAGACACAACACATGCGCAACTTAATTCGTGAAATTGCGCAGGATGCTACTGTAATTTTGTCCACTCATATCATGCAGGAAGTTGATGCTTTGTGCACCCGAGTGCTCATGCTGAATGCAGGAAAATTAACGGTGGATGCACAACTGGAAGAGTTACGGCAATGCAATCAACTATTGATTGAAACATCCTTACCTAAAAACGATAGTTTAAAACTCAGGGAATCCAATGGAATTGAATCAATTTCAATTATGGATACAGGCTTAAATAAAGGACCCTCATTAAAGTACCGCATTCTGCTCGAGGCTGATGCCAATATCAAAGAGGTTAGCTCCGCATTGGCGAGCACTATCATTGAGCAAGGGTACAAGCTGTATACATTGCAGCCTGAATTACGTGATCTGGAAACCCTGTTTCATGAAGTAAGCGAACAACAATATCAACAGGAGGAGGTGAGCGATGCAGTCTGATATCCAATCTAAATTAACGATTCGTCGTATTGCTACGAAAGAGATTACACTATTTTTTTCGTCGCCTATAGCTTATTTATTTTTGGCAACCTTTTCCGCTGTGACATTATTTGTATTCTTCTGGGGGGAATCATTTTTCGCGCGAAACATTGCGGATGTGCGGCCACTCTTTGAGTGGATGCCTGTGTTATTAATATTCCTGAGTTCAACATTAACCATGCGTCTATGGAGTGAGGAACGCAGAAGTGGCACAATGGAGTATGTCCACACACAAGCGGTTCCTTTGTGGCACTTTGTGACTGGTAAATTTATCGGTTGCTTAGTGCTATTGATTGTCGCGTTGTTGATGACTCTCCCCCTGCCCATTACAGTTTCCATTATTGGAGATATGGATTGGGGGCCTGTATGTGCTGGATATGTAGCGACACTGCTAATGGGTGCCGCATATTTAAGCATCGGTCTTTTTATATCTGCACGAAGCGATAACCAGATTGTGAGTTTAATTAGTGCCTGTGCTGTCAGTGGCGTGTTCTATTTATCGGGGACATCGCTTATTACTGACTTCTTGGGCAACCAAGCTGGTGAATGGTTTCGCCTTTTAGGAACCGGGTCTCGCTTTGATTCCATCACACGTGGAGTATTGGATTTACGAGACTTATATTATTACATCAGCATCATTCTGGCATTTTTAGCCTTGAATACATTGGCACTGGAGAAGGAGCGTTGGGCTAATGACGGGTTACGTTCACATCACCGGCAATGGATGATGGTAACGGCTCTATTGGTTCTCAACGCCGTAGGTGCCAATTTATGGCTGGGGCAATTACATAACTTGCGTGTCGATGTCACCGAAGGCAATCAATACTCGATTTCAGAAGCGACTCAAGGGTACTTAAATCAACTTCAAGAGCCACTTTTAATTAGAGGTTATTTCAGTGGAAAAACTCATCCGCTCTTGTCACCTTTGGTTCCACAAGTTCGGGATTTAATCCGTGAGTATGAAATCGCCGGAAAAGGCAGGGTACGAGTAGAATTTATTGACCCTATGTCGGAGCCGAAGTTGGAAGAAGAAGCCAACCAGTCCTATGGTATCCAGCCTGTTCCATTTCAAGTGGCAGACCGATATCAATCGTCCATTGTCAGTTCGTACTTTAATGTACTTGTTCAATATGGTAATGAGCATCAAGTGCTGGGATTCCGTGACCTTATTGAAGTCCAAGCACGTGGTGAAGGCGACATTGATGTTCAATTGCGCAATCCTGAACATGACATAACTCGATCAATTAAGAGAGTTTTAAACACGTATCAGGCGGGCGGAAACTTATTTGATACTGTAAAGGGGAACCTGGTTTTTAATGGATATATTTCAGGCGATGACCAATTACCTGGACAATTAAGTTCATTAAAAGGTGACATTCAACAAGTTCTAAGTGAGTTTAAAGAACAAGCCTCAGAACGGTTTACCTTTAACGTATTGGATCCTGCCGCTGACAACAACAAAATTGCAAATCAAATTGCTCAAGATTTTGGTTTTCAGCCAATGGCCACCAACATCTTTAGTAATGAACAATTTTATTTCTACATGACTCTAGTCAATGGTGAGCAAATCGTACAAATTCCTTTAGGCGAGTTAACCAAGGATGATTTTAAACGAAATTTGGAAAGCAGCATTAAGAGATTCGCAAGCGGGTTTACGAAAACAGTGGCCTTGGTTGCTCCTCAATCTGAGTATTCACCGTATGGGCCTAGTGGTGCTCAGTTTTCTCAACTGGAATCATTTCTAGGTTCAGAGCTGAATGTTAAGCGCGAAGATTTATCCGACGGTTCTGTGTCTGGCGATGCCGACATACTCGTATTGGCCAGCCCGAAGGATTTGGATGATAAAAAATTGTTTGCTGTTGACCAGTTTCTCATGAAAGGCGGTACTGTGATGGCGGCGACATCGCCCTTTAGTGCTAGCCTTTCCAACAGAAGTCTGAATATGAAAATTCACAATAGTGGACTGGATGAATGGTTAGAGCATCACGGGCTGGGGATAGAGAAAAAACTGGTACTGGATCAACAAAATGCAGCATTCCCAGTTCCGGTAACCCGAAACTTGGGTGGTTTTCAAGTGCAAGAAATTCGTATGCTGGACTACCCTTATTTTATTGATGTGCGTGGTGAAGGGCTTAATCAAGACAATCTCATCACGTCTGAGTTACCTCAAGCGACATTGGCTTGGGCATCCCCCATTGCCTTGGATAAGGAAAAACAAGGTGAACGCGAGATTACTGAGCTACTGAGCAGTTCCGACAGTGCGTGGCTTTCGTCTTCACTCGACATAGTGCCGAGCGTCTCTCAAGCGGGGCTTAGCACTTTTGAACCAGAGGGAGAACGCGGTGCACAATTATTAGGTGTCATTAGTCAAGGTCAGTTTGATTCCTATTATGCCAGTAAGACATCACCACTTTTTGAAGAAGAAAAAGAGGAAACTGATAACGAAACTGCAGTAGCCGAAACGAATGATAGCGATACTGAATCCTCTGATGATAGTTTCCAAATCGCCAGTGTCATTGAGAAGTCATCAGACTCTGCGCGCATCATTTTGTTCAGTTCAAATGATTTTCTGCGCGACCAAATTATTCCCTTAGCGGGTAGTTCTCAACAATCAGAATATTTGAATACCTTGCAAATGGCAGTTAATGCTGTTGATTGGTCGTTGGAGGATTCAGGGCTGTTGAGTATTCGTTCCAGAGGTCACTTCAATCGAACATTGCCTCCCATGGAGAAATCTCGACAGAAGTTCTGGGAGTACACAAACTATGGCTTGTCCGCTGTATCATTGATTTTTATCGCTTTACTCGTGGGGTGGCGACGTAAGAAAATACAACGCCATTACCTTGAGTTACTAGAGAATTAAGGAGGTATATCATGCATAAATTACTCACTCGTTTAAGCGTTCTTCTTGTCCTGCAGGTGATGTTGGTTTTAGGGATTTTTATATATTCACAATCGGCTCGTTCGAACATCGAATCAAAGTCATTATTAACCTTTGATACATCGAAGCTTAGCAAGGTGGTTTTAGAATCAATGGATGATAAAGTGGCACTTCGAAAAAACGGAAGTAACTGGGAAATCGTTGAGCCTTATGTCTTGCCTATTGATTCAAGTAAGGTAGACCCCTTGCTAGAGAAACTTGGCTCCATTGAGGTTGGATGGCCAGTGACCACATCTAGTAGAAGTCATGAACGATTTGAAGTGGATACAAATACCTTTCAACGGAAGATACAAGTGTATGAGGAGGATAAACTCGTCAATGAATTATACCTTGGCTCATCTCCAGGGTTTAAGAAGGCACATGCTCGATTGAAAGATGAAAATGATGTCTATGACCCTGCATTGAATGTCTACGACTTCCCTACCAGAGCTAATGACTGGCTATCTAAAAAACTTCTTGCACTTGAAGAATGTTCTTTGATTAAAAGCTCTGATTATGAACTAACTAAATCCGATGAACAATGGAAGTTTTCATCTTCTGACAATGTCCTTCCTTTGCCCGAGATAAATACAGAAAACGTAGATAAATTGGTTGAAGCAATTACTTCGCTACGCGTAACAGGGATCGCCACAGAAACCCCTGATTTCACCGCAGAAGATACTGTTGCTTTAAATGTTAAAGGGCAGGAAGATTATATCTACCAATTCCTCAAAGAGGATAATTCATATTGGGTAACACGTAATGATTACGATCTCTCATTTACTCTAACGTCAACTGAATACGCAAAGATTGCCGATATAAAATTATCCAATTTGACCATTGAAACCGTTGAAGAAGTACCTGAAAATGAGACTGCCCCACCAGCAGAAACATCCCCTCCAGTTGATGAATAAATACCTTCTCTCCTTGATGTATGTTAAAATACATCAAGGAGAGAAGCAAGGAATAAAAGAACTATAACATGTATTTTGACCCGATATATTAGCTAATTATTGGGATTGGAATTACTGGAAGCTATCGGATAACGGAGACGGCACTACTTTACGCCCGCCCCATCACTTTCTCTTAGCTTATTATTTGGGGCGGTATCATGGGTTTATTACAGACTGATAAAAGCTTTTTATTAGTCTGTAATTTTAGAACTCTTATCCAATGAATGTAGATATTTGTTGAGGCCATTGCTAAAGGCTTCTCGAGTGGGTAAATACAGCAATGAGCCATTGGTCAATCCAAAATAAAATGTATTCGAAAATTTTGAATTATCACGAATATTCATGGCTATCTCGCAGAACAACTCCAATGGAGCACCCCAAAGAATCGTTTCCTCATTGATTTTTAGTGAGTATACAGGAATTCGAACTAGCGGTTTACCGTTATTCACCCGCGAATAAAGAGCCAAGTCATCAATCCAACCTATCCCCTGGTGGGGGCGAAAAAGAAACGACTGGAATCGCAGTCTAAAAATAGCATGAAGGTGGTCGAATTAAAGCAGATTGAACCGAGAAAATCTACTATTTTGAGGCGTAATAAGTTGGTAGAATGGTCAGATATTGCGGCGTGAACCCGAAAATAGAACGGGATTCTTGAGTCGGATACAGCCCTCCTGCTTGCCTCCTTTATACAGGAAATAATTACTCGATTTATTGAACTGTCTGAGTGAGGCTAAAGTTGGGGAGTTACGCGGCTTCGTCGCGGTACCATTCAGTGATGAGTCCACCGAGTTTTTGTTCGCACCGGATTTCGCCCTTGGTTTGGGGCTTGAAGTCCACATCCAAAACGGTGTTGCCTATCCCCTCTCCCCTATGCGGTCTTCGCGTATTAAAATGCTTCACCCAGGTGTGGACGACATAGTTAATTTGCCTACGATTCAACCCAACAATCTGATTCAACACTTCCTTTTTAAGGGTGCCGATCCAGCATTCGATATGGGCATTTGCCATTGGGGCACGAATGGGAGTATGGATTCTCTTCACGTCAGTTCCCTTCCAAAAGCCAATGAATTTTTTGCCCGAGAATTTTTTGTCTCTATTTTGAATCAGAAACTTCACGTTAATTCCTTCCTCCTCAGCCCACATCCGGGCATTGCGACATTGCTGAGTCACCCATTCGTCATCGGGATGGTATGTACCATAACTGCAAAAGGCACGACGTGTTTTGAGATGAATAAATGCCAGATAGTACAGGTCGTATTTCATCTCCCACGGCGCCCACACGGGCTTGCTGAAAAGATCGGTGGCCAAAATGGATTCTGCGTTGGCCGCGAGAAACTTTTTCCATCGCAGATTCTTCTTACCCTCGCCCTTAGTAGGGTCGGGGTAGATGTCCATCTGCTTCAAGGCATCACGAGCAGTGGTCTCGCCAATGCGAATACCCAGTTTCTTCAACTCCCCCACTATTCGTCGAAATCCCCACGTTTCATTGGCCTCCGCCATGCGTTTGAGCAAATTGAGTACGGCTTCAGGCGTGCGTTTTCGGCCAACGTTCTTCCAGACTTTTCCTTTATTACGCTCACTGAGCCAACGCCTATAACTCTTTGGTTTGACCACAAACATCAAGCCATCGACTTGATGATTGAGTTCCGCGCCCAGTTTGAGCAACTGAGTACGCTCCTCCGTTATGTGAACAATTTTGAATTGCTCGATACGCGAGCGCAACATACTAATTTGATAGATAAGCAACTTCAAGTAAGCATTAAATCTCGGCTCAAAATACTGGCTCGTGAGCATGGCCAGCATGAAAATAGCGTGATTCACGTTAAAAAGTACCTTTCTGATGAAATTTCGAAAATACCTATAAATAAAGGATATTGTGCGAGCGTTTCATTTTCACCCCACCAGAAGTATACCCAAATGGCCGCATAATGAGAAAGCTTCCCGGTAAGCCGTAGGGTTTGGGACAACAATTGAAGAAAACACATTCAACCGGAACTGTTAGGAATCGAAGTGTGGCAAAATGTGTGACAGTACTCGGAGGTTTGTGGGGGTACCTGGAGGTTTGGTAAACCCAGAGACCTCCGTATACCTGCACAGACCTCCAGGTACCTACTGGCTATGACTACTGGGGGTGTAGAGGTCGGAGGTTCAAATCCTCTCGCCCCGACCAAGTAATTACTTTACAAAATACATAGATTTTTAGATGCGCGCCAATATTATTTTTAAAAATTCCTACAAAAAAAGATAGACATAATCACGGGTTATGATGAGGGAATTTTTTAGCTCTATGTTATGTTATTGACTTTATGACTCAAATAGATAAATTACTAGAAGAGATTCAGCCTTACAGGGAAACCTTACTAAGACATAAAATTTATTCCACAGTGCAATCGATTGAGGATATTAAAGTCTTTATGTCACATCATGTGTTCGCAGTGTGGGATTTCATGTCACTCTTAAAATCCCTACAGCAGCACTTAACATGCACCTCTCTGCCTTGGCTTCCTTCACCATATCCCTTGAGCAGACGTTTAATAAACGAAATTGTTCTTGATGAGGAAAGTGATACGGATACTGAGGATAAAGCCTGTAGCCATTTTGAGATGTATATTGAGGCAATGAAAGATATAGGTGCTAACCGAAAACCTATTGAAGATTTTATTGAATATTTATCCATGAATAAATCCATAGAATCAGCAATGAGGTATTCAAAAGTACCATTAGCCTCAAAAACTTTTACAAAAGAGACCCTACGAATTGCTACTGAAGCCGAGCCACATGTTGTTGCAGGTGTATTTACCTTTGGTAGAGAGGATCTGATACCTGAAATGTTTTCACGTATATTACCTACAATATCTTCTTCAGGCTCTTTGAAAACAAAGGGATTAATCTATTATTTGGAACGTCATATTGAATTAGACGGGGACCAGCATGGTCCAATGTCACTTGCGATGATTGAGGAACTTTGTAATGAAGATCCCAATAAATGGCGTGAATGTGCAAAAGCCAGTAATGCGGCACTTTTACGGAGAATTGAACTCTGGGATGGTGTCTGTAACATCATTAGTTCTACCAAAAATTCTATCTAGTATTAAATTTTCGCTCCTCATTTAATGGTTTTTCCATAAGTTTTTCTCCTCTTGAGGAGCTTGAAGTTACCATCTAGCACTTTATTGTCGATTCCCTTTCCCAGATGAAGCCTTTCGCGGTTATGATACCGAATCCAGCTTTTGTTCATGTAATGAAACTGACCGACACTTAACCACATGAAATAATTCAGGCATTCGCGTTTGTAAGTTCCGATGAAAGACTCGCAGTATACATTCGCTTTCGGAGCTTGTACCGGTGTTTTGAAGACTTTAATATCGGCTTATATAAAAAAGGCTTTCATTCCCTCTTAGAGATACACGACTTCTCGATCACGAATTAGATATTAACAATCCAAGCTTTTATCCTCCAGCCAACAAAAAACATTCCGGCATTGCTGTATAATCTAATCATGAGTTGGGTAACGTGTTGGGATAGAATGGTAGACCTTGCGGCTTCCCAAGTGGATAAATAGCATTACACGAAAACGGTATACACTATTCCAGGTATAAATTTTCTTGGTGTAAAAAAATCGCAGTCGACCATCGAGTCCATATTAGCTTTAATAAAATTTGACCATTGACTGATCGAATTCTTTTCCCTGAGAAAGAACATGGGGACAAGGCCATCTTCAATCATGATATTTCACACCGTCATATCGCCGATAAAGATATCGAGCTTCTTGAGTTCACCACAGACCCGGCGATAGCTCCAATCCCTATTCTCCCTAGAGATACGATGCACCAGATCGCGAATGATCTGAGCAATCTTTGAACGCCCAGAACGCCTGAATCCTCCTCAAATGGCTTCTCTCATAGCCGATTTCAGTTGCCTGTTACGAAGCTTAGAATTCCCTGTTAGCAGGGAAATCGCCCCTAAATCAGGTAGGAATCAGTTCGACGCGACTACTACTAACACCGCCATTTATTTTTCTCACCTGAGAAGTCCGCTTAGGACACTCCTCGAATCCCCGCATCAGCCCGGTATGTTGGTGGCTTTGCAGTAATGCACGATATCCTCGTTTCTATTTTTGAAATTGTCGGATTTATTTTCTACTATTTGTAGAGCAATACATAAACGGTTACTTACTGTTTTTGCCATGGTGCACGGGCATTCCTGGTGATTTCATCGTCCAGTAGTTCCATTCTTTTTTGAAGCTTTTTAACCAATTCTGGCTTTGATTTGGCGAGGTTATTCTGCTCACCAATATCCGAGGCCAGATCAAACAGCATCACTTGTGCTGTTGGTATTTTTGTGGATGTCTTTTTTTGTTTTTCCCTCTTGACAAGCAATTTCATATCACCTGAACGAATGCCTTCAATATCGCCACGCTTAGTGTAGTAGAGGAATTCTGTGCGGGGGGATTCTTCCTTGCTTCCTTCCCACAAACTGCTGACATCTATTCCGTCAATCTTTTTTCCTGGCGGAAATGATACGCCCGTAATGGCTGCAATGGTAGGCAATATGTCGATTGTACCTGTGAGTTTGTCACAAACAGTGCCCGCTGGAATCTGAGGGCCACGAATCAAGCAAGGGACACGCTGCCCTCCTTCGAAGGTCGTTCCTTTACCTTCGCGCAGTGGACCCGCTGAACCGCCATGATGATTAAAGGGCAGCCAGGGTCCATTGTCGGTCGTATAGATGACGTATGTGTTTTCGGTGAGTTTCAATTCGTCCAAGGTATCCAGTAGTCTTCCTACCTCAGTGTCGATATGTTCGATGGTGTTGGTGTAGGCGTTTTTTGGATCTTGATCACGAACATCATCTGGTACGTACAGCGGGATGTGCGGCATGGAGTGCGGCAAGTACACAAAGAACGGTTCGTCTTGATGTGCCGTGATGAAGTCGATGGCTTTCTGCGTATAGCGGCGCGTCACGGTGCGCTGATCAACCGGCAGTTCTACAATATCTTCATCCTCAAACAGTGGGGTTTGCCATTTGGTTAATGTGGATTCAGGATCGTTCCATAAAATATCCATCCCATCAGGGCCACCTTTGGGCTTACCTTTGTTATCTGGATGGTTCATGTCATTCGAATATGGAATACCAAAATATGTATCGAAGCCGTTCGAGGTGGGCAACACTTCAGGATGGTGCCCCAAGTGCCATTTCCCAAAACAGGCGGTCGCATAGCCCTGCAATTTTAAATGGTCTGCTATGGTGTATTCATCTGGATGCAATCCTTTTGTGGACGTGGGAAAAAGGACGTGTTGATGCATCCCCACACGCTTGGGATAGCAAGCGGTCAGCAAGGTGGCACGTGATGGGGTACACACGGGGGATGCGACCATAAAGCTTGTGAACTTGCGGCCTTCTGTTGCCAGTCGATCAATGTGGGGCGTATTGATTTTCGTCGAACCAAAGCTGCTCAGATCACCATAGCCCTGGTCGTCTGTAAAGATAATGACGAAGTTCGGCTTCGAAGCAAAACAGCTGCTTGGTACAAGTAAAGTAACTAAAATTACGAGAAGTAAACTGGTTATGGACAGATGCTTCCAAGTTATTGTTGTTGTGAACATTTTATATTTTTCCTATTTTCTGATCACCCATATTAATATATTCAAAATAAAGGCGTTATCACTATTTTCGCTCAAAAAACTGAGTCTCCTCTTGTTCTTAACTTGTTTCAGGTTGGTCCGATAATCGTTCATATACACTGCACCCAAGTCGCCATGACATACCATGCCAGATGCTGTTTCTTGCCGAAATTTTTGTCTCGGTTGACCGTTTTCTTAATCGCGAGTTTACCTGATTGTAATGCATATTTAAAAGTGGGCTATTTGAAATTCCCTGTTAGCAGGCGAATTAGACAATCTCAGGCGAAAAACCGTTTACCTGACTTTTAAGACCGCCATTTCTTATTTTTGCCCATAATTACCCCATAACAGCGCATAGTTAAACAATACTTGAACGCGCGGAATTGCTGAATTTTGGATAGAGTACACCTCTGACTAGTAAACATTCGCCCACTGGTGCATGGAAATACTTGAACTACAATCTCTGTAGGATTAGTATGGCAGTATTGATTTTTACACAATAGCTCTATGGGATGTTAGATAGGCCTGAGTCCATCTTTATATTCTGGAAAGAGTTGACTAAACACACATATCTTTTACAGGGGTAAACAACACTATGAATATGAACATGAAAGTAAGATTATCTGCACTAATGTTTTTGGAGTTCTTTATCTGGGGTGCCTGGTTCGTCACGATGGCCACGTATCTTTTTGACGGCTTAGGCTTTGAGGGGGCATCTGTGGGGGCTGCATACAGCACTACAGCATGGGCAGCGATTATTGCTCCTTTTTTCGTGGGGATGATTGCAGATAAATTTTTCAATGCTGAAAAGGTGCTTTTTGTAACGCATCTGCTCGGTGCCGGTGTAATGTGGTATGCCAGTTCTGTCACCGACCCCACAACATTCTTTTGGGTACTGCTGGCCTATGCTGTTTGTTATATGCCTACGATTGCTTTAGTCAATACTGTTGCCTTTAGTCAGATGGAAAACGTGGAAAAAGAGTTTCCGGGTATTCGTGTATGGGGAACGATAGGCTGGATCGTTGCAGGACTGTTTATTACATTTTTACTGAATGGAATGGTTGAGGGTAATGTGGAAGCCACAGCTATACCCATGAAAATGGCGGCGGCAGCCTCATTAATTTTAGCTATATATAGCTGCACACTTCCTAAGACAGCCCCTCCCAAATCCGGTGAGCAAGTGACCATATCCGACATTTTGGGACTGGATGCACTTAAGCTAATGAAAAACCGTTCCTTTGCTATATTTGTCATTAGTTCTTTACTCATTTGTATTCCACTTTCCTTCTATTATGCTCTTGCCAATCCATTCTTGAATTCTTTTGAATGGGGTAATGTAGCTGCAAAAATGTCTCTTGGGCAAGCATCAGAAGTGTTGTTCATGCTAGTAATTCCTTTCTTTTTCGCACGATTAGGCGTGAAGAAAATGCTGTTGATCGGTATGCTTGCTTGGGTTGGTCGTTACCTGCTCTTTGCTTTCGGTGGTACAGAAATGATGGGATTGACTTTGTATGGTGGAATTCTCCTGCACGGTATCTGTTATGACTTTTTCTTCGTTACGGGCATGATATATGTCGACAACAAAGCCCCAAAAGAAATCCGTGCCAGTGCCCAAGGTTTTATCGCCATGGTAACCTACGGTATCGGTATGGTAATCGGTAGTAATATTGCCGGTCAGGTTTCTGCGAAGTATACCAGTGAATCAGGCGCTGTTGACTGGCAATCTATTTGGCTAATTCCAGGTGCAATGGCTTTTGTTGTGGTCATTGGATTTGCCTTGTTGTTCAAAGAGAAGGAAAGTGAATCTGTTTCGTCTGAATAATACAAACACGCCGTAAATTCGCTATGAACATAACAATGTGTCTGTTAAAGAGATAATAGGAATCGCCCCTGATTTCAGGGGCGATTCCTATATACTCAATACGATTACTCTATTGCCTCACAAAATACAATGAACAGTCATTATAGATCTGTTAGTCCCCCACTTTTCCCATAAACAAAGATCGATTATCGATGTTACCATTTGCTTGAAGATATTTACTGGAGTATCATGTCAAATGAATTTACCTGAACCTTTAGCGAATCATCTACACCCATTATTCCAAGCACTACCGATTGATTAGTCTTTGGCAGATCTCGTAGTTCAACAATCGCAACCTACGTCGATTACCTCGATTGTCGATGATCTTATCGACGATCAACATGTGGGGAAACACTCGCCACTGGCTGAAGTGGCTTTGGTTATACGTGGATGAGTTAGACAGTAGTCACTCGATTTCACAATCTCTCACTGATTTGACGGGATCGTTTTGAGATGGGATTATGCATCGTCCTTAAGGTGACTTCAGTAATAGTTATTATTGGCTTTATCGTACCGAACAGCACCCAGCCATACCTGATATCCCAAACTATGAACCTCACGAGTTTATCGATTCAGTGGAGTCGCATTTCCGTACCCCCCGGACTAATTGGTCAGAATACAAGGTGCTGAATGGACTGCGCTCTTTGGGTGGTATACCCACAACAAAAACAGCTTGATAACTTAAGTGCTTATTGATGAGGTTGTAGTTTTTATCAAAGTAATACTAACAACCTTACATCGTTTTTTTGACTTAACCATATTGGAGTTATCGAAAAAAATCAGGTCTGGCTCAGTAAATTAAGACTTCTTATTCCACTTTATCAAATATCTCTTTATTTCTAAGGTTAGAATTGCCATCATGTGGTAAATAGGCCACTTCCCCCACTCCAGATAAATATTACTCCTTATTCATTAAATATGGAACATTTTCGACTAATATGCCTCCCCAAAATCAGAAAGAAATTATAAGGAATAATTAAAATGTTTTACTGGCATTTAACTGCTGAAAAGAATAGACTTATAATTTAGAACATTAATAATTCTATTTACCAGTTTCTGTAATTAATACAACAAGAAAAACGCTAATAGGTGAGCATATGGAATCAGGAATTAAACATAAAAAAAAATTTATGGTAACTTTATTTATTGTTACTCTGGTTTCTTCCACTATAACGATATCTTCTGTCTATGCTCAGGCATCGGTCCCAAAAGTAAATAATGAGGAACCCGAAAAGAAAGGTCAAGTTAAGCGTATCCACCCACACGCGCTTAAACTGATCTTACAGGGAAATACGGAAGAAGCCATCGCTTATCTCGAATCAGCCTCGTCTTCGAATGTCAATTCTGAACACACTAAAATGCTGGTGGATATTGCCAATGGAAAGTCAAATGTTTGGAAATTTGATGCTGCCACCTGGCCTTGGGAACGGACTTTACCAGATACTTCTTTAAAGAAGAATACACCGACAAATCGCTTTACCATTGCTTTTGGCGGAGGGGCCGGGTATGTGCCTGAACATGAGCGAATGTGGGACACTATTGGAACGATCGATCCGCGGGCTCTCTTTCTGCTAGGGGATAACGTATATATTGACGACCCGGAGACTCCGGAGATGCAGCGCTTTCATTACTATCGCCGCCAAAGTCAGCCGGAGTGGTCGAAACTTGCGAAGCGTGTACCAATTTACAGTATTTGGGACGATCATGACTTTACCACGAATGATGGTTGGGGTGGAGCCTCGATTGATGAACCTTCTTGGAAACGTGATATTTGGAAACTGTATAAGGAAAATTGGGACAACCCATACTACGGCGGAGGTAAAAAAAATCCTGGTTGTTGGTACGATTTTCGCATAGGCGATGTACACTTCATCATGCTCGACGGTCGTTATTACCGCGAGTCACCACATTCAGATGCTCCATCGATGTTAGGGCCTGTTCAGATGAAATGGCTTAAGAAAAAACTCAAGAAAAAGCCGGGAACCTTCACGGTTATCTGTTCAAATGTTCCAATGGCTAAAGATGTTAAGCCGGGTTCTAAAGATACGTGGGACGGTTACGATAATGAGCGCCAAAGCATTTATCAATATATTGCATCCCATAAAATTCCAGGTGTTTTAATTCTTTCTGCCGATCGGCATCGATCTGATGCCTATAAGATAGATACAGCCATTGAAGGGATGTACCCGCTGTATGAATTTAGTTCATCGCGCCTAACAAATCAACATGTTCATCCACTAATTGAGTCGTCGATTTTTGGCTACAATGAAAAACAATCTTTTGGTCGTGTTGATTTCGATTTGGCAGCAGACGATCCTACAGTAAACTACACCATCATCAATATTGATGGGGAAGAGATCCATTCACTACTGGTCAAACTTAGTGAACTTCAGTTCTAATCCTACCTCACTTGCTTAATATACAAAAACAAATTTCCGTCATCGTATTTAGTCTATATACAGGTTGAGCTCAGGTGAGAATCAATTCGAATTTACCGACTCATTGCAACCTAAAATAACTCAAGTCCTACTACCTTGCACCCATATAGCATGGCTTTAACACTACAATCGACAATGAGTGTTCATTGATTTCTTTATGATATGTTCACAGTAAATTATTTCCCTGAAAAGGGAAAACTAATTACATCACCATAAGGTTCTGTGCTAAATAGCTTAATACCTTTTGGTATCTCAAATTCCTGACCTTCTTTAAGCGGAACCACACTGTGCGAATAGGGAATAAGGAGTCCGTCTTCAGTCTTATCTGCAGTAATGACAGTACGTATATCTATACGAGCAGGCTTCCCTTTTTCCTCTGGGAATACATGTAACCACTTTATTTGATTGAATGCACCGCTACGAAGGGTCCAAGGTTTAAGATCATCTGTACTGCGCGGCCCTGCCCCCCAGCTTCCTTCACCCAAATACATCGTGCCCTTTTCATCATCCCGAATGAATCCCATATGGCTACCTTTTTCATTGCTTGGTCTAATCGGGTATGTCATTTTCGTGATGTGCGAGTCGGCATCAAAGGAAAGATCGAGGCCATAGTTAAAGAACAGGTTGGCCCATAATTTGTAGAGATGTTCGTTTTCTCCCTTACGCGATGTGTGCGGGAAAAAGGGCTTGTGATACCCTGCAGTCTTAAATGTGTAATCTTCGTACTTTTTAAGATGCTCTTCAAGCCAGTGAGTTTGGGCTCCTTCGGCCTGGATTTGAGAGTTCAGGGCTAAAAAGGAAAAGAAATTACCGAACGCCATATCATAATAAATATTTTCTTTATTATCTCCTTGATAGGGAACATCGAAGAGGTTATGGATCACAGTTTTATCGCCATCTTCATGGTTACCATGCACAGGAACAATCGGGATGAGCCGCTCGTCATAAGTGGTAGTCAAAAGAAACCAATCGTCAAACCATTGCTGCCAACGGGACGATGGTACTCCGTTACCCGAGTTAAAGTCGCCAACAAAAATAACAAACAAGGGGCGTAGTTTTGCAGTCATCATATTGGATTCACGGCCTGCTATAAGAGCAGAACCGTAACTCTTGGTATCGCCGCCTACTACGCAAGTAAATGCTTGGGGTTTATCCGGGGCCGTACGGAACCAATATTGCGAACTAACATCTTGGCTGTCTTTGATGACGAAATAGTATTCTTGATCAGGTTCCAAATTTTCGAGGCGCGCAAACATATTATTCATGCCACGATAATTGGGCATGTTACGTGTGGGTTTTGTGGAATGCTTGTATTTCTTCAGATCGCCTTTAACGTTTTTAGTCCCGTAATATACTACAGGGTCTTCGCCTTGCACTTGGTCCCACGCAATGGTCGCCGTTGTTGATGGGTCACCAGTCCAGATTACTCGGTAACGAGCTGTTTCTGCAAAAGACTCAGTGGTGAATATTAACACTGCGAACAGAAATAGCTTTATAAGGTGAGCAGTACTTTTTGCGTTAGAAATAGACATATTGGATTCCTCTGTTCAATTAAACTAAAAGCGTATTCGGTGATAAAACTGCATACTTCACGACTTGCATATATTATTTGAGAGTAGCATATTAAAGGTTCCTGGAGCAATGGCGCAGCAATCGTGATAATGTTCGTATTCCAATTAATTGCTCTTAGGGTTCCCGCTTAAGCGATAATATCGTGTACAACGTGCCCATGTACATCTGTCAAACGGAATTCACGGCCTTGATAACGGTAAGTCAGCTTTTTGTGATCAATGCCAAGTAAATGCAAAATGGTGGCATTTAAATCATGAACGTGCATAGCACCGGGCGTAAAGGAGCTTTTATCGGGCTTGGGATTCATAGGATTTCCGTCAGCATCGACGATATTGTAGCCATAATCATCTGTTTTACCGTAAGTAATACCGGGTTTTACTCCCCCACCAGCCATCCAAACTGTAAAGCATCGAGGATGGTGATCACGTCCATAATTTTCTTTTGTTAAATTCCCCTGACAATAGGCAGTGCGACCAAACTCTCCTCCCCATACGACCAAGGTATCATCGAGCATTCCACGTTGTTTTAAGTCCATGATAAGGGCGGCACAGCCTTGATCTATGTCTTTACATTGTGACTCATGTTCCCTGGGCAGCCCCCCGTGAGCATCCCAACCGCGATGGAATATTTGTATATTCCTTACCCCCCGTTCGGCTAAGCGTCGGGCATTGAGACAAGATGCTGCAAAAGTACCTGGCTCACGCGCATCTTCACCATAGAGTGTAAAAGTTTGGTCGGGCTCATCTGAAATATCCATAAGTTCAGGGACAGCAGTCTGCATACGGTAGGCCATCTCGTGTTGCTTGATGCGTGAAAGGATCTCGGGATCAGCAAAGTCGTTGTAATGCGCTTGATTGATGGCTGCAAGTGCATCAAGCTGGTCGCGTCTATCTGTACGCGAGACACCGCTTGGATTATTTAGATACAGTACAGCATCTTCTTGACCACGCAATAGGACTCCTTGATGGTCCGATGGCATGAATCCACTTCCCCACAGTCGTCCAAAGAGGCTCTGTTCAGGATAGCTGGTTTTAGCATGCATCACTACATAACTCGGCAGATCTTTATTGCCACTTCCTAAGCCGTAGCTTAACCACGCCCCAAGGCTGGGACGCCCGGGTACCTGACTTCCCGTCTGGATGAACGTAATTGCCGGATCGTGGTTTATGGCATCCGTATAGGTACTGTGAATGACACATAGATCTTTAGCCACTTTTGCTGTATGGGGAAGAAGCTCACTAATGTAGATACCGCCGTCATTGTTGTCATGCTTGGTAAATTCATATTTACTGGGGCATACGGGCAACGTTTTTTGACCAGCAGTCATACCTGTAATACGCTGGCCATCGCGTATATATTCGGGAAGATCTTGTCCAAACATCTCACGCATCTTGGGGTTATAATCCCACAGGTCATGATGGCTGGGGCCACCACTCATAAAGAGATATATAACCCGCTTAGCTTTGGGAACATGATGTGTGCCGGCACTCAACAATGGTGAGGTAGATGCATCAGCCGTGCTTCTGAGTAAATCGTTACCCAATAGAGAGGCCATTGCGGCGGTACCCAGCCCTAGGGATGAGCGTCCAAAGAAGTGCCTACGCGTAATGAGCAGGTCATTTTCTCGTTGCGGATTTTGTGACATAAATAAATTCCTTGGAACTGGTTAATAAAGCAATAGTGCAAGATCGCTTGCCAGAAGCATGGAGGTAACTTGCGTCCATGCTGCAAGCTTAACTATCTCAAGTGATTCATCACGGGGCATATTGCCGATGGCTAATAACTTTTCTACATCTTCCGCTGAAGCTTCATAGCGAGTGTGCATCTTTTTAAGCAATCCATTACTGATTTCATACTCAATAGATGTTGGATTTCGGCTAGCAATTAAATTAAATAAATAATCGAATCGCTTTTTGTCATTGTTTTCTTCTTTTAGCAAGCGCTCTGCAAGAATGCGTGCTGTTTCAACGCGTTGGGTCTCATTGAAAAGCGCAAGAGATTGAAGCGGTGTATTTGATCGTGATCGCCGAACACAACTTGTTTCGCGGTTGGGTGCGTCAAACAAGGTCATCATAGGATGAGGACTGGTACGTTTCCAATAAACATATAGACTGCGTCTATACAGTTTCTCGCCATCATCTTGCACATATTGTTTAGTGTTGCTACCGGGATGAGCCAAAGCCTTCCACATGCCGTCGGGTTGATAAGGCTTAACACCTTCCCCTCCCATATGGGGATCGAGAATCCCGCTTGCCCAAAGATTGAGATCACGCAATACTTCTGCATCGAGTCGAAAACTGGGTCCACGTGCAAATAGGCGATTCGCCGGATCGCTAACATCTTCGCGAATGCGCGAGGATTGCTTGAATGTTTTACTCATCACCATCTGTTTGAGCATGGACTTTGTGTCCCAACCGGTTTCTTGAAATGTAACTGCAAGCCAATCGAGTAATTCAGGATGGGTCGGGTGTTCACCTTGTAAGCCAAATTCTTCTGGAGTGCGAACCAATCCTTCACCAAACGTCTGTTGCCAAAAGCGATTGACCAATACACGCGCGACCAAAGGATTATCACGCGATGTAAGCCATTGAGCAAGCCCTAAACGGTTCTTTGGGGCTCCCTCGGGCATAGGACCAACAACGGAAATCACATCAGGTGTCAGCGAATCGCCAATGGGTAAATTATATTCACCACGTTCCAAGACGAATGTTTCACGGGGCTTCCCTTCTTGGGCAACGAGGGTGGTTGTAAAGGTATCAACCAATCGCTCGAGCGCCCCTTTTGGCCCACGATCTAAAAGATTGTCAATAGCTGAAACATTATATCGATCCTGCTGAAGTTCCGAGTCGCGAGTGCGATATTGGATGGTTAGGACGTCATCATCAGCCACTAATTCTTCATGCATCAGTTCAAGGTGGATTTTTTTAGCCTTATCGCTCTCAATCGATATTGACCAAGATCCTTCGGAGCTTTCTCCACTTATTTTTTCGACTGAAACACCTCGTTTAGCGGAAAGTATTGTCGCTCTCCTAAACGTAAGTGCTTTGTTTTTTCTATTCGAATGTGTAAGTAGCACCTTGAACTGATCCAACTCAATCTTCGAATTTTCCGAACGGTCTTCAGGGAAGAATTCTAGCTGAAGGCCTTCAAGTTTACCTTTAAATAAAGCAGATTCTAGCTGATGGCTGTAGCCTTTATTTTCGGATTCTTTGGACTTATCCCCATTTTCCTTTGGTGGAATCTTTTCCGATGTAGTATTGGAAATAAATTTGAGTGGCGTAATGATTAGTTCTGGTTTTGGCTCTGTGGGCTTGCTATTCTCTGTGAGTGCCTTATTCAGTCTTCGCCAATTTTCCCAATCGGCAATATCCCGAGGGGCCAACACATTGGGTTTATAGTCATAACTATTCCCATCCATGGCAGATTCGGCAGTGCTATTAAAGAAAGCCATAAGGCGGTAATACTCTTCATGCGGAACAGGATCATATTTGTGGGTGTGGCAGCGAACACAAAGCATGCTCATCCCCAGAAAGGCTGTGCCGAGAGTTTCTACTCGGTCAAAATTATTCTTCGCCTGAAACTCTGCAGGAATAGCCCCCCCTTCTGAAGTACTCGGATTTAGACGTACATAGCCCGTAGCAACCTGTTGTTCAAGAGAGGGGTTTGGTAAGAGATCACCTGCGATCTGCCAGGTGATGAAGTCGTTAAATGGCAGATTACCGTTGAGTGCTTGAATAACCCAGTCACGGTATGGGTAAATTCCTCGCTTATTATCCAAATGAAGACCGTGTGTGTCACCATAACGAACAGCATCGAGCCAATACCGTGCCTGATGTTCTCCATATCGAGGACTGTCAAGCAGAGTATCCACTAGTGACTCATAAGCCCCTGCCCCATCATCTGCCAGGTAAGTAGCCAATACTTCAGGCTCAGGCGGCAAACCAGTCAGAATCAATGACACACGTCTGGCCAGTATAGCTTTGTTCGCTTCGTCTGCAAGGGATATGCCATGCGGTTTTAAGGATACTGAAATAAAATCATCAATACTCCTATGCTGAGTCGATTTTACTGGTGCTACATAGGCCCAGTGCTTAGCGTACTTTCCTCCTGACTGTACCCACTGTGTCAGGATTTTACGTTCCTTTGTCGTAAGCTGTTTTTCTGCATCTAGCGGAGGCATGGGGTCCGAGTCATCATGAAGGCGGATGAGGATCTCACTCTTAGCAATATCATCGGGATTGATGGGTTTGGAGCCTTTGTGATCCGTGGTGGCTTCTTCAAAGGTCGTGAGCTTGATATTCTTTTGCGCATCGGGTCCATGGCAGACAAAACATTTATTCGATAATATTGGCAAAACTTCACGAGCAAAATCGGGAATGTTCTGAGTTCCGTTCGTCTTAGGGGACTGTGCGAGAGCCATTGGTAAAACGTGCATTCCACACGTAATAAAAGCAAGAAGGAATATCGCACTTTTCATAAACGAGGATTTTTTCATGGAGATATAATTTTCCCAAGTATACCGAAGGGTTTATTGCAATGAAGTTTGTAGCTAAGCTTTTTTCGTTATTCTGCTCTCACAACACATTGAGTCAATTTAATCAGAAACGGGTAAAATATTTCAATAGTATAGCAACCATATACCCAGTCAGTTAGTGTCGAAACATAGTGTTTAATTCAAACTAATCAGAGATTAATAATATTTGTATGCGATCTAATTATCCCTTAAATCCAAGTAACATCCTACTCTTTTTCTTTGACAGGATGAATCTTGCCTATTAAAAAATAGTTATAATGACTTCCATATGGTCCTTCAGCACCAAGGACATAGATGGTATCCCCAATAATGACAACACCGGGATCATTGAACACAGCTCCTGGCGGCAATTCTCCATCAATCCGTAGCCATTGATCATTTTGGGTGTCATAAGCAAATGAGAGATCGGACCAAATCAAGGGTGAATCGGGATTAGGTCGAACCACTCCTCCTGTTGCAATAGCATAGCGCTCATTATAAAGGGCAGCTTCCCAACCACTTATACTGATTGGTGGAGGATTATGCTTCGTCCATACATTTTTTGCAGAAGAATATGAAAGAGTCTCAGGTGTTGCTATAATTCTATTCTCTTTATCCCACGTAATTCCGCCCAAAACATAAAGTCGGTCATTTGATGAAAAAGATGCTGCCCATCCACGCGCAGGTGCGGGCATAGGGGCACGCAATCTCCAACCTTTTTCAGGCTGTTCTAAATTAAAAACTTCAACTGAGTCACGAACAGTTAAATGGCTATAGCCCATTTCACTGAACTTGTATTCATTCCCCCCTGCAACCACCAATTGGTTATTTGATAAACCCACTGCCATATGAGTACGGGCAATATTGAGTGCTGGTATCATTACCCATACTAAATCTTTTTTCGATAAATCTATAGAGACTGTATCATTGTGTGGTCGATACGGCGGCTCGCTCCCTTTGTATTGCGAGGCTCCCCCCATAACAAATAAATCATTTCCTTTAGCTACAGCGCGAACATACTCTCTTCGAATGGGCGCATCGGGCAATCGTGTCCACTGGCTATTCTCTGGATCGAAACACCATAACCATCGAGAGGTTCTTCCACTTACATCATCTCCGGATTCATCCCCCCCAGGAATAAAACCGCCAACAACATATATTTTGTCCTCAATTGCGACCATTCCTGAACCGCTAATTCCTTCATAAGGCCCTTCCCCCACCCAGGGAAGCATTGTTGTTTTCCATTCAATGCGGCCAAAAAGTGATAATGATAAAACACTTTCTGGAATCCGTTTAGATAAGGGTGGAGTATGCTCTTTTCCTTTTTTGGGTAGAGCTATTGTTGAAGAACTTGCTTCAAAACTAAGCCTAAAGAAAAAGGCACAAAGTATTACAACGACTTGCACTGTTCTGCTTGAACACCATAAATTTTGTACACTCTTCATTTTTTTATCCTTCTACCACTAAGGGCATTTGCGCGATTTTTGTGGGGATACTTAAAAAACACACCATACATAAGTTAATCTCTCACCACACACGTTTTGACAATTCCATAGCACGATTTTTTTAGCCTAAAGGTTTTCCACATAAAACACAATTACAGATATACGCATAATACCCTACGAGGCGGCTTAATAAATTAATGACCACTCATTGGTTTTTGATGTAGTATCAGTTATCATCAGACATACAAAACTCTACTTAAAGGAGCAATAATACTCAATATACATAAATAGACTGACTATTGCATCAATTCCCCTCACGTGAACTCTCAGATTCTTCACCCTAAGTTTCTGCATATGCTAGGCATTCAATGTATCCTCTCAAAATCTCACCGTTACCACTGATTCCATATCACGATACTTCCACATTAGCTATCCGGCCCCCAAAAATGCACCAGATACTGTTCAGGTATATTGCATGTTTTGTTTATTAGGGTCCGATAAGTGGAAAAAAGCGAGTGTGACTCCACTGATATCCGATACCGCTTTACGATTGGTGTCCAGTCAAGAATGGTCTCAATGGGAAGCGGAAGGGCGTATTACAGAACGACAAGCTACGGTACTTACACGCACCTTAGTATTAAATCCTTATCCGTATGCACAAATTAATGGCTTATCCTAGAGTTACATGGTAATTATCTGAAACTGCCGAAGATAATCAGGCATTGCTTCAAAGTTTACAGCGCAATACCATAATTTCACTCATGTTTATTTTTATCATCCTTGCAACTATATTTCGTTCGTATATCTAACCAATCATCATCATGATTATCATTTCTTATGGTTTGGTCTGAGCGGTATTGGGGCATATACTACTTGGGATGTCACTCAGCGTTTTAAGCATAGGGGGAATAGTTGCATTAGCGGGGATATTGGTAAATGATTCAATTGTTCTGGTTAAACTTATTAATGCATACCTTGCTGAAGGTATGAAACTTGAAGATGTATTGTGCAAAGGGGGCGAACGACGTTTTCGAGCTATATTCCTCACATCCATCAGTACTTGTGTGGAGCTGGCACCCATAATAATGGAAACTACCTTGAGTGCTCAAATTGTAATTACTATGGATGTTTCATTGGCCAGTAGCGTGGCATTTGGCACGATGCTTACCTTGATTTAGTCCCATCATCTTTAATGATTATGAACGATTTTCGGCGTATTGCTCACCGCGTAATCAAAGGTACCTGGATATCTCCTGAAGCAGTTGAACCCAGAAGTATCTCACCTGAGGCGACAAATTCCCACTAACAGTAATCATATTTCAACTTCACTTCGTCCATTGAGTGGAGTGTAAAGATTGTAAAATAAAATTTTCTACTGTAATATTCCATACAGTTAATCCAAATCTAACAAGAAAAAATAATTATGGACATTACTGTAGTTCAACTAAATATTACTTGGAAGAATAAAGCTGTAAATATTAAACAAGTAGAACTTATGCTACGCGATGCAACCATTCCATCTTCAGGGCTCATCGTGCTACCTGAAATGTTTTCAACAGGGTTTACTATGGATGTAGCTAGTGTCTCCGAGCAGAACGATTCTGGTGAAACCCTGGACTTCCTGAAAGAGCAAGCAAATCGACACCAATCGTATATCATCGCTGGGGTGGTCACGACTGATATAAATGGGCTTGGAAACAATGAGGCTATCCTGGTTAATCCTGAAGGAGAAGTCGTTACTCGCTATTGTAAAATTCACCCCTTTTCGTATGGAGGTGAAGATAAACACTATAGGAGTGGTAGTACCATTGAAACGTATCCAATAGGAGAGTATTTAGTAGCACCGCTTATCTGTTATGACTTGAGATTCCCTGAAACTTTCCGTTCAGCTGTTCATCAAGGCGCAACAGTGTTTCCTGTAATCGCCAATTGGCCAGCGGCGAGGGACGAGCACTGGACAACCTTATTGAAGGCGCGTGCCATTGAAAACCAAGCGTATGTGATTGGGGCGAATCGATGCGGCGCAGACCCTAAGATTCAATACGCTGGTCACAGCATGATCATCAACCCTAAAGGAGAAGTAATTGCTGAAGCGGACAATAAAGAAACACTACTCCAAGCGACATTAGATTTCGAAAGTCTTGAGTCTTACCGAGATTTATTTCCTACCTTAAAAGATATCAAGTAAGTTTTCAGATTATTATTGCTCATACCTAAGTTTGGGGCGTTGTGGGTCTGTATAGGGCTCTGCACCCAACTGAAGGTTACGCTTTTTAACGTTTAGTAGCCCTTTATCTTTGGTAGTAGGTGGTAAAATCATCCCATAATATCGCGTATTACTGAATTAATGTATCACCCTTCAAATCCATTGGCCGAGTTTATCGAAATTCAAAATGATGTACCAGAATCAATTGACTTAGTTAATGCGACCTTTACTCATGGTATTCATTACACCTTTTCTTTGACATTACTATCTCTGGGTAAATCGGTTGTATTGGTCAGAAATGTAGGGGAATTTAATGATGAATATGACGCGGAGCTTACTCAGGAATATGAGTACTCGGGCGCTTTAGACAATGATGGTGAACGTATACGCCTCCAGGATTATACAGGCGCAACAATCCTCGTTTTCTAATATAAAGATAGTTGGCATACCATCAGCGACGGTGGTGGGTTTTCTCTAGTCAGTACCACAACAGACTCCAATTTATGGGGAGAAAAGGATGGATGGCGAACTTCAATATTTTTTAGTGGCACTATACGATATAGAGATGAATACCCTTAGCCGAGTGATGCCGATGGTGAAAGCAAATCCCTCCAACGTATCAACCATTTAGGCTATAGGAATGATGTCGCTCAATGGACATCGACACTTCCCACTCCAGGGTAATAAGTCTTTTGGATTCGGTAACTATATTAATCAGGATGTATCACACACCCACCAATAATTTTCCCTGTCCATTTTGCTATTAAGGCTTCTTTCACTTCGGAAAGTTTAAAGCGATGAGAAATATGCGGCTTAATTTTTCCTTCTTCAACCCATTCTCGAATTTTCTTTAATCGTGTCGGGCGCAACATTGGATCTTTTTGAGCAGAAATCACTGCCGGGCAACCCAATACTTGGAGCCCTTTCATTAAGATTAAATTCGTAGGAAGCACATTCGCATTGGGAGCACTTCGCTGCCCTTTACCCTTCGCCACCAGAGGAGTTGATGCCCAACCTACAATCAAAAACCGTGCACCAAACTGTACACAACGTAAAGTCTCAAGCGAGATGTCTCCTCCAACTCCATCGTAGACCACATCGACTCCTTGACCATTGGTCAACGCTTTAACTTCATCCCGGAATTTGCGTACGCCTTTTTCACCATTGGGCAATCCACAATTTATCACATGATCAGCGCCTTGCTCTTTAACCACCTGCAATTTTTCATCATTGCGTCCAGTGGCAATCACTGTTGCACCAACTATCTTGGCTATATGAACAGCCGCAAGCCCCGTTGCTCCAGATGCACCATGTATTAATACCGTTTCACCTGCTTGCAAGTTTCCGCAAGCGATTAAGCAATGGTACGCAGTCTCGTAAGAACCCAACAAATTACAGGCTTCATCAAAGGAAAATCTATCAGGAATAGTTAACACTGCCTCCGCAGGGGCCACCGCATATGACGCAAAGCCTCCGTATTGTTGATACTTTCCAGGGGATCGCGGACCCGATACAAAGCCATCCACATGCACTCGATCACCAATGGAGACATGAGATACATCATCCCCTTTCCATACCACTACACCACTGTATTCAAGACCGAGTGTATAGGGAAGCGGCGGCATGTGTTGATACTGCCCGCTCGTCATCAATAAGTCGACCCACCCCACCGCTGCACTTTTAATTTCAATGATAACATCTTGCGGCTCTAGGGTTTGTGTATCTGGAAAATCTTGTTCTTCAAGATATATTGCCTCAGCAATCCCTTGAACTGGATCCTCAGCAAATTCAGCCACACGAACACGATGGCCTGGTGTATGTACTTCCGTTGACATTGTTTAGAGTTCCCTTATCTTCATATTTAATTAGACAAAAGTATATCATTTTTATTATACTGTTCACATATTAACTTTTTAGACGCACTGTCAGTGCTAACTCATCAGGAATTCCACCATGTCTGACTTAAAAGGAAAAACAATCTTCATCAGTGGCGGTAGCCGCGGAATCGGAGAAGCCATCGTTGTACGCGCTGCGCAAGACGGTGCCAATGTAGTCATTGCGGCAAAGACCGCTGAACCTCACCCAAAACTTCCCGGAACCATTTATACTGCAGCAGAAGCCGTGGAAGCCGGCGGCGGTAAAGCCTTGCCATTAGTAGTGGACATTCGTTCGAAAGAATTAGTCGAAGAAGCGGTTCAAAAGGCGATTGACACATTTGGTGGCATTGATATTCTCATTAACAATGCAAGCGCCATTTCATTAACAGGCACATTGGATACACCAATGAAGCGCTACGATCTAATGAACTCCATCAACACTCGCGGTACTTATTTGTGCTCGCAAAAATGTCTACCAGCATTGATTAAGTCCGAGAATCCTCACATTCTCAATATTTCACCACCGCTTAATTTGGAACCGCACTGGTTTGGACCGCATGTCGCCTATTCCATCGCCAAGTATGGCATGAGTTTATGTGTCCTAGGGATGGCAGAAGAATTCAAAGACGAAGGCGTTGCTGTCAACGCACTTTGGCCACGAACGGCTATCGACACCGCTGCTGTACGTAATTTTGGGGGTGACGATATGGCCAACATGTCGCGCAAACCATCCATTATGGCTGATGCGGCCTATGCCATTCTCACTCGCAACAGCAAAGAATGTAGTGGAAATTTCTTTATTGACGACGACTTGTTAGCCAGTGAAGGTGTAACTGATTTTGATCAATACGCCATCACCCCTGGCTCAGACTTAATCCCAGACTTATTCGTCTAAAACAATCATCTTGATTAACACTTAAAGCCTCAGTATCGGATTCGATGCTGGGGTTTTTTATTGATTCAACTGTTGTGCCAAATCTGCTGGAACCGAAATTGGAATCTCCAGTAAAATTTGAGCATACGCTTTCCCTTGCGGATCATTGCGCAAACTATTCATTCCGCCGCCACCCAATGAATCTTGCAATACAAAATTCAATGCATGGATGCCTGGTAAATCATAGCGCTCTACATCTCCGTTCATCAGATAACTAAAATAATCTCGAACACGTTCAGCAGTCAATTCTTTACGAATTAATGAATAGTATTCTGATTTTCGAGCAATGATACCAATATTGGCATCTGCTCCTTTATCCCCGCTTCGTCCATGCGCTAGTTTCACTAAGGGCATCTCAACGGTTTCACTCACCTCTTGTGCTAAATCTAACGTTGGACGTTCAATCGCATTTAAATCCAATACTTGACCAGAACTAAAGGGAACTTGCCAACTATCGCCATTTATGTGCACTGTGGGAACCACTGTTTTTTTATCCACAAGAAAAGAATACAAACGAACTACGGGCGAAGGCTTAGGACGATTCCCCCCCATTCCCCCTATACCAGGCGCCATTGATGTAGCAGAAGAAGTTAATTCACGCAATAAGCCCATCAACACAGCAGGCACTGGATGTTTCGCAGCCACTTTCAAAACCACCTCACGCGTTTGTAAATGTATCGCATGAGGTCCATACCCTGCTTCGGCTCCCAAAACCTCTACACTGGTTTCGCTAAAGGGTGGAGCACCGAGCTGCTTTACCATTCCATCACATCTTTTTAGTACTGCATCGGCTACCTTTTGCGCTTTCGCTGCGGCATCCATACCACGAATTGTGATATAGGCGCCTATGCGATACCCATCTTTCCAGGTTGCCGATACTTTTAAAGTATTCGTTGGTTTTATACCCAATATATTCGATACACGGGCTCTGTTCTCAGCCACATCTTCAATTAACACCTGAGAAAAATCACACACAACATCAGGCAGTATATACGCTTGCGGATCACCAATTTCATACACCAATTGCTCAGCAACTGTTTGGCGATTTACAATTCCACCAGTGCCTTCAGGTTTCGAAACTTCAAAAGACCCATCAGCATTCATAGTTGCAATAGGGTACCCAACATTTTCCCACTGATTGGATTCTTCCCAATCAGTGTAGAGACCGCCACTGGCTTGCGCCCCACATTCTATGATGTGTCCAGCTAAACTACCCCCAGCCAATTTATGGTATTCATCTGCATTCCATCCAAACTCATGGATACATGCACCTAAGGTCACTGCACTATCTACGCAACGTCCAGTGACAACGATATCGGCCCCTTTATCTAACGCTTCGGCAATTGAAAAAGCCCCTAAATAGGCATTCACACTCATAAATGATTGAGGCATTTCCTGGCCTGTAAACATTTCTTGTGTTCCATTACTACGCAGATCCTCAACGCGATCCACGATATCATCACCGGTGACCGTTGCGACTGTCAATTCAAGGCCTAACTCCGTAGCCAAGTCTTCAATTGCACGGCCACAGGCTTCTGGATTAACCCCTCCGGCATTGGATATAACTTTTATTTTTTTCTCTGCAATCGCTTTCAATGTATTTTTAAGTACTACAGTCACAAAATCGAGTGCATAGCCATGTTCAGGATCATTTGAACGTGCTCGGGCCATGATGGACATGGTAACTTCTGCTAGATAATCGAAGACTAAATAATCTAGATTCCCCAACTGCACCAATTGATGTGCAGCCATATTGGAATCTCCCCAAAACCCAGAGGCACCACCAATGTTAATTATTTTTTCTGACATGAAAGATTCCTTGAAATCGTATATTATTTATTCAGGCTCATCCGCGGTTAATGTGAGAACAGCTTGTGCAGCATCCACTTGATTGCCCATTGCTACACTAAGGGAATCAACGGTTCCACTAAAGGGAGCAACTATATGGTTCACCATTTTCATAGCTTCAAGCACCACCAATACGTCATCTTTTTCTACATGGTCTCCTACAGCTACATGCAATTCAACAACTTGACCCAACATCGGAGCTTTTAGCACACCATCACCCGCTTCCTCTTCATTAACTAAAGGAGCATAAGTGATATCGCGTAAATGGTTTACTTCTGAGTCGAATGCTATAAATAATGACTGGTCCTGCAATGCAAAATTAATTGATGTATTATGGCCTTCATCATGTAACTTTACAGAGCCATCATATATCGAGTCGACTTGAATTTCTGCAGCTTCATCTTCCCTGTATATAGAATATCGATTGTTATTAAAGCCCACATTTAATTCAAAAACTTCATCCTCCCAAGCCAGCTTGATTGGAATCTCAACCTTACCCGTCGAGTGCCAGCCTTTGAGTAAAGGGGAGATTCCAGAAGCATCCCGTTCGATAAATATTGCCGAGGCAATCAGTAGCTGTTCTAATGTAGGCTGAGAGTTTTCAAACGCTAGCACACCAGATGTCTCAATGAAATCTGTACGTGCCTCACCTATTCTAAAGACATCATGACATAACACCTCTTGCAAAAAAGCGTTATTCGTTGTCACTCCAAGTATGGTCATCCGTCGAAGGGCAGCAACCAATCGTGCTCGGGATTCCTCGCGTGTTGCTCCCCAAGCTATCACCTTGGCGATCATCGCATCATAGAAAGGTATCACTTCAGCACCATCTTTTAATGCATGATCTACCCGTACTCCTTCTCCATTGGGTAAAACCCATCGATGAATGGTGCCCATCTGTGGCGCAAAGTCTAAAGCCGGGTTTTCGGCATAAAGTCGCACTTCTATAGCATGCCCATTCAATTCGACATCTGCTTGCTTCACTGATAGGGCTTGCCCTTGGGCCACTTGTAATTGCATCGCCACGAGATCCAAGCCCGTAACCATTTCAGTAACAGGATGCTCTACCTGTAAACGGGTGTTCATTTCTAAAAAATAAAATTGGTGATCATCATCAAGCAAAAACTCCACAGTTCCAGCATTTACATAGCAAGCTGCCAAAGCTGCCTTCACCGCTGCAGCTCCCATAGCTTCGCGCAACTCGGGTGTCATCACCGGACAAGGCGATTCTTCTACAACTTTTTGATGACGTCGCTGAACCGAACAATCTCGCTCGCCTAAGTGGATGCAATTTCCATGTTCATCCGCGATTATTTGAATCTCAACATGGCGCGTATGCTCAAGTAATTTTTCAACCAGCAGCACATCCGAACCAAATGCATTTTGTGCTTCGGAACGGGCCATGGCAATCGCTTCATCCACCTCATCAGCTTTGTGCACAACGCGCATCCCACGGCCTCCACCTCCCGCTACGGCTTTGAGAAGTACCGGGTAGCCGATCTTGTCAATTTCTGTTTTCAAAATCACATCGTCTTGTGCATCCCCTGAATACCCTGGGACACAGGGTACGTCCGCCGCCAACATAATTGCCTTTGCTTTGGCTTTATCGCCCATTGAATCTATCGCAGCACCCGCAGGACCAATAAATGTAATTTCAGCTTGGCTACAAGCATCAGAAAATGAAGCATTCTCACTTAAGAACCCATACCCAGGATGAATCGCATCCGCTCCACTTCGCTTAGCTGCTGCCAAAATTGTATCCATCTTTAAATACGATTCACCTACAGCAGGTGGCCCTATACACACAGCTTCATCGGCCAATTGGACATGCAATGAATCCCGATCAGCCTCGCTATACACAGCAACCGTTAAATAGCCTTGGGCTTGTGCACTGCGAATCACTCGACAGGCGATTTCTCCACGATTGGCGATTAGGATTTTTTGAAATCGTTGACTCATTCGACTTTCTCCGTCCAAGAACTCGCGCGTTTTTCCATAAAGGCTTTCACCCCTTCTTGCCCTTCTTCACTACGTAATTGCGAAGCAAATAATTTAGAAGCTTCATCTAAGGTATCCCCTAAAGGAGCCGATTCCGCTTGCAGTAGAATCGCTTTAGTTGCTGCATTTGCTCCCGGAGCACAACGGCCAATGTCATTCAACACAGCATTAAGCTGTGTGTCCATTGCTTCAGCATTATCAACTAAATAATGAACCAACCCCATTGAATGGGCTTCCCTTCCAGTAAATCGTGTGCCTGTCAATGCAATATTGCGTGTCATGGTCAAGCCAATTCGCTGAACAACGAATGGGGCTATTTGTGCTGGCGGAATACCTAGACCCGTTTCACTTAACGCAAATTTGGTGTTACTCATACAAATCGATACATCGGTGACACATACCAACCCCAATCCACCGCCAAATGCTGCCCCCTCTATCAACCCTACAACAACTTGAGGCAATGCATTTAAACGCAGCAAAAAACTCCCAAACAAACGGTTGCTGGCAATAACAGGATCGGTACTCCCATCTTCAGGTACTGAAGACTGAAGGCTTTCTTTAAATGCCTTAATGTCTCCCCCAGCGCAAAACACACCTTCTGATCCTCTCAATATGATGACACGAATGTTTCTATCCGATTCAATGGCATCGAATAACTGGTGAAATTCTTGAAGCACTTCATCAGACAGCGCATTACGGGCCTCAGGGCGATTAATTGTTACATACAATCGATATGCACGTTTTTCCAAAATTAACGTTTGGCATGTGGGTAGCTGGGCCATAACTATTAGCCTCGTCTCTTGGATGGCAATAAGCCCATTAATTTGGCAATAATTCCCAACATCACTTCATCTGCACCAGCACCAATAGATAACAAACGCCCATCACGATAGTTACGTGATACCAAAGTCTCTGTCATATAGCCCATGCCGCCCCAGTATTGTAGACAACTGTCATTGACTTCACGAGTCAATCGGCCTGCTTTTAATTTGGCCATGGAGGCCAATTTAGTACAGTCTTCACCTGCGACATGCATTTCAACTGCTTTCCAGGTCAGCGCACGCAACGCTTCCACTTCGGTCATCAATTCTGCCAAGCGAAAATGTACAACTTGGTTATACAACACAGGTTTCCCGAAAGTCTCCCGTTGTCTCGTGTAATCGATGGTCATTTCAATGGTTCGTTCCATCG
>Ga0315321_10000156_pt1 | contig 45215 bp, 41 predicted proteins | sample M180m21515metaG_FD_203464 | JGI IMG/M metagenome (GOLD analysis project Ga0315321, IMG submission 203464) | Ammonia-oxidizing marine archaeal communities from Monterey Bay, California, United States - M1 80m 21515 | ecosystem: Environmental > Aquatic > Marine > Intertidal zone | place: USA... | reverse complement strand
ACTTAAAAAACGTGAGAATAGAGGTAGTCGCACTCAGCGATAAAGCAGGGCAAGTCAGCTTTCACAAGGATTCGCATACCTCTGCGACAGGCATGATCTCCAACGGAGAGATTCCTTGGGTGGAAAAGTATCTTGGTCATGCAACTTCGACTATCGATGTCCGACGAGAAACTCTTGATTTCTTTGTTACAGAAGAAACAAAACCTCACTTAATTAAAATCGACGTCGAGGGTCACGAGAACGAAGTCTTGCGCGGCGGAAACAATTGCCTGAAAAACAACACCCCACTCCTCATCGTGGAGTCATTTCCTCCAAAGCAAGAACAGGCAATCGAATTCCTAAGAGATTTGGGTTACTCCGTTTGGGATGCGGAAAGAAATGAATCCGTAGGGACTCACACAAACAACCTATTCGCTTGGCATCCGAATGGTCCTCTTGCTGAAGCGAAAATTCGGAAAATCCTAGAATCATGAGTTCCTCGACAGTTCAAGTTTCACTAATTGTTCCTTGTAAGAACGAGGAGGACAACATTGGACGCTGCTTGAACTCAGTACCATGGATCGACGAAACTTTCGTGGTCGATTCTCAAAGCACGGATCGTACCGTTGAGATGGCAGAAGACCTTGGAGCTGAAGTCGTTCAGTTCTACTACCGAGGCGGATGGCCAAAGAAAAAGAACTGGGCATTGGAGAATCTCCCTTTTTCACATGAATGGGTTCTTATTCTTGATGCAGACGAATGCCTACCTCCTGAAGCCGAAGAAGAAATTCGTGAGATCGTACAAAATCCCAAAGACACCAACGCTGGTTATTGGATCAACCGACGCTATTTCTTTATGGGACGTGCACTGCGGCATGCGTACTTTCCGAACTGGAACCTAAGATTGCTCAAACATCGATTGGGCAGGTACGAAAAGATCACCGAGGAGGAAACGGGCAGCGGGGATCATGAAATCCACGAACATATTGTGGTCAAAGGAACAACAGGGAAACTTCGCTCCATCATGGATCATTACGCGTTTCCTACAATTGAGAGTTTTGTGGAAAAACATAATCGCTATTCAAATTGGGAAGCAGTGGTAGAGAGTACATGTAAGGACGACTCGCATTTACTTCAGAACGAGCTGGTGAAGGGTAAAAGGCGTTTGCGAAGGATTTTTAGAATGCTACCTTTTCGCCCGACACTACGCTTTCTCTATGTGTTCATTTGGCAAAAAGGTTTTTTAGACAGATGGCCGGGTTATGTCTTCGCTCGACTCCACGGGCAGTATGAATTCCTATCAGTAGTCAAAGCTCAAGAATACTTAAAAAGGAAGAGAGAGTCGAGGTAGAGTTCTCTCAGACTTGGATAGTTTACGACCTTCACCATCCACCATTATCTCACAGTGATAGAAACTTGGGCTAACTGCTCCTAGGGCCTCAAAGACAAGCGTTTGCCTGGCAGAGGACTTTAGTAAATCGGCACCTCGAACAATTTCAGAAATCCCCATTCCAACTTCGTCGACTACAGTGGCCAATTCGTAAGAAGGTTGACCGTTCTTACGCCAAATAAGGAAATCCCCGAAATCCCTTCCAACATTGAAATATTGTTCACCTAGCTGAACATCTACAAATGAAATTTGCTTGTCGTTGGGCACACGAAACCTCCAATTCATTCCGACTGGTTCCTTCAACATTCCGAGTTCACTTTTGTCGGGACGCAATTCAGGTGGGAAAAGAAACTCCTCGCCATCGGACGATTTGAGGTTAAATGATTTAATTTCACTTCGTGATCGATTGCATGGATAAATAATTCCTGCCTCTCTTAATTTTTTCCATGCCGCAAGATAATGCTGATGCCTCTCACTTTGGTTGTAGGGTCCATAGGCTCCGCCCACGTCGGGTCCTTCATCCCATTCCAAACCTAACCTGCTAAGGTCTTCAATCGCCGTTCTTAAAAATTCTGGTCGACATCGATCAGAGTCAAGATCGTCATTTCGAAAGACCAATGTGCCTCCTGCATCCCTAGCCCGTTGCCATGCCACGCGAAAAGTCCGAGCATGCCCCTCGTGAAGATATCCTGATGGTGTGGGTGCGATTCGTCCGCGATATATAGGATTTTGCTTGTGCTTAGGGGTTACTTCCATTTTGGCTCATCCAAATTATTTGTTAAATAACCTTCCCCGCCCCTTTACAAAGACAAAAATATGAATTTTTCCACAATTGGTCTTAGCGATAAGATTGTTCAAACAGTTGCCGATCGAGGTTATGAAGAACCTACCCCTATTCAATTGGACGCAATTCCAATTATTTTAGAGGGTCGTGACCTAGTAGGTTCCGCACAGACCGGAACTGGTAAAACTGCAGCCTTTGCCTTGCCGGCCTTGCATCGTTTGGGCAAACACGGTGCTTGTCGTGTATTGGCTTTGGCGCCAACTCGAGAACTTGCCATTCAAATTGAAGAGAACTTTAGGAATTACGGGCACAACTTGGGTTTAAATATGGCATTGCTGTATGGCGGCGTCAAATATGGCAAACAACTCGATCAACTTGGAGCAGGTCCCGATATCGTCGTTGCTACGCCTGGTCGGCTGTTGGATCACATTGGGCAAGGTAACTTAAGCCTACAGAATATTGAGATATTGATTCTCGACGAGGTGGACCGGATGCTGGATATGGGTTTCATCGAGGATGTCACCAAAATAATACAAAAGACACCCCGAACCAGGCAAACCCTACTCTTTTCTGCAACGATACCCGATGCCGTTCGCAGGTTAGCAGGCTGGGCTCTTAAGGATCCCGCCGTAATCAAAATCGACATTAATATTTCAGCGGCCGAAACTGTCAGGCACGCACTATATCCCGTACCCGCAATTCAAAAGTTCGACCTGCTGGTAGCTCTTCTTAAAAGCATTAACTTCGACAGTTTAATAATCTTTTTTCAGACGAGGAGAGGAACCGACCGCATCAGCAGATGGCTCCAAGAGCATGGTCGAGAAGTAAGTGTGCTTCATTCCGACATGCGTCAAAACGAAAGAATGAAAGCCTTGCAGGACTTCAAAACGGGGAAGGTCAAAATTTTATCCGCCACTGACGTTGCTTCCAGAGGACTCGACATTTCAAATGTAACGCATGTAATTAACTATGACGTACCTCAGCATTCGGAAGACTACGTACATCGGATTGGAAGAACCGGACGAGCAAAAACAGAAGGAGAAGCATTTACTTTGTTTGCTCCGGATGACTTGCCCAGAGTTGATGCCATCGAAAAATTGTTAGGTAACCCCCTGCCCAGAGAGGAAGTCGAAGGATTTCCTTACCGAGAGACCCCTGCAGAGATGCTGCCCTGCTCGACCCCTGTCTCGCGCAAACGCAATCGAGGCTTCGGAAACAGTGGAGGGTTCGGAGCCAGGCGAAGAAAATAGTGGTTTTCTGATGAGTTCAGCTCATGGCAAAAATGTGAATTGCGACATTTCACACCTCACAGAGGAACAGCGTTTTGTCTGCGGAGGAGGAACTGAAAGGGCTTTCACGGGAGAATATTGGGACTGTAAGCTTGAGGGCATCTACAACTGCGTTGCATGTAGTGTCTCGCTGTTTAGTTCTGTCTCAAAGTACGATTCAGGTTCGGGATGGCCAAGTTTCTTCGAGGCAATAGATCCCAAAAAAGTAAGTAGGCGAACCGATTCCAGTCACGGCATGATTCGAGAAGAAGCCACTTGCACCAACTGCGGGTCGCACATCGGTCATGTGTTCCCTGACGGTCCTCCTCCAACAGGAATACGTTACTGCATCAATTCTGCTTCACTGAAATTGGAACCGACAACTCGAACAACCTAACGAACATCTAACCTTAAAATAAAAAAAAAGGCCGTATGCGGCCTTTTTTATGCAGTACGAAATAAAGAGTTAGCGAAATGCTTTTAGTGGATTTTTCGGTTTAGCGATCTCCACAACCTTACGAACGGGTTTCTCCACCAAGTCCACCATTGCATCCGTAATGATTTTCACAGGTTTAAGCGTCAGGTCAACGGCGAGCTTCACCGGCTTGGTCACGAACTTTGTACAAGAAGCGGAAAAAAGTAACAATAGCATAAGAAGAAATCTCAAAACATCCTTGCCCACAACTACTTTACTAACACAAGGTGACCTTTTTCGAAACTGGAAAAAGATTCTAATTCATCCCTATGCCAAAAGAACTGATCTTTATACTTCCAATTATAGCCGGAGCCATAGGTTGGTTGACCAACTTTCTCGCGGTCAAGATGCTCTTCCATCCTCGAAAAGAAATAAATGCCCTGGGTCTGATTCGAATTCAAGGGGTATTCCCAAAGCGACAGGCAGCGCTTGCCGAAAAACTTGGAGAGATCGTCTCGGAGCAACTGTTTTCCATTTCAGATGTAACAAGCAAACTCCGAGAGGTAGCGGGAAGCGATGACATAGCGGACATGGCAGCCAAGCGCATCGAAAAAACAATCAGCGAAAAACTCTTGAAGACATTTCCCATGCTCTCAATGTTTCTGAATGATGAGATGATAGCCAAGGTGAGCGGCCTATTTATTTCCGAACTGAAGGGTTTGCTAACCGAAGCTTCGGATGAGATCGCAAAAAAGCTTGAAAGCGAAATTGACGTAAAGGCAACGGTTCGTGAAAAAGTTGAAAGCTTTTCCAGCGACAAATTGGAGGACATGCTTTTCTCCATCATGAAAAAAGAATTTCGATTTATTGAGATTGTGGGAGGAGTGCTTGGTTTCTTGATCGGTTTATTACAATTATTGATCACATGGCCATACCTAGTATGATAATCCCACTTACATCGACCCTCTCACTTTAAGACAGACAATGTACTTCGAAGGCAAAATCGAGTCGCTTGCCATAAGTCTTGACTGGGACACCGCTCAATCCTTTCTGGATGATCCTTCCGTTAGGTTGCAACTTCTGTTGATGGCTGGATTGATCTGCGCTACCTTCATTGCCACTCGCCTAACAAAATGGAGAATTCACCCTCTAGCGGAGAATCCCGACTCCCCTCCTTTGTTGCGAAAGATCTGGGCGGCACTTGAGCGAATGATTGCCCCGCTATTCCTTCTTTCGCTTTGCTTGCTCACGGTAATTGTTTTTTACGAATACCATTCGCCCACTCGTGACCTTATTCGGCCCTTCACCAGCGTTGCCGGAGCTTGGGGGATTTTTCGGCTAGTTTCAGGTTTCATAAAAAGCCGGGCGTGGTTGCGATTGGTAGCCGTAGTCGCTTTCGGAGTTGCGGCACTTCATAGTTTCGGACTTTTAGGAGCTACTGTCGACTTACTGAGAAAACTGGGCTTCAGCATCGGAAACACCGAAATCTCAGCCTTGGACTTACTCAATGGCATAGGCATTTTGCTTGGGTTGCTATGGGGCACTTCAATGCTTGCGACTGCAGGCGAAACGCGCATCCGCCAACTCCCTCACCTCCCGCCATCCCTCCAAGTTCTACTGGGCAAGATCATGCGGATCGGCCTTGTATTTTTCTCCTTTGCCGTAGCACTATCAACCGTTGGATTGGACTTGTCCTCTTTTGCCTTGCTAGGCGGCGCGGTAGGAGTGGGCATAGGTTTTGGGTTACAAAAGGTGGTTTCCAATTTGGTCAGCGGTCTCATATTGCTCTTGGACCGTTCGATCAAACCAGGCGACGTCATCGAGATCGACGGAACCTACGGATGGATAAATTCTCTACGAGCTCGATACGCATCGGTGATCACCCGGGATGGCAAGGAACACCTGATTCCAAACGAAAACTTAATCACCAACAAGGTAATCAACTGGACGTTCAGCGACAAGAACGTGCGAGTCAGGGTACCCATTGGCATTTCTTACGACTCTGACCCGAGGCAAGCCATTGATTTATGCTTAGATGCTGCAAGATCAATACCTCGAATCATAAATAGCCCGGAACCACGTTGCCTTGTTACGGGTTTTGGGGACAACTCTGTAGACATTGAACTGCGTTTTTGGATAGAAGATCCGTCCAACGGCGTTGGCAACGTGCGGAGTGAATTGCTCTTGGCAGTATGGGATCGATTCAGAGAGGGAGGGATTGAAATACCATTCCCCCAACAGGACATTCACGTGAGAGGTTTACCAAAGGAGTTTTTCCCAGGGCGCAAAACCGAGACGGAGTCTTCTTGAGAATAGAGAAGGATCGCATTTGCAAATGGATCATCATAGGCTTGCCAATCCAGGCGGATTAAGTAAGATATTAACCTTTTTCAAAAATCATGATGTGCAATAAATTGATCGAATTCCAAGTGTGGTTAGCAATGGGTCCTCCTAGCGACCAACAGGAGGGCGGAGGCTTTATGTCTTTTCTGCCCATGATTCTTATTTTAGTCGCCTTCTATTTTTTACTGATCGCACCTCAAAGAAAGAAGCAGAAACAACACGACAAGATGGTACAAGCTCTCGAAAAGGGCACTCAAGTCAAGACTCTGGGCGGTATTTTCGGCACGGTGACGGGAGTGAAGGACGATCGCTTTGTTATACGAATCGGTGAGAATGTGAAGATAGAGGTAGCCAAAGAAGCCATCGCTGCGAAAATTAATTGAGTTCATCACCCACACCCTAGTTATTGCCGTCGCTGTGCTTGACAGGCAAATAGATCACTTTAAAATTTAATTAAGTCATGCCCAAAAACGTGTTGTGGAAATTCTTGCCGACTATTTTTCTCGTTTTAGTCAGCTTTGCCCTAATCACTCCGTTCGATGATCAAGACTTGGGTGAATACGCCCTGTCTCAATCTACTAGCGAAGCCAACGACACGCTGTATCCAAGTTACCCGAACTTTGAAACGATCCTTAACGAAGTCAAAGAAGGTTTGGGCGAAGACGAGAAGGTCAACTTCAAGAGCCTTAAAGACTTCGCCACCGAAAACCGTCTCGACTATGCAGAGTACTACAAACCACCATCAGGCGTACTCGGAACAGTAGCTTCCCGATTACTTCCATTTGTTGTAAAACCGGGAATCCGCGCCTCCTACGAAAAGGATCGTGAAAAACGTAACGAGATTGTTCTTCGAGCACTGCTCCGCAATTCCCAAGCATCCATAAGAAAGGGCTTGGATCTGAGAGGTGGTGTAGCATTCACTCTAGAAATCCAACCCTCAAATGAAGAAGACAACGCGACTCCGGCGAATGGCAACGGCGATTCTTCCGCGTTGGATAAGGTCGTCGAAATAATGAGCGAACGCCTAAACGCCTTTGGCGTTGCAGAAACGATTGTGCGAAAGAAAGGCGAAACCACCATCGAGGTTCAAATACCAGATCGAACGACAAAACAAAACCCGGAGATGATCGAAGAGCTTCAACGCCCGGCCAGACTGGCTTTTCATATGGTCAGCGTCGACCCCAAGGCACCTGTTAGCCCATTAGAGGGTGACGAGTGGGTAAACGATGACGGAACACCGTTCGTTGCCTTGCGTAACAACGCCCTGGTCGAGGAAGTTGCATGGGTAACTCGCTACCCACAAGCCGATGGAGACATATTGGATAAAGCCGCACCCCGCCAAGATCAATCCGGCGGATGGTACATAGCTCTGGACTTTACTTCCGAAGGTGGACGAGAGTTCGGAAAACTCACCGGAGAAATAGCTAATTCGAACACGGCTGGTGCAATCGGACGATTGGCGGTAGTCCTAGACGGGAAGCTCGAAAGTGCCCCAACTGTCAAAAAGAGAATCGATGGAGGAAGTGCCGTAATCGAGGGTTCTTTCACCCGCAGAGAATCCAAGATGCTATCAGATATTTTGAACAATCCCCTAAAGGTGTCTTTGACCATAGGCGAGAAGTACGAGGTTTCCCCTACTCTGGCGGAAGACGCAATGGAAAGCAGTACGAAGGCATGCCTGCTGGGAGCATTTCTGGTCATCGTATTCATGATTACTTGGTACAAAGGAGGAGGAGTTATGGCAGTGCTTTCAGTTGCCACGAACATTCTTCTTGTAGTGGCAGCACTCGCAGGACTCTTTCAAGCCACCTTCACCCTGCCCGGAATAGCTGCAATTGTACTGACCGTGGGGATGGCAGTTGATGCAAACATATTGATCTTCGAGCGGATCAGGGAAGAACTTCGTGCGGGGAAGAGTAGTGAGGCGGCTTTGGCCGGTGGCTACGAAAAAGTCTTTTCCACAATCATCGACGCGAATCTCACAACCCTCCTTACCGCCTCTATTTTGATATGGTTAGGTACAGGCCCCGTAAAAGGTTTCGGAGTCACACTTGCAATCGGTATTCTAGTATCCATGTTTTGCGCTCTCGTCGTTAGCAGATTTCTCATGGAATTGCTCCTTCACTACGGTGTAAAAAACCTGATCACCCTCAGGGCAATTGACAAAGGTCAACCTCGAGAACCAATCGATTTTCACAAGCACCGTCGATTGGCTTTCGCCATCTCATGGATAATCGTAGCAATAGGCATATTTGCAGTTTACGAGCAAAAGGATAACATTTTGGGAATTGATTTCCAGGGTGGAGAAGAATTAATTGCATCCTTCGACCAACGCATTGATGCTGCAGACCTAGAAAAAGTCGTTAAAGACTCAAAGCTTGGTGAAGTACAGCATGTTTATCGCTCCGAAGTCGGTTCCGGACAGAAAGGAGAATATTTAGTTCTTCAAACAGAGGCAAATGCAAGCAATGTTCTTGTTGCCTTAAATGTGGCCCATCCCACTGCTAATTTAGTGGAAGTCGGTTCTAACACAATTGGAGGATCGGTCAGCGAACAGATACAACATGACGCCATCGTTTCGGTATTGGTCGCACTACTCGGCATTCTTCTATATGTTGCTTTGCGGTTTGAAGTCGGTTACGCCGTAGGTGCAGTTATCGCAACGATTCACGATGTATTGATGACGGTCGGTCTATTTGTCCTGATGGGTTATCTATCAGATGGCAGCCTTTGCTCCGGGCAGTTTACCGCGCCCATGCTCGCTTCCATTCTGATGATCGTGGGTTACTCCATTAACGACACCATCGTCGTGTTCGACCGGATTCGAGAGGAGTTGCTAATGAATCCTGTAACAAACTTGAGAAAAATCATTTTAATTGCAATCAATCGAGTGCTCTCTCGCACGATTATAACTAGTGCCACCACGCTCATGGCCGCATTATCACTATGGATTTTCGGAGCTGGAGTCATCCACGATTTTGCCTTCGTGTTCGTGATCGGCATCTTGACAGGGACTTTCTCTTCAATTTTCATCGCAAGCCCCATTTTCTTCTGGTGGCACAAAGGAGACCGCAAGCATGTCGAGGAACGAGAATTCATTCCTAATTACGACTGGCAAACATCATCCAAGACTTGAGGCCTAAAAGCTTTTCCGGCCAAAGGTTGATACATGCGATGGGTTGAAGATTCAGTACCCGAGGAAATTGTCGAAAGACTTTCAAGATCGCTTTCCATATCTCAAATACTTGCACGATTCCTAGTACTTCGAGGATTTACTGAAGCCGACTCTGCTCGTGCCTTTCTTAAGCCAAGCTTGAGTGATTTAGCGGACCCTTTCGACCTTCCCTCGATGAAGGAAACAGTAGATCGATTGGTGCAAGCTCTGGATAAGAAACAATCGGTGCTAATTGTAGGCGACTACGATGTGGATGGGATAACTTCCACTGTAATGCTTAGCCGAGTTCTCACCGCATTGGGGAACGAACCCATGCATATCACGCCGAAACGAAAAGAAGAGGGATATGGATTGACTCGCCAAGTGATCGAGCGAGGGTTGGAAATGGGAGAGATCGATCTAGTCGTTGCTCTCGATTGCGGAACGAATTCCTCAGAGGAGTACGCCTTTCTTCAATCTAAGGGAATCGATCTTCTGGTAGTCGACCATCACCAAGCAAAAACAGAGAAACCACACGGTGCAATACTCCTGAATCCTCACCTGCATCAAAACGGAGGTGAACCTTGGCGAGACCTATGCACGGCAGGTCTAACCTTCAAACTTTCCCACGCTCTAATTAAAAGGCTTCGAGAAAATGATTGCAGAGCTGCAAAAGCAATTAGTCCCAAAGATTATCTTGCCTTAGCATCTCTTGGCACTCTTGCCGACATGGTACCTCTACAAGGTGAAAATCGCATTCTTGCTCGATATGGTCTCAAGCACTTGGCTCACCAACCCGGATTCGGACTAGAGTCGCTAATTTCCGTATCTGGCATTACCGCCAACCCGTCGTTGGACGCAGAAGACGTTACTTTTCGCATTGCCCCGCGAATAAATGCCTGCGGCAGGCTCAATATGCCGGAATTTGCGACGGAGCTGTTACTAAGCGAAGACCGCGAGGCATGTAAAATTCTCGCCAATAAAATAGACGGCTTTAATATTGAACGGCGGGAAATAGAGTCTCAGCTCACAGCCGAAGCAGTTGCAATGGCGGAAGAAATCTACTCGGATGAACCAGCCGTAGTTGTATTCGGAGAGGGAAACCATTGGAATCCAGGAGTTGTTGGCATCGTGGCAGGCAAACTTGCAAGCAATCTTCAAAAACCTTGCATAGTTTTGGCTAAAGATGGAATTGAATACAAAGGTTCAGGTCGAAGTGTACCTGGCGTTGACATGGTCAGAACCCTCTCTCTCTGCAAGAAATTGCTCACGCATTGGGGAGGACATCCAGCAGCCGTAGGAATGAACTTACCACAAGAAAACTTAGTTCAATTCCAAGAGGCTTTTATTCTAGCAGTCAAAGAGATAACGGGGAACAGTTTACCAGAGCCTTTTCTCACCATCAATGCAACACTCAATCCCGAAGACCTTCGCCCAGAATTGCTGCTCGAAATAAATAATCTTTCACCCTTCGGGCAGGAAAACCCTGAACCAACACTCGCTCTAAGGGGCGTTCGACTGTCCGGACCACCTAGACGGGTTGGTTCGGGAGACCATTTTCAGTTCTCAATATTCAATGGCGAGGAATCCGTGTCAGGCATAGCTTGGCAGATGGGCGACAACATACCTCCCACATCATACCCCCTTGACCTTGCGTTGCGTTTTCGCTGGAACCATTGGAACGGAAGACGTTTGCCGCAAATGGTTCTGCGCGACTGGCGAAAAGCCCAAGAATAATCGCGTCTCTTTGCCTTTTATTCCTATGGGTTGATTTTCTCCTCGAGAAAAGCAATCAATTCCTCTTCAGACAGTCGTTTTTGCATTGTAGTGTCTCGATCCCTCAAAGTGATACTTCCATCGCCTTCTACCGTATCAAAGTCTACAGTTACACCGAAAGGGGCACCTGCCTCGTCGATGCGACGATAGCGACGACCGATTGCACCGCCTTGGTCGTAAACAACATTCCACCTGCGCCGCAAGCGCTCGTGCAACTTACGAGCTCTTTCCACCAACTGGGGTTTATTCTTCAACAAAGGAAAGACGCCGACCTTAACCGGAGCCACACGGGGATGAAATCTAAGCACAGTTCGCTTGTCTCCTTCGATTTCATCTACGTCATAGGCAGCGCAAAGGACTGCAAGCAAAGTGCGATCGACTCCTAGGCTCGGTTCAATGACATGAGGTATATATCGCTCTTTTCGCTCTTCGTCAAAATACTCCAAGGACTTGCCGGAGCATTCCTGATGACGAGAAAGATCAAAATCACCTCTAGCTGCTATGCCTTCCAGCTCTTGCTCGCCAAAAGGAAATTTGAAAGTTATGTCCGTGCAAGCTCGAGCGTAGTGAGCAAGCTTTTCCTTAGGGTGCACTTCCTCCCCGAGATGGCTGTCGGTCAAACCAATGGAAGAGAACCATGACTTCCTCGTGGCGATCCATTCACGATGGTATTTTGGCCATGCCTCTTTGTCGGGAGGAATAAAGTACTCTATCTCCATTTGTTCGAACTCGCGTGAACGAAAAATAAAATTGCGGGGAGTAATCTCATTGCGAAATGCCTTGCCTATTTGCGCAATACCGAAGGGAACTTTAACGCGTCCTGAATCAAGAACATTCTTGAAATTCGCAAAGATACCTTGAGCCGTCTCGGGGCGCAGATAACAGACCGAAGATGCATCTCGCAAAGCACCGACATTCGTCTCGAACATCATATTAAATTCACGAGGTTCGGTAAGAGAACCAACTTCACCAGTGGCGGGCGAGGGAACAAGTAAACGCTCTTCGGAAGATATCTCGTCAAAAGGTCGCAATGAGACAGGGAGTAGATCTCCCTGCTTACTCTGTGTGCGCTTCATCTCGAGAGCCCTTGCATTTGCCTCCTCCTGCATGACTTCTGATTCGAGAACCGCAACCCAGCCAATGGTTTCCTCTCCCACGGCAACAGGACCACAAAAAAGTTGATCCGCTCGGTATCTCATCTTGGATTCACGACAATCGACCATTGGATCGCTAAAGCCATCAACATGGCCTGAAGACCGCCAAATCTCGGGGTTCATTATAATGCTAGAGTCCAGTCCGACGACATCGTCTCGACGGCGCACCATGTCCTCCCACCACGCATCCTTGATATTCTTTCGTAGTTCTACTCCGAGGGGACCATAATCGAAAAAACCGTTGATTCCGCCATAAATTTCGGAAGATTGGAAAATGAAACCACGACGTTTACACAACGCCACGATTTCCTCCATTTTAGAATTTTCTTTGCTCATAAATTTTAAATGTTAAAAGAATACAATATGATTGCTCGTGAGAGGTACAACGCCGAACTTCGAATACAAGTAAATTTCAGTATGAAAAAATCTTATGTACTGGAAAACATTCTATCGAATGATAAATAAAAAGGCAGGTCGTCACATGTTTTGCCGATTGACTTACTAAACTTCAAATGCTTCCATTCTGAAATTTAATGAAGACACTGAAAAAAACATTCAAACAGTATGTCGTCGTTATCACCTTGACCATTTCGGGACTTGGTTTCACCGGCTGTGGTATGTTCCCACAAGCCAAAAAGTATTTATCCAAAAACGTGAATGTGGCCGGTGCATTTACACACACTCCAGATTCCTTTGCCCCCATCGAAACTGGTACTCTCCGGTTGCAATCAGACGAATTGTGGTATCGTCGTGACTTCAGCGGTAACAAAACCACTTTTTTGTGGGGACTGTTCACCTTTACCGACTATTGATTCAAACCGCTCTTGCGGTTTAAATGGATTCATTCTCGTTTCTCTATCCCAGAAATGCCCTGAATTGGAATAGTTCTATTTATTTCTTGCGAACGAGTCTCAGTATCGTTAAGAAAGAGAAAATGAAAACTGACCTCCCCGAGATAGAGCGCGATCGACTTAAGAACGCCTTGAAGTTCCGAAACCTTAGACCGACTCGTCAGCGCACTTGCGTTTACGAAGTCATACTCGAAAAACGTGATCATCCCACGGCGGACGATATTCACATACGAGTTCGCGAAAAACTCCCGACCATTTCACTGGCCACTATCTACAATTGCTTGGACACATTGGTCGAATGTGAATTAGTAAAGCAAGTCCATTTAGATCGTGCCCCGACTCGTTTTTGCCCGAACAGGACCCCTCACGCACACTTTCATTGTCGCGATAGCGGTGAAGTATATGATGTTTCCCTGGATCGTAAAAGGCTTTCTGCCATCGAGCAATTTTTACCCGATGGATTTACCGCAGACACAATTGAACTTTCGTTTCTTGGCCAAGGACCTAAAAGAAATTAAATTTCATAACTTAATAATTAATCCTATTTAATTCAGTGAACTATTTGGAAATCAAAGGTCTTCGTGCCCAAATCGAAGATAAGGAAATTCTACAAGGATTAAACCTCACTATCCCTAAAGGTGAAGTGCACGCAATCATGGGACCCAACGGAAGCGGGAAAAGCACCCTTTCCAAAGTTCTCGCAGGTCACGGAGATTACGAGGTAACCAGCGGATCGGCATTGCTTGACGGAGAAGAGATACTGGGAATGGAGCCTGATGCCATTTCTCGATTGGGACTATTTCTTGCCTTCCAATATCCACTGGAAGTTCCAGGTGTAAGCATTGCCAACTTCATAAGAGCTGCGCTCAAAGGACGTTTATCTGAAAACGAAACTCTCGACGCAGTTGGTTACTACAAGGATTTGTATGCCCGCATGGACGAGTTGGGCATCGATAGAAAATTCACGTCTCGCTCAGTGAACGAAGGTTTTTCCGGTGGCGAGAAAAAACGATGTGAAATTCTCCAAATGTCGATGCTCCGACCCAAATATTGCATTCTAGACGAAACGGATAGCGGCCTCGATATCGATGCCCTCAAAATAGTGGCAAACGGAGTCAACCAAATGCGCAGTCCTAATCGAGGAATATTAGTCATCACGCACTATCAAAGATTACTGGATTTCATTGTTCCCGACAAGGTGCATGTGATGTGGGAAGGTGGCATTGCGATTACAGGTGGCAAGGAATTAGCCTTGGAACTAGAAGCCAAGGGGTACGATTGGGTTCGCGAAGAACTGGTCGCCTAGAAAACACTTAGAAATCATCATTCCATGATACAGCCGACTCAAATCGACATAGACCGGGACAAGGGCAACTTCCGCTACGAAACGGACTACCAATATGATGCGGGGGTCGGCTTGCGTGAAGAAGTCGTCCAATACATCTCGGAAGTCAAAGGGGAAGACGAATGGGTTAGAGACTACAGGCTTAAGGCCTTGGGCACTTTCTCTCGCAAACCGATGCCCACGCACTGGGCAACAAAAGATTTAGAAAATATACATTTCGACAAAATTCGCTATTACCTAGCCAAAGGTCAAAAGCCAAGCCGCACATGGGAAGAAGTTCCCGACGATGTAAAGCAAACCTTCGAGAGACTTGGTATTCCAGAGCAGGAAAGAAAATTCCTCGCAGGGGTAGAGGCTCAGTTCGATAGCGAGGCCGCCTACTCTCGGATGAAAGTCGAACTGGAAAAAGAAGGCGTTATCTTCGTCGGTTCCTCCGACGGACTGAAGGATCACCCTGAAATTTTCCGCAAATGGTTTGGCAAGGTTATCCCCGCCTCGGACAATAAGTTTTCCGCACTAAATGCAGCAGTTTTTAGCGGTGGCAGCTTCATTTATGTACCACCCGGAGTTAAGCTTGCCCAACCACTACAGGCTTACTTCAGAATAAATGCTGAAAACTTCGGCCAGTTCGAGCGTACGCTGATCATCGCCGACGAAGGTGCTGAACTAACATACATGGAGGGTTGCACGGCACCTAAGTTCGAAACCGCAACACTGCATAGCGCTGTTGTGGAACTCGTGGCCATGCCTGGAGCCAAGATTCAGTACATCACTGTTCAGAATTGGTCGAACAACGTTTTCAATTTAGTTACAAAACGTGCGATGGCTCACGAGGAATCTGAAGTCCGGTGGATAGACTGCAACATCGGTTCGCGCTTAACCATGAAATACCCGGGCGTCATATTAAAGGGACGCAAGGCAAGGGGAGAAGTACTGTCCATTGCTCTCGCCAATGATGGACAGCACCAAGATACGGGAGCCAAAATGATTCATGCGGCAGACGAGACCACAAGTAACATCATCGCAAAATCAATATCCATCGGCAAGGGGCGTTCTTCTTATCGCGGACTCGTTCAAATTCCAGGACATCTGAATAATTGCCGTAACAACACTGAATGTGACGCCCTTTTGATCAACGCAAACAGCCGAACAGACACCTACCCAGCCATTACGGTCCGCGGTAACGGCAATGCAGTGCAACACGAGGCGAGCGTTTCCAAATTGAATGCTGAACAAATTTTCTACATGCGGCAGAGAGGACTGACTGAGGCAGAAGCCGTGAGCCTAAGCGTAAACGGTTTCGTGAACGACTTGATTCGAGAATTCCCCATGGAGTACAGCGTCGAGCTTAAAAGGCTCATCGACATGGAGATGGAAGGTTCCGTGGGCTGAACCTCCCATTCAAACAATAATGAACGCACCGGACAACGGATCGTCGGTCAACGCCGATGCAATTGATTCCTTTGCCGACGAAAGTCTTTTTCGGGCTTTCGCCGAAGATCGCTCATGGGAACCCGGATGGATGGCGGATTTACGAAAAGAATCTTGGAAACGTTACCGATCATACCGCCCTCCCGTCCACAAGGACGAAAGATGGCGGTTCTCTCCACAAGCACGTCTGTCCCTTTCCGCTTTTGCCCCTCCCAGTGGACCGGATGGCGAGACAACTACAGTAATTAATTCATCGGAAGAGAACCTAAAAGAGAAGGGCGTCACCTTGGGACTATTCGATAAGGTACTCTTAAAAAACCCGACCGTCCTTGAAGGTCTTTCCGACCTTAAAGGACCCGACCTCGGGGCAGACAACGTACATTTGCTGGCACAATCTTTCTCGGGCAACGGCATTGTGTTGCATGTACCGAAGGGAGTGATCCTCGAAAAACCGATCATCGTTACTCACCTCGCCCCACCCGCTGGCAGGATCAGGTTTTACAGAACGATCATGATTTTGGAGAAAGGCGCCAAAGCCACTCTTTTGGAGACATTTATTTCGCCAAGGGACCGAGACGCTTCTGTAGTGTGTTCTGCCGCAAACATTGTGGCAAAATCCAATGCAAAGGCCACTCGAATTCTAATACAAGATCTCAACCGGAATTCGTCTTTTTACCAACTGGACACAAAGCGAGCGTGTCGAGATGCTGGTATCCGTTGTTGCTCTCTTCACTTAGGTTCGGCACAAAGCCGGTTCGAGAATTTGGCCATCGCCGCAGAGGAAGGTGCCGGCATCGATTTACTCGGGTTGAGCGTTGGCAAGGGAACACAACTTTTCGATCAACGAACGAAACAGCTCCATCTCGCTCCAAACGGACGTTCAGACCTCTTATACAAAAACGCTCTTCTAGATCAGTCGAAAGCAGTTTTCTCGGGTATTATCAAGGTTGAGGAACAAGCACAGCAAACCGATGCATACCAAACGAACCGCAACCTGCTTCTAAGTCCTCAAGCGGAGGCCGATTCCTTGCCTGGCTTAGAAATATTGGCCAACGAAGTAAAGTGTAGTCATGGATCAACCATCGGAGAAATTGACCAGGAGCAACTTTTTTATCTCCTCAGCCGAGGTATATCAAAAGCATCGGCCGAAGAACTTCTTGTCAAAGGCTTTCTCGATGAAGTTTTTGAACGACTGAAAAACGAAGAACTCGCTGATTTGCTTCGCGAACACTTAAAAGAAAACTTCTCTCGCTAAACTTTTTATGTCTACTCAGCACGAGGAAATAGAACTAACGAGAGAAGTTCAGGCGACTCTAATCCCACACGGCGATCCCTACACCTTGGCAAAAGGAGCTAAGGTCACCATAACGCACAGGCTTGGCGGAAACTTCACGGTGATGACAATCAACGGTATGTATCGCATCTCGGCCGCAGACGCTGATTCTCTTGGTGAAGTGAACTCGCAAGCTCCGGAGGAAAATGACGAAAACCTCGAACCTGCAGATGAGGATAGTATTCGCGAAGCTCTACGATCAGTCTTCGATCCCGAAATTCCTGTCAACGTGGTGGACCTTGGACTAATTTATAAAATCAACATCGATGAGGATCAAGAAGGCAAACGAGTCGCGAATATCGACATGACTCTTACCGCTCCAGGTTGTGGTATGGGACCAGTCATTGCCGAAGACTGTAAAGGTAAAGTCATAAAGCTTCAAGGAGTAGACGAAGCAAATGTGGAAATCGTTTGGGACCCCCCTTGGAGCCAGGAACTAATGTCAGAAACAGGCAAGATGGAATTAGGCCTGATATAAAAAAATCTCTTTTACCTTGTCCTCAAGCTAAACCATCTTTTGCTGAAATGCTCTGAATAAATGAGTGAATCAAAAAAGTTTAGTTTTGCCCTAGGGTGCGATCACGCTGGCTTAAAATATAAGGAAGCCATAAAAATTGATCTGCTAGCTGCAGGCCACGAAGTAAAGGACTTCGGAACTTTCTCAGAGGAATCGGTAGACTACCCCGATTTCGTGCGTCCTGCAGCCGAGGCCGTGGGGCGTGGGTTGGCCGACTTGGGAGTCGTTTTAGGTGGTAGCGGTAACGGTGAAGCAATGGCCGCCAACAAGGTTAAAGGCATTCGATGCGCCCTATGCTGGTCTGAAGAAACCGCTAGATTAGCAAAACAACATAATGACGCAAACATGCTGTCACTTGGCGAACGCCAGATCACAGAGGAATTAGCTGTAAAAATAGTGCGAGAGTGGATTAACGCTACTTTCGAAGGTGGTCGCCATGCCAGACGAATATCCATGATCGAGAAAACTACTTCCCATCAATGAATTTTAATGATAATATTTTACAACTATGAGTGAGGACAAAGATAAAAAGAGCGACTCCGTCTCTGAAATCATACAGAAGAAATTTCTTGAAGAGCGAAAGGTCTTCCTTTGGGGAGAGGTAAGTGATCGGTCCGCCAGAGACGTCACAGAAAAATTCCTTTACCTCGAGACAGCCGATCCTGGTGAGGATATCACTTTCTATATAAATACTCCGGGAGGTTCCATCACTGCCGGCATGGCCGTGTACGACACGATGCAACTGATCAGTTCGTCCATTACTGTGGTAGTTACAGGAATGGCCGCGAGCATGGGTTCGATCCTCTTGTGTGGAGCCTCGCCCGGTCAGCGCCTTTTATACCCTCATTCTCGCGTGCTCATCCATCAGCCTCTGATTTCGGGAAGGATGTGGGCGGCAGCCGTAGACATTAACATCCAAGCCGAGGAAATGGAGAAACTTCGAGAGGAGTTAAACGGTATCCTCAGCAAATCCTCAGGGCAAAAGTTGGAAAAAATTCAATTGGATACCGATCGTGACTTTTATCTTAACGCTCAGGAAGCAATCGATTACGGCTTAGCCGACGAAATTGTAAAACGCTTTTAGTATTTTTCCCTTAATATCTCAACAGCCTTCATCAGATCGGGTTTACCCATCTCGTTTATAGGCAGTTCATTGACGGGGACAATCTGTTTAGGCATTGTTGCACCTGTTAGTTTTTGCTGAAGAGCTTTTTCCAATTGCAGCACATCAGTATTCAAAGGGGTGCAAAATGCGACTAATCGCTCGCCCCAGTCCGGATCGGGAATACCCAAAGTGAGGCAGCTTCCAGTAATTGTAATTTCTCGAATAGCGTTCTCAACCCTAAGGGGATTCACTTTTTCCCCACCAGTATTAACGATGCGATCAAGACGACCCAAGATTCTCCAATTCCCATCAGGGTTTTGCTCCGCAAGATCAGAAGTGTCAAACCAATCGCAGGAAAAAAAATCGCGATTTTCGTAACCGACACACATGCTCTTGGCGCGAATGGAAAGAGTTCCCGTTTCATCATCGCGACGAAGTGTTGCGTGAGGAAGCACTTTGCCTACATTGTTTTCACCCGCAAGAAAACGGTCGGGAGCAAGTAGAGTCAAAGCACCTGCCGACTCGGTCATACCGTAAGTGGGAGCAACAGGTAGGGAAACCGATCTAACCAGCTCAGCTAATTCTTCCGGCAAAGGAGCTCCGCCAAGAAGAATCAACCGGCTTGCCCTCAAACGAGAAGTAGCGATATCAGAAGAAATCAGACGATTCAGTTGAGTAGGGACTAAAGATATAAGCCGACCATTCAAGTTGATGTCTTTTTGTGGGTCGGCTAGATCGCGGTAATCACCGAAAACAACGTCTCCATTAGTTTGAATAGCCCGTACGACCTGCATCCATCCAGCTACATGCCAGATGGGCAAGCAACACCATGAGTGAATAGGTTCACTACCTAATACCCCTTGGAGTCCAGCAACTGCTGCCGACATGGTGCTCCAAGTGTGCCTTGCGAAACGTGACGTCTCCGTCGATCCACCTGTAGCTACAAATATAGAGGCTGAATTTCGTAGTCGAGAATCCAAAATCGAATACTTCTTTTGGGGATTATGAAGCCAGACGTCATACCCATTTTGAATTTTGTTCAATACCTTCATGCAGAAAGCGGTCGAATTCGAAAATTCGACTGACTCCTGGTCAGCGATCCACTTGCCTTCAAGCGCTTCTGTTGGAATCTCTATATGCGTAGCCATAATTCTTCCAATTGAGGGACGTCAATTTCTCCTGGCTGAAGTATAATACCCCTAGAATGCAAAGAGACATCGTCTTCCGCAAACAAAGGATTCACACCAAGTCCTGCGACCGTTTTGACAAGAGAAGCTAAACGCAGAACAGCTTCGAAACCGAATGGGCTTTCAAATACCGAGGAAACCACACACCGAGTCGGCTCATTACGTAAAAAGGTTTCCAACTTCGGCCAGTCCGAACAAAGAGTTGGTTTCAAGACAAAGTAGCCTGGCCATCCGGCGGATAAGAATGCCTCGGCGCTCTGAACATCGAGCAAAGATTCGTCCAATGCCAATGCCAAGCAATTGCTCTCAGCCAGAACCATGAGCCCTATTCTGTCTGTAACAGCCAAAGGTTGTTCGAGAAATTCGATTTGAGGACAATCATGAAAAGTATCTAGCCAAGCTTTCGCTTCAGTTCGGGAAAGTGAACCGTTCGCGTCAAGTCGAACACGATTTCCCAAAGGAAGACGGTTTAGAAGATTTTCGATAGTCGCGATTTCCGAACCTAGCTCACCCACACCGATTTTAACCTTCAAGACATTGTTTAAAGGGAGGTTCGCCTCTTCGGCAGAGCGAAGTAACGCGGCAGTCTCGATTTTCGTAAAAGCGGTATTAATTCTCCAAAAGCTGGAACTGGCGCAGCCTAGTGCCGCTCGGCAAAGAGGTAAATAGTCGGGGATTTTCATTTGAGGCTCCCAGTGGGAAAGAAAACGATGGGCATCAGAACACTTCTCCCCTCTAAAGCCAGGTGTCGGGGCAACCTCGCCAAAACCAACATGGCCATCTATGTGCTTCGCACGAACGACTAGGGTTTCGCGCGTGCGCCAAGTTCCCAAAGCCGTAGAAAAAGGGTCACGGAAGTTTCGTCGCAGAGGCTTAACTTCTAAACTATAAATCATTGTTTATCCTTGTGACATAAGAAGGCATGAGGCATAAGCTTCAAGCCTTTCCCACTCTTAAAATGATCATGGACGAGGAGTTCTTCTTACCAGCAGACGAGTTTTTCCGTCAAAGCCTCCCTATGGGAGTGACTTTTGATGACATCACTCTAGCCACGCGCTATTCCGAGATTCTCCCTCGGGATGTCAACCTTGAGACCAAGCTCTCGGAATCAATAAATCTCGGAATGCCGATCCTTTCCTCGGACATGGACACCGTAACCGAAGCCGACATGGCCATTGCAATGGCCCTTAGCGGCGGACTTGGCTTGATTCATTACAACATGTCACCAAAGCTTCAGATCAAGGAAGTCGCGAGAGTAAAATACCATGTCCACGGTTTGATTCGAGACCCCATCACAATTTCTGCCAACAAAAAAGTTGGTGACGTATTGAAACTAATCAAGGATAAGAATTTTCAATTCCACACCTTTCCCATCGTAGATGAGTCTGGAAAGTTATTGGGATTACTTCCGGGACGAGTTGTAAAGGAACGATACAAGAACCATCAAGTTACCGATGGCATGGTCGCCCGGAATGAAGTATATACCATTAGGGAACAAGAAGTAGGCACCGACCCCATCGCATCAGCTGACAAGTTTTTTAGCGACCACATGGGCATTCACAAACTCCTCGTGGTGGATGAGAGGGATTGCCTTTGCGGACTTTACACATTGAGCGATATAGAAAGAATAATGGAAGAAACTCGTGACCATTTAAAACCAGCTCGAGATAATAACTTTCGCTTGATCTGTGGAGCTGCAGTATCCGCGGACCGGACCCCTGACGGTGATTTAGATAGGGAAGCACTATTACAGCATGTGGGAGCTATGCGTGATGAAGGTCTGGACGTCGTGGCGGTATCCACAGCCCATGGTCATACCAAGGGAGTCGGGGACACAGTGCGATCAATAAGAGAAGAATTTCCCGAAATAAACATTCTCGCAGGAAACGTCACCTCAGGTGAAGGCGTTGAATTTCTTGCAGATGCTGGAGCCAACGCCATAAAAGTAGGACAAGGACCAGGTTCAATTTGTACGACACGGATCGTTGCAGGCGTAGGGATCCCTCAAATGACTGCATTATACGTAACTTCTCAAGCAGCAAAAAAATCAGGTGTTAAAATAATAGCAGATGGCGGAATCTCTAAGTCAGGCGACGTAGTTAAGGCACTGACTCTTGCCGATGCGGTTATCTGCGGAGGGATGCTTGCAGGGTGCCGAGAGGCACCGGGTCGAATCATCGAGATTGAAGGAAAGCTTTACAAGCAGTATCGAGGAATGGGTAGCCTAGAGGCAATGCGAGAGGGGTCAGCCGCACGCTATGGCCACGCCAAAGAAGACCTTCCTTACAAGACTACGGCTGAAGGAGTTGAAGCTCTCAAGGAAGTAGCGGGATCAGCCCAAGAGACGTTGGATACGCTTGTGGGAGGAATTCGTTCAGGACTAGGTTACCTTGGAGCATCCGATCTTGAGGCCGCTCGAAAGAGAGCACGTTTTCAACGAGTTAGCCCAGCTGGTCAAAGAGAAGCCTCCACCCACGACATAGTCGAGGTAAAGCGAGGCGACTTCGGGCGTAACTGAACTCAATTAACTTTTAGATCCAGTATCGGTAGTTTTTTCAAATGGCTGCAGAAGAATTCAATTCCAAACTCATCGCCGACATAGGCATCAGCATGGGAGACGAAGGTAAAGGCCGCGTCGTTCATGAAACACTTGATGAAATCATGCGTCGGACAGGTCAATCAGCCGCAGCCGTAATAAAAGTAAACGGTGGTGCAAACTCAGGTCATACCGCAGCTGGTCTGAAACTAAACCTGCTTCCTTCCGGCGTCGGTGAACCGGACTTACCCAAACTGCTGGTCGGATGCGGCGTAGTCGCTGATCCCCGAAAATTCCTATGGGAAGCCCGACCATTAGAGGCTCGAGGAATAAGCGTCCTTGAAAGGCTCCAGATTGATGAAAGAACACAGGTAAGCGACCTGTCTCATCGTCTTCTCGACTTAGCATGGGAAGACTACAGGATTAATGTCCTAGGTGAAGAAAATCGTGGATCCACGGGGCGAGGGATAAGCCCCGCATACTCCGATGAAACCAGCCAATGGCAAATTCACTACAGTTGCTTTCTTGAAAAAGATAAAGAGAGCTTTGCCAAAGCCCTCGGGCAAAGGGTGGATCGAGCACTAAAAACGATAAGGCATGTTTGTCGAGTCTCTCAAGAAACATGGAATAGTTTTTTCGATAGGCTCACAGAAGCCGAAACTCAAGCAAATGCTACAGCTATTTCCGAAGGCATTTTCAACTCCAAAGAGTTCGATCTTTCGATTTTCAAGGGGGACGAACCTTTCAGCTTGAATCTCCAGAACCTGGTGGATTGCTACTGGGATGCAGGTCGAGAATTAGCGCCGTGCATCGGCGACGTACGCGAGGCGACTCTATCCGCGTTGGAAACCGGCAATCACGTGGTAGCCGAATTCGGCCAGTCTTATTGGTTGGATAAACGACACGGGTTTTCGCCAAATGTAACGGCTTCGCATACAACTACCCCCGAGCTTTTCCTATCAGCCGGCATCCCTCCCTGCCCTGTTCATGTACTTGGTTGCTGCAAAGCCTACGACACCAAAGTCGGGACACATCATTTCTTAACCCAAATCGACCCTAAATCCCATCCTTTAGGGTTAACACTCTCCAAACTAGAATTCGGCACTTCGACGGGACGACAACGAATGGTCGGATGGTTTGATGCCGTGGAAAAGGGAGACGCTCTACGGCATTGCGGTTTCGACGATTTCGTGATCAACAAGATCGATGTTCTCACCTACAACGAAGAATGGCAAGGAAACCTAAGACTATGCGTAGCCTACCGGACTCCTGATGGAGCAATTCTAAAAAGCGTACCTCGAGACGAAGCGTTGAGAAGGACTCTAACACCAGTATACGAAGACCTCCCAGGTTGGTCCGAAGACCTTTCAACAGCAAAAACTTTCTTCGACTTTCCCATAAATGCTCAACGTTATGTAGCTCGTATGGTTACTTCAGTAATCGAAGCAGCTTATCCTGGTGGTTATGAGAGAAGACGCTTGCCTCAAGTAAGGTACTTAGGAGTCGGTCCAGACCCAGGACAGGTTATAACAGATACCCCACAGACAATTCAGCTTATCAAAGAATTTGCCGAAGTCTCGGCATTCTAAAAGTGAAGGAACCCTCCGCTCTTTCTCATTTCCGCCAACGCCTATCTTGGGATGACCTAGACAAGGATGCGATTCGTAAACTTGTTCGGCTTACCGCCGAAGAAGACCTGTACGGAAAAGGATTAAAAAAAGAGTCGGAGCAGACAGGGGACCAAACCACTATTTCAATTGGAGTTTCAGGACAAGGAACAGTTGCTATAGTAGCACGAGAACCGCTCTTAGCTTGCGGACTGCCGATGATTCCTTTGATACTAGAAGAATTTCAAGTCAAAGATGTTTCAGTCGAGAACTTAAAGAGCGATGGCGACGAAGTTAAAACAGGGGAGACATTGACATTAATAAGGGGAACCGCGATAGGCTTGTTGGCCGCAGAGCGAACTCTGCTGAATTTCATACAAAGGCTGAGTGGGATTGCTACCGCGTCTAAAGCCTTCGTCAATGCGTTATCAGAAACTGAAACTGAGCTTCTGGACACTCGCAAAACTACTCCAGGCCATAGAGCATTGGAAAAGTACGCTACTGCTACCGGAGGTTCTTTTAATCATCGCTATGGCTTAAACGATCGTATACTGGTAAAAGATAACCACCTTGCGGCAAACGGAGCGACTAAAGGTAAGAGATTAGCCGAAAGTGTGAGCAGAATAAAAAAAACGGCACCTAGCCTACTTGTGGAAGTCGAAGTGGATTGCAGTGAACAGATTCAAACGGTGATCTCGACAGGAGTCGATGCCATACTACTAGACAACTTCTCGGTCGAGGAGGTAGCAAAGGCAGTCGAAGAAATCCAAGGGAGAGCAGTGGTTGAGGCTAGTGGAGGCATCACATTAGAAACCGTAAGACAATATGCAGACGCGGGTCCCCACTTTCTCTCCACTGGGGCACCAGTCCACAACAGTTCCTGGATGGACTTGGGACTCGATTGGGCAAACCGTTAAATTATGGCAAAGTACCCCAAAGGTCGAAGGCGGACAGTTTCCCCAAAACCTAAAGGTAAAAGCTCACGACTGGAAGACCCTAGTTGCTACCTTTTACGTATCCTACTCGCGGCCAGACCCGACTATGTATCAGGCACCGTGCTGGCCGAGCGATTAAAAATGACTAGGGTAGCAATTTGGGGTCGTATCGACAAATTGCGCTCCCAAGGTCTCGACATCGAAGCTGCTCGCAACCGCGGTTATCGACTGGAAGCCGAACCAGACCATTTCAACCAGTACCTTTTGGAAGCCTGGCTTCGGGATAAAGGTGTAGTATGTCCATCTTACGTATTCGATTCCCTGGACAGTACAAGCTCCGAAGCTGAGCGACAACTAGCCGGAGGCAAAAGGGGATCTTTTGCCGTCATCTCCAGTTCTCAGGAAAAAGGTCGTGGCAGATTGGGACGAAAGTGGCACAGCCCCTCTGCGGGGAACCTGTACCTTTCTGTCGCTTTTCGCCCAAAGATGCCCGCCTTGCGGCTGAGATTGCTGACACTTTGGTTGGCCACCCGACTGTGCAACCACCTTCGTTCACTATCTGGAATCGACATCATGGTAAAGTGGCCAAACGATCTCGTTGTAAATGGTCGTAAAGTCGGTGGCATGCTCACCGAAGCATCGATTGATACTGAACATGTTCGTACTCTCGTCTTCGGTCTGGGATTGAATGTCAACGCAGCTCGAAACCGATTTCCAAAAGCTCTTAAGGATACAGCCTCATCGCTAAGATCAGAAGCGGGCAGAGGCTTCCACTTGCATGAATTAACTGCAGAGACAATCGACATTATCCTCAAAGGGTACAAGGAATGCCTCGACAAACTCGACTCCAAAACCCTCAAGAGATACTGGAACCCTTTAGATGCCCTTAAGGGCAAGCAAGTCATCGCTAAATCGGGCAAAGAAATAGTGAAGGGAAAGGCTTCTGGGATAGATGATTCCGGGGCCTTGCTGATCAAGCTAAGAAATGGAAGAATCCGTGCGCACTCTTCGGGGGACGTGACCCTAAATGCAAAAAATGACTAATGACGAAGATAGTGTTCTATGCGTCGACGTTGGGAACACCAATGTCCGTTTCGGTCTGCTATCTGAAATGAAAGTTATTAACAGTTGGAGTTTACTCACTGAAGACTTAATCGCAAACCCCGAAGAATTCATTTGTTTGTTACCCCGTAAAGTAGAAGCAACCGCTTTTTGCTCAGTTGTTCCTGCCGCGGACAAAATCGTTAAGAATGCGTTAAGGACCATAACCGGAAACCCGTTTCGACTCACTCACGACAATTGTGGCAACCTGCCGATCAGCTACCCAAACCCGGAAATAATTGGTCAAGACAGGCTCGCCAATTCTCTCGCGGCACAAAAGTTATACGGTACACCTGCAGTCGTCATAGACATTGGAACTGCAGCTACCTTCGACATAGTAAGCTCCGAAGGTGGTTACGAAGGTGGAGTCATTGTGCCAGGACCTCAAGTTTTCATCGAATGCCTAACCCAAAAGGCAGCTCTCATTCAGAATGTCAAACTACCAGAGTCACCACTCAATGAAGCTATCGGTCGCAGTACCTCAGAAGCAATGGCTTTGGGGCTTTTTTACGGATTCCCCGCCATGATCCAAGGCATCCTAGAAGAAGTAATAGTTTCGTTAGGCGTTATCGAAGATAGAAAAAGTGAAGTCATTTTAACAGGCGGTGGGGCATTTAGGGTTGGCAAAATCGTAACAAAACACGACCCCGACCTTACTTTGAAAGGAATAGCCTTGGCTTTGCAAGAGCAAGGTTTCACATGAGCGAGGAAAGAAAGATATCAAAAAACGTTATCGAGGTAACCGACCTCAGCAAATCCTATGGAAGGATAAAGGCTTTGTCGGGGCTCACTTTTTCTGTGGCTAAAGGTGAAATCGTAGGGTTTCTCGGCCCCAATGGGGCAGGAAAGAGTACGACGATGCGCATCCTTTGCGGTATGACTTGCGCAGACTCAGGCGAAGCACAAGTATGCGGAGTGGACTTGGCTGAAGAAGAAGGCGAAGTCCGAAAGCATATTGGCTACCTTCCGGAGAACAACCCATTGCCAGAGGACTTGCGAGTTTCCGAGTACCTGAGGTTTCGAGGACGCCTAAAGGGATTATCAGGGGGGCGTTTACGCGAACGGCTCGAAGCCACATTAAACCTATGCGACCTTCGTCGCTCAGCTTCGGAAAGGCTAATAGGAAACCTGTCCAAAGGGTATCGACAACGAGTCGGTATCGCCGAGGCACTTTTAGACGAACCTAAATTGTTAATTTTAGATGAACCTACAATTGGACTCGATCCGCGACAGGCAGGTATCGTTAGAAGGCTTTTGGAAAGGTTGCGAGGAGTTACGTCTTTTCTACTATCCAGCCATGTACTCTCGGAAGTAGAAGCTAGTTGTGATCGTATGTTGATTTTAAACAGAGGTCGAATAGTGGCCGAAGGAACACTACAAGAGCTTCAGGCAGAATATCTAGATAATACGGTTTTTGAAGTTGTAGCTGGCGGATCACGTTCAGTCATCGAAAAAGTAGCAAAAGAGATTGATCCATTATGCGACTTGACCGATGAAAGCCCTCCAGACAGCACAGGTAGGAAACGTTTTTCTTTTTGCACACCACAAGGGGAATCCTCCGCTGAGAGTATACTTAGGGCACTCGTGTCACAAAGCACCACTCAAACTCGTGAATTCACAATGGCTCGACCTGACCTGGAAACGATTTTTCTAAAAGCCACTAAAAGAAGTTGGGAACAAACCGATTCATCTCGAGAAAACCTAAGAGAAGTCTCCGCGACCTTGCAACCCGATGAAGAAGAGGAGCAGGGAGTGAAATGAAAGGTTTCTCAGTTATTCTTCGGCGAGAAGTGTTTGGACTATTCATCTCTCCGTCTACGTATGTCGCCGCTTTTTACTTTCTAGCGCTCCTAGGATTAGGCTTTAGGTTTTTCCTTGAGAGTTTTGCCCGAACCGATTGGCTTTTGCCTCCTTTAGCATCCTTGGTAGTAGCCTTGATTTTCGGATCTCCCGCCCTAATACCCTTTCTAACAATGCGAAGTCTAGCCGAGGAACGCCGCCTAGGAACCCTTGAAACCTTGCTGGTTGCTCCAATTTCCATTACGGCGGTCGTGGTGGGAAAATGGTTTGCATCCTATTTTTACTTTATTTTGGTATGCCTTTCCGCTTTAGGTTTTCCGTGCTTGGCAGTTTGGCTTTTCCCGGAAGAAACCATAAACCTCCGACTCCTTGAACCCGCTCAATTGATTGGCGGTGGAATGTACTTGCTCGCTGCTGGTTCAGCATTCACAGCAATTGGAATTTTCGCCTCTTCGATAACCCGAAACCAAATGGTGGCAGGAATGCTTAGCTTCACATTGATAACGTTTCACTTGGCCCTAATGGCATACTTCCATGGAGAAATGCCTACCGACACAATGGGTCTCGCGGGGTCAAATGCCTTAAGGGATTCTCTTGGTTCGTTAACTACCGGACTGAATAGGCTAGAACATTTCGTAGTCGGAATCATCGATGTCGCAACTCTTCTGCATTATCTTGTGACGACCTGTCTGTTTCTAGGTTTCGCCATTCTTTCCACAACACGCTTAAACGATTGAGGACAATGGACTTTTACAATACGAGCCGCAGTCGGAGGTTGCATCGATGGACAATAGTCATGCTGTTGACTAGTTTGGCTCTAGGAATTAATCAACTAGCCTCGAAAATAGATCTAAACATCGATCTGACGCAAGAGTCTAGATACACCCTATGCCAAGAAACCTTAGCGTGGCTCGCCAAGCTCGAAAAACCCGTAGACATCATAATCACTGTTAGGGAAACGAACAACCAGCCAAAAATAATACAACGCCTCTTGTTGGATATTAATTTATTGCTGGACGCCTTCGAAAGAGCGCCATCCTCCTTCCCCATTCGCATCCATCGTGTAGATGTTAATGCGCGAAAAGCACAAAAGACCTTGATAGAAAAGTATAACTTGGCGGAACCCAATCTAATCCTTGTAGCCACTCAAGGCGAAGAAAACATAGAAAAAGAAATATTATTTCGGTTCGATGATCAACCGGCAACTGACACATCTGATCCGAAAGAAGCCTTTCGCTCCCGCGATTCAAAAGCTCGGGATGCGGTTTTTGACTCTGGAATTTACAACGAGTGGGGAGAGAACGACCACAATGTGCCCGAACCTACAAAGTTTCGTGGTGAAGAAGTTATTCTTCGATCATTGCTGAGAGTTTCTCGTGTTCGAAAAGGAACTAATGTAGTCTATTTCACTAGAGGTCACGGCGAGAGGAGTCCAAGCGATGCAAACCGTAATCATGGATTCTCCGAGTTTCAAAAGTTCTTAGAAAGCCGCAATCTAGAAGTGGCGACTTTGGCGCCAGACCCAAATGCTCGTATACCAGAGGATGCCGCGCTTGTCGTAGTAACTTCTCCTCAAGTGCCTTTCCGAGCACAGGAAGTCGCCCGACTTCGAACTTTCCTTTCAGAACGGCAAGGGAATCTAATGTTGCTACTCGACCCAGTCGTTGAACAGTCCATAGACTCCCCCCCAGCATTTGGTTTCCATCCATTACTGAAGGAATGGGGATTACGTTGCCATGACATGCTAGTCCATGACCCCGATATTTCAAAATTCGATGTTTTCTCAGGCGATTATTCGCTCGGTACTTATTCGCGGGATGAGGGACATCCAGTTGTAGCACCTCTTATCCGTCATGGCTTATCCGTCTATGCTGGAAAGTGCCGCCCAGTTGAGCGTGAAAGTACTCCTCCCGAACAAATCGAGGCGACGGAATTAATTTACTCATCTCGGACTTCTTGGGGAATTAGTGATTGGCGGGCACAACGACCTACTCAAGTTCGTAACGATTTACTGGACATCACTGGACCCGTTCCAGTAGCCAGCTTGTCTGAAAAAAAACTCAGGCCCCGACATGAAGTTAAATTAAAAGGAGGGAAAGTAGCGGTGATGGGCAGTTCGCAAATCTTCGCAAATCGAATCCTCAAATCAAACGCTGGAAACCGTACCCTTCTCCGCAATCTAGTTCATTGGTTTCTAGACGAAAGCGAAATGCTCGACATACCACCAAAAGAGATAATAAATTATAACATTAAAATGAACGAAAAACAGTTCGAGAAACTCCTTTATTCTACAGCCTACATCCCCAGTGTAGTTGCCTTGCTAGGCTTATTCGTGTATTGGCTTCGCAAGGACATTTTAGCATTATGAAGCGTTCGACTATACTTTTAATAGTTTTAAACGCAGTTACTTTTTTGGCAATTTACCAATTGACGAACAAAGGCGAAAACTCACCAATTAACCCAACGTTAGAACTCGTAGAACTTCTCGGAAACCCCGAGAAGATAAGAATAGCAAGAGGGTTTCCAATAAATACTTCGCTTACTCTCACGAAAGAAGAAGATGGTTGGAATATTTTAGAACCTATGAAATGGAAGGCAGACGAATATGCCACGTCGAAACTTACTGGCAGACTGCGACATATAGAAGCTCGCCGACTATTCAGCCTAGAAAATCTAAAAGAGAAAGGAGAAAGCCTCGCCGATTATGGGCTGGATCGCTCCGCCTTGGCAATCACGGTAGAATCAATGTCAGGAAAAGTCACACTCGCATTCGGTTCCGCTACTCGAGACGGTCGGGAACGCTATGTCATGCCTGATTTTCCTGTAAGTAAAAAAACAGAAATTTGGGCGGTCAACGCATCGCTGTGGGACACAGCCAACCTTTCGGTCGCCGAATGGATGGAGCGTGAATTCCTGAATTTCCCTGTGTACGATGTTAGAGCTTTCGGAATTCGCCGGAGTGGAAACACTCTCGTAAAAACTCGAATCATGAGGGAAACATCGGGTTCATGGAATATCACGTCACCCATACAAGCACCTGCTGACACAGATAACGTTCGGCTATTCTTAAACCAGCTCGTCTCTACAAAAGCCCAACGTTTCGTGACAGATTCAGCGGAACTAAAAAGCCTCTCATCTCGGTTGGAGTCACCAGCCTTCCGGATAAATCTAGAGGGAAGTTCGAGTGGAAGGTCGGTAGTCGTAGGAGAACCGATTAGTGATGGTGCTGAAGAAATTTTTTGGCCTGCTCAAGTCGAAGGGAAATCGGCGATCTTTATTGTAAATGACTCCTTCGTATCTCTTCTGGCTAACGCGGAAGGAAGGCTCAGGAATCGTAAACTTCTTTCGTTAGACCCAAAAAAAATCGGCACAATTGAAATTCGCGATTTGAACCTGAAACTTTCGTTACATAAACTAGAGGACGGTCGCTGGGAAGTTATTTTGGTAGATGATGAAGGAGAAGTGTCCACTAGACCGGGCGACATTGATCAAATCGATCATTTTCTCTATAAATTGCTCTCACTAGAAGCACTTTCATTCGTAAGTGACGCCCCCTCGGAAGAAGACCTCAAAGGATATGGCTTCACCCCACCTCGGAATTCCATAACGATAACTACCATGGACGGAGAAACAGCAGCCTTAAGCATAGGAAACCATGCCGTTGGATTACCTGGTTGGTATGCTCGCCAAGATGGCGCCCCATTCGTTTTTACGGCTGACGAGACTATCCCGATCCTCTTGGCTCCCTCACCTCTTCGCTTTCGTAAACGCCTTCTAGAACGTCTTCCTCAAGCCATCAATATCAGGGATATTCGCTTGATGGACATCGACGCCAACAGCACGGAGATATTTCTAGACAGCAATCAAACAAAAAATCTTGAATACTTTTTAAGAAACTTCAGTGCTCGAGAAATCGTAAGCGAAAAATATTTTCCCGATGGTATTCGACTGCGAAATCAAAAAGTCCCTTGGCGTTACGAATTGCAATCTGATCTAGCTTTACCAGGTGGCGAGGGCGACGGAAACGAAACTCGTGTTTATCGGTTTACCAATCGCATGGGAGGCCAGACTTGGGGAGGGGGTTCGCCATCCGCCAACCTTTCATTTCTAATTCCTATTGATCTGATGGATCTTCTAACAGAAATACTGCCTGACGACTCAAATCCATGAGACTTCTGAATTACTCGCTCCAAGCAAGCACGAGAAACTGCTAAAGCACTTGAAAAGAAATCAAAGATGGGATCGTTGGCTGGATAGATTCCTTGCAACGACTCTTGTGCTACAGATTATGGTTGTTTTGCTCTTGGGCATTCGCTTTCCAGTTCCCTCATTTTGGATTCAGACAATGAAAAACGCCTCTGCGCAAGAGGGATTAGTTATCGAGATAGATGAGGCAACCTTCACACTGGGAGGGAATGTTCGCATTAGAAACGCAAGACTTAAAGCAACTGCCAAGGATCTCCCTTCCCTCTGCTTTATTCGGAGTCTAGACGCTAATTTCAAAATAGGTTCCTTTCTTATGGGGGATTTCATGCCAACTGATGCTAAAATGGAGGACGCTTGGTTAATGGCGTCGGGTCAAGAGAGAAACGCTGTGATGGAGAACCTTTCAGGAACACTACATTTTCGTGAAGAAATCGTGAGGTTTGCTTTTGAAGGGTGGGCATTATCTACACGACTCGATCTGCGCGGTTTTTTGAACACGGAAAAAGCATTTTCCAAAAGAAAAGTTCCTCACAAAAAAACTTCGATACTTTTCAGAGAGGATTTCTCGGAAATGTATTGGCAAGTAATAAAATGGAGTAAACAAACAAAAGCTCTTCTGGCAAAAGTCGAGCAACCAATTATAGGAGTCCACATAGCAGCCGCAGAGCAATGCAATATCCGCATTTTAGGGGAAAGCGGCGTACTCAAGCTGGGGTCTCACGAAGTAGCGACCATACATTGCTCAACGGATACTGAGATCAACGTAGGAAAGGAAATAGAAAGCTCCTTGTTTCTCGAAGCAAGCAAACTTCACTTGGAAACGAGTCATGAAAAAGTCGGAATTGGTCGAATTAAGGCTCGAGTAGTTGAGTTTAAATACAATTCTCAAGAAATAACTGCATTACCTAGAATAGACGCCAAATTGGAAGGGCTCTCATTGACAGGTAAATTTGACGGAAGACTTCCTTCCATTCATCTCGAAGCCACTCCATCGGGGAAAGATATCCTTGCACTGTTCGCTGCAATGGGAACCCGCGAATCCAGGATTATATTCACAGGAACTGCCAAACCTTTGGAAAGAGATTTACAAGGGAATTTTTATATTTCAGCCCGACCTCAAGACCTGAACTCGGCGACCATCAAACAATGGGCCAAAAAACAAATGCTTCTCACTCCGTACCCAATTACGGCAACGGTTGGACCCATTCGGCTTCAAGATGGTAATTTCTCTGGTTCACAATTCATAATTAAGGCTGATGAACTAGTCATAAGAGACTCCTCACCCGCAAAATATCTCGTACACGGAGAAATCAATTCAGATAAATCCATACTTGCTCACGATATTTATGGTAAATTAAAGCACTCCGAAGTAAGAGGCTCCTTTCAACAAAACTGGGCCAGTCTTGATTTTCGATTCCTTCTTGAGGGTCGCTGTATGCCAACCGAGCTAAATCCTTGGCTAAGGGATTGGTGGACTGTGATCTGGCAAGACTTCTCTTGGGATAATGATATTCCTTACGGTGACTTTGACATACAGGGTCAATGGTTAAACAATAAAAAGAGGACAAAAACCTACGGTGCGGTCGAAGTGTCGAACATCAGTTACAGAGATCTTCCGTTGAACAAAGGTTCTCTCAAAGTCGTCGTCGGTGAAAAAAAGACTGAAATCACAGAAATCAATCTCCTTCCTCCCATGGGAAAAATTGAAGGTAACTTATTCTTTCCTCGATCATCCCCAAGCCAACCCTTGATTCTAGGTTTTGATTTAAATGGAGAGATAAACCCAACTCATTGTCACAGAACATTCGGCCCAGTTGCAGAAAAAGCACTTAAACGATTCGACACAAATTCAACAGTTAATGTTTCAGCACAAGGCCAAATACTCTTAAACGACGAGCACGACCACAGTGACAGAAAAGACTTAACTAAATTTAAAATACAGGCGAATTCTCATAATCCAATTCGCTTTTCAAGCATGCCATTGGAGTACCTTTCATTGAACCTGAAATCAAGCGCCGACTTGACTCATGTAGAAAAACTCGACTTCGGCATCGCGGGCGGAAGGGGCTCGGGAACTCTTCTATTCAATGAAGAACAAAACGGTTCTGAATTGGCAATTGATTTGACTATTACGAAAGCAAATAGATCGGACTTCGTTGAAATCATGTCATTGTCAGATGCATTTTCAGAAGACATAAAATCTAGCCCAAAAAGCTCAGCCAAAGATATTAGAGATGGGATTTTGAACCTTTCCCTAAATGCCTCGGGACACCCTGATGAAATTTGGAGTTTCGAAGGCAATGGGTCACTGCTAATTCAAGATAAAGCCCTTCATGAAATTCCGATATTTAGTTTTCTGGCCAAAAAACTTGCTAAAATCAAGTTGTTTGGAATTACCCCACTGGCAGGCTTAAAAGGCGGTTTCACAGAGTTAGATGCACCTTTTGCCTTAAGTGGAGAGCGAGCAATCTTCAAAAATCTGAATCTAACAGGTCCCACCTCCCTCCTGGTCGCAAAGGGAGAAGTCAATCTGGCGGAAGGTCTGCTAGACCTCGAGGCTCGCTTTCACCTGTTGGGAAACTTACCCATGGTAAGCAAATTAACTCAACTAGCCGACCCATTGTCTGCTTTGGGCAATATAAAAATCGGCGGTTCATTTGATGAACCGAAATGGAATGTACAATTTCGCCCGGGGAAGGCTCCAATAGAGGTACTTTTTCCAAAAGGAGCACCGTAGCAATTAATTTCAGGAACAATTGAGATATTTACTTAAACTTAAACATTATAAAAAGAATGAGGCATAGTTCACCAAAAAATGCTTAAGAAATGAAAATAAGTATTCTAATGTTGCGTGAAAAAGGTTTTTGGAATTGGGATAGGAAACGAACAAACTAGAATCACGGAAACCACATATTTAGGAGAGACAAGCTTTGGACCTAACCGACCTCAAAGGAATCATATCCCTCATGCAACGGTCTGACCTTACTGAGTTGGAGATCGAAGTGCAAGATCTCAAACTTCGTCTGGCACGCCCCGACGCCAACAGCCAAAGCGCATTAGCTCAAATTCCTGTTGCCCCGTTACCGCCCTCCCCTACAGCAACCGAAAAACCAAATCCAAAGGATAATCAGCAGGCAAAAGACGATCAGAGTTTATTCAAGTCGCCCATGGTAGGGACATTTTATCGAAGGCCTGGACCAGAAGAGCCTTCCTACATTGAAGTCGGTTCTACCGTCAAAGAAGGAGATGTCCTCTGTATCATTGAGGCAATGAAGGTAATGAACGAAATCAAAGCCAACTCCGCTGGAACCATTGATGAAATTCTTTACGATGACGGGGATACTGTCGAATACGGACAACCTTTGTTTAGGATTACATAATTTCGATCCGGAATGATTAGTAAAGTCCTCATAGCAAACCGTGGCGAAATCGCCCTGCGAATAGCACGAGCCTGTAGGGAATTAGGAATAAGAACAATTGCCGTCTATTCCGAAGCCGACGAACAATCTCTTCATGTTCAACTTGCAGACGAAGCGATTTGCATAGGTCCTCCCGCAAGCGCTGAAAGCTATTTGAGAGGAGACCGGATTATGAGTGCAGCCGAAATAGCGGACGTCGACGCGATCCACCCGGGTTACGGATTCCTCTCTGAAAATGCTGACTTCGCGGAGCAATGTGAAGCATGCAATATTCTTTTCATTGGCCCACGTTCAGAAACTATTCGCAAGATGGGAGACAAGGCTCTTGCTCGAGAAACTGTTTCGAAAGCAGGAGTTCCAATTATTCCCGGAAGCGACGGTCCAGTAGAAAACGAGAAAGAAGCTCTGAGAGTCGCCAAAAAGATTGGATTTCCAGTTATCATAAAAGCGGTGTCTGGAGGTGGCGGAAGAGGAATGCGGATTGCACACAACGCCGTATCTTTCACCAAAGAATTCCTCACCGCAAAGATGGAAGCTGAAAAAGCGTTTGGTGATGGTACAATGTACGTGGAAAAATATCTGGAAAGCCCGCGGCATATCGAATTCCAAATCCTTGCCGACAAACACGGCAAAACCTTGCACCTGGGAGAACGAGACTGCTCTGTGCAACGAAGACATCAGAAGGTGATTGAAGAAGCTCCATCTCCTTTTTTAGACAAGTCTCTGCGTAACCGGATGGGTAAAATTGCAATTAAAGCGGCCGAAGCGGCCGAATACGAAAATGCCGGGACAATCGAATTCCTAGTAGATGCGAAAGGTAATTTCTATTTTATCGAAATGAATACCAGAATACAGGTTGAGCACGGGGTCACCGAGGAAGCGACGGGCATCGACTTGATCAAGGAGCAAATACAAATAGCCGATGGACAACGCCTAGGTTTCGAACAAAAAGACATTATCCTTTCGAAGCATGCAATAGAGTGTAGGATATGTGCCGAAAATCCTGCAGCTAACTTCGCACCATCTCCTGGAGAAATAACTCTGTACTACCCTCCTGGCGGTCATGGCGTAAGAGTTGACTCTCATGTCTACGGAGGTTATAAGGTTTCTCCACACTATGACAGTATGATTGGAAAGCTCATGACTTATGGACGGACTAGAAAAATAGCGCTTGACCGTATGTATCGAGCTTTGAGCGAGTATCTCATTCGCGGAATTCATACCAATGTTGGATTGTGCAAATCCATCGTTGTGGATCCTTCCTTTCGCCAAGGTGAAGCAACTACTAGTTATGTCGAAGAATTCTTGAATCGGGCACCAAAAGAATTATTTGAACCCAAGTAACAAACCATGGCTACAAAAAAGAAGCTAGATGTATCTGAAGACTTCTCCATTCCAACGCTGTCCGATGAATCTACGAACCTCGGTGATATTCGAATAAATCACAGCGTTGTTGCCGGCATCGTACGTTTGGCGACCAAATCGGTTTCTGGAGTGGTAGCGGTAGGAGGTGGCGGAGTCGTCGAAGGAATCACCGATTTCTTTTCCAAAAAAGAATCAGAGCGAGGGGTGAAGGTATCAGAAGGTCAAGGCGGTGGCTACGAAATCGAAGTAAGAGTGGTCTTGGAATTCGGTGTAGATTTAGCCAAGACTGGTTTTGCCATTCAAGAAAGCATCAGAGATCAGATTCTCGCGATGACAGGAAACCCCGCGTCGAAAATTGACGTAATTATTGACGACATCAAAATGGATGTTTCAGAAAAAGATGATTTGTCGGAATATATGGACGAACAAACAACTGGCTAAACCTCGCCAGCCTTAATACCCCTTATGGAAATAATTTCCACACAATTTATTCCCTCTGGAATATGCGAGATCACTTTCTCCGAGGCAATAGGCGATCCGCTCTACCAAACAGCCTCGGCAATACTCTTTATTTTACTAACTTCACTATATCTTGTAAAAAAATTTCGACAAGAGCTCATTCTAGCCTTTTCAGACGAAGAAGGAGCCGTACGAATTACTCCAAATGCACTACACGAACTCGTCCGGAAATCTTGTGAAAACCTCGAAACCGTATACTCCCCAACGACAAAGATCGTACATCTTCGGGGAAAACTCCGGCTGCATGTTCGTCTCAGAGTGGAAGCCGATTGTAACATCATGGAAACTCGTAAAGCCCTTCGGGAACGTGTGGCGCATGTCCTAGTTGGTAATCTCGGTCTTAAGCATTTCGGCGGCGTTGATGTTGTAGTCAAAGGTTTCCGCGAGAACAAGTAGCCACACAGTGTTGCTGATGCCCGGCAAACAGGGAAAGTGTTAAATACACGTAAGCTCCACTCAAAACTAGTGGATTTAGCGATAAAGAGCTGGTTTTCCCACGGAAATTGACACAGGGCGACCTCGAACCTCTGCAGACCAGCCAGGATTCATACGTTGAGTCCAATATTCGGATGAAATCCAAGCGATTCCGATGGGTTTACCCAACAAAGGGGAGTAACCACCAGATGTAACTCGACCGACTGATATACCCTCAAACATGATGGTGTCGCCCTCCCGAGGAATACGCCGGCCTTCCACGACATAATGGCCCAAATGTCCAGCAAAGCCATTCTCCTTTTCACTAAGCAAGGATTCACGCCCCACGAAACCGCTTGGTTTATCAAATTTCACAGACCATCCCATACCTGCTTGAACGGGACTAATCTGGTCAGAGAGCTCGTGACCATGAAGAGGTAACCCGGCCTCTAGACGAAGACTATCCCGTGCCGCCAATCCTGCCCAGCGAAGGCTATAGGATTCGCTCGCCTGCACAAGAGCCTCTGCCCACAAATCAAGAGCCTCACTCTGGCAATAGATTTCGAAGCCATCCCCTCCCGTATAACCGCTGCGAGCTAAAAGTACGGGAGAATCAAAGACTTCTAGTTCTGTGAAATGCATCTTGCGAATAACACCGAGATCCACACCCGCGGATTGTGAAACAATGGCCAAGGCATCTGGACCCTGCACGGCAAGCTGACCGTAAGCCTGCGACTGGTCGACTACCTCACAGGCAAAGCCAAGCGCAAGATTTTTCAAGTAATCAAAATCTGTTCCAACATTAGAAGCATTGACGCATAAAAGATAGTCCTCGTTGCTCCTTTTGCAGGCAATAAGGTCATCGATAACGCCACCGGTCTCGTCACACATTGGAGAATAGACAGCTTGTCCAACATCTGCAGTGGATATCCAATTTGTTAGTGCAAAATCTAGAAATGGACCAGCATCGCCGCCATGCACTTGAATTTCTCCCATATGGCTAACGTCAAAGGCTGCTGACGCGTTACGAGCGGCCATGTGTTCATCTACCGAACGACCATAGGATAGCGGCATTTCCCATGATGCAAATGATGTAAATTTTGCCCCCAATTTCTCGTGAAAACTTCGTAGAGGAAGTATTTTCAAGTTATTGCTTGATTCAGGTTCTTCAACAATTTCTTGCATTCGTAGTTATAGGATGGTTGGATGAAAGGATTTGATTCAATGAGAACCCAAACGGGAAAACGCAATATTAACTTGAGAGGCACTCCATCCTCATGGCATTCCATCCGTACCAATTGCTATATTTGAATGGGCTGTAACAAAGACGGAAAAAGTCAGGAAAATGAGAACTCCAATCTCGGTCGAAAGTTATTTTAAAAATGAATTTTCTTCCCGAGCTAATTGTTGCAATATCTATGACGATTGGGATTTCAGCCCTGTGCTCGACATTGGAAGCGATGGTCTTGAGCATAACACCCGTCGAAATCGAGTCCTTAAAGAAAAAGTCTTCTCGCAAAGGTAAACTGCTGGCTAAATATCGAGAGGAAATCGAGGAAACGACCTCTTCCATCCTAAGCCTCAACACAATTGCGAATACGCTCGGAGCCACATTGGTTGGAGGACTGGCAGAGAAAGCCTTTGGAGATGGTGGCAACAGCTTGCTCATTTTTGCCGGTGGCATGACATTGGGTATTCTTTTCTTCGCAGAAATCATTCCGAAAAACATTGCAATCGCGGATGCCTACCGAGGGGGAATTCAAGCGAATCTCGTCTATCCGTTAGCCGTTGTTCGTTTCGTGATGGCCCCAATATCGAAGGTCTGCAAAGTTACCGTTAAAGCGGTGGTACCGCAAACCAATGAACGTGAGATCGACGAGGAAGAGGAAATCATACTCTTGGCGCAAAAGGGTGCTAAGGAAGGAAACTTGTCCAATAATGAAAGTGATCTAGTCACTAATGCCCTACGTCTAGACGATGTTCATGTTAGGGATATAATGACACCTCGAACGGTAGTTACTGCTTTTGAACAATGCATGACCGTCGGTGAGGTCTTCCTAAAGCATCCAAACGTCCCATTCGCCCGCGTTCCCATTTACGACGAAATCATTGATTCAGTCACTGGAATAGTACGCCGGAGAGATTTACTACAAGCTGCTGCGGAAGACAAAGATGAATTGATCATCAAAGAAATGGCTCAGGAGGTCGTTTTTGTTCCTGAAAATACCTCGGCCGATAAAGCTCTCCGCCTCCTTCTTGCTCAGCATAGCCAGCTTGTAGTGGTCGCGGACGAATTCGGTTCCACGGTTGGCGTCCTTGCCATGGAAGACATTATCGAAAGTATTCTTGGGCAGGAAATCTTTGAACACGACGATGTTGCCGTCGACATGCGAGAATTGGCGAGACGCAGAAGTAATGTTAAAGCAGAAGAAGAAAGAGTTCCTGCTTCACTTCCCTCTCACCCTATACGCAAAAATCACAATGACGACTGAAGTTCAATACTGGGTTCATGACTTGAGCCCATTTTTATATGAATTCCCCGCAGGTTTTCGCGATTGGGGCCCAGGAGGCATTCGTTGGTATGGAATATCGTATCTATGCGGTTTTGTCGCTGCGGGAATGTTGCTGCGTTTTTTTTGGAAAAAGAACCGTAGTCCATACGAACCCGATCAGATTCTAAACCTCCTGACTTTTCAAGTTCTCGGAGTGTTGCTAGGTGGTAGAATAGGCTATGCTCTGTTATACAATTGGCCAAAACTAGTTGAAGACCCATTGATTCTGTTTCGAGTATGGGAAGGCGGCATGTCCAGTCATGGAGGTTTCATTGGAGTTTGTATCGCGACGCTATGGTACGCTCGTATATCGAAACAATCCCCCTTCCCTATTGGCGACCTTATTGTTTGCGTCGTCCCACCGGGACTTTGCTTCGGTAGAATTGCAAACTTCATTAATGGAGAGCTTTGGGGACGTCAGACAGATGTTTCTTGGGGAGTACTTTTTCCCCATGCTCCCGATTTTGCCTTGGGCATCGCCCGGCACCCGTCTCAATTATATGCCGCGGTCCTCGAAGGACTGTTGACCTTCACTTACATTCAATGGCGATTCTGGAAAACGGATATTTCCATTCGTGCGCCAGGAAGGTTGTCTGGTGAATTTCTTATTGTTTACGCCTTTGCTCGAATTGCCGATGAATTCTTTCGGGAGCCGGACGCCTCCCTAATTCTGAACATGTCGCGCGGTCAATTTTATTCACTATTTCTTGCCGCAGGAGGAATTGTATTGATAATTTTAAGTGAAAAGATCGCCAAACAAAGAAAGTTGCATAGCTAAGAAAAAACTCAATCCGAGGATAAAACTTCAGGTAAATTGAGAAAACTCACACCTTCAATGCCTTTATCTTTGACAGTTGCAAGGGTAACTGGGACAAAACAATAAGTAATACTTAACGATCTGACTCACATGCTCGGCAACTTGTTTGGCTTTCTCTCCAATGATATTGGTATCGACCTCGGCACTGCAAACACGCTCGTGTTCGTAAAGGATCGTGGCATAGTTTTACGCGAACCAAGCGTTGTTGCTCGCTACAAAACTAGTAAGAAAGTATGTGCAGTAGGAAATGACGCCAAGCGGATGCTGGGCAGAACACCTGGCACGATCGAGGCACTGAGACCGATGAAAGACGGTGTCATAGCTGATTTCGAAATTTCTGAAGCAATGCTACGTTACTTCATCGAAAAAGTAGACAAAAGGAAACTGGTTCCTCCTCGAGTAGTTGTTGCAGTCCCTTCAGGTATCACAGCAGTTGAAAAGCGTGCAGTAAAGGATTCGGCAATTCGTGCAGGGGCGAGAGAGGTTTTACTTCTTGGTGAACCGATGGCTGCGGCAATTGGTGCGGACCTGCCAATCGACGAAGAATACGCGAATATGATTGTAGATATTGGTGGCGGGACCACCGAAGTTGCTATTATTTCCATTTCGGGAATTTCTTACCAACGTAGCATTAGAGTCGGGGGGGACGAAATGGATGAGGCTATTTTGGCTTATATGAAAAGAGCTTACGGGCTGCTCATCGGCGAACGAACCGCAGAAGAAATAAAGCTCACCATTGGATCGGCCTCACCTATTGAAAGCGGCGAGCTCAGCATGGATGTGCGGGGACGTGATTCCACTGCTGGTCTACCTAAAACAATCCACATCACCTCGCAGGAAATTCGAGAAGAGGCCTTCAGTGACGTCATCAGTCAGATAGTCGAACTCGTAAAGAACGCCTTAGACCGTTGCCAACCAGAACACTCAGCCGACCTTATAGATAGAGGAATTGTAATGGCTGGCGGCGGAGCTCTTATCCGTGGACTCGATCAAGTTATCAGCGATGCCACGGGGTTGACCGTTCTTCAGGCAGATGATCCGCTTTGCTGTGTAGCAAATGGTACCGGAAAGTTTCTCAATCTCCTCGGTTCGCTCAGTCGCGAGCAAGTCGACAGACTAGTCACCCAGTAAGATCACAGCCTTGGCTAGTGACAAGTCCACCAAGCGAGCCAAACCGTTCCTCATCCTGACCGGTTTTCTTGTAGTCTGGTGGCTTACGCCTGCTGGATGGAAATTGTCGACCCGTTCAAGTTTTCGAGAGTTTCAAGCTCCAGTCTGGGAATTGGCATCACGAGCTGAAGACCTTAGCGAGTACTGGGGGCACCTTTCCGACTCGAAGAAAACCTTAATTGAGAAAGGTCGTGAAAACGCGAGAGGCTTCGCCGCGCTCGAGGCGAAGCCATCCATTCCACAGATAAAACTCTTGAAACGCGAAATCACACGTTTGGAAATTGCCCTATCCATGCCTCCAAAACCAGAATTCAAAGGAGTTGTGGCAAGAGTAAGTCGGCGTAATTTATCCTCCTGGTGGCAAAATATGACCTTGCGCAAAGGAAGTTCCCGTGACCTCACGGTTGGAGCTGGAGTTGTTTCCGCCAACGGAGTGGCAGGTCGCATCGACGAAGTCGGAAACCGATGGGCTACGCTAAGGCTCGTAACCAGCCCCCTGTTTAGGATTGCAGCTCAATTTGAGGGAGACGACCGTCCCGTCACTTTTCAAGGAGGCGGTATTCCCCCGGGAGGTAAACCTTTCGGTGTCGTCCGCAACGTACCTCATGACCTCTCTCCTTTTGAGGAAAAGCCTTTGAGGCTCCTTACTTCTTCATTAGGAGGCACCTTCCCTGCAGGAATTTCCATAGGATTCGTATATAGGCTCGAGGGCGGCCAAGACGGTCTTTTCAAAAGCGGAAGGGTTGAATTGGACGAACTGTTAGGCAAACTTCGAGAAGTAACCATTCTATTACCACGAAACAATTAATATCCCCGACAGATGAAAAGGCAGAATTTGTGTGCACTTCTAGTATTGTCGAGTAACTTTCTAGTACTTTTCCTTTTGCTCTCTTGGAATAACCATTGGTGCCAATACGGGATTTTCTTTCATTTGCCGGGACTCTTTTTTCTTTACGGTTCCACTCGACTGACCGTTCGCAACGGTGCGATAGTCACATTTCTGACCGGGTTGCTAATCGATTCAACAACCACAAGCCTCTTTGGCATTCATGCCTTTGGTCTGACACTTTGCCATTTAATCGCTTGCGAAGGAGGTGAAGGGATGAAAGCAACACGAGGTCTAAGGCCACACCTATACCAGCAGGTCGCAAATCTTTTTTTAATCACGATTCTTTCCATCTCAAGCTTTTTGCAATCAGCAGATACAGCATTTCAGAGTCTGCACAGGCTTTTCACCGACATCATCGCATCACAACTATTCTTGATTCCTGTGGGATCTTGGTTCCTTGCATTCCAAAAAAACCTTCCACAATTTCGTGAAGCGGAATCAGGTTCACAACCAATCGCCCAATGATTGCCGAGAAGCATGTTCCCGAGGCAAGTCGTCTTCGCCCTATTTTCGTCCTGTGTGGGGTTCTGCTTCTAATTCTCGTAACAACGTTGGGTTATCGGCAGTTATACCAAGCGACAGAATATAGAGAAATCGAACGCAAACAAGGTCATCGGCGAATTCTTCGCCCAGGTCCTCGAGGGGATGTATTGGATCGCGACGGGCGACTTCTCATCGGTAACCGAGCACACTATTCAGCAGTTATAAAGCTGGAGTTTCTTCGAGAAGAAATCCAGTTGAAAAAAATCAAACTTGTTCGCAAAGCACGCCAATTAAAGCAGTTACTTCTGGACCAAAACCCTTTGCAATTTGAGACTGCAATGGCGATTGCCCGCAATCCCAGTTTCGGATTACCGAACCAACGATCAATTAAAATTCACGGAAAGGCAAAGAGCCAAAACCGTGTAAAGATTCATTGGCAAGGAAAACGTCTAACTGTAAATCAGAATCGGAAAGGAAATTGGATTTCGATAATTTCATCACACAACCCAAATCTTCGTTCGAAAATAGAAATAGAAGGAGCGGACGCAGGTGTCACGGTTGATGTAGCAGGGTTGTGCAAAATAGACTTTGTGAAAAAATCCCAAGGTGAATTGTCATGTAATCCGGAAAACTCCTTAAGCATCAACGGGATTAATTTGGAATGGGAAGCTCGCCTCGCAGTAGTACAAAAATATCTTGGCCTAATTAATCAACTCTGTAGACGACAGGAGGAATTGTCTATGGGCCAACTCAAGATGCATTGGAATCGTCGACTCGTTTTACCGATGGAACTCGCGGGGGATTTAAAACCACAGGAGTACGCGTTGCTCATCGAAGGTATTCCAGTAGACTCTCCAGTCCAAATCGTAACCGAGGCGATACGGTACTACCCTTATAACTCTGCGGCTTCTCATGTACTGGGTTATGTGGGAAGCGGGTACAAGTCGGACGTCAATGCCATTCCGGAATCGGACCTAGCGACATTTGAGCTGAAAGGAAGAAGAGGAAAAGCAGGAATTGAAAAATATTTTGATCAAAAGCTACGCGGACAAGATGGTGGCGACATATGGAAAGTCGATCCAATGGGCTCGAAATTTCAACAGGTTAAAGAAAAGCAACCTCGCAAGGGAGAATCGCTTCGCCTAAGTTTGGACGCTGATCTTCAAGTGGCGACCGAGGCAGCTTTGAGTGGAATTATTGAGCGAGTTGCGACGTATAGGACGCTACCTGATCAGGATTGGCGTAAAGCCATTCTTAGGCTTGCTCGGTCGGCAATGAGAGACGTCGGAGAAAAAGAAGAGGCTGCCGAACTTTTGTTGCGAGCTTTTCTGGACGCACCCGTTTCCCTAGGTCCAGAAGAAGCATCGACT
>Ga0315321_10000155_pt1 | contig 45373 bp, 42 predicted proteins | sample M180m21515metaG_FD_203464 | JGI IMG/M metagenome (GOLD analysis project Ga0315321, IMG submission 203464) | Ammonia-oxidizing marine archaeal communities from Monterey Bay, California, United States - M1 80m 21515 | ecosystem: Environmental > Aquatic > Marine > Intertidal zone | place: USA... | reverse complement strand
CCCGAAGGTGTACCGGTTTCGGCCTTTATATTCGGAGGGCGGAGAATGTCGGACATCCCCCTCGTATACCAGTCGTTCAATTGGAATCACGGCGTATACTTGGGTGCGACCCTGACTTCCGAGACCACTGCCGCAGCGGAAGGCGCTTTGGGGAATTTACGGCGGGACCCGATGGCTATGCTCCCCTTTTGCGGTTACAACATGGGTGACTATTTCAGGCATTGGATCAGAATGGGCAAACAGTTGGAGGAAAAACCCCGCATTTTCCACGTCAATTGGTTTCGCAAGGATGGGAACGGGAAATTTCTTTGGCCGGGTTTTAGCGAAAACATGAGAGTGTTGCGCTGGATCGTCGAGCGCTCAAATGGAAGAGGGCGGGCCCATGAAAACCCCTTGGGGTGGGTTCCCAAAAAAGCGGATTTGGATTGGTCGGGCTTTGATTTTTCCGATGAAAAATGGGATGAATTAATGTCGATTGATTCAGAAAAGCTAAGGATGCAAACATTAAGGCATGAGGAATTGTTTCTTCAATTGTCCGAATTTCTACCCAAGGAAATGCTCTTTGAGCGTGAGCTTTTGGTTTCGCGGCTTTAGACCGTAATGTTTCTACGACTCTTGTCTTTTTGACCAGCGGTAGAAGATTGAAGAAAGAACGCCCACGGATACGGCCATGTTTGCGAGTTTCATCAGGACTCCACCGGTCTTTTGGTCTTCTATCGGGGAGATATTCATGATTCTTTCGGCATAGAAATAGGTCTCGTAAAGAACGTCCTCTGAAAAGGTAAGCACGGCAAAGATAGGTGTTTGACCTAGCATAAGGGCAAGAATATAGAGCATTTGCGGGCCATATCGAATGGGAGGCAATCGTTTGGAGGGTGAGCATATGGGCCACCACATCGCAATTGAGGTTATGAACATGGACAAGTGCTCGGCCATATGCAGCGTTTTGTCCCTGAGTGCAGCTTCGTAAAAGGTCCCAAAATGCCAAAACGAAAAAACCAAAGTGAAAAGCAGTCCCGCGATGATGGGGTGGCAAAAAAATCCAAGCACTTTTTCGGAAATCGGATTGGTTTCCAGGAACCTGTCAATTAGGCGGGGCGGAATTCCGAGAAGAATAAACAGAGGGCTGACATACATGAGTATGTTGTGTTGGATCATATGGGCAAAAAAGAGAAAGTTTTCGCCCAAAGGGTCCAGTGGTGAGCCGACGGCTAGATAAAAACTCACCAAACCGAGTGAAAACCATAGGGTATGCCTGCCAGAGTAGGGTAAGTCCGGACAGATCTTAGTTCGAAAAGGTCCGACAAGAACGGCGTAGAGCCAACCTAAAAAGAGGATGCCTCCGATCAGAGCGGGCTCGGTGTGCCAATGGGAAAAGTTGATGGGGGAATCGGTCATTCGGTAAATTCCCTCCCCGATGGCAAGGAGGTATTATTGATTCGGGTCTTCTGGCCAAACCGTCAAGTATGCCTCGGATCTGATTCTGATTCGGAATTTCTCTTTGGTCGCTTCCTTCTTGAGCAGGGCAATCTTGGTGCCTTCGATATTTTCCTTTTCGGCTGGTTCGTACTGGTGGAAGAACTCGTTACTTGGGTCATTCGAGTTGATCTCGATCAAGTCGCCGTGAGAAACTTTCCACTTGAACAAATGAGGTACGCCATCCACTTCGGTCCAAGCCGTCGACAAGCCCTTACCCGAATCAACTTGGGCGGAGAACGACGAAGGAGCTTTATGATCGAAGTTGGCTTCGAAGTAGGAATCATCCTGTAACACATAGTCACCTTTGACATAGTCTTTTCCTGCTTCCCATTTGCCCTCTAGGGGATTCACCGAAAAATCTTCTTCGGCGATTACCGGGTGGGTGTCGGCCATGTAAATGACGGCGAAATAAGTGGCGAGGGCAATGACCAACCCCATTAGAAAAAGCACTGTGTTAAGAAACTTGTCCCATCTCAAATGCATGAACCACCAGACTACCCCGACGAATTTCAAAATGGAGGTGGCGAACAAGATGCCTATGATGGTGGATCCCTCAAAGGTCTCGACGTAGATGATCACGATCTCGATACCGGTTATGGCGACAAGAATCATGGAAAGATTGAAGAAGGTAAAGAAACGTTTGCTTTCTTCCAGTACTGGGTCTTCTGCGTGTCCGCTCATAGCTTGCGAGTTTTTTCGGTGTGTTGAATGGTGGGGGTCCTAGAATGCGTATTCCATCAAGTAGACAACGGGAAAGATTATGATCCACACGATGTCGACAAAGTGCCAATAAAGTCCGCAGCATTCGATATCCATTGCATCTGCCGTACTCATTTTTCCCGTGAAGGAATAAACGAGCCAACCCAATAGCCAAAATACACCGATGGCAACGTGAGTCCCGTGAGTACCGGTTAGCACATAGAAGGTGGAACCAAACACATGGTCTTGGTCTTGATAGTGGGAGAGAGTCAGTTCGTGACCTTCGTGAGTTACGAAATGAGTGAACTCGTAAACCTGACAGGCGAGAAAGATCGATCCGAATATGATGGTCCCCAAGAGCATCCAGCGGGTGCTTTTTAAGTTTCCTTTGTGGATGGCCGAAACGGCAAGAGCCATAAAGAGAGAACTCGCCAAGAGGATGAAGGTACTGAAAGAGGTGAGCTCGATGTCGAATATGTTCCGAATGTCAACAGTCGTGCTGCCCACCGTTGCGGAAATCTTTCGGTAGATCAAGTGGGTCGAGATCAGCGTTCCGAAAAACATGCAGTCGGAACCAAGAAAAGCCCACATGAGAATTTTCTTGCTCGGAATGCCGGTACTTGTAACCGGCTCGTGATGTTCGATGGCGTGTGTTGCTGGGTCGCTCATAACTGTTTCAAAAAATTATCAAGTTTATGGATGATTACTCCTCGTCTTCCTTGGGAAACAAATGGTAGCCCCCAGGACCTTCAATGGCCCACATGATTATACCGATGACAAATACGATTCCTCCAATGATCGGTATCATGTAGTCGCGCTCCAGAACAACACCCGTTTCGAGGTCTTTTGTTGCATGGAAGAGCATTCCCAAGATCAAGGTAAGCAAGCCGGCTCCGGTAACAAGGGGACACCACGATCTGTCGGGCATGTGTACGCCATGATCGTCGACCGGCTCCTTTTCGGAGTGTTTTTCCTTTGGGCCGTAATTGTTTTCCCAAGCTTGGTCGCGGGATTTGATGATCGGCATACGGGCGAAGTTGTATTCTTTGACTGGTGAAGAAAGCGTCCATTCGAGGGTTCTTGCGTCCCATGGGTTTTTGCCCGCCGGTTTGAGTTTCTTGTCGAAGAAGGAGGAAACGAATTGGTATACCCCGATGGCAATGCCAATTCCCAAAATAAAGGCACCCACCGTTGCAATCTGGTTCCATGCCTCGAAGCCATGACCCAAATTGTAAGTATGTGTCCGACGAGGCTGGCCGATCATTCCCAAATAATGCATGGGGAAAAAGGTGACGTTGAAACCTATGAACATGAGGGTGAACACGACTTTTCCGATCTTCTCATTCATAAGCCGCCCAGTCATTTTTGGGAGCCAAAAGTAAAAGCCTGAAAACAAACCGAACAAGGCTCCGCCAATAAGAACATAATGAAAGTGAGCTACGACGAAGTAGGAATCCTGGTGTTGGGCATCAATGGGCACGGACGAGTGCATGATTCCAGTAAATCCGCCGATCATGAACATGGTGATGAAACCAAGGGCAAAAAGCATGGGTGTCTCGAAGCGGATACGCCCTCCCCACATGGTTCCGATCCAGTTGAAGATCTTGACCCCCGTCGGAATCGCTATGAGCATGGTAAGGATAGAGAATGCGGAGGTCGCTACGATTCCCATTCCCGTGGTGAACATATGGTGACTCCAAACGGCAAAACCCATGAAGCCAATAATGATTCCGGAAAATACAATCAGGCCATATCCAAAGAGTGGTTTGCGCGAAAAGGTCGGTATGACCTCGGAAACAATGCCCATGGCGGGAAGAATCAGGATGTATACTTCGGGGTGTCCGAAAATCCAAAAAAGGTGTTGCCAAAGATGAGGCTTGCCGCCTTCCAGAAAGTCGTAAAAGTTTGTTCCGTAGGTTCGGTCGAACATGAGTTCGGCCAAGGCGATTGTGATTGCCGGAAAAGCAAGAATAATCAGGAAACTGACGACAAGGGTCATCCAAGTAAAAACGGGGAGTCTCATCATGGTCATGCCGGGGGCCCGCATATTGATGATTGTCGTGATGAAATTGAACGACGCGAGGAGGGAGGCAATACCCAATATTTGAAGGGAGAACACCCAGAAATCGGGTCCCATGTCATTCATGACCTCGGCGAAGCGATTGTCTGTCAACGGGGCATAACCAAACCAGCCGATCGCGGGAGATCCTCCGGTGAAAAACCAACTGAGGTTAAGGGTAATCCCTCCCGCTATGAAGCACCAAAGGCTTAGCGTGTTCATCCGGGGAAAAGCAACGTCTCGGGCTCCTATTTGAAGGGGCATGACGAAATTGAAAAAAGCGGCACTCAATGGCATGATGACAAGGAAAACCATGGTCGTCCCGTGCATCGTGAACATTTGATTGTACTGGCGGTTGTTAAGGACATCCAGGTTGTGGGTCCACAATTGGGAGCGGATGAGTAAGGCTTCGAGTCCCCCGACCAAAAGGAAAAATAGAGCCGCAAGACCATACATCAGGCCAATTTTCTTGTGGTCGATGGTCGTGAGCCAGTCGATGATGCCGGTGGTGTGTTGTCCGGGTCTGGGAAAAACCTGGTTTTGTAACTGTGTTTCTGTCTCGGGGGCGACGTATTTGACGGATTCGGTAGCCATGACGTATTGGGTTTGCGGTATTTTGAAAGGCTGAGGTTAGCGCTGTTCGAGCAGATAGGTAACCAATTGGTTGACTCGGATGCTTTTTTCCTTGTTTGACTCCTCTTTCTCTTTTTTCTTCTGCTTGCTGTCTCCCTTTAGAATGGGAAGAGGCTTGAATGATCTCACGGGGTGTTTGTCATCGATGCGATCTCCATTCCACATCAGGTTCCCGAATTTTACTTTGTTGGAGTCTTGGAGCCATTCGACCAAGTTGGTTCTGTCGTTTCTCTTCCATCCAGCGGCAAGTGAAGTGCGGAGTCCGAAAAGCGTGAGGTTTGGCCCTTTCGAGCCAATGCCGGTCCGGTTAAGAGCGTGACATTCCCCACATTGGGAGGCTAAAAAATGCGTCTTTCCAATTTCGTAATCATCGGAATTTAGCTTTTCCCAGGACCCGGAGGAAAAATTCGGTTCGTCGCCCTTGCTTACCTTCGTGAGGGCGCGAAACTCTCTTGTTGAATTTTCGTCTACCAAGGATTCGTCTTTGGCAATCACGACACTTCCCTTTTCGTATTCCTTCGTGGAATCCCATTGAGGTGTCTCCATGTTCGGGTTTTGAGCATTCTGCATACGCTCGACCCACTTTTCAAAATCAGCATCGGTTTGGGCAAGTCCGCGGAATGACATGTAGGCGTGCGAGTTCCCGCAGTATTCGGCGCATTGGCCGTAAAAAAGGCCACCAACGGGCTCGAAAGTTGCGTTGAAGTCCTGCTTGGCAAACACCGCTTCTCTCATTTTGCCATCGAAGACCGAAGGCATTGCAGTTGCGACGCTTTCTTTGATAGGGTTCCCCTCCCTGTCGATCCGCCTCCGAATTTTTTCCTGATCGGCGATAAACCACATGAAGTTTTCGTGACCGGGCATTGCGTCCATTTTCCCCGCCAATTTTGGAAGCCAAAAACTATGAATGACGTCTTCGGACTTCAAATTGATACGGACGGCCTTGGTGACCGGAAAAACAAGTTCGTTTGCCGTGACAATACCGAACTGGGGATATTCGAAAATCCAGAAAAACCTTTTTCCCGTGACATTGACAGTGATTGCTCCCTTAATTTGGTCACGATCCAAATTCAATTTCTTGAGGGTCGCTTCGTCATTGGCATCGGGGACCTTGTTCATTAGAACAACTCCTTGCAGGGTTGGGATGGCCAAAATAACGAGAATGACGGTGGAAGCAATAATGAGAAGCATTTCGATTTTTGAGTTCCCGTGAGTTTGTGAAGGAACCTCCATTGCTTCTTGTTCGTTTTTGGCACGATATTTCCATAAAACATACAAGAGACATCCTCCGACAGCACAGAAAAGAAAAATGGTTATCCACACCGAAAGCATGAATATGTCGTACTGGTTTTGAGCAACGATCCCCTTGGGGTCCAAGGCGGATTGTTTGTGGTCGATCCGCGAACATCCACCCAAAAGAATGACCGCGAGGGAAAGCAACAGACCTTGGCGAGATAGAATTTTATGAATCATGACTGATAACTTGTGGAATCTTTGAAATTTAGAGGTAACGGTCGATTACGAGGGCAGCGAGTAGAAGGGGTAGGTAAACAATCGTGGCGATAAAAAGGCGTTTGGCCGATCTGTCCCGGTCTTTGCCGAAGGCGAAATCAAGTGCCCGCAGCATGATGAACAAAGTCAGTAAAATTGCTCCGACAAGATAGAAGTTGCCCGGTGCTTTTTGCCCTTCCCCCAAGTCGAAAAAATAGGGGGCAAAGACAAAAAAATTGAGAACGAGAGTGTATGCGAGACTTTTACGGGCAAGGCGGGCACCACTCGGATCACCGGAATTATGCAATTGAAAGCCACCTTTTTCGTAATCGTCACGAAAATTCCATGCAATGGCCATAAAGTGAGGAAGCTGCCAAGCAAAAAGGATTCCAAAAAGAATCCACCCATACAAGGTGGGGGAATCAGCTGCCGCTACCCAACCAATGAGAGGGGGGAGAGCTCCGGATACGGCACCTATTTCGATCGCGATCGGAGTCTTTTTCTTGAGAGGAGTATATAAGCCCAAGTAGACGACAAGTGTAAGGAACGTGAGTCCGGTGGCCCATTCGTTCGTTCCCGCCAAAAGGATGCCCAAGCCAAGGAGGGAAAGAAAGATTCCGAAGAAAAGTGCAAATTGCGGGCTGACGAACTTGGCGGGAATCGGGCGGTTGGCCGTTCTCGGCATGAGAGCGTCTTCCTTTCGCTCCATCCATTGGTTTAGTGCGGCCGCTCCTGCAGCGGACAAAGCGGTGCCAATTGTGAGCGAAACAAAAAGGCTGAGATTGTTGACCAAAGGATCGTGAACCAAATACCCAAGAGAGGCGGTAAAGACGGAAAGGAGGCTGAGACGGGGTTTCGTTAGCTCATAAACACCGAGTAGGGAGATACCATGCTCGTTTTGAAGGGGCGCGGCATCCGGCTTGGCTGATATGTTTTTAACGGTATTCACAAGGGTATGAATGGTCCATTAAAATGAATTTAAAGCAGGAGGCAAGCAAGGTGAATGGATACTTATACGCGATTGATAGCTGTGCTAATAGTTGGATGCAGAGGCGTTAACGTGCTTTTTAGGGCGAAACCGATAAGATTCAATTCACAAAGTTGCACCTTCTTCTCGTAAATGATTAAGGAGCTCATTCGGTTGGGATTTGATGGAACGGTAAAATAAAGCTGAACAAGTGGGGTTCGAAAGCAAATTCGGACGTTTTTTTCTTTGGAATTGCTTGCTGCGGTTTGATTAGTATAAAGGTATTAGTGAAAGTCTGCAGACTCATTGATGTTCGGCTGGCAGCAGCCATATGTTTTTTTCTTCTCGTCGCGTGCGGGGATGAAAATGTCAACCGAGGGAATTCCTCTTTGGCCGATCTTGAAATTAGGGGGAAGTTTTCTGCGGCGGAAGACAACTCGAGCGAAGTCGAGGTTATTCTATGGGGAGCCGGCAACAAGGTTGCTCCCGAAATCTCGTCCAAGCTCGGCAAGACTTTTAAGTTTGGCATACAACCCAACGAGTTGTCCTTGATTCGACGCAAACCCATATTCCGGGGAAGTGTTCAGGAAACCCTTGTTCCGTCGGTCGGAAAAGCTTATCTTTTGCATAACCTGTGGCCCGATGATCGTGGCGCCAGCATCCGCTTTGACAATGTTAACCGACTTCTGCGCCGAGATACTTTGTCTTTGGGCGATGGGATGATCCGTACGGTGGGCGATCAGTTGCCTCCATTTGCCCTTTACGATCAGGACGGGGAAATCATAACCACGGATTACTTCGATGGTTCCTCAACCGTTCTTAATTTTATCTTTACGAGATGCTCCGTTCCCGAGATGTGCCCTGCTTCCATGATGAAGTTGAAGAAATTGCAAGCACTTGCGGAAAAGACAAAAATCAAGCACGCGAGATTCCTTTCCATCACCCTTGACCCTCTCTTTGATTCCCCTGCCGTACTCAAACAATATGCCGAAGCCTATGGGGTGAATGAGGAAAGTTTTCGCTTTGGCACTGCGGGAAAGAGCGTCATCGACGACTTGACCCGTCAGTTTGGTCTTCTTCGCAAAAATCACGAAACTCTTACCATCGAGCATACGATGCGCACCCTTTTGATCAACTCGCGCCGGCAAATCATTTATCAAGTGCCTGGCAAGTCATGGTCGGTGGAGGACTTTCTTTCCCGTCTTTCCGAAGGAACGCAAGGATGACCGCCTCATTTCGTGCCGTGATGATCGCCTTGCCCTTCGTAGGCACTTATTTTGTAACCCGATCTCTTCCCGTCAGTCCATGTGATTTTCTTCACGAGGAAACATACAACTCCGAAGGAATAATCGATTATTGTGGTGGCGGAGACTCGGCTTTTGTCGATCTATCGTTGCGAAAGTGGCCTTTGTCATTGGATTTTCGTCCGCCCGCCGGGTTGAGTCCCGGAGAAAATGCAGAGTTTGAAATGAACATAAGGCAATTCGACGGTTCCCCGCTTTCGGGAAATGATGTTGCCCTTAGTCACACCAAGAAAATTCATCTTCTGGTAGTGGATGAGTCGCTCACGGATTATCAACACCTTCACCCGGAACCCGATTCCCTGTACGATGGAACTTGGCGCTGTTCCTTGACCCCAAAAAACGCAGGCAAATACTTCGTGTTTTTTGACTTTATCCCAACCCGTAGTCCAAGGAGGGTTCTTTTGACCTCTTTTTTTGCCGTCGAGGGCGATCGGGTTTCGAAACCCCCTGTGCAGGAAAAGCTTTTGTATTCTTCGGGCAAGCGAAGATTCGAACTGAAAAGAGATGAATCCGAGGAAGGCGGCCAAGCTATGAAGTTGATTTTTGAGGCATCGGACGAAGATGGAAAGATACTTGCCTTACGCCCGGTGATGGGAGCTTTTGCCCATATGGTGGCTTTTGACGGCGAACTCAAAGGGTTTGCTCATTTGCATCCTTTGGAAAATGCCTTGCCGGCAGGTCAAGAAGACGTTCACGAGGGTCCCCTTACATTTACTTTCAGTCCGCCCAAGGAAGGTCTCTATCGCCTATGGGCTCAAGTCCGATTTAGCGGAGAATCGGAAACCTTCATACCTTTTGACTTGAGAGTCGGATCCTGACTTTTGGAGGACGGGCATGCAAATAGATTCTTACACTAAGCAAAATCCGAACGTCGAATTGGCAAGAAGGTCAAAGATTCTAGTTTGGTTTGTCTCTGCTCTTGTTCTTGGCCTTGTCGCTGCAATGCGGTCACTGCGACCCTGGTTCCTGTCCTTGCTCGAAAAGCCGGATGGACTTGAGCTTTCTTTTCTTCCGCCCTTCCATGCGATACTCAATGCCTTTGCCGCCTTTGGCCTGGTAATGGCCGTTCGAGCGATCAAAAAACGCCGGGTTTTTCTACACCGGAAATGGATTTTCTTTGCCCTGGGTTGCTCATCGCTGTTCTTGGTTTCCTATGTTTGTTACCATCTTACGACCTTTGAAACGCCCTTCGGCGGGCAGGGATGGATCAGCAAGGTATATTACTTTGTTCTTGTTTCGCATATCGTGTTGGCTGCCTTGAGCTTTCCTTTTATCCTTCTGACTTTCGTTTATGGGTATACGAATCATTTTGTCGAGCACAGGAAACTTGCCCGCATTGTTTATCCGGTTTGGCTCTACGTTGCCGTAACTGGGCCGGTCGTCTATCTGATGTTAAGACCCTATTATTAAAGGAGGTTCAGGAGGTCAGCGCCAGTCAATCGTTTTGTTTTCTGATCCATCTTCGCAGCTTGAAGTCTTCGCATTCGTGGATGGTTTCCACCGGTTCGAAAAGTTCAAGGTGGTCTGGAAAAAAAGCATCTCCTCCTTCAATCTCTTGAAGAACTTCGGTCAGGTATAGCTCCATGCAATCCTTGAGTACCAGAGAGTAAAGTTCACCCCCTCCAATGACAAAGAGCGTGCGGTCGCCAATTTTAGCCCACGCTTCCTCCAGAGTACGGAAAACACGAATTCCCTCCGTTTGATTCATGGTGCGACTCAGCACCCAGTTTTCCCTTCCCGGCAGGATGCCCGGCAGTGATTCCCAGGTTTTCCTTCCCATGAGCAGGACATGTCCCATCGTGATTTTCTTGAACCATTTGAGATCCCCCGCCAAGCGCCAAGGTAAGTCACCCTGTTTGCCTATTACCCCATTTTGCGAAACCGCAGCTATGGCTTTTATGGAAGCCGCTTTCGTCATACTGCAATAGGTGCCTTGATGGCGGGGTGGGGGTCATAATCGGTCAACTCGAAATCTTCAAAGGCAAAGTCTCCAATTTCCTTCTGTTCCCCATGAACGATCATGGCCGGGGATGGTCGGGGGTCGCGAGACAGTTGCAATTCGGCTTGCTCCCTGTGGTTTGAATATAGGTGCAGGTCGCCAAAGGTGTGAACAAATTCATAGGCTTGCAGGTTGCAAATTTTGGCGACCATCATGGTTAGCAGGGCGTAGGACGCGATATTGAAGGGAACGCCAAGGAAAAGATCGGCACTTCTTTGGTAGAGTTGGCAACTGAGTTTTCCGTCGGATACGTAAAACTGAAAGAGGGCATGGCAAGGAGGAAGAGCCATCAGGTGCAACTCTCCCGGGTTCCATGCGCAGACCAAATGCCTCCGGCTTTCGGGGTTTTCCCGAATGGAGCGGATGACTTCCTCGATTTGATCGATGCTTCCTCCGTCCGGTTTCCTCCAGTTTTTCCATTGGGCTCCGTAGACCCGGCCAAGGTCGCCCTTTTCATCGGCCCATTCATCCCAAATGGTCACCTTGTTTTCGCGAAGGTATTCCACATTCGTTTCGCCTTTGAGAAACCAAAGGAGTTCGTGAATGATGGAGCGAAGGTGAAGCTTTTTAGTGGTCAAAAGCGGAAAACCCTCATCGATGCGAAAGCGGGCCTGGGCTCCGAAGATCGACCAAGTCCCCGTTCCGGTACGGTCGCCACGGTAGGTTCCGTCTCTCATTACTTGGCCGAGAAGCTCGAGATAGGTCTTCATTTACGGTTCGCCAAAAAAGGAATTACATAGTAGTAAGGTAAATTCATAAGTTCGTTCGTTATTTATGCTTGTTTGTAAAAAGTCGAGTTTTTCATTGTTCCTTGTTCTTGCTTGGGGTTGTTTTGCAACGGGTGCATGGGGGCAGCAAAGAGAGAATGACTTCACCAAAAAGATGAGGTCGTTTGATGGTCGTTTGAGTAATCTTTCCGGCAAAAGGCTCTCCTCTAGTCGCATGAATTCCGCTTTTTCGAAAAGAATAAGCGTGCGGGAATGGCCGAGCAAATACTCTTCTTTTGGTAGCCGCCGTTTTCCTTTGGGGGACAGCAAGACAATTGGAAGCGAACGAGTGCCGACCACCCGCCTTCAAGTCAAGACACCTCTTAACGATTCCTTGGCCCCGGCGAATCGGGACCGTCTTTCCCAGAGTGATTTGGGGGAAAGCGCCCAAGCCGTTTCCTCCGTAGAATTCAGAGACGCCTATTACGCCGAATTGGGCAAGCGGGTTGATGATTGGATGGAGAAGGTCAATAATTTGTCATTGCGCGACGTTAACCGGTTTCAATTCAGAAGGCACCGTCCGAGCGAGCCGGGGTTTCCCGTGCAACAGGCGGGTTCTGAAAACTTGCCTGCCCAGCCCCGTGCCGGGGTCTTGGGAAGACCAAGTCTGCGCGGTGTAACTCCTCCCGGATCTTCTTCCAAGGCTCCGAAGCAGAGCTATTGGCTTGGTCCTAAGAAGATTCGGACTTCCGATTCAAGACCGAAAGCTCCGACCGACCGGGTATTCCAATCGGCGCCAAAGGCCCCCGATAGGAATTTCAAGTCTTATCCCAAACCTTTGTTCGGTCCCAAGAAGATAAGGGTTGAGGTCAAGTAGGGATTCGAGATTCTCGCTTGCCACTCTGCTGGCTTTCCCTATTCTCCTTACCTTCAATTCATTTAACACACGGACGGCTAGCTCAGTTGGTTAGAGCGACTGGTTTACACCCAGTAGGTCACAGGTTCGAGTCCTGTGCCGTCCACCACATTTCCTTCACCTTCTTCATGCGTCACGTCATTTCAGTTCTCGTCGAAAACAAGTTTGGTGTATTGGCGCGTATAGCCGGCCTTTTCAGCGGTCGAGGTTTTAACATTGATACCCTCAATGTCGGCCCTACTCATCTGGAGGGCCGTTCCCGCATTACCGTGACTTTGAATGGGGACGAAAAGGCTCTTGAGCAGTGCATCAATCAATTGGACAAATTGATCGACGTCATCGAAGTCAACAATTTCGTCGGTGAGGAAGGCGTTGGCCGCGAATTGGTTCTGGTCAAGATACTTGCCGATTCCGAGACACGTTCCGAGGTAACTCAATTGTGCGACGTGTTTCGGGGTAAGATCATAGATGTCGCGCCTTCGAGTCTTATTGTCGAGGTCACGGGCAATGAGAACAAGATCAAGGCGTTTCTTTCACTTGTCGAATCCTTCGGCATTTCCGAATTGGCAAGAACCGGTACGGTTTCACTGCGCCGGGGAATGTTGGACGATTGATCCTGCTTTCCAATTCACACAACTACATAACCAAAAAATACAAAACGGCCATGCCCGCTAAAGTATACACCCAAAAGGAGGCGAAAATAACGCCTATCAAAAAGAAAACGCTAGCCGTAATCGGATACGGTTCACAAGGTCATGCCCATGCCTTGAACCTAAAGGACAGCGGATGCAAAGTCATCATCGGTCTATACAAGGGGAGCAAGTCGATTCGAGTGGCCAAGAGACATGGTTTCGAGGTGATGGAAGTTGCCGATGCAGTTCAGCAGGCCGACATTGTCATGATCGGCGTTCCCGATATGAAGCAAGCCGAAGTATACGAGAAGGAGATCAAACCTAATCTTGCCAAAGGCAAAACCCTTCTTTTTACCCATGGTTTCGCCATTCATTTCGGATTGATCAAGCCACCTCGCGGAGTCAGCGTCATCATGGTTGCCCCAAAGGGTCCGGGGCACATCGTTCGTTCCCAATACAAGGAAGGCAAAGGTGTTCCTGCCTTGATTGCAGTGCTCAAAGGCTCATCCAAGGACTCGAAGAAAATTGCCCTTGCGTGGGCGGCAGGTATAGGCGCGGGACGTGCGGGTATTTTGCAGACATCCTTCAAGGAGGAAACCGAGACGGATTTGTTTGGCGAGCAGGCAGTTCTCTGCGGTGGAGCCTCCGCTTTGGTCGAGGCCGGTTTCGAGACTCTCGTCGAGGCTGGCTATGCTCCCGAGATGGCCTATTTCGAGTGCTTGCACGAGCTTAAGCTTATTGTTGACCTTATGATCGAATCTGGCGTTGCCGGCATGAGGTTTTCGGTTTCCGAAACGGCGAAATATGGTGATGTGACCCGAGGACCCAGAGTGATCAATGGAAATGTAAAAAAATCCATGAAAGCGATCCTCAAGGAAATTCAGTCCGGCAAATTCGCCCGGGAGTGGGTCAAGGAGTATCAAGCTGGTCTTCCTAAATATAACAAGTTGTTGGAGGACGGGGAGAAGCATCCGATCGAGGTAACCGGGCGCCATCTTCGTTCCCTAATGCCTTGGATCCCCAAAAAGAATATCAAGGGAGCCCAGGCCGCTTACGGTTGATTTCGACTTATTCATACTTTTGGGAAGGCGCGGGAAGGGTCCTCCTTTTCCGCGCCTTCGTTTTTAATCGATGACTGGCCTTGCCCCCAAAATCATTGTTGCCACTCGCAAAAGTCCGCTTGCTCTCAAGCAGGCGGATTTGGCATCTTCCGTTCTTTCGGAAAAACTGGGTGTTGAGGTCGAAGCCCTTCCTCTTTCGACCACCGGCGACCAAAGATTGGAATGGTCCTTGGAGCAAGAGGGCGGAAAGGGACTCTTTACCAAGGAATTGGAGGTTGCCTTGTTGGAAGGTCGCGCCGACTTGGCAGTGCACAGCGCCAAGGATCTGCCAACTGAGATGCCAAACGGGCTTGCTTTGGCAGGCTACCTTCCACGCGAAGATCCCCGTGATGTTCTTGTCGTGCGCACTGAAGTTGTTTCCCCAAAGGTAATCGCAACGGGTAGTCCGCGCCGGCGGGCTCAGTTGCTTGCAACGCATTGGTCTGAAGCTCAAATGAGGGAAATCCGGGGTAATGTCGAGACGCGCCTGCGAAAGATTGCCGAGGATCACGAGGCGGATGCAACCGTTCTTGCCGCCGCCGGCCTTCGCCGATTGGGAATACAAGACTTTCCCGGCTTGAGGTTTGAGTATCTCCCAATTGAGGAGATGGTCCCTGCTCCCGGTCAGGCTGCAATTGCCTTGCAGGTTCGTGAGGCCGACCTCGGTCGATTCAAGGCTGCTTGCGATATGGCTACTGCAGTGGCAGTTGATTTCGAACGTGCCGTTTTGGCAACCATGGGAGGTGGTTGCCAGGTTGCCGTCGGGGTTCATCGAGAAGGAGATAATCTTTTCATTTTTCATGAAGACGAGTATTCGAAGGTTGATCTTTCGGGGTTGTCATATTCCTCCGCCTTGGAGCGGGCACTATCCATTTTGGGGATGCAATGAGCAAGAAAGGCAAAGTTTATCTCGTCGGGGCAGGTCCCGGTGATCAGGGTCTAATCACAGTAAAGGCTCGGGATCTTGTTTCATCCTGTGATGTGCTGGTCTATGACAATTTGGTTAACCCCGCCTTTTTGGTTGAAGCCGCAACCGCCTGCGAGCTAATCGATGTCGGTAAGGCGCCTGGCCGCCATACCGTTGAGCAGGATAAGATTTGCAAGATGCTTGTCGAGAAAGCGCAATCGGGCAAGCTGGTGGTTCGTCTCAAAGGCGGAGACCCTTTCGTTTTTGGACGTTGTGCGGAGGAAATGACGGTTCTTGACGATGCCGGGGTTTCTTACGAGATTGTGCCTGGAGTCACTGCGGCTCTTGGTTGCGCCGCATATGCCGGGATTCCACTCACCCATCGAGACTATGGTTCGTCGATCTCCTTCCTTACGGGTCACGAGGATGTTGAAAAGGAAGCCTTGCGTATCGATTTTGGTAAATTTGCCGCTACCGGGGGAACGCTTTGCATTTACATGGGGATGAGCAAACTTGAAGAGATCGTCGACAAATTGATTGCCGGCGGTTTGCCCGAGAACAAACCGGCTGCGATCGTAAGCAACGGGACCTTGCCAGCCCAAAGAAAAATACTTGGGTCGTTGGGGAGTTTGACTGCGTTGGCGGAAGAGGAGGGGTTGGGTTCTCCGGCAATCATTTTTGTCGGAAATGCCGTCGGTCTTGCTGGGACGGAGGATTGGTTCGAGGCTCGTCCGCTTTTCGGCCGGCGTTTTGTCGTTACTCGCCCGGTTGGTCAAAACATCCGGTTGAAGAAATTGCTGGAAAACAAGGGGGCGGAAGTTTTGGAACTGCCCTTGATCAAGATACTTCCGGCTGACGACCGCAAACTTGTGGCAGAAGCTTTTGCTGGGATAGCCACTTACGGGTGGGTTGTTTTCACGAGCGCGAATGGAGCTCGCGAATTCTTCAATCTCTTCTTTCGGGCTTTCGGTGATATTCGCAGTTTCGGGCCGATGCGAATTGCTTGCGTTGGTGAGACTACGGCCTCGGTCGTCCGGGATTACAATCTTGAAGTCGAATTAATCCCGTCTGTGTCCACAGCCGAGGACCTTGCTCAATCTCTGGTTGCAACGGAATCGCTCGATAGTGCTCACGTGCTTGTCATCACGGGCAACCGAAATCGTGAAATTTTGGTCAACTTGCTTGAGTCTGTAGGGCATGCTATCGTGGATACCCTGTCCGTCTACTCGACTGATTTCTCCGATGTTTCCGAGGCAGTGGCCTTGCAGGATTTTCGGGAGAAAGGTGCGGACGCACTCGTTTTCAGCAGTTCGTCCGCTGCTCTTTCTTATGTCGAGCAAGAGGAGGACTTGGTTTTGGAGAAGGATGCCCGTGTTCCCATACTTTGCAGTTTTGGGGCCCAGACTTCCGCGACCCTCAAAGAAAATGGGCTGAGCGTTGATTTGGAGTCCGAAAAGCCGAGTTTGGACTCGCTGGTCGATTCCTTGGTCGCGAAATTTGGTCGGAGTTCGTGAAGGTGATGGTTCCTGAGGTCAAAGTCTGTGGGATTACCCGTTTGGAGGATGGTCAAAATGCGATTTCACTCGGAGCCACCTTCCTCGGTTTCATTCTTTTTGAGGGTTCCCCCCGGTTCATTGACCCTGAAATGGCTCGCAAAATTTGGGATAGACTGAATCCAACAAGAACCTTTTCTGTCGCGGTGGCCGTTGACCCCGACCCTTCGTTTTTGCGCGAAATTTACAAATTGGGATTTGATTTCTTCCAGTTGCATTTTCCTAGCTCCGTTGATCCTAATCGCGTTTCGGAATGGACGGAGATTGTGGGATCGGGAAATCTTTGGTTGGCTCCCAAGGTTCATCCGTCCGACTCGTTCCCGGAGCAACTTCTGCCATTTGCTGACACTTTCTTGATGGATGCCTATTCCGAGGATAAATTTGGTGGGACTGGAAAAGTTTCCGACTGGAAAGGCTTCGAAAACTTGACAGACAGGTTCCCTTCGAAAACTTGGGTTCTCGCCGGAGGGCTTTCACCGGATAATCTCTCCGCTGCCCTTTCCGAAACTTCCGTGACCCGTATCGATCTGAACAGCGGGATTGAAAGTGAACCGGGTATCAAGGATTTTTCGAAAATGGAGAAGGCATTTTCCCTCTTGCATGGATGAGGTCGAACCATTAGCAGTTTTTCCTGCGTTTTAATTCGATTGCTTGTTTGCTTTGATTATTTTCCTAACTCCAATCCATAACCCTAAATCACTTAAATATCATGACCTCCGTTGGAAAAAAATTTCCTGACCTTACCGTTAACGCCATGAATGAAATGGGAGACACCATTCCCTTGAACGTTTTCGAGAAAGCCGTGAGTGAGAAAAAGAAGATTCTGCTATTTTGGTATCCCAAGGATTTCACTTTCGTCTGTCCAACCGAACTTCATGCCTTTCAAGAAGCTTTGGGTGAATTTGAAAAGAGAAACACCTTGGTAATCGGAGCCTCATGCGATACTGCGGAAGTCCATTTCGCATGGTTGAATACCCCCAAGGACGGCGGCGGGATCGAAGGCGTCACTTATTCCCTTCTTGCCGATAGCAATCGCAACCTGGCCAACACCCTCGGGATTCTTGACGAGACGAATGAACGTGTGGACGAGGAAACTGGTGTCGTTCTGGTAGATGGTGACAGTGTGCCTTATCGAGCGACTTTTCTTATCGACGAAGAGGGCATGGTATTTCACGAAGGCGTTAATCACATGCCTATCGGGCGTAACGTTGCGGAATATTTGCGTATTATCGATGCCTTCACTCACGTTCAGGAAAAAGGCGAGGTTTGTCCCGCCAACTGGGAAGAAGGCAAGGACGCAATGAACGCCAATCGAGAGGGTGTCCTTTCCTATCTCAGTTCTCATTGAATTGCTTTTGTCCCGATGCTTCAAGAGTTGACCGAAGACAACTTGGGTGAACTGGTTGCCCGGGAGAGTCGGGTTCTAGTACAGTACTCGGCTGGCTGGTGTGGCAATTGCCGAATCATGAAACCCAAGTTTCGCAAGATGTCAGGAGAGTTTGAGAAGGTGAGTTTTGTTATCGTTGATGCCGAGAAGTTTCCGGACTCGCGTAAATTGGCGGAGGTTGATAACTTGCCGACTTTCGCCGCCTTCAGGGATGGAGTGCTTGTTAATCAAGTTCAGACAAACAAGGCGGAGGTATTGAAAGAATTTGTTGATGAAGCTGCCTCTGATTAAGCATGTTTGCGCTTTTGTCGAAGCCAATGACGAGGATTTTGTGGCAGAAGCGATTGAGGTTCTCGAGCACTTGACCGAATATGATGGCCTTGTGGAGCAGGAGGTGGACGTTCTTGGTGAAATGCTTTCCAATTTGTACGGTGCCCTCGAGGTGGAAAAAACGGTCAGGAAGGATGGGGTTGACCGAAAAGAAGCCTTGAACGCTTTCATGAAGCGCGTGCAGGGTTCCATCGATCGATAAACCCTGCGGGAGCCTTACCCCTTGAATTGCTTGGCCAATTTGGCCAATTCCTTGGGATCCATGTCTCCCATGTCGGGCATGCCGCCGCCGCCCAAGGCACTCATCATTTGCTTCATTTTTCCGCCCCTCATCTTCTTCATCATTTTTTGCATCTGACTGAATTGTTTGATCAGTTGGTTGACGTCCTTGATTTGAACACCAGCTCCATCGGCAATTCTCTTCCTTCGGGAGCCTGCGATTATGCGGGGCACGCGTCTCTCCTCCTTGGTCATTGAAAGGATGATCGCTTCATGACGTCCGAGAGCGCTTTCCTCCTTGTCGCCAATTTCGACATTGTTCATTCCGGGCAGCATTTTTGCAACCGAACCCATGGATCCCATTTTTTTCATCTGCCTCATCTGCGTAAGAAAATCCTCAAAGTCGAATTCGGCCTTGAGCATCTTTTCAGCCATGCGCATGGATTCCTCCTGATCGAGATTCTCCTGTGCTTTTTCGACCAATGACACGACGTCGCCCATCCCGAGGATTCTCGAAGCCAATCGGTCGGGGTGAAACACTTCGAGCTCATCGATCTTTTCTCCTACGCCGAGGAATTTGATAGGCGCTCCGGTAACCTTCTTCATCGAGAGGGCCGCTCCTCCCCGGGCGTCTCCATCGATTTTGGTCAGGACGATTCCCGTGAGAGACAAGCGTTCGTGGAAAGTCTTGGCCACGTTCACGGCTTCCTGTCCGAGTGCTGCATCCGCTACCAATAGGATTTCGTGGGGGTTAACCTCTTTTTTCAGAAGTTCGAGTTCCCGGACGAGTTCATCGTCGATTTGAAGCCTGCCCGCAGTGTCGAAAATCACGACGTCGCTACCGTTCTTTTTGGACTCCTCCCAACCTGAGCGGGCAATGGCCGGAACGTCCTTGCTCTCCCGATCGAGATGGCAGGGGAATTGTTCTTGTTTTGCGAGAAACTCAAGTTGATCGATCGCGGCCGGACGATAAACGTCGCAGGCAACGAGCATGGGGGAGCGACCATCCTTGGCCAACCGCTTGGCCAGCTTTGCGCTTGTGGTAGTTTTTCCCGCTCCGTGAAGGCCAACCATGAGAACCCTCAATGGTCGGTCTTCCCGGAGCTCAGTCGTTCCTTCTCCAAGCAACTTGATTAACTCGTCGTGAATGATCTTTATGACCTGCTGGCCGGGCGATACCGATTTGAGCACTTCCTGCCCCAAGCACGCTTCCTTGACTTGATCGACGAATTCACGGGCCGTGCGGAAATGTACATCGGCAGAAAGCAATGCCTTCCGTACTTCTCCCAACGCTTCGCTCACATTTTCCTCCGTGAGTTTACCTACTCCTCGCAGGTTTCGTAGCGTGCGGCTTAACTTATCTGTTAATGATTCAAACATGATAGTTGGAGATCATGTCACTGTCGGGAGTATTGGTGAAGCCATAAATTTCATACTTCTTTCCGCGTTGCCTTTTGGCGTGGATTTGGCATAATCAATTCCTTTCCCTTTCAATCCCTTTCCCTTTAAATAGAATGAAAATTCTCATTGCTGACCGTATCTCTCCTCTTGGGGTGGAATTTTTGCAAAAGCAGGCTGATGTCGAAGTGATTGAAGCTTATGGTTCTTCACCCGAAAAGGTATTGGAGTTATCCAAGGATGCTTCCGCCATTATCGTTCGTAGCGATACGAAAGTGACGAAAGAGGTAATCTCCTCCGCATCCAACCTGAAGGTGGTCGGCCGGGCTGGCGTGGGTGTGGACAACATTGATATCGAAGCTGCCACGGAAGCGGGAGTGATTGTCATGAACACTCCCGGCGGGAACACAATTGCCACCGCAGAACTTACCTTTACCCACATGATGTGCGGTACCCGTCCGATTGTCCGTGGAGCATCCGGCATGCGTGAGGGCAAGTGGGAAAGGAAGGAACTCAAAGGATCTGAGCTTAGAGCCAAGACCCTGTCTGTTTTGGGTTTTGGTCGCATCGGTGCGGAAGTCGCCAAGCGGGCCCAGGCTTTCGAGATGGAAGTCATTGCCTACGACCCTTACTTGACTGAAGATCGGGCCAAAGAGATGGAAGTGGAAAAAGTCGATCTCGAAACGGCCTTTTCACGGGCAGACTATCTGACTGTCCACATGCCCATGACCGACGAGACAAAAAACATGGTGGATGAGGACGCGTTCGCCAAAATGAAGGACGGGGTTCGCGTATTCAATTGCGCCCGTGGCGGGATCATCAAGGAATCGGCCCTCGTTGAGGCACTCAAGAGCGGTAAAGTCGCGGTTGCGGGATTGGATGTTTACGAACAGGAACCACTTCCCGAGGATCACGAATTTCGAACGTTGGAAAACCTCAACCTTACGCCTCATTTGGGGGCTTCCACTGCGGAAGCGCAGGAAAGCGTGGGGGTTGAAATTGCTGAGGCAGTGGCTGAAGTTTTGCAGGGTGGCCGTATAAGAAATGCGATCAACATGCCTTCCATCGATCCCAAAGATTTGCAGGCTCTCCGTCCCTACCTTGACCTTTGTCAAAGGCTTGGAAGCTTTGCCCGTCAAGCGTCCGAGGGTTCCGTAAGCTCGATACACATTACTTTTTGGGGTGGCATCGTCGACTTTGACGCGGTTCCTTTGACTCGGGCGGTGCTCAAGGGTTGGCTCGCCGGGATTGCTGGAGACGAAGGAATTAACGATGTCAACGCCCCGCACAAAATCAAGGCGTTGGGAATTAAGGTCGAAACGATCAAGTCATCGGATTCGGTCGATTACAGTGAACTGATCGAGGTCAAAACCGTTTCAAGCGAAGGTCGGGAGCAAACCGTGAAGGGCACTCTTCTTGGAAAGAGCAACGATCCGCGCATCGTCGAGGTTGACGGGCAGGCTATTGAGGCACGCCCCGTCGATGTACTTCTTGTGGTTCGGAATGTAGACAAACCAGGAATCGTCGGCAAATTGGGGACAATTCTTGGAGACTGCGGAGTAAACATTGCCAACATGTCCCTTAGCCGTGCCGAAGAAGGGGAATGGGCTTTGACCATATGCGAACTTGACCACGAACCGGCAGTTGAAGCTCTGCAGACCTTGGTCGGTGATCCTGACATTCACGAGGCCCGCATTTCCCGACAAGGCTAGAAAAAGCCCGCTTTATCAAATCCCCCTATACCCCATGATACCCCTAGAAACCATTGGCGTCGCTTTGATCGGCTACCTTTTGGGTTCGATTCCCTTTGGCGTATTGGTATCGAAGCGGTTTGGGGTTGATATATATTCAGTGGGTAGCGGAAATCCCGGTGCGACCAATGTTCTGCGGGAAATTGGAAAGCCCGCGGGTTATACGGTTTTCTTTCTGGACTTCATGAAAGGTCTTTTGGCAACCACTTGGTTTACTATACCTGGACTTACAAATTACGCTGATCCAGCGGTCGTTCCAGCTGTTGCGTTGGGTTTGATTGGCCTGCCTGCCGCTGTATTGGGACATACTTATCCTTTGTTCTCAGGATTCCGGGGCGGCAAGGGCGTGGCAACGGCCATGGGTGGATTACTTGGCGTTATGCCGGTTTGCCTCGTTGTTGGATTGGTGACTTGGGGCGGAATTTTTTATTCCACCCGCTATGTCGCAGTCGCGTCGATTGGTTTTGGTTTGAGTCTGCCCATATGTTCCTTGGTTCTTTATTGGGCAAGGGATGAGCATTGGGGAGTGGTGGCAATGTCTTTTGTCGTAATGGCATGGATTGTCTGGCGCCATCGTTCGAACTTGGCCCGCTTGCGAGCGGGCACGGAGAATCGATTTGAGCGCAACAAAACCGGCAAGTAAACATGATCAGCGAATCACAAACCATTAGAGTTGGAATCCTCGGTTTTGGAACGGTCGGGCAGGGAACCTGGAAACATCTTGTCGAGAATTCCGAATCCTTGAAGAAAATCCTTGGGGTCGAAGTTCTCCCGGTTCGCGCTTCCGTGCGAGACTTGACCAAGGACCGAAAGCTTTCGATTGACGCGGATGCATTGACTGACGACTCGTTGTCGATTGTCGACGATCCGGAGATCGATCTGATTTGCGAACTTATCGGAGGGATCGAGGAAGCAAGGGTTTTGACCCTCCGGGCCTTTGCAAGCGGAAAGTCCGTGGTCACCGCCAACAAGGCTCTGATCTGCGAGCATGGGGAGGAGCTTTTTTCGGAAGCCGAAAAAGCAGACGTTCGCTATGCCTTCGAAGCGAGCGTGGCCGGAGGCATTCCCATCATCAAGGTTTTGAGGGAAAGCTTGGTGGCGAACGAATTTCCACTCATTTACGGAATTCTTAACGGAACGTCGAATTATATTCTTACCCGGATGGAAAGCGAGGGAGCAAGTTTCGACGACATTCTTTCCGATGCTCGGGAACTGGGATATGTCGAGGCGGACGAATCATTGGATCTCGATGGAGTCGATGCTGCCCATAAGGCCGTAATTCTAGCCTATTTGGCACATGGCATGTGGATTTCCCTCAAAGATATTACAGTCGAGGGAATCAGGAAGATATCAAACGAAGATCTTCTCGCGGCAAGAAAGCTTGGCTGCAAGATTAAGTTGATCGGGGTAATTCGAAGAAATTTCGAGAACAATCACATATCGGTGGGCATTTATCCGGCCCTAGTCCCCGTGGGTGAAATCATTGCCCGTACGGACGGTGTTTACAACGGGGTCAGCCTTACGGGTACGGTCGTCGGTACGGTCGTTCTCACCGGGCGTGGAGCAGGACAGGACCCTACGGCAGGCTCCGTAATCAGCGATATCGTGGACGTCGTGAAGGGAATGAAGGGCATGAATTCGCAGCCGAAGTTACTTCATGTGACGCCGGACGAGTGTACCGCTGCCACGGCAAGGGAGATTTGCGGCTGCTTTTACCTTCGTTTGCGGGTTGACGACAGACCTGGTCAACTCGCGAAGATTGCGGAATGTTTGGCCGAGCGGGAAGTGAGCTTGGCGACGGTCTCCCAAACTCCCAAAGACGAAGATACTTCCGCCCAAATTATTTTGACTACCCACGAAACCAATGAGCACAGTATTCGGTTGGCTATCGAAGCACTTGAGCAATTGCCCGGCGTGAAGGAATCTCCCGTGCTCTTCAGAATGTTTGATCCCAATGGGTTTGAAAACCAATGAGCATAGTGGTTCAAAAGTATGGCGGAACTTCCGTAGCCGACATTAGCTGCATCAAGCGGGTAGCACGACGGGTCAAGAAGACATGGGCGGCAGGGAACAAGGTCGTGGTCGTCGTATCCGCCCGGGCCGGCGTAACAAACGAGTTAATTGAGAGAGCCAAGGCAATCCGCAAGAATCCGTCGGATCGCGAAATGGACATGCTGATGACTTGTGGCGAGCAGGAAACCATAGCGCTTCTTTCGATGGCGCTGAATGCCTTGAGCGTGCCAGCCGTCTCGCGTACTGGTTGGCAGGCTGGAATTATTACCGAGGGAATGCACTCGAAAGCCCGTATTCGGGAGGTTCAGGGAGGAGACCTTCGCAAGCAACTCAGGGCGGGCAAGGTCGTGGTAGTTGCCGGATTTCAAGGAATCAATGACAATGGGGACGTAACCACTTTTGGTCGAGGGGGCTCGGATTTGAGTGCCATTGCCCTCGCTGGGGCCTTGAAGGCAAAGTCCTGCCAGATTTTTACCGATGTCGAGGGGGTGTTTACCGCAGACCCGCGCATTGTTCCGAATGCCTGTAAGATTCCAGCCATTAACTATGAGGAACTGCTCGAGTTGGCTAGTAGCGGATCCAAGGTCATGCAAACCCGGGCCGTTGAATTTGCCCAGAAGCATAACATACCGTTTGAAGTTCGTTCGTCCTTTTCCACAAAACCCGGAACCGAAGTGAAGAAAAAAGTAAAATCCCTGGAGGACACTCTGGTAAGCGGAGTGGCCATAGACAAAAACCAAGTACGCGTAAGCGTTACCGAATTACCCGATCGCCCCGGTGCGGCGGCAGCCGTTTTCAAGGTCATGGCCGAGTCCGAAGTCGTTGTGGACATGATTGTTCAGAACGTCGCCCGCAACGGAAAGGCAAACTTGACCTTTACCGTGCCGACCGAAGATGCGTTCCGTGCCGAAAAGGCCTTGAAGGAACATCTTTCGGACGGATCCGGTGGCAAGCTCGGGCGAAGCACCAATATCGTCAAGGTTTCCGTGGTAGGAGTTGGCATGCGTTCTCATTCTGGGGTCGCCTCCACTTTCTTCGAGGCCTTGGCCAACGCCGGCATCAACATGCTGATGATCAGTACCTCGGAGATTAAGATCTCGGTGGCCGTCAGTCCGGAATTTGGTGATGATGCAACCCGAGTTGCTCATCGGGCATTTGGCTTGGGTAAGTAATCTTCCCCAAGGTTCGGGCTATACTTGTTATTTGAGAAATGCGTTTCGCAAGCACTCGTGGTCAATCCGATCCTGTTGGCTTTTCGGAGGCGGTTGCCCAAGGCTTGGCACCCGACGGAGGATTGTATCTCCCGGAAAACTTTCCTGACTTGGGTGCGTTCATAGGTCAATGGGAAGAGCTCGCTTACCCGGAATTGTGTTTCGAGTTCCTCCGTCTCTTCGCCACGGATTTGGAAGCGGATGTTTTGAGACGTGCCATCGATCATTCGTATTCTACTTTTTCCCACCCTCAAATCGCTCCTATCGTTGAGTTGAGCGGGAACTGCAAGGTCCTCGAGCTTTTTCACGGACCGACTTTAGCCTTCAAGGATTTTGCCTTGCAACTCCTCGGGAACCTTTACGAGCATCAGATTTCGAGAACCGGAAAGAACCTGACGATCTTGGGTGCCACTTCCGGGGATACCGGGGCAGCTGCGATTTCGGGATTGATCGGAAAACGAGGGGTTACCGTGTTCATCCTTTATCCCAATGGCAAAGTCTCTCCATTGCAGGAACGCCAAATGACCTGCACGGGCGCGAGCAATGTGTTTCCTTTGGCTATCGAGGGAACCTTCGACGATGCTCAATCCACGGTGAAGGAACTTTTTTCCGATTTGCCCTTTCGCGAGCAAGTGGGACTTTCCGCGGTCAACTCCATCAACCTGGCCCGTATCCTCGCTCAATCCGTGTACTATCTTTATGCTTGGTTGCGTTTGGGACGCAGCGAACGGGAATGTACCAATTTCGTTGTGCCCACGGGAAACTTTGGCAATGTCTTTGCCGGGTGGTTGCTCACCAAGATGGGCATCACCATACGTGGCTTTCGTGTGGCGACCAATCAAAACGACGTCCTGCACCGCTTGTTTCATACGGGTGAGTATTCCCTGGATTCAGTCATTCCGAGCCTTGCTCCTTCCATGGATATTCAGGTCGCGTCCAATTTCGAGCGACTGCTCTTTTTCATTTTTGATGGAGATTCCGGTCGCGTTCGGGAGGTAATGAACAGTTTTCGTGAAAAAGGCAGGTATTGTTTCGAGAACTTTGTCGCAGAGGGATTTTCGAGTTCCAGTGCAACCGATCCGGAGATCCCGGAAATCATTCGCTCGGTCAATCGAGAATATGGATATTTAGTAGACCCGCATACGGCTTGTGGATTCAAGGACTTGCACCCGGATGAAAAACACCTCGTCCTGTCGACCGCTCATCCGGCCAAGTTCCCGGACGTCTACGAGAATGCAGGGATGGAAAAGCCGACCTCACCGATCCTGGAGGAACTCCTTGAAAAACCCCCGGTCAAGTACGACTCTCGAGTCGCCCCGTCAGCGATCCGAGCCTTTGTCGAAAATCATTCTTCGCAAACAAGCGAATAATTGTTTTGCCCCGGTTCGTTTCACCGACGACATGAGCAAGAGAGCCATTTTCATTAGGTCGGGAGGATTGGGAGACTTTGTGTTAAGCCTCCCTGCACTTAATAGAGCTCTTGTTTCGTACGACGAAACCATTCTTTTTACGCGTAATTCATACTACTCTCTGGTGTCCGATTATTCGGATTCCCTTACCTTCAAAGACATTGATTCGGACTTGGATACCTTGGGGCAAGTACTTCCGGGTTCCGACGTGATCACCTTTTGGCAGGACGAGGAATGGAAACGGGAATTAAGGATCGGAGGGGCCGAAAATCTTTTTTTTCTCGAACCCCGTCCAACGGGAAATGCCCATTTTTCCCGTACGATGTTCTTGAAACTCGAATGGGATTGGCTGGAAGAATATTCCAGAAGAGCTTGGCTTGGTGATCACTGGGTTGGAGGTGACGCCCTTCTTTGGCTTCATCCGGGAAGCGGGAGTGATAAGAAAAACGCTCCGCTTCCTTGTTTTGCCGAACTTGCCCGAAAATGGCTTGATTCAAAGACGATGAACAGGGTGGCGTTTTCCTTTGGTGAGGCTGACAGCGAAGTCTTGTCGAGTTTCGGGAAGCTCGAGATTTCCAAAGACAACCGGGTTCAAGTGGTTCGTTCGCTAAACCTGGGAAAACTGAGAGAGATGATGGTTGATCAAGCTACGGTTTTTCTAGGGAACGATTCGGGCCCCGGGCATCTGGCGGCATCCCTGGGTATTCCCACGCGAATCGTCTTCCGCTCGACCGATCGAAAGATCTGGGCTCCCTTGGGTCCGAGAGTCGAAACTTACGACTCGTTTTCCGAAGCCAGCAAGATCTTGTAGGAAACCGAATCGACCAATGCTTCCCAGCTTGCGGTGATGACATTGTCACTCACCCCGACCGTACCCCAAGTTTTATCTCCATCGGTCGATTCAATATGGACCCGGGTTATGGCATCGGTGCCGAGGTTACTTTCCAAAATCCTTACTTTAAAATCCGTCAATCGAACTTCCTGAATGTAAGGAAAATCTTTTTCGAGAGCGTTCCTCAAAGCATGATCCAGTGCGGAGACAGGACCATTGCCTTCGGCTACGGTGTGTCTTTCTTCATCCTTGATCTTGAGTTTGACCGTTGCCTCCGAACTCGATTCTTCCCCGCCTGATTCACGACCGACTCCCACATGATAGCGCAAAACCTCGAATGCGAAATTTTCACCCCGCAAAAACCGGCGCAAAAGAAGATCGAAGGACGCATCGGCAGCCTCGAATTCATATCCTTGGAACTCGAGGCGCTTGAGCTCCTCGAGAAAGGACTTCATCTCGGGTGAACGTCCATCGACACTCATGCCCATTTCCTTGGCTTTCATCATCACGCTGCTTCGACCTGACATGTCGGAAACAAGAACGCGAGTGCGGTTACCAACGATCGAAGGATCGACATGCTCGTAACTCCGGTTGGATTTCGAGGCTGCGTCTGCATGGACTCCTCCCTTGTGGGCAAATGATGCCGCCCCGACATAGGGGCTGCGAATATCCGGTCGCAAATTGGTGGCGTCATCAATAAAGAGCGATAAGTCGCGGAGCTTTGACATGTGTTGCCCGCTGTTCGTCTTGATATCCATTTTGATTTCGAGATTGGGGATGATGGTGGTCAGGTTGGCATTCCCGTTTCTTTCCCCGTATCCGTTCATCGTGCCTTGCACCATGATTGCCCCTGCCTCGACTCCAGCCAAGCTGACCGCTACGCCGACGCCCGCATCATTATGGCAATGAACCCCGATGGGCGTGTTGGGAAAGCGCTCGACAACGGTGGTGGTAATGTCCTTGAACGCAGTCACCAGTTTTCCACCGTTCGTTTCGCAAAGCACAAGGAAGTCAGCGCCTCCTTTCTGGGCTGCATCCAAGGTGGAAAGGGCATAATCTGGATCACTGGAATATCCGTCGTAAAAATGCTCTGCATCGTAAACGACCTCCTTGCCCTGTTCCTTGAGGAATCGTACGGAATCTTCGATCATGGAGAGGTTTTCCTCGGGCGTCGTCCGCAGAACGTCGGTGACGTGAAGAAGCCAGGACTTTCCGAAAATGGTTACCACCGGAGTAGCGGCATCGAGCAGGAGTTTGATTTGCGGATCGTCCTCCACCGGGGAGGAAGCGCGCCGCGTCGAGCCGAAAGCCGCGATTTTCGAGTGTTTCAGTTCCAAGTCTCCGGCTTTCTCGAAGAAGGCCATGTCCCGGGGATTGCTTCCGGGCCAACCGCCCTCGATGTAGTCGATACCGAACTGGTCGAGTTTCTCCGCCACTCGGAGTTTTGCGCTGACTGTGAAGGATACGCCTTCGGCCTGAGAACCGTCTCTGAGCGTAGTGTCGTAAATGATGATGTTTGAATGGGACATGATAAACGTATGGAGTAAATAAAAAGTTCGCCCTTGAAAATCCTCTTGGAAAAGGCGGTCGAGAAGTGAAGCCCGAATCTTGAGCGAAGCTTATGCTCGGGATTCGGGCTTGAAAATTCGCACAATGCACCCGACTGTTTCGGGGCGGAACTGGATAGCGAATGATGAAGTTTTCATGTGAAGACTAAGAATAATCTCTCTTCGGGTCTTGGCAACGGCAAAGCGAATGGTATTCATTAATGAGTCATTGTTATGATCCCGTCGAACCATATAGCGAATGAAGTTTTCGCAGTACTGAGCAAAAAGTCCGGTGCTCCCGTGCTTGTAGACTATGGTCTTCCCTCGATTCCCCGTGTTAACCGGGGAACCCTCTTGGTGCTCGCTCTTCGCATGTCCCGTGATTTGAAGGCTGAAATCAAGGGAAAACGGGTAGGGGTGGTATTGTCGCCGGGGTTAGGTGGCGTGTTGGCCAACCTTGCCCTTTTCTTTGCCGACAAAGTACCAGTGAACCTCAACTTCACTTTGGGCTCCGAAACGATCAAGGAGTCGATGGAGGAAGCCGGAATCAAAACGGTTCTTACCGCCCGGGCTCTTACGAAGAAATTCCCGAATTTTCCTTGGCCTGATGATTGGATTGACCTAGGCGAAAAGCTAAAAGGTTATCGGAAGGAAAAATTCTTTTTGATCCGACAATTGTCGTGGTTGCGTCTTTTTCCCGCGAGTTTCGCTAAATCGCATGAAGTTCCCCGTGAAGGGGGAGACAAGGAAGCCGCCCTACTTTTTACCAGTGGCAGTTCAGGGTCACCCAAGGGCGTGATGCTCTCGCACCAAAACCTACTTTCGAATTGTCATCAGATTTCACAAGTAGGCTTGTTTGCTCAGGATGCCAAGATTTTGGCCAACCTCCCGCTTTTCCATAGCTTTGGTTTTACCATCGCCACTTTGTTTCCCTTGCTCAATGGCCTACAAATCGTCTCCGCTCCTTCCCCCTTGGATCTTTCTTCAAGCCTCAGGGCTATCAGGGAGGAGCAAGTCGATGTATTACTTGGCACACCGACCTTTCTGAGGGGTTACTTGAAAAAGGCGAAGGACGGGGATCTCGCCAAAGTCAAATACATAGTGGCGGGAGCCGAACGCACGCCGCCGTCTTTTCGTGAGAAGTGGGAGAAGGAAGTGGATTGCAAATACCTGGAAGGGTACGGATTGACGGAAACCTCTCCGGTCTTGTCCATCAACTTGCCCGAAGGAGGTTCCCGGGAGAAGTCTGTCGGTCGACTACTGCCGGGAATTGAATGCAAGATTATCGATTCTCAGACCCTTGGGAATTTGCCGGAAGGAAAAACTGGGATCCTCTGCTTTCGCGGACCGAACATTTTCATCGGGTACTTGAATCAACCGGACAAAACAAGGGAGGTCTTGACGGATGACGGTTGGTTTGTGACCGGAGATCTGGGACGAATCGATCCCGAGGGTTTTCTGTTCATTGAGGGCCGTCAGTCCCGTTTTTCGAAAATAGGAGGGGAGATGGTTCCTCATGGAACCGTAGAGGAAGCCATAACGAAAGCACTCGGAGTTTCGGAAGATGATGACCCCGTTTGCGTGGTTATCGGAATGGAGGACGAAGCCAAAGGAGAGCGGTTGATCCTTTTTGCTTCCATTGATTTTGACAAGGAAGAATTACGCAAGGACTTGGCCAAGGCCGGTCTGCCCAATCTTTGGGTCCCCCGGGAGATTCGCAAGGTAGAGGCGATTCCCCTTTTGCCTACGGGGAAACTCGATCTTCGGGAAATCAAGAAGCTTGCGGCGGAGCACTAGGCTTTCCCCCCTTGGTTTTCACGCCTGCAAGCAGTTTTTGCAAAGACAGTCTGCTTTCCTGACCCTGAGCCAAGATGGCCATACTGGCTTGGGTTCGGATTTGGTTTTTTGCCAGCGTTGTACTTTCCTCCGCGAAATCGGTATCCGCAATTCGACTGAGCGCACTTTCCTTTGCATTCAAGGAGGACTCGAGATCATCTCGTTGCGTTAAAATTCTCTTGGTGTTGGCGGCTACGCGGGCTCTTTCTGAGGAAAGAGACTCAAGCAGTTCCTCGATTTTGTTCAAGGTAGCATTGGATGACTCAATGGTCTTGAGGTTGTGACTCTGTATATTGTCAACAGTTACCATTTCAACCGTTTCAAAAAGTTTCCCATCGTCAGGAACCAAGACATTGTCTTCTCCTTCCCACAGGACATTGAACCCGTTGGTTGGGTTTTTCACAGGATCCGTGAGCTCGTAGCCCGGTCCGGTATTGGGAACGGCATCTGCTACCGATATGACGGCTCCGGCTCCATTTTCCGCATCGAATCCGCCAATAGCTCCGGTATCTGCGTTGTAGACATGAATCTTACTGCCTAATTCGGTTGCGGCCTTTGCCTTGTAATCGGAGATGAAATCGTCATTCGCCGTGGAGATGTCAGTGTATTCGGCTGGAATGAAGTGAACAAGAGCCGCACCGATGCTGCTTTGCTCGGCGGTTTTTCCGTCGGCTACTTGATCGGACATCCAACGGAGCATGGTTTTTACCCCTTCGGTGGCCCCTGCAGCCTTCAATTCTTCATGTAGGTAACGAACGGAAAGGTAGTTGGAGGCTCTGCCCATGATCCCTCCGCTTTGATCATCGCCCGAGCCCATTGCATTGACCAAATCAGTGAGATTGGAAGCCCCGCTGAATTGAATCAAATAATCGCCGCCGTGAACGAATTCTTCCAAGCCATCCTTGAACCAAAAGCCTCCCCCTTCCGTGGAGACTCCCTTGTTTTGGTTCCCATTTGCGAGGGCGTCGTAATACAGGTTGTCACGGAGAATCAACCGTGTCATGGCCTGCACGTTGTATCGTTCGGCCCAGTCTGAAGGCGAGGAAACCGGAAAACCGGCTTGTTGGTAGGTATCCAGGAAGAACTTGAGCTTTGCATTGTTGCCATCGTATGATTCGGAAATGAGTACCGGATAGGCTTCTTCCTCAGACACCTCGATGACCAAATTGATTTTCCCCGTACCTTGCAAGTCGAGTCTATCGTTTACGGTTTGCTCGGCTCCCTTGAGCCATTGTGACCGCAGAATATCAATGAATTTGGCCTTTTCCTCGCTATATTGGGGGTCGTTGATCGTGAGGTAGACGGGATCACCTTGAAAAAGATTTATGTCATTTAGTTTCAATCCCTTGATCGACTCTAGTTGCTTGGAGAGTTCGACGAACTCATGGTTGTAGGCGATTCGATCAGCATCCGTCTTCGTGACATCTAGGGCAAGCTGGGAAAGAGTATTCATCCTTTGCAGAATATCCGCCGCCTGACCGAGAGCACCCTCTTGCATCTGGGTATAGGAAATCAGGTTCTGCAGGTTGCGAACGGTCAGGGAAGCGAGCTTTTGTTCGTTTTCGATGCGAATAGCTTGCTCGAAGCCACCTGAGTCTTCCCCGGCGTTGAGATGCTTCTTCCCTGTGGTCAGTTTGGCAACCGATTTTTCTACTGCTCCCGCTGCGTTGATGCCGTTGTAAGCGAGAGAGAGGGAGGCGTTATGCAGTTGGACTGTCATGAAACGGTCGTTTCCCGAACATCGGGAGACGGGGGGTTGAGGAGGCTATGCAAGATGAAGCCTTTCCCAGAGGAAAGACTTGAAAACCCAATGGACTGTGGGGCAATGGACTGCATGATTATACTGCGGCCACCCTCACGGAATCAAGGACGCAAGGGTTAGCCAATTGTTCTTATGCTTGAATAGTCGGACAATGATGACCGTATTTTAGCAAAAAATCTCTTGCTTTGCCCAATTTGGTTTCAAGATGGTAGGCCGGCCGGGACTCGAACCCGGAACCAATGGCTTAAAAGGCCACTGCTCTACCGATTGAGCTACCGACCCGAAACACAAGCAAACATAAGTATAGAAGAGCACCCGGTTCGTCAACGATCAACGAGTCAAAACCGTTCCTTTCAAATGGATGAAAGGATCCCACTTGCGGAGGTTCCGACCAGAGGCGATCCACCGTTCGCATTTCACGGGAAAAACACAGGGGTCCGGGAAGCGTTATCCGAGGAAATCGAAGATCCGACTCAATGTTTTTTTGACAAAGTCCCGTGAGTCTTGCCATTGCGATAGGCGAGGGCCCGCGACATTCAGCTTGCAGGAGTCCCGAATTGCCAAAAAGGAATGGAGGGCGTGCAGGTCGACGTGTTCGAAACCCGGAGAAAGAGAACTTTTCTTTCCTCCTCGGCGTACTTGGCCGTGAGCGTCGTGCCTCCGGTCAAGGGTAGTGGGGCAAGGATCAAGGTGCAGTCCGAATGAATGATATTGAAGCGAGTGCGAATCGGGTACCTGGACGATTTCGTTTCCATGAGGTTGTATTTTCTCGGGATCACACCGTCTTCCGCAATGCGTCCTTTCGGGCAATATCCACCATGGGGACAACCGTGTTCGATCGCCCAGTCAAGCGCGATTCTATCTACCCCGGTCTGCCCTCCGGAAACAATGGTCAGCTTGGGTCGCCTCACCACCAACCGAGCCGGTTGGCGAGGAACCCATAAACAAGAATGAGTACGCCGATGGTGCCCAATGTGTAGAGGATGAGCAAGGGGGTTAGCATGGGCCATTTTTCACGGTGGTCCAAATCTTCGCATTCGGGATCCGCTTCTAAACTCCGCCGATGATTGTAGTATGCCAAGGCACGGGCTTGATTTCCTTCGGCTTTTTTCAGGCATTCGTCATAGAGTGCTTGATCGTCTTGTTTGTGACCGGGCTCGTTCATTCTGTAGAATTTGTTTTCTGTTGCTTCCTTATCGGTATTGAGTCGTAATTGCACGGCTCAAATGAATCGTGCGGTCGAAATAATCAAAATCTTGCGCAAGGGCATGGAGTCCATGCTTGGCGACGGCGAATCCGTGCGGGTCAATTACACGAGAATATTCAATTTCAACGAAAAGAGGGTGTCTCTTCGAATGGAAGCATCGGAAGGGGATGGTTTGTTTGTTCCGATGGGTCGCGTCGATGTCTTTGAGATTCCGACCAACAACGGAAGAGTCACCTGCAGCTGTTTGCTGACTGAACTTGAGAGCGGTAAAAGCGAGCGCGTGATTTTGCGCCTCAAGAATTCCGGGGAACGGGACAAAGAATGCGAGAAAGTGTTCGGTTTCTTTCGCAAGATGCTGGCGATTCCAGAGGTCAAGCCTCTGGATGGTGGTTTTTCCTCTTCTTCAAGAGGAGCACATCAACGGGACAACTCTAGCGGGTGAAGAGTTCTTCGGCGCCTACTTTCGTTACGGGGCCGAATTCGGAAAGTTTTTCCAAGTCGATCTTGGCTGAATCACCCACGATGGAAAGAAGTTTCGCCTTGGTTTGGATTTCACTTTCGTAAAATTCCTTGAGCAAGATGATTTCCGCTTCGCGAAGTGTCTCATATCGATTCTTGCGGGGATCCCCGCTCAGGCCCAAGACGTTCACATCGTAGACAAAGGAAGGAGTCGAGCGATAGCCGATCGGATTCGTCCGGTAGGTACTCAGGATAGACGAATGAGCGGATTGCCAACGGGTTTCGTTGACGGGCATCTTTTCAAGCAGATCCATGAAAGCCTCCACTGCGTCAAGGGTTTTGTCGGCTTGGCATCCGATGGCTCCGACCAATATATTTTCCTCGTTTGGCCGCGCTGGGTTGAAATAGTGAGCCCAGGCAGAGTAAGCGAGGGCACGGGCCTCTCGTAGTTCCTGAAAGACAAGCCCGGCCATCCCCCCTCCGAAGTACTCGTTGAAAAGTTGCCCGGCAGGGGCCTTTTTCTCGTCATAGAGTCCTGTGGCGAACTCGATCCTGACTTGCGCTTGAGCCATTTCCTTCTGAAGGAAAAACACTTGAGACTTCTCGGGAGCCAAGGAACGGTTGGGTTGTATTTGAGAAACTTTGCGGCTTGGCTTGCCCGCAAGGAAGCTATCCCTGAGGACCGAAAGTACATCTTCAGCCGATCTGGGTCCATAATACAGAATAGTCCTTTCGGTTTGGAGCAAATCGGCTAGGTTTTCCGCCAGTCCCTCGACCGTGGTCGCATTGACCTCGGCATCGGAGGGTCTTTGGAGGTAACGGGATTTCTCACCATACCTGTGAAAGTGAGCCAATGCGTTGCTAAGAGCTCGTGGGTCCTTCCCTTCGTCATCACGTTCGGACAGAATGATTTTCTTGGATTCCTCCCATTTTTCGGATGTGATCTTGGGTGATTGCAAGAGTTTGCGGGCAAGCTCGAGAGAGGGTTCCATATTCTCGTCCAGGCCGCTCAAGGCAAAGGAGGAAAGCAAGTCCCGTATGCCGAAACTGAAGTCGGTTCCCAGCTTGTACCATTCGATCTTGAGATTCTCCGCAGTGGTTTCTCCTGCTCCCGAGCGGTCAATCATTCTTTTAACATAAGGGAGCAGAGGTTGGTGCCGGTAGCCTTCTTCCATCCGGACTTCAAGGGTGAAGAGATCGTTGAGTGGGTTGCCGGCATGGATGAGTCTGATTCCATCGGAGACTTCCAGTATGGTGTAGTCTCTGCCATCCTCTACGAACTTTGGCTCGAAAGGCTCGTAGGGAAGAGCATCCACCTGACGCATGAATTCGGATTCCTTGTCCGGATCGATTTTCAAGGCGTCGATGGACGGTTTTTCAATGCTGGGAAGTTCGTGCTGTGCATCGATTCGGAATCCAGCGACGTAATTGCCGTCAAAGTACTTTTGGGCAACGCGTACCACGTCTTCCTTGGAAAGCTTTTCGAGTTCCCCGATGGCTTGCTCCGTTATTTCCCATTCGACGAAGGAAAGGAAAGTGTCCCGCATCATTTCGACGCGCTTGGCATTGCTCTCACGGTCTTCCTTCTCCTTTTTCTTGAAGTCGTTGACCACGGCGGGGAGAATCCAATCTTCGAACTGACCTTTCTTGAGCTTTTCGATTTCGGCAAGAATGAGCTTTTCGGCTTCTTCGAGGGTTTGTCCGTCTTTGGGGATTCCGTAAAAAAATTGAACTCCGTGGTCGTTGTAGTTTTGTGGAAAGCAGCCTGCGGCCCGGACTTTTTGCTTTTCCACCAGGTTCAGGTTGATCAACCCGGCTACGGAGTTGTCCAGGATCATATCCATGAGACGGAGGGCATGGTAGTCTTCGTGGTGCCGAGGAGCCGTGCGGAAGGCGAGGAGCAACTGCTCTTCCCCAAGGTACTGGACCTGTACGAATTCCCTGCCTTGGATGCCTGTTTCCGACCATTTGGGTTCTGGGCGCAAAGGCCCTTGGTTTTTCCAAGAGGAGAAATGCTTTTCGATTACGGCAAACGCCTTCTCCGGATCAATGTCCCCTGAAATGCAGATAGCCATGTTTTCAGGAATGTAATGCCGGGAATAGAATTCCTCGATGGCCTTGATCGATGGATTCTTGAGGTGCTCGATCGAGCCCAATGTCGGCTGTTGACCATAGGGGTGAACCTTGAAGAGAAGGTTGTTGACCTCCCGCTGTAGCAAGCGGTCTTTGTTGTCGATCGAACGGTTCTTTTCCTCGTATACCGTTTCGAGTTCGGTATGAAAAAGACGGAAAACGGGGTTGGCGAAGCGTTCGCTTTCGATTTGCGCCCAATGTTGCAGTCGATTGCTCGGCAAGTCGACCTTGTAGACCGTTTCCTCGTGCCAAGTGTGGGCGTTGATTCCTTTTCCACCCATATCGCTGTAAGCCCTGTCCATTTCGTTCGGAATGGCAAGGGTGGCAGCTTCGGTCGACACTGCGTTTATCCTTTCGTAGATCTCCTTACGCTTGGTCTCGTTGCTCTCTTTCGATCGTTGCTCGTAGAGTTTGGTAATTTCGTCGAGCAAGGCTTTTTCCTTTTCGTAGTTTACCGTTCCGAACGACGAAGTTCCCTTGAAAAGAAGGTGTTCGAGATAATGAGCCAAACCAGTGTTGGTGGCGGGGTCGTGCTTACTACCGGCGCGAGTGATAATTTCGGCATAAAATCTTGGTTCTTCGTGATTGGGGCTGAGGTATACGGTGAGACCGTTATCGAGGGTGCGCTTGATGACTTGCATGGAAGAATGGTTGTTGTCGCTTGAATTTGCGTCGTTCAATGGTAAAGGAATAGTATCATGATATTCTACGCTACACGAAAGAAAGAGGAAAGTGGCACTGGCGACGGCAAGCGATTGTATGCTTTTGCAAAGGAAGGTTTTCATGATCGGTTCAGGGTTGAAAGCTAGAAGGAAAATGTCTTATTGGAATCTTTCAAACAAGGCAAACAAATGAAAGCGAAGGTTTATCAATACGAAAAATGTTCAACTTGTCGAAAGGCAATCGCATGGCTGCTCGAAAAGGGAATCGAACTCTCCTCTTTCCCAATACGGGAACGGACTCCGACCTTGAAGGAGTTGAAGGTTATGCTTGATGTCCATGGAGGAGAAGCCCGAAAATTGTTCAACACCTCGAGCAAGGATTATCGGGATCCGGAGTTGAAGAAAGTGTTGCCCTCGCTTTCCGAAAAAGAGGTCCTTGATCTTTTGCGGGAGCGCGGCAACCTGATCAAGAGGCCTTTTGTCGTGGGCGACGGAATCGCCTTGCAGGGGTTCAACCCCGAGGCGTGGGAAAAAGCCTTTTCGGATCGATCCTGAAACCTTTCTTTTCTCTTCGCATTGAAGTTGAGCGAATGCTTTTTTTTATGCTAGGGTAACAGCCGTTTTTATACATCTATGAAATTCGAACTTCCCAAGATATGGACTGACCGTCTAAACAATGGAGACCTAGAGGGCGTTCTTTCTCTTTACGAGGAAACCGCCTTGCTTCTTGCGACCTTTGACGCTCACCCGCTCATCCGACCTTCTCAACGCAGGAACTATTTCGAGGGGTTCATGGGGCGTGCGGGAGCAGGGGTTGAGCTCGACGAAGCCAGTCTTTCTCACAACCGGCTTTCGGAAAATGTCTACCAGGCGACCGGTCTTTACGTTTTTTTTTATGAGGAGGGCGGCGTCCTTGTTCGACAAAACGCCCGTTTTACTTTTATCGTTTCGGTCGATGACAGGCACTTGATCCTCCATCACCACTCATCCCTTGTCCCGAATGACGGTTCGGAAGAATGACTTTACTCTTAACCATACCAAAGAAAAACAATGTTAAGCCCACAAGAAACCCTGGACACTTACTACTTGGAAGCCCGCAGAGATTTGCTTGAGATAGCCGCTTTTTTGGATCGTTATGATCGAGCCGCTGAGCGCGATGGCGGTAAGGCGAATGACGAATCCAAAAGAGATTGCTTGTTGGAGGCTCTCTCTTTGTTGTCCGAATCCGAGCATCCCAAGGCAAACCGTGCTGAGCAACTTCTCGAGCATTTTGCCAAAATCAATTAACCTTTTTGTCCCATGCAGATCATACAACCTCACTATCACGGAATTGCGCGTACGGCGCAAGATTACGAGAAAATGGCGATGGCTGGAGTCGTTGCCGTATGCGAACCCGCATTTTGGGCAGGTTACGACAGAAGGTACCCCGAGACCTTCGTTGATTACTTCGCTCAAATTTCAGAATTCGAGCCAACCCGGGCAGCTTCCTTCGGAATCAGGCATTTTTGTTGGGTAGCAGTCAATCCGAAGGAGGCAGAGAACCCCGAATTGACTCAAGAGGTGCTTCGCCTCATGCCGGAGTTTTTCAACAAACCCAATTGCCTGGGAGTTGGAGAGACGGGCTTGCACAAGTCGACCCCGAATGAAATCGAATCCTTGCAGGCTCACGTCGACATGGCCATGAAACACGGTCAACTCGTCCTTATCCATACGCCCCACTTGGCCGACAAGGCACACGGCACCAAGACCGTTCTTGAAGTTTTGGCGGGGATGGACGTCGATCCGGACAGGATTTGGATCGATCATGTAGAGGAGCAAACTATCGAATCGGTTCTGGATGCTGGTTATTGGGCTGGGATGACCCTTTATCCCGTAACCAAATGCAGCCCGCGCCGCGCCGTGGACATTTTGGAAAAGTATCCGACCGAGCGGTTGCTCGTTAACTCTTCGGCTGATTGGGGTCCAAGCGATCCCTTTACCTTGCAGGAATCAATTATGGAATTTCGCCGTCGAGGACACAGCCTTCAGGAAGCGGTCGAAATTTTTCACAACAACCCGTGTCGTTTTCTCGGGCAGAACCCGAAATGGGACATTAAGCCGATTACGATCAGCGAGCAGTAGGGTATGCCTCTCAAACTCTACGATACCTTATCCCGGGAAACCCGGGAGGTTTTCGCGATGGATGGCGACTCGGTCCGGTTTTACGGTTGCGGACCTACGGTATACGGACCCGCTCACATCGGGAATTTCCGAACCTTCGTTATGCAGGATGTCTTCCGTCGGGTGCTTGAAACCGATGGCCTACAAACCTATCATGCCCGCAACCTGACCGACGTTGACGACAAGACGATTCGCCAATCGCAAGAGGAAGGGGTTCCCTTGGGGGAATTTACTACCCGTTGGACCGAGCGTTTTCATGAGGATTGCCGTGCGTTGAATCTTCTCGACCCCCATGTCGAGCCCTCTGCAGTAGGTCATATTCCCGAACAGATCTCCTTGATCGAGAGGCTGGTGGAGCGAGGCAAGGCTTACGAGGCCGAGGGGTCCGTTTACTTCAATGTCGGCTCCTTCGAGGGCTATGGTTGCTTGTCCCGTTTGGCGGAGAGGGAGATCACCACTTCCACGGCGACCAGAGAGAACTCGGACGAGTACGATCGCGAGTCGGCGGCCGACTTTGCCCTTTGGAAAGCCCGTCGTCCGGAAGACGGAGACAATTTTTGGGAATCTCCATGGGGGGAGGGCAGACCGGGTTGGCACATCGAATGTAGTGCGATTTGCATGAAGCATCTCGGAGAAAGTTTTGATCTTCATTCCGGTGGGGTGGATTTGGTCTTCCCTCACCACGATAACGAAATCGCTCAGGTGGAAGCGGTTACTGACAAGGCCTTTGCCCGCCACTGGTTTCACATTGCGCACCTCATGGTCGAGGGTCAAAAGATGAGCAAGTCCTTAGGAAACCTCCATACCTTGGAAGAGCTTGCCCAAAAGGGATACAAGGCACAGGAAGCTCGTTACGTTCTTTTGTCCGGTAGCTACCGGCAGCCTCTCAATTTTACTTTCGACTCGATGAAGGCTTCGCGAAAAGCCCTCTCCAAGCTCAGTGACTTCGCTACGAAATTTGACTTTAAGCCGGCTCAAGGGGGCTCGTTGGAGACCGAGTTTGGTCCTTTTCATCCAGTTCAGGAAGCATTGCTTGCCGACCTCAATACCCCCGAGGCTCTCGGTCGTTGCTTTCGTTTGATCCGCGAACTCGGGGAAGCTTTTGAGCACGGGGAATTCGAGGGGAAAGAAGAGGCCTTGGACGAGGTTCGCCGAGGTTTTCAAGCGACATGTGATGCCTTTGGATTGGTTGTTGAACCCAAGGTGGAGAATAGCGAGGAAGCCCCCGCAGAGATTCAGGATCTCGCCCAACGGCGCTGGGAGGCCAAGCAGAGCAAAGACTGGGCCTTGGCCGATCAATTGCGCGACGAGTTGCTTGCCAAAGGTTGGACGGTCAAGGATGGCAAGGCCGGTTTTGATCTTGCTCCCGTAGTTTCGTAAGGGGGCATTTGCCGATCGGGCCTCTTTCCGTGAAACGTTTGGTTTGACTCAATCCGCTTTGACTTTGGCAGGGGTTTGGACGAACTTTTTATACCATGAACAAATTGTTATGTCTGATGGCTTGTGGTTTTCTTTCCCTGAGCGTGGTTCAGGGCATCGATTGGCCTCAGTGGCGCGGGTCTGATCGCTCGGGGGTTTCCCAAGAGACCGGGTTGTTGAGAAGTTGGCCATCCGGCGGACCCAAACTTCTCTGGGAAGGAGGTGCGGTCGGGGAAGGTTTTTCCAGTTTGGCCATTGCCAACGGAAGGATCTTCACGATGGGGGACAAGAATGGCCAGAGCCACTTGTTTTGCCTGAACGGAAAAGGTGGTGCGATTCTATGGTCCTTGAAGGTGGGGAAGTCGGGCGGCAATTACGCCGGTACTCGTTGTACACCGACTGTTGACGGAGATTTGGTCTTTGCCCTCGGACAATTCGGGGATTTGGTTTGCGTGGACGTTGCCTCAGGCCAGGAGCGTTGGAGCAAGAATCTGGTAAGTGATTTCGGAGGCAAATCTGGAGGTTGGAACTATAGTGAATCGGTTCTGGTTGACGGCAACAACCTCATCTGTTCACCCGGAGGCAGCCAAGCGACCGCTCTTGCCTTGAACAAGCGAACCGGTTCAACGGTCTGGAAAACGCACCTTCCGGGAGGCGGAGAATCGCATTACTCCTCTTGGGTGGTTTCGAACGGCGCAGGGGTCAAGCAATACGTGCGCTTGTTTGCCGGTGGTACCTTTGGCGTGTCGGCTGCCAACGGAAAATTTCTTTGGAGGTATGACAAGCTTGGTAGCAACACGGCGAACATTCCGACTCCCATTCCCTTTGGCGACTATGTGTTTACGGCAGCCGGGTATGGAAAGGGCGGAGCCTTGCTCAAGCTCTCGAGGAGTCGTGGAGAAGTCGCGGTCGAAGAGGTCTATTTCAGCAGGGAATTGAAGAACAAGCACGGAGGAATCGTCAAGGTGGGCAACTATGTCTACGGTGATTTTGATGATCGGGGAAGCCCTTGGTGCGCGGACGTCAGGACCGGTCAGGTCAAATGGCGTCGGGATGGGGGTGCGCAAGGGAGCGGCTCCGCGTGCGTGATCTATGCGGATGGACTTCTTTACTTTCGCTATCAAGATGGAATCATGGGGCTTGTAGACGCTTCGCCACAGGGTGGGTTTCGTCAAATCAGTTCCTTCAAAATTCCCGATGGCATGAAGAAAAGCTGGGCCCACCCGGTTGTCAGTGGCGGGTTGCTCTATTTGCGGGGAAAGGACAAGATTTTATGCTACGATGTGCGTGCTCCTGGCCAAGCCGCGGTTCCTGCTTCGGTCATGAGGTTGTGGACTGATAGCACCGGAAGGTTCAAAGTCGAGGCAAGGTTGAAAGGGGTGAACAAGGGAAAAGCCGTTTTGGAAAAAAGCGATGGGTCGGTGTTCGAAATTTCTTTGGATCGTCTCAGCTCTGCAGATCAAGCGTATCTTCGAAGTCTTTAGCTCTTTTTTTTTAATCTCGTCTCAATAGGACGGCACATTGGAAATAGAAACGGAAGAGACTGTCCTTCCTTGCCAACCGAGTGGGGGCACCTAAGGTCAAGGACTATGAAAACAACCCTGACTATTTTTACACGATTTATGTTTGTAGCCATATCTGGAATCGGTTTGGCCTTACAGGCTTCGGCCGCCGAGACCCCCAAGTGGATCGATCTTTTCAACGGAAAGGATCTGACTGGTTGGATCGACGTCAACACTTCGCCTGACACCTGGTACGTCAAGGACGGCATGCTGATCTGCAAAGGCAAGCCAATCGGAGTGATGCGCAGCGAGAAACAATACGAGAACTTTTTGCTCCACGTCGAGTGGCGACACATGGAACCCGGAGGCAATTCCGGGATATTCGCTTGGAGCGATGCCAAGCCTTTCGGCAACCGCTTGCCCAAGGGACTGGAAATTCAAATGCTTGAACTGGACTGGGTCAAGCTCCACACCAAGAAGGGAAAAAAGCCTCCGCCCATTGCCTATGTTCATGGCGAACTCTTTGGTGCCGGTGGGCTCAAGGCGACTCCGGACAACCCGCGTGGGAGTCGGAGCAAATCCCTCGAGAACCGCTGCAAGGGTAGGGGAGAATGGAATGTCTACGACGTGGTCTGCGTAGACGGAGTGGTCAAGCTCTCGATCAACGGAAAGTTTGTGAACGGGATCCGCAACGTACAGTACAAGAAAGGCTACCTTTGCCTTGAGTCCGAGGGAGCCGAGATCCATTTCCGCAACCTCAAGATCATGGAGCTTCCCCCCGGCATAACCTCCCCCGAGCAAACCGCTCCATTGGTGAAGTGACCAAGGGAGTTTTTTCTGCTTGAAGTTTTATTAGTAGGCGAGAAGCCTTACTTCTTGCGGTTTTTGTAATTCATCATCCCGTCCCGCGTGCCGACCATTCCCTTGTCGTCGGTGATACCGGCGAAGACGATGGGCATGAAAGCTTCCGGTTTCTCCTCCAAGGCCCAAGCGATGCCACGTACGAGTAGCAGGCGATACATGGGATCGTGATAGGTATAAGTGAAATGCCCGGTAGTCGTCCCGAAGACTCGTCCTTTGCCTGACGCATAGGTCCAGAAGGCCTGTCCGCGGACTCCTTTGGTTTCGAGTACCTCGGCGAAGGATTGGGCATCCGTGTTGGTTGACGTGCCGACTGCCCCGATGACCTCGACCTTGTCGCGCTGGATCATGTCCCAATACGATTCGTCATTAAACCGCATGCTCTTGGGCAAGCCGGCAAAGACCGGGTGCTTGGTGTTGAGAAAGAGCGGTTCGTTCCGGCTGAACTTGCTCCATCGCGAATCCTTGTTCCCCTTCCATGAGCAACCGATGCAGCCGGCTAGCTTGTGTGCCCGTTCAATGGGTCGAATGATACAGGATTCGTGAATAGACACCACTGCTCCGCCGTCATCGACGAACTTCTGGTAGCTGGAGAACTGCTTGTCCGTGATGGCAGGTTGATGGAGGAATTGGATCAAGAGGTCCGCCTTGTCGAATTGAGCTTGGGAAGGAAACTGATAGGCTTCGTCTACGGAAACACGTGGAATCTTCTTTAGCAAGGGAACGAACAATTCCTTGACCCGTATGTAGTCATGTTCTCCTCCCCTGTGATCCTCCGGTCCGTAGAGCCAAAGAATGCGGACCTCTTTGCTGAGTGAGGCTTTCTCGAAGTCGCCGGTCAGTTGGAGGAGCTTTGTCTTGGGCACGGGCTGGTTCGGTTGAGCTGACAGCAGGGAAGCGAAGGCAAACATACAGAAGAGAATAATAAGATTTTTCATGGTAGTTCGTTTCGATTGTCCGAAACAAGGGTTTCCTTCAATTTCCGAATCATTGCAAGCTACAACCTCGTGGCATGGGTAATCCCAAAACATCCTGTTACGATAAAAATACCAGTAGTTGAAGGATTGCTTCTTGACCCGATAAGCCAATAAGCTAGCGGTAAGGCAAGCCCTCTTTTTGCCAATGACCTCTTTCCTGACAGCCAGCCGATAATGAAAGCCAAGCTTTTCCTGCGCATCCTTTGTTTTCTGGTCCTGGCTTTGGGTTTCGGACTGAGTCCCCTTCAAGCCAAGGACGATCCTGCCTTGGAGGAATACTTCATCGCCAACGCCGCCTATAACCGCAAGCTCTATCCGGTTGCGGTGGCCCAGTTCGAGAGCTTTCTCAGCAAGAATCGGAATCATGCCAAGGCTGATTTGGCACGGCGTGGGTTGGCCCTGAGTTTGTACTCTCTGAAGCTCTATGAAAAAGCGATGCCCCATTTGGACACCCTTCTGAAAAAGTCCAGACTGGACAAAGAGATCGATCGGGAGCGCATCATCATGCTGCAGGGCAGATGCATGCTCAATACGGGGCGCAAAGACGATGCCCGAAAGCTTTTCATCGAACAGCAAAAGAACCTCAAGAACCAAGCGTTCAAGGTCTCTGCCCTAGCCGCGATTTGCGACGTCTCGTTTTCCAAGTCGGAATGGGAAAGCGTGATCGAATGGACGGGCAAACTTGCCAGTGCCAAGCCCTCTCCCGATCAGGCTGCCCGCGGGCTTTATCAACGAGGTTTGTCTTTTTACCAACTCAAAAAGCACAAGGAAGCCGCCGAGTCCCTAGCGCAGGTTGCCGATCTAAAGGCAAGCGACCAATGGAAGGTCATGGCCGCGTACTTGCAGGGCCAAAGCCATCTCAACCTGAATGAATACGAAAAGGCGGAACCTGCCTTCGTGGCAGCTTTGCCCGGGATGAGCGGTTCGGATGCCGCAGAATGCCGCTATCAACTTGGTCTTGCCCGCTTTTTGCTCAAGAAGTTCGACTTTGCCAAGTCCGATTTCGAGACCTACTTGAAAATGGGTGCCCACGGAGACCCAAAAAAGAAAAAAGGGAACAAGGGGAAGAACGATCAATCGCCCGATACCTTGGCTCACCCAAGGGAAGCCAAATTCTACTTGGCTCGTTGTCTCCTCGAACTGGAGGATTACAAAAAATCGGACCAGGGATTTGCTGAGTTGGTTGGGGAGAAGGACCTGCTGGCCGCCAAGGCTACCCTTTGGTGGGCCCGCGTCTTTTCGCGCCGCCAGGACAATTACGATCGGTCTGCTGAAATTCTTGGGGAATCGATCAGCCGTTTCAAATCTTCCGAGGTAATTGACGATATCGAGTTTGACTATGCGAATGCCCTGATGGCCAAGAAGGAACCGAATTGGAAAAAGGCCTCCGATGCTCTTGCTCACATCGAGAGTCGTCGCCAGTTTGGGCAAATGGCTGAGGTCATGGCTCAGCGGGCGACCTGCCTGCACAAGATCAAGGATTATGGCAACAGCTTGAGTTCGACGGTCAATTTCCTGCCCAAATTTCCGGACCATTCTTTGGCGGGGGATATGCGCTTCCTGCGGGCGGAAAACCTCTATTTGATGAACCGCGGAGACGAGGCGGCCAAGGCCTACGGAGAATTCGTCAAAGCGGACAAGGAACACCCCAATCTTCTGGCCGCTCAGATGCGAATGTCTCAGGTTCACCATAATGCCAAACGATGGGATCAAGCACTTGCCAGTGCCCGCCCGCTTCTCGACAAAAAACCGGAGGGGGCTCTCTTTGCTCAACTCTCCTTCCTTGTCGGGGATGCTTATTTCCGACAGGAAAAATGGAAGGAATCCATTCAGCCACTTGAGGATTTTGTCG
>Ga0315321_10000154_pt1 | contig 45486 bp, 33 predicted proteins | sample M180m21515metaG_FD_203464 | JGI IMG/M metagenome (GOLD analysis project Ga0315321, IMG submission 203464) | Ammonia-oxidizing marine archaeal communities from Monterey Bay, California, United States - M1 80m 21515 | ecosystem: Environmental > Aquatic > Marine > Intertidal zone | place: USA... | reverse complement strand
GTGGTGAGAGGTCGTTTTTTTTAACCATGGTGAACAGAAGCCGAAGCGGATTTTCTTCATGGAATCTTAATATTTGCCACGATTGGTTCGCGGATTTTTTGGTTGATTTTCTTCATCATATCGCATGTGGAATACGATCTTATAACTATGTTGACGGAAAACTTGTTGCCGTGATAAATTGATTTTTGTTGACAGCCATCTATCCTATTCGGGAGTGACGCTGCTTCGTCGAGGCAACGTACAGATCAGTCCAAGACGCTTGTTTGTCGCAATGTTCAATTTTCTTCACTTAACGCTGCACTTCAGTTTCGCTGGCCTTCGCTTGGTGTTTGTGCTGCTTGTGGTCGGTTTGCCTGCCATCTCACCGCTCTTTTCCGAAGTGATGGATTCGGTTGTTGAGGTTGAGACCTGCGAAGATTGTGAGGCGTGTGTAACGAACAGTCGCGAGGAACGTCGGTTCTCCGGAAGCGACTGGGGTGTCGCCAAGCACCGCATCGATACAACTTGCCGGTCTTTGGCTGCCAGACGAGAACATTCTTACGCAGACGGACACCGGTTGCTCAACGGGATGCGTGCTCCCCTGAGGTGTTAGGCAGTCTTTAGCGAACGTTGTTAGATCGTTACGCCTCGTTGGACGTGATCCGTAGACCGCTCACCGATTCTATTCCTTGTATGTCAGGGGACTGGGGCCTGTGGCGACCGTAGATGCTCGCCACAGAATGACCCTTCGCAGTGCGATTGGACATAAATTCCTAACGCAGGCTCGAGTCCTCTGTCTTCCAATATCTGCGTCTGGCCTGCCCGGACCGGTGGTCGTTTTCGGGATCTTTGTCAACGCTCGCAAACCCTCTGTTTTTAGTCGTAGTGGTCGCACACGCACCTGCAGGCGTGCCTTGCCAATTGGGTGAAGCGTTTGCATACCGTTCCACACCACATTGTTCTTGTTTTTTTTACGGATGGGCTTGCCATGACTGGGCAATCAGAATCGAATCTCTCTGCTCCTGTTAAACGTTCTTCTAGTGTTGCGCGTGACCTCGTTGCTGGTTTGGTTGTTTTTTTAGTCGCTCTCCCTTTGTGTTTAGGGATCGCTCTTGCCTCGGATGCACCACTTATGTCGGGGGTGATCTCTGGCATCATCGGTGGTCTGGTTGTCGCCATGATCAGTGGTTCGAATACCAGTGTCAGTGGCCCTGCTGCTGGATTGGCGGCCATTGTGGTTGCGCAATTAACGATCCTTGGGTCATTCGAGGCCTTCTTGCTGGCTGTGTTCATCGCGGGTTTGTTGCAAATTGGAATGGGCATTGCTCGTGCGGGTTCCCTGTCCGCGTTTTTTCCTTCCAGCGTGATCAAGGGATTGCTTGCGGCAATCGGTGTCTTGCTGATCTTAAAGCAGTTTCCTCACATTCTCGGGCATGACAGTGACCCCGAGGGTGAGATGTCATTTTCCCAGCCGGATGATCAGAACACTTTCTCTGAGATTGGAACGGTATTGCTGGGTGACATTCATTACGGAGCCGCGGTGGTTGGCATCGCATCCATTCTGTTGTTGGTCATTTGGTATAAAGTGCCGTTTTTGAAACGGTCGCTTTTCCCTGCTCCGCTGATGGTGGTTCTGTTTGGTGTTGTGATGCAGGCTGTTTTTCAAGGTGCAGGCGCGGCATGGGAGATTGGCAGCACGCATCTTGTGCAGATTCCCGTACTGGATGGTGGTTTGATTGGGTACCTGACGTTTCCTGATTTCTCTGTCTGGTCCACCCCTGCTGTTTACGTTGCCGCTGTGACGATTGCGATTGTGGCCTCGCTTGAAACACTGCTCAATCTCGAAGCAGTGGATAAGCTTGATCCTGAGCAGCGCACGTCTCCCTCCAGTCGCGAACTGATTGCGCAGGGAATCGGTAATTCTGTCTCGGGATTGATCGGTGGTCTGCCTGTGACTAGCGTCATCGTTCGCAGTAGCGTGAATGTCAATATGGGAGCGAAGACCAAGCTTTCGGCTGTCTTTCATGGCGTTTTACTGCTCAGTAGTGTCCTCTTGTTCCCGGCGTATTTGAACAGGATTCCGTTGGCGGCTTTGGCCGCTATCCTTTTGGTAACTGGTTTTCGACTTGCCAGTCCGGCCCTGTTCCGTCAGATGTGGAACGAGGGTAGGTATCAATTCGCACCCTTTCTGATCACTCTTTTATCGATCGTATTTACCGATCTTCTGATTGGTGTTTTGATTGGTCTGTTCGTCAGTGTATTGTTCATTCTTAACAGCAGTCTTCGCCGGCCGGTACGCCGCATCATTGAAACAAAAATTGCCGGGGACGTCTTGCATATTGAACTTGCAAACCAGGTGAGTTTTTTGAATCGTGCTGCCTTGGTGAAGATGCTCGACAAAGCTCCGGGAGGCGCTGATCTGTTGATCGATGCGTCACACAGTGATTACATTGACCCGGACATACTAAGCCTGATCCGTGAATTCAAAACAAAAACAGCTCCTGCTCGAGGTCTGAATGTGAGGCTTCGTGGGTTCCGCGAAAAGTACAAGCTGGAAAATGATGCCGGCTTTTCCGGGTTTACAATCAGCAAATTGCTTGATGGTGTCACGCCAACTGACGCGTTGGCGATCCTGCGAGAAGGTAATCGCCGATTTCAGACAGGGCAGTTGCTGTCTCGTGATGTAAATCGGGAATCCGTGCAAGCAGCGCAGGATGCGAAACCGATGGTTGCCGTCCTGAGTTGTAGTGACTTTCGTGTTTCGCCCGAGGTCGTGTTTGATATGGGCATGGGAGATGTTTTCAGCGTTCGAGTCGCGGGCAGCGTTGTAGGCAAAAAGTCACTGGGGAGTCTCGAATACGCAGTCAACCTGGGCGGTGTCAAAGTAATTGTCGTCCTAGGGCATACCGGTTGTGGTGCGGTGGGTGCATCTGTCGATGCGTTAATGCAAGAAGATAAAACGGAAGCTAATGTTGATAGACTACATCTGAGGCCAATTGTGAACGAAATCATTGAGTGCGCAACGAGCGAGCAGATTCAGACAATAGGTCAGTTGAGCGACGGAGCAAAAGCAGATCGTTTGGATGAACTCAACCAACGCAGCGTTGAACACACCGTTGTCGCAATTGTTGAGCGAAGCGTTCTTATTCGAGATGCAGTTGAGCGCGGTGACTTGCTGGTGCTGGGGGCCGTTTATGATATGAAAAGTGGTTCAGTTCGATTCATGAATCGGGATGTAAAGCAAGCGTTGCTTGAGAAGGATGTGCAATGCATTGCTGACCAAAGCATTGCTGCATCGCGTTGGGAATGACGCTTCAAGCGAGTTTTTGGTGAATGAGCAGTTAGCCGGCATCGAGCGTTTTTCTGCAGATCACCGTTTGCATGGCGAGATTCAGGTAACGCTCGAATAACAGGATTGGGGTCATCAGGATTTGGCCGGCAAAGTAAGGGTAGATGGACCGACGGAGATTCAGGCCTTTGCCCTTGCGGATGTGAAACGCCAGTCCGGCGTAGAGATAGAAGTAGGCTGGGAATGCACCATAAGGCAGGTACTCAACCACTTCGAACCCCGAACGCTCAATGAACTTGAGTAGCATTTCCTTGCTGTACATCACTGTATGTTGAGGCGCTTGCACGCCGGGCCATCTCTTGCCGTACATGCGATAGGTCAAACAGTCTAATCTTGGGACTTCGATGATCAGATGCCCACCGGGTTTTAGGACGTGACGACTCGTTTCGAGAGTACGGACAGGATCGTAATCATGTTCCAGGAAATGCCACATCGTTACGAGGTCGTAAAAATCATCGGGCAGTGCTTGTTCATAATAAAGGCCTTCGTGGAAGGTTACTCCTTCGAAGAACGGTAAATGAGTCAGGTTCTTGAAGTCCACTCCGCTGGCATTGACTTGGTGTTGTTGACGCAACCGTTGTAGAAACGAACCTGATCCGCATCCAACGTCGAGTACTTCAGTTCCCTCCGTCATGTCCACGTATCGTGACACCAGTTTGTCTTTTTCGCGATCGTGTTTTCCCATGGCACGCTCATAAAAACTGGTCAGGATTCCCCAGTTCGTTTCTTTCCGGTGAGCAATGTACTCCTCGTCGTAATAGGGGCTGATGTTCTCAACGGTAAGGCGTGGAGATTGGTAAGCCAAACCACACTGGTTGCAGGTGACGAACTGAAAGTTACCTGGTTTTCCTGAAAGATCATCCTGCCCAGTCAACAGATCGGTGCTCTCGGTTGCACCACAGTTGTAGCAAGCAACCGATTCGAACTTGTCCGCAGGAGGAGCATTGTTTGTCACGGAATTCATCGATGTGTCTCGCGTTGGAAATAGCTGCTGGTGGGGACTTGAAATTCAAAGAATTGCGTTTGTGATACAGATCGCAGTGACGGCGGCAGAGGCCAGTTCGATTCCCGCAATGCCGCGGCACCACGCATCAGCACGTAGTTCCGGGTCGTGGATAACTTCGTAGATGCACAGAGTCAGATAAGTCATCAGAATCAGCATCAGACGCAATTGACTGGCAGGTTGGTCTTGAGAAATGCTGATGAGAGCAATGAAGCATGGGTATTTTAAAATCAGCAAGTGGTAACTCAAGCGAGGCCACGATGTACGCCATGGCGATTTGTAGTAAAGAGTAAAAAAAGCGGTGAGCAATGCAAAGCCAATGCCGTTTAGCAGATGGGTTAATGTCAGCATGCTAAAGGCAGTGATGCCAAGGATGCGGCAGGTCCATCGGAATGAAGCCTCGTGTGAAGTCTGGCACAAAATTCGATCAGGTTTTGTGGTCCGATCTTTTGGGAGGTCTGACAGGTCATCCCAAAGACGAAACATTGCTACCAGGTTTGCGACGATCAGAATTTGGATGCATGCAGTTGACGTGTGGGTTGGGAGAGATGGCAGCCACGCTGCTAAAAACAACAGCAGCAGTAGCAACAGCATCGGAACTGTTAGCAAGCGACTGGACAGATAGGAATTCAAGTCCTCAGGATATGATTTCGACACGACCTCGGTCTCCGTCTACTTCGATGGTGTCGCCAGTCTTGATGCGTTTGGTGGCCTCATGAATGGCAACAGCTGTCGGGATTCCGTATTCACGCGCCAAGATTGCTCCGTGGGACAGCATGCCACCTCTTTCCATCACCAATCCGCGTACGAGAAACAGGATTGGCCCCCAGCCGGGGTCGGTTTGCCGGGTCACGAGAATGTCTCCCTTCGCCACCTTGGCGAACTGATCAGGACTTGTCAGGACCACGGCTCGACCGACGATGCGACCACCGCTGACACCAATGCCCTCGTTCCATTTAGTATCCTCGTGTCGGTCAGGTGGGGCTGCGTCAGTGGGGTGCCAGTATTGTCCTGCGGGGATTTCAAGACGATCAGCGGGAGTGAATTTCCCTAACGCTTCGAGTTCTGACCGACGTAGCTCTGCAAGGTTGCCAAGGCTGTCGGGCAGCATGCTGGATCCGGCTAGTAGTTCCTCTGTTTCCTGATAGGTAAGAAAAAAAATGTCATCCGCGTGGTTGAGGTGATTCTGTTGGGTCAGTTTCGTACCGATGGCAAGGGCGATGCGACGAATGCGGCTGTAAAGTAATGCCTGCTTCAGGCGTGCACGCTCTCGGCAGGCAACGCTGCGTTGTGTTGAATGGAGTAACCAGCTTGCGATGTGTTTCTTTCTTGGGTACGGCAGGAACCGAGTTGCCCACCTAGGTTGTAGTTCCTTCAGGATACGTTGGGTGGTTTCTTCCCGTAGTTTCTGCTGGGTTTCAAGGTGCTCACGGGGCGATGGCCCTTCAAGCTGAACATAGCTGGCTAATACCGGAAGCAAGGTTGCGGGCGATTCCTGATAACATGCCGTCGTCAACATCAGTTCGCCAGAGCATCGGAATCCCCAGTTGTCGAGAAAGTCCCTCAGTTCTGCGGCAATGTCTTGCAGAGAGTCATCCGATTGGATACGTCGCCACAATTGCTCTGGTGGTTCTTTTGCGAAGGCTTCAGTCAGTGCTTCATTCTTGCGGATGGATCGGGACAAATTCCACAGTTTTTCTGTCGGTAGTCCACTAACGATGTCACACAGTCCTGACAGCAAACGGTTGACCATGGCGCGATCGTCATCGCTTGTGAACTCCTGGGCCAAGAAGCTTCCCGTCAGGCGATAGTAGATCATGCTGGCAGCATCCGCCATGGCGGCATCTGTCCAGTTGCTGCGGATCGAAATGAAACGCCGCCAAAGTGCAAGTAGGTCCTGGGTATCCAATCTCGAAAGTTGCTCAGGTTCTGAATCTTCCGCGAAGTGATCGATCGTTACCTCGAATTGACTCACCCCACGATCCAAATTTCGAAAGCGTTTCGCAGCTTTGCGTGCAATTAAAATCGTTTCCCGTAACTCTGAGATCTTTCCTCGTGACAGCGATTTCCACGAAGGGCTGTCGTGATTCTTAGCCGTTGATATGGATCCAACAAACTGGTTGAATGACTCTGCCAGAAATTCGCCGAATGGAACAGCCCGCAGCACAGCATGAATGTTGGATAGGTTGTAATACATTCGTCCGGCGTGCGTGCCAATGATATTTCGCAAGGGATATTCCATTGACTCAATGCGTGCTTGTGCGACGCCAAAAACAAGGGCCATGTTCCGGAAGTAATGGTAATAGCCACAGGAGGCAATTGAGTACAGCAGCGGGCAAATCGGGTCCGGGAAGTTCTCATTCACATTGGCGTTGGACCAAACTACGCACCTTTTGGGTTTCGCTATCGTTGTGATGGGGCGACTTTGGAGAATGCGAAGTGCGTTGGCATGATCCACACTCCACTCGATGTCCTGCGGGTGATCGAATTGCGTTTCAAGCTCACGTCCTTTCTGGGCCAGTTGTTGGATAAGGGAGGAGGGCAGACGCGCTGATGCTTTCGTGCTTCGAGCTTCTGGGGAATTCTCCCGCTGTGCATGCACGCTGGAATCAATCGGTGAGCTTTTTTCCTGGGGTCCAGTATCGGATGGGTTAATGTTGGTCTCGTGGAGAGTGTTGCCGGCTGGATCAATCACTAAGCTAACTGGAGTGATTTCACCAGAGACCAACTGTTCTCCCAGCCCATGGCAATACTCCAGTACCAGCTGGTTGGCAGCTGAAGCTTGCACATTGCGAGTGAACAAAACGCCCGAAAAGCGAGCATCAACTTGTTGCTGAATGATGACTCCCATCGATGTCAGCTTTGCCTTGCGTGCTAGCTGGTAAGACAAGGCACGATGTGACCAGTATGAAGCCCAGCAACGCAAGACAGCACTGCGGAGGTCTGACAGGGTGTCGATGCCGAGGAATGTGTCGAGTTGCCCAGCAAACGCTGCATCATCGGAGTCTTCGCCACAGGCAGAACTGCGGACCGCGACAGGACCATGCTCGAGTATTGGTGAAGCCATTTCGGTGAGGTGTTCCCTAAACGAATCGGGGAACTCGATCTTCAAAATGCGAGATTCGATGTCACGGGAGGCGTCTGCGATTCCTGTCAGGTCTTCAATGACTAAGCCGATGACTTTTGAATCGATGTAATTTTGAATTGCGTTGTTTTGCAATGTTTCAATGAAAAAACTACCGCCGATCACGACTCCTTCAGGGACGGGGTACCCACGCCGTTGCATCTCAGCGAGTCTGCAGGCTTTTTCACCATGCTCTGTCGCATCGGTGATATCCGTGAACTGCAGGATGCAACGATCGGCAATTGACGCTGACGGCGGTTGAGTCTGGTGCGTATTCATTGAAGTGCTTCTCGCATTTTATGCCGCTCGTGTCCGAAGTCCCAAGTGCATGAGCACAGCATTGAAAACGTAATGGGCGACACCACCCAGCATTAACAAACTCAGGGCAGAACTCAGCGGTACTGGAACAAAGATCCAGACAGCAAGAAGACCGCCAGCAATGGAGTCGATTTGATCCAGGATAAAACAGGTGTTCCGCACTCGATGGCTTCTTGCGGGCCCACCCGGAACAATGTTGAGTTGGCGTTTGGCAAACGAGTTGGGGAGTTCAATGGCCATGAATCCCAGCCCTGTCCAACACCCTAGCAGGAAGTACTCTGAGATTGTGAGTGGCCATAATTGGAGTTTCTCTGCCAGGGCCATTTGCATGGTAGCGTGCAAGAGAAGAAAACTCATTCCAGTGGCCGGAATCATGAAAACGAAACCTCTCCAAGTTTTGTTTTCGCCAAAAATTGGTTTGTTTCGAAATGTGTGTCCTTGGTCGATGGCCCCACTGAATCGCTTTGAAAAAACGCTACGCATCCAGAACGTTTGGCCTATGCCTGCCAGCAGCAGTGACAGGAAAAGAAAAACGGTACAGTGAAGTGGATCTGGCATCTGGCTCAAGTGAATGGATTGGTGCGTCAAAAGTGGTATCCAGTATCGTCCCGATTCTGGAATAGCAGGATCTCACCGGGGACAGTTTTGGCTGCTATGATCCATCGCCACCACTGGATGCAGTTCAGAGTTTCGCGGGTCTGGAGTTGGTGCAGGTGGTAGCCAGGGATTCGTGGCAATATATGATGCAAACCGTGGGCATCGAAATTCAGAAGAATGATACGAGCGAACCATGTTGGAAATATCAACGACCGTGTGAAGACCTCCTGTTGTTGTGGGGTGAAGGGGCGAACAGACTCACCTTCAGAAAGTTTCATTGGAATGTGCGTGTGCTGACTCAAAATCAACAAGTCTTGTAGGGCGAAGCTGAGCAGTAAGCCCAGTCCGATAGTGGTAATCATGGTGGATGCACCTACTGCAATCGTGATTGCCGCATAGACCAAGATATATGCCAAGATGTTGGTGGTCACCAGTCGCTTTTGTCGAGGGCGTTGGAGTATTTTCCGTAACCGAGGTAGGTTCCAATAATTGTTCCAGCGATAAAGTGATGCAAAAAGCGGGATCCATAGTCGCCAGCAGACATTGATCACAAGACGCTCAAATCCACGTAGCTGACGAGGAACCAACGTCTCGGTGGTCACGTCGAGATCCTGCCAGCCGGTCCAGTAGTGATGTTTGGCGTGGACAAGTCGCCAACAGTCGCCCGGGATGAGAGCAAAAAAACCAGCGATGTAGCAGATCCACTGATTCAGCCAACGAGTCCTGAACATGGTTTTGTGACCCGCTTCATGCAGAATGGCGAACCACTGAATGAACGTGATTGAAAGAAGCAGTTGACCGAGCAACCAGAGCCAGGTGTTTGGTGACAGGCTAAGGCTGATCGACGTGATCGTCATCAACATTGCATGTACAAAGTAAAACATGCCAAGCCGATTAGTCGGCTGAAGAGCATTGATATCGACGGGGTACACCTGCAAATCAGTTTGTGCGTTTGCATTGCTTTGTGTTGCGTTGTTCTGTGTGGGCTTGGTGTTCGACGCATTGTTGGAGCTTTCAGGACGCTCGTCCTGTGAGCAATCTGTTGTTTGAATGGCTGCTATCGATGCTGCCGTGGAGGAAACCGCGTCTCGGAGAGTCCGTTTGTCATTTATGCCTGTGGTTTGGAGGGAGGTCGCGGGCAATTGCGGACCATTGGTTTGCTCTTCTGTACGAGTTTTGAGTTTTGAGGCTTGTTCAGAAAAACAGTTTTGTATCTGCTGCATGCACAATTTCGTTGACATCGTATCCGGCTTGGAAATGGATGGCAGAATGGTGAGTGTGATCACGCCGGGTTGGACAAGAAGAAGACTTTTTCTTCGCGGTAATACGTTCCCGGAACCGTCAATCAAGACAGGCTGAAGAGGAAAACCTGTCTGTTTTGCCAGTAAAGCAGCTCCGCGTCGGAATGGCAGTAATGAACTGGATCGTGTGCCCTCGGGATAAATGACCAGCCAGTTGCCAGCTTGAAGGGTTTCTCGACTGGCTTTCAGGCTTTTGGCGATGTCCCGTCCGAGAACCGGCACGCTACGCATTTTGTGCAATACACGTCTCAGCCCTGGGTACTTGAAGTATTTTGCGTTTGTGACGAACGCAAGTGGAACATCCAGACTGCCGACCAAGGCCACTTGGTCAAACCATGACGAGTGATTGGCGATGATGATCGTATTGGTGTCGGTGGCCAGATTTTTGTCTCCTTTGACTTCTACGGTAACACCGAAGGCCCACATCGATAGGCGTGCCGTTTTCTGCAAGCGTCGGCGGAATCGTTCACTTGTTTCCCAAGGGTCCAAGAGCGGCAACAACAGCAGGTAATACCCGAAACACAAGTAGTAGGTAACGAACCCAAATATCTGACGAATACGCAAGAGCATGAAGTGTTGACGGTCAAGAGTGGATGGTGAGAAGAGGATTGGGACGTCTTGCTCGGGCAATTGCAGGTTTCAGGAAAAATAATGATTGGCAGTTTGTGCGCCGCGTCAAATTTTCACCCAACGATCAAGACATGTCAAAACTCTGTAAGTCTGAATGTAACGTCTTTCAATGCATCGCTGTGATCAAGCAGTTCCTGCATTAAAATGTTTCCTGCATCAAATTAGCTAATGGTCTGAACAGTTGGGCATTTGTGGTGGGATTAACAACAGAGTATACCTCGCACGCACTGGGGGAAACTGTCCGTGTGCTGAAGTCCATTGCGCAGGTGGCGGACTCATTAGAAAACAAGTTACACCTGCAATAGCGAGGCCGGCAAATGTAAAATTTGTGCACCGCTGTGGCGTGCACCTGCAGTCGTGCAGTAAACTGTTTGCCAAAGACGAATCCAAATTGCGTGTCAGTTGATTCTGCTGAACGATGCCGGAGTTCCAGTGCAGATACACGTTGCAATGTGTGTGAAATGAGTTCGTTCGGTTCTGTGATCGTGAAGTAGTGTTCATGCGTTGCGTGGTTAAGCGATCTCCATGTTTGCGTTTTCGTGTCGTTGTCCATTGATTCCGCTGATCCACGAATGATGGCTGCCGGAGCGGGACACGAAAGAGGTGAGGTTTGTTATCTCCAGGAACTTGTTGATGCCATCAACGATAACAACATCCCATGCACACAGGACCGCTCCGTCTGATTTGCGGCAGCAGATACGGGAGTTCGAAGTGCCGTGTAATCAACGGGCTGGCTGGCAGTTGTTCAGTTCAGTGGTGCCGTTTGTCGCTCTTTGGACGTTGATGTATTTTGCTCTGAGTGTTTCTTGGTGGCTGGTGTCGCTACTTGCTTTGCTGGCGGGGGTCTTGTTAATACGGATTTTTATCATCTTCCACGATTGCGGACATGGTGTTTTCTTTCGCTCGATGCGAGCTAATCAGTTGGTCGGGTTTTTGTGTGGACTACTAGTGTTTACCCCGTTTCGCCAATGGCATCGCGATCACGCTGATCATCACGCTACGGCTGGCAATCTTGATGGACGAGGGCCTGGGGAAGTGTGGACGATGACAGTTGCCGAATTCCTGCAAGCTCCACCATGGAAGCAGCGAATGTACCGATTAATGCGGAATCCATTCTTTCTGTTTGGGGTCGTCCCCGCGTTGTTCTTTGTTTTACTGCAGCGGTTGCCCATGCGGGCTTCTTCTCGGCAGCTCAAACAGTCAATCTGGATCATGAATTTCGCGGCTTTGATTTTTGTTTCGCTGATGATGAGCGTATTTGGAATCGGCCCCTATCTGTTCATGCAGGCGATCGTGATTGCAGTAGCAGGAGGAGCTGGTTTCTGGCTGTTTTACGTTCAGCACCAGTTTGAATCCGTCCGCTGGAAACGGGGTGAAGACTGGGATTATACAGACGCAGCCTTGCATGGCAGTTCCTACTACAAGTTGCCGCGTCTGTTGCAGTGGTGCACTGGGAACATTGGGTTTCACCATGTCCACCATCTGTTTCCACGAATCCCAAATTACTATCTGGAAAGATGTCATGATGCGTTGCCAGAGCTTCAGAATGCGCCTGTCGTCACACTGCGGTCAAGCTTTGCTGCGGTCAATCTCAAATTGTGGGACGAGTGTTCCAACCGACTCGTGCGATTTGGTGAACTTGAAACATTGGAAGGTTATCACGAGAATGCGCACGGCGTGAACGTCCGTGATGGGTTTTGAAAAAGAGGGAAGTGTTCAATGATTCCATGTTGGATACTTTGCTCAAATCGTGCGACGAATGAATTGTCTTCTTTGTTGGAAATTCACTTGAGACGAGACGAGTTTGATGGCTGAAAATGAACACGCGGAAAAAGACTTCGTTGGCAGCCAATCATCTTGGACATTGAGAAAGATCATGGTGGCGTGCATCGGTACCGTGATGCTGGTGGTTGGTGCTGCATTCATGCTGTTGGTTGCCGTTCTGACACTATTTCAAACGCGGCGATTTTATAGCGAGGGAATTGCCAGCAGGATGGCGAGAGTAGCTGTCTGGTTGAGTGGTGTGCGGATTGTTGAACATCATGCCGAGCCTCTGCCCGCAAACCAGACGGTTTATATTTCAAATCACACAGCGACACTCGATATTTTTGTGGTCACGGCATTGGGGTTGCCAAACGCCCGTTATTTCCTCAGCGGATTCCTGCGAAAGGTCTTGCCATTTGGATTGATTGGCTATTTGATTGGTGTTTTCTGGACCGTTCCTTACAAGTTTGCGGACAAGCGTCGCCGCATTTTTCAGCGAGCTGAGGATACACTTCGGAAGACGGGGGATTCGGTTTATCTGTCGCCTGAAGGAGGACGGGTTTGTTCCGGCGAAATAGGGCACTTCAATCGCGGTGCATTTCATTTAGCAACTAATTTACAGGTTGATATTGTCCCAATTTATGTTCATATACCTTTGGCATTGGATGCCGGTATGAATCTGGTGTCCGACTCTGGAGTCGTGGATGTCTACTTTCTGCCGAGAGTTGCAACGGCGGGATGGAAGGTCGAGGAGCTTGATAGAAATCGAGATGCGGTGAGACAGGTGTATTTGGACTTTCATGCCTCCCTTCAGCAACAGCAACAGGCATGAAGCTCAGTTGTTGGCTTTCGTCAACAGCATGTTGGTTAAAAGACGTTACGGATTTAGTTGTGGATCATTGGTGCAAAGCATCGAATGAAATGCTCATCGTAAGGTGATTTGTCATGCAGCAACCCAAGCAGCAATGTCCCTCGTGCATGAAGTATTGTGGGATCAACGATCTGGTGTGCTCGGGGTGCTTGGAAGAGTTGCCAAAGCGGCCTGCGGACTCAACACCGACCGAACAGATCCACTCGGCGCCTATCAATCAAAACGATTACTCACCTTTTTCGTCAGGCGTTGTAGATGAAAATGACAACTCGCGGAGTGAACAGGACTCCATTGAAGTAGAGAGTCGTGAGCAAGCTGAAGTGGGAGGTGCGCTGTCAACTGCAGACGATCACGCCACCAACAATCCTTATCAGTCCGCATCGTCCGTGGATTCAATGCTCAGTCAGTGGAGCTTTTTTAATGCCGGCGAGATCGTCGTTGGATTGGTGTGGATCGTTGTTTGTGTGTCAGGATTGTTCTTCATGCCAGGTTTGGGGATCGGTTTGCTCACGTTGTCGTTGCCGCCTTTGGTGCGGACGGCGTTGGTCGTTGCTCGCAGGCGGCCAGGCGGCAAAGAATTCACTTTGACGCAGAAGGTCGGGCTTTTAGTTGGCTCTACTGTGTTAACCATGTTGGCTATCGTTACGGTCGGGGTTTGTGTGATCGCGGGGCTTTTTGCTGGATGCTTTGCGGGATTGCCCTTGGGGGCAAATGCTGCTCCGGTTATTGGGATGGTGTTCGGTGGAATCGGCGGCCTGGTGTTGGGGACGTGGGTGTGCTTGATTGTGGTAAGAGCAAGATGGAAGAGTGACATGAGTCGCTGATGGTAGAGTGTCTCTTGGCGTTGGAGGTTAGTGAATGTCGGATTTGCGTTTGCGCGAACATCGTTTTCTAGGGGCAACACAGAGCCTGTGTCCCGATTGCCTTGATGTCGTTCCGGCGAAAATCATTGCGAGAGACGGCCGCGTCTATTTTCGAAAGCACTGTTCCACGCATGGAATGCGGGATGACTTTGTTTGTTCGGATGAGCGGTGGTTCGATCGCATGGAGTACAGTTTGCCGGGACGAGTGCCGCCCCGTTTTGCTCTGGAGCCTGATCGTGGTTGCCCATACGACTGTGGGCTGTGCACTGAACATGAACAGCATACATGTGTCGCGGTGCTCGAGATTACGTCGTCCTGTAATCTGAAGTGTCCGCTTTGCTATGCGGCAAGTGGGCCTGGGGGGCATCACGTGTCTCTGGCTGATTGTCGTCAGGCCATCGATCATTTAGTGGAGTACGAAGGACGCCCTGAAATTCTGCAGCTGTCGGGTGGTGAGCCAACGGTTCATCCCGACTTTGAGGCAATCTTTGAGTACGCATGCAGCCAGCCCATTGATATTGTGATGATTAATACCAATGGCATACGACTCGCAAAAGATTCGAGGCTTCGCGATCTTTTGAGCCGCTACCGTCAACGCTCCGAAGTGTATTTGCAGTTTGATGGATTTGACGACAATGTCTATCAGCATTTGCGTGGTGAGGCACTGCTGGAAACAAAGTTGAAGGCGATTGAATTGTTATCTGAATCCGGCGTGAATGTGACGCTGGTCTGCACAGTGGACCAGAACAATCTCGGTCATCTGGGACGCGTGGTCGAATTTGGGATGGAACGTCCGACGATCACTGGCGTCAGTTTTCAGCCAGCAACTTACACAGGACGCTTTGTAGCACCAGAATCACTTGACCAGCGTGTTACGTTTCCGGATGTGATCGCGGCGATTTCCGACCAGACTCACGGGCGGTGGCAGGCCAAGGATTTCTTGCCTCTGCCCTGTGCGCATCCCAACGCACACTCTCTTGCTTACGCGTACCGAGAGGGTTCGCAGGCCACTTCACTCGCCCGCCTGATTGATGTTGAAAATCATTTGGATTTACTTGCCAATGGCATTACTTTTAATCGCCAGAGTGCTCGTGAGCTTATCGATAAATTCCTGGCTCGGCAGGCCTGCGGGACGGGGCAGGATTGTGGTTGCGGTCCAGTCAAGTTTTCTGACGACTCGGGCGTCTCGAACACGCCAATTCATCCGGCCGATCGCATTCCCGGAACACGGCAAATCAATGCATTGCCACAAGTGGATTCAGACAGCAAGGAACGACCAGGGCAGTTTGCACCAGACGATCAAGTGCAAGAACAGCTCGCGGCGTCGTTTTTTCGTCGTGCTGTGAATGAGGATCTGGCGCCGGCTGATATGTTCCGGATTACAACCACCAGTTTTATGGATGCCTACAATTTTGATATTCGACAGTTGATGAAATCATGCGTGCACCATCTGTTGCCCACCGGACATCTGATACCGTTCTGTGCTTACAACGTGCTATATCGTGACGGACATGTTGCGTTGCCGTCGCTTGCGAAAAGAGTCGAAACCTATTCCATCCCCGTTCCGGATGACACTGTTCCGAATGACACTGTTCCGGATGACACTGTTCCGGATGACACTGTTCCGGATGACACTGTTCCGGATGACACTGTTCCGAATGACACTGTTCCGAATGACACTGGGTCCGATGACAAGGTAAGTACATGATGTCCTGGACCTATCCAGTCATCATGTTGTCGGCGATTGCTGCCAGTGTGTTGATCTCACGCCATACACAAAAGGGATCGCCACTGTCGGTGTGGGAGAAAATCGGAATCGGACTGGGCGCGTATTGCGGTGCCATGATTGGCGCAAAGCTCCCTTTTGTATTATCTGAATGGGAAGGTTTGTTCAGCGGGGCGGCTTGGTTTTCCAATGGCAAGACGATTCTGTGTGGTCTGGTTGGCGGATACGCGGGTGTCGAGGCCGCCAAGTGGTCCATGATGATCAAGATCAAAACCGGAGACGGCTTTGCCGTTCCCGTTGCAGTCGGTGTCGCGATCGGTCGCCTGGGCTGCTTTGATTTTGGTTGCTGCTATGGCACGCCGACTGATATGCCGTGGGGAGTTGTGTTTCCTGCGGCGGGAGAAATGCCCCGGCATCCTACGCAACTTTACGAAACAGTCTTTCATCTCAGCATGGCACTCATGTTGTACTGTTTTCAACGGCGAGGCATGTTTCGTGGGCAGTTGATCAAACTATATATCATGACCTACGCGGGCTACCGTTTTTGCACCGAATTCATACGCCCCGAGGAGAGAATCTGGTTCGGGATGACAGGGTACCAGGTCGCTAGTGTCTTCATTGCATTCTTGTTTGCCTACCTTTGGTGGAGGGATGCCAGGTTGCCCGAAAACAGGTTGCCCGAAAACAGTGAGCCGAAGCCGGGTGATTCGGAGTCCCGTGCCTAGCCAGATTTTGTGACTTCCGAAAATGCCAATCAGTGATCGCGGCATGGGACCTGTGTTATCGGTAAATCGAGGTTGAATCACAGGCGGGCGTACTGGCGGATGTCGGGTACGATTGCCATGTCAGCAGGGGAATCATCATCGAAAAATACGGATTTGGGTGGTCGCTCTACTAGGATGGTGTTCTTGAGCGGGGCGAGGTGTATTTGCTGAAGAAGCGTTGGCGGATGCGATTTGGACCGCAGTCAGCTAGAATGGACCGTCAGTACTACAAGGACACGGCCCCTTGGGTAGCTACCGGACCGATTTTCCATTTTGATTCAACTGGATAATGCACTGATGAGAACCTCGTTCAGCTCACGTCTTGGAGTTCTATTTTTAACCACAGCAGTCTTACTGGGGTGTGAAACGGTGAACGGTCAGGAGTCGGACTCGCCACCGTTGCCCAAGGTCAAGCATTTGATTGACACACATATTCATCTGTTCGATCCAAACCGACCTGAAGGAATTCCGTGGCCACCAGAAGACGACAAGGTTTTATACAAGCCTCATTTGCCAGCAGAGTTTTCCAGCTTGGCAAAGCCGGCTGGGGTTACAGGCGTTGTGATCGTCGAAGCAAGTGACCGCTTGAAAGATAATCGTTGGGTGCTTGATCAGGTCAAAGGCGATCCTTTCTACGTAGCTCTGGTTGGGAACATTGATCCGTATCGAAAGGACTTTGCAAAGACACTCAAGCGGTTGAAGAAAGATAAGCGATTCGTTGGAATCCGCGCACGTAACAGTGACCCCATTGATTACAACGACCCGCAAGTGCTCAAGAATTTTCGCTTGTTGGAAAAGGCAGGTTTGTCACTCGATATCCTTGCCAACGGTAAGGGCATTGAAGGGGTCCGCGAAGTCGATGAGCTTGCGGGAAAAGTTCCAGGACTGCGAATCGTGGTCGATCATGTGCTTGGTTATGACATCGACGGTAATCCACCAAGTCAGGAATGGCTTGATGCGGTTGCCAGCTTATCGCGTCACAAGAATGTGTTTTGCAAAGTTTCCGGACTCTATCAGCGTTGCACGCAGCAACCGGCTCCGCACGACCCCGATCACTATCGAACTGTGCTTGATCCGTTGTTGGAAGGCTTCGGTGCAGATCGTTTGATCTATGGCAGTAACTGGCCGTGTACCAAGAAAAGTGGTGATTACGACAGCTTTGTACGGCTTGTGAATGCATACTTTGCTGAAAAAGGCCAAGAAACCTGCGAGAAGTACTTCTGGAAAAACGCAGCCGTCGCGTATGGTTTACCGCTGAAGTGATTCGATCTGTGCTCGCATGAGTCCGTTGTGATGGCCGTGCGGATGTCACTTTGACAAATCACAAATCTTGTTCTTGTTGATGCTCGCGTTGAATGCATTGTGATTCAGCGCTGAATTGAGAGAGGCTGGCTTGAAAGGCCCGGAACGTACACGGATTGCCCGGCTCTGGAAACGCGAGGTGTTGAGCCATCGCGGCTGGCAACGGCACGCTCTGTTTTTGCTCGCTGCGACCGCGATCGGTGTTGTCGCATGGTATTTTCAGGTTGCTGAACGCGAGGGAGATCGTTGGTTCTCGTTTCTCAAGGGGCAATCAGCATTGTTGGATGGTGGCTGGCGAATCCCAGAACCGCTGGCGACATTTCTACCCATGCTTTGGGTGACGTTCAGCATGCTGTTGATTGTCACGCTTCGCGACCGGTACTTTCGAGGTACGGAAGGGACCGGAATTCCACAAACCATGGCGACCCTCAAAACAAGCGATGTTGCAGTCCGTGACCGAATGTTGTCCGGACGGATTCTGGTCGGAAAGATTTTGTTGTTGACCATCGGATTGTTTTCAGGCATGACCCTGGGGCGGGAAGGCCCTTCGGTGCATGTGGGGGCAGCTCTGATGCACATGATCACCAAGTGGGTGCGTTTTCCAAGGCATCTTGTTCGTCGTGGATTGATTCTTGGTGGAGGTGGTGCTGGGATCGCAGCAGCCTTCAATGCTCCTCTGGCCGGGCTAGTTTTCAGCTTTGAGGAGATAGCACGTTCGTTCGAAAAAAATAATGTCGGCACCGTCATTCGATCTGTCATCATTTCCTCCGTGTTCATTGTCGTGGTGCTGGGCAAGGACTACCTGTTTTACGGTCAGATTCACAGCAATGACGGTAATTGGACGCTTGGACAATGGGCGTCGATTTTCTTGATCGGGACGGTGGGTGGGTTTCTGGGAGGTGGGTTTGCCCAATGCACCATCAAAGGGTCTGCTCTAGCAAGTCGCTGCATGAAATGGAATCGATGGTTGACGCCGCTGGCACTCGGGGCCGGTCTTGGTGTTGTGGGTTACCTTTCTGATGGCGAAAGTTACGGTAGCGGTTATCGGCAAACGCAACAGATTCTGCTTGATGGCGTGGATTACCCTTGGTACTTCGCACCATTGACTGCCGCTGCTTCTTTCTTGACTTTGGCCTCAGGGATACCGGGTGGATTGTTCGATCCAAGCTTGGCCGTGGGAGCCGGGCTTGGTCAGTCAATGTTGCCCGTGGTCAACATGGTGTCGCCCGGATTGGAGCCAGAATCAGTCATCATGATGTTCATGGTTGCGTATTTTGCCGGGGTAGTTCAAAGCCCGATCACCTGCGCTGTCATCATGGTTGAAATGACGGCCGCAAGGCACATGACGTTACCATTGCTTGGCGTTGCTGTGATTGCCTATGAGTGTTCACGACTGGTTTGTCGCACGTCCCTGTATGAATCATTGGCAAATACTTTTCTTGCGGGACTCAGCAAACAACCTGAGGGTAAGAAGGATTCAAGCAATGAAAAGATTGAACCCTCATCGCCGAAATGATTCGTTTGGACTAGTGCTTTTGGCTGAAGTCGTTCTGCCCGCTTCGGTCCACTCCACTCATGAGATAAATGGTTCGTTGCGAGAGGTCGAGCTTTCCCGCTCCAAGACTGTTTTTTGCCTCGGCGTGTCGATAGACCGAGGTGGTTGGCATGTACCGCAGAGTCATCCCTCGCCTTGAGTGATCCGACGAATTGGCGTCAGACCCGTGAAACAGATAGACGTCGTGCAAAGAAATTTGGCCAGGCTCTAGGGTGATATTGACTGCTTCGGATTCATCGAATGTTGATGAGTCCAGTTCCAAAGGCAACGCGAGTCCTTCTGCAGTGTTTCTCTGGTGTTGGGCAAGGCTCCGATCGCGGTGAGAACCCGGGATGACCTGTAGACACCCGTTGGCTGGAGTCGATGCGTCGATGGCTATCCATACCGTGCACGTTGCCAACGGCTCAATTGGCCAGTATTCGCCATCCTGATGCCAAGGAGTTTTGGTTCCTACCTTTGCCGGTTTGGCAAAAAAACTGGAATTCCATAACGCAACGTCATCACCGATCAACTGTGAAACCATGCGGAGGATTTCGGTTGTTTTCGCAATGTCGAGAAAAGCAGTGTCGTAAGCCAGCAACGCTGGGCAATAGTCAGAAAATTCGACGTGCTTTTCGATCAGGCGATCGTGGGCGCTACGGATGCTGGCGAGAGCGGATTCGGGCAAACGGAAATCCGGAGTGATGTATCCTGCCCGGTGGTACTGTTCTATCTCAGTTGTGGAAAGCATTTTGCGATGTGCGTTTCTCGAATAGGAATGGGGTTCGATGTTGATCGTTGTGTGTACGACAGGTTGGTAAGTGAGCCGTTTTTTAGTGAGTCGTTTTGTCACCACGTGCATCCCGTTAAATTTTAAACGGTGTGCTATCTGTTCAGCACAGAGGTGCTGAGATTGGGTTCTGAGCAAAGAGATGAAGGCTGCAAGGTTGGGCGTTCTAATTCAGTTGTAGACGCAAAATTCTGTGGTGACCAGTGTCCACGATGTAGATCGACCCATCCCCGTGGACGCAGATTCCATGAGGTCGCAGTAGCCCTCGCTTGGGATGCTTGACCCCTTTTCCGAGAATGCTGGTGACCGTGCGCTGTTGATCATCATAGCGAACCACACGAGCATTTTGGTCGTCGGCGATGATCACACCGTCACTTTGATCAATCGCAAGGTGCTTGGGAGAGTTGAACTGTGACTCCAACGCTTTGCCCAATGCGTTGCCGGGTTTGCCTGTGCCTGCCACCGTCTCAATCTTGCCGGTTGCATTCACTTTCCTCAATGCGTGTCCGCTGCGTTCAAGAATGTAGACGTTGTTCTTTGAGTCAACAGCTACTGCTCGTGGGTCGACCAGGGGACTTGAGGTTGCATGAGATCCGTTAACCGGGATTCCTTTTTCGCCATTGCCAGCCACCGTGGTCACGATGTTTGAATCCAAGTCGATCATGCGAACTCGCCGGTTTTTTAGATCAGCCACGTAGAGTTTGTCTTGTGCTGGATTCAGTGATACACACATCAGAAAATTAAACGTAGCTGCAGTTGCCGGACCACCATCACCACTGAAACCTGCTACGCCCGTACCCGCGATGGTGGTAATGATGCCACTCGTGATATCGATTTTGCGTACGCAATGATTCCAGCTGTCTGCAATGTACAGGACGCCATCAGCAGTTGCGGCAACGTTGTGCATTCCATTGAAGGTTGCTTCCGTGGCAGGGCCGGTGTCTCCCGAATATCCTTTTGAGCCGTCACCGGCAATGAGAGTCATGGTGCCTGCGGGATCCCGACGATGGATTCGTCCACCCTCCAATTCAACAATGTACATATGATTCCTGGAATCAAATGCAACGCCGAAAGGAGAATTGAGTTTGCCCGGCACAAGAGGCTTCTTGTTCTTGAGTGATTCTCCTATCACGACAGAGGCCTTGGCAACGTTTTTTGTGTTAGCGTCTGTGTCCTCAACAGGTGCGTCAGCCATGCAGGTGCAGGCGACAAGGGTAATGGCAAACACGGCCAGATTCTGACAGCACATGTGTTGGGGATTTGCAAATGCCTTCATTGCGATCTCTTTTGGTTGAATCGAGGGGCATGGGGTGTGGCTAAGCAGTCGTTGGCAAAAAACTGAGCCAATTGCTGTTGAATGCGGGTGGCGTGTTCTTTGAAAGTGCCTGAGGTTACATCAAGTCGAGTGCAAGCTGAACCATTGGAACAATAAGTCCCAGAACTGCAGTGGCGAGAACGAGCAGTCCCAGAACGCAGGCGATGTGCCCCAGTTTCCGGCGTTGAGGCGCACTTTTCACGGTAAACGCACTGATCAGGATGAAGATGGTTGCTGTAAGGACAAATAGAGGCATCATCGGGTGAATGAGCACTTGACTCAACATGGTCAGACGCATGTCAAACTCAGGACTCCATGTCTGTAGCAGCATCCCGCTAAAAAATATTTTGGATGTCAGCAAGGGCCAAATGCAAACTGCGATCACCAATGACACCGGCCAAGTCAGTGAACGCTTTGCTTGTTGTTCGGTGGCAGGTGTTTGGTATGGATTATTCACGCTCAAATGAAATTCCGGATCTAATTGGGGAATCGCAAGCTTCTCGTTCTTTTGAGCAATGGTCAAGCGACGTGATGAGGGGCGACTTTTCAGTTCTGGAGTTTAGCTTGATTCAGTTCATGATGTGCCTCCATGCATGGATGAATCCAGATTCCAGATTCACGATGCAGGGCATTGATCGAACCAGAACTCATCGCTGGCGTTTTGATGAAGGGTTGCATTTTGCATGTTGGAAGTAGGCTTTGAAGTTTAATCGATGAAACTTGCCATGGTTTTGCCGAAAGGTGGAGCATCTATCTCGACGGTGCATTCCCGGTTGATGGGAATCAAGCTTGGGATTGACCCAGTGAGAATGATTTGCCCTTCTTGAAGTTGTTTTCCAGATTTTTTCAGTGACTCTTGCAGCCATTGAAGCGAGGACTGGATGGTCTCAATGAGTTGTGATCCTTGGCAGGTTGCGACACAGTTGCCGTCAATCAGGATTGAGAGTTCGGGCGTGTCGAGCCTATCGGCTCTTTCTGTGGTTCCGCCAAGTACGAATCCTGCATGAATCGCATTGTTGGCAATCAATTCACCAGCAGATGGTGGCGTGGCATGCAAAATATGATTGTGAAGTTCAATCACCGGCATGATGCCAGATACGCAGGGTGGAATTCCCGGTTGCCTAAAATCGGCTGGTTTTGGAGTGCGTTTCAAGATGACCGCAAGTTCGCCTTCGATTGCCAGTTTGGAATAGTTGCCCAGTTTCAGGCAGACGCCGGATTCGTGCTGTTCCGATTTGTACAGCCGGCCAGTGACACAATGTTCGATTCCGAGTTGGGCACGGATGGTTGGTGACGTGCACCCAACTTTGTAGCCGACGACGCTGTCTCCTGTGTTGATCCGCAGTTGGGCCACCGCGTGCTGCAGTCGATAGCCCTCGTGGACCGTCAAGGAAAGACCCTCTGAAAAAATGCTACCTGGGCATCGGTTTTCATAATCCAGTAGTTGCTGTTCTGCCCATTGTGTGTATTGGGAGGTTGCAAATTTTTCGTTTGTCATATCAGCTCGTTACGAAGCAGTTGGCCGGCAAGCGTTGGAGGTGAGACGGTGCTGGATGCTGTGAATTCCGGCCTGAACCTGCCTGACGGTTGCTAATGTCTTTGTGTTGGAGAGCTTGCTTCACGCCAGGATCCCACGCGCGACATTGCCGTAGACATCAGTCAGTCGGTAGTCACGACCGCTGTGGTGGTAAGTCAGTTGGGTATGATCCAAGCCCATGATGTGGAGCAAGGTGGCATGCAAATCGTGGATCGTACAGCGATCTTCAATCGCGTAGTAACCGTATTCGTCGGTTTTTCCGTAGCGGAATCCCGATTTGACGCCTCCACCTGCCATCCACATGGTAAACCCTTCGGGATGGTGATCACGGCCGGGTTCGGCGTTACCCACTTGGACGGTTGGGGTGCGTCCGAATTCTCCGCCCCATAGCACAAGCGTATCGTCGAGAAGCCCCCGTTGCTTCAGGTCTGTGAGTAGCCCCGTGATTGGTTTGTCGATTTGCTTGACATTGATTTCATGGCCCTTCTTCAAGTGCGTGTGTTGATCCCACTGTTCGTTGTTAAACGAAAGCGTGTTTGCATGACTGACTTGAATGAACCGAACATCCCGTTCGGCAAATCGTCGTGCCAGCAGGCACTCGCGTCCAAAGTTTGCAGTGTCGGGATCGTCAAGTCCGTAAAGCTCTTGCGTTGCCGCTGATTCCTGAGTCAAGTCCATCGCCTCGGGCGCTGCCGTTTGCATGCGAAACGCCAACTCGAATGATTCCATGCGAGCATCAAGTTCCGTTGCCCCAATGTCAGATGGAGTCGACTTGTGCTGTAGTTGCCGAAGTAGTTTGAGTTGAAGTTTTTGTTGCGCCAGATTCAGACGCTGGTTAGCCAGGTATTCAAAGGTGGCGTCCTTGGCGGAAGCATTAGGATAACCAGGCGTGCCAAACGAAACTCCTGCGTGGCGGGCTGGCAGAAATGCGCTACCGAAATTGTTGACGCCTCCATGCAGTGAAGTTGGGCAAATGGTCAGAAATGTTGGCAGGTTCTCATTCGCAGACCCCAAGCCATAACTGATCCATGATCCGGTGCTGGGACGTAGCTGGGCTTCATCGCCCGTGTGCAGTTTCATGCAAGCACCGCCATGGGCCACATTGGTTTCGCATACCGAATGCACCATGCACAGGTCATCAGCTACCGTGGGAAGATGTTGCCATAGTTCGCTCATCGGAATTCCTGACTTGCCGCAGGGGCGGAATTTCCACGGACTGCGCATCAGATTGCCGCGATCAGCGAATGTGACTCGCGAACCATCGAACGGTAACTTCTTGCCGTCGTCCCGGTCCAACTGTGGCTTGGGATCAAAGAGGTCGATGTGCGAGGGGCCACCGTGCATGAACAGAAAAATAATGCGTTTTGCACGGGCCGGAATACGGGCTGCTGATTGAGTGTCATTTTCATCAGCATGCAGCCGCGGGGCATGCAGCATGCTGGTGAGTGCCAAACCACCAAAACCAACGCACAAGTGGTTCAAGGCCTCGCGACGGCTGAGTCTGGGATCAATCAACATGAATGTACTCATTCGATAGAAGCAAGGTGTGAACCAACGCAGTCCACGTTTTTAATTCCGTTTCGTTGTCCTTTGTTACGGTTGTTTCGAACTCCCCAAGAAAATCCTGTAGAGTCTCCATCTCCTTGAGCGTCGCCGGTCGTTGGAACAGACTTTCGTAAAGGCTTTGAATTCGTTGTTTGATTCGATCTTCACTACGCTTCTTTATATGGCTTTGGTCCGGTGTGAGGTGCCCCCATGACGGTGCTCGTGGGGCTAACGTGGACCGGGCAATGTTTTCTGCCTGTTGCATGACCATCGGATCATTCATCAGCAACAATGCCTGTGTCGGAACAGTGGTGCTGTCCCGACTGCCTATAGGGGTGGCTGCATTGGGGAAATCATAAAGTGTGAGAAAGCGGTGGGTGTTGCAGCGTACAACAGGCAGATAGACAGAACGTCTGCGGAAACTTCGATAGGCAGCTTCGTTGTTATTCAGGTCGGTCGGCGAGGGGTCCTGAGACTTGACTGAGAGTGGCATTCCCACAAGGTCCAATGACAAGGTTCCTCCGTGCATCAGCAAGCTGTCCCGGATTGCCTCGGCTTCGATCCGGCGTCTGGGGAAGCCATGCAACGACCTGTTGGGAGACTCGCTGGTCTCTTGCTGGTAGCTTGCTGAGGTCACAATCAAGCGGTGCAGAGATTTCAGTGACCAGTCATGTTTGATCAACTCCAACGCCATCCAGTCCAGCAAGTCAGGATGCGTAGGGCGGGAACCTTGCATGCCAAAATCGTTGGGGGTTCGGACAAGGCCGCTGCCAAAGTGCCAGTGCCACAATCGATTCACAATCACGCGGGCAGTCTGTCCTCCTGCTCCGCTTCCAGCGTCAGTCATCCAATACGCCAGTTGCCGGCGGCCGCTTTGTGTGGTTGGGATGGGGTGGGGGGCCAGCATGGGAACTGCGGATTGATCCGGGGTTGATGAGATGACCGTTGGGAATCCACGCATCACTTCCTCACCCAGTTGCATGTGGCTGCCGCGAATGTGGATCCTTATGTTTTGGGAATCGCCATCGGTTGCCGCCATGACTTTCTCAGGCTTTGGCGACTGTTGCTTATGATTCGTCAGCCTTCTATTTATCTCATCGAGTTGATTCAGGTCGTTGATAATGTTGTTGGCCTTGTCAGCATGGATCAGACGAATTTTATCAATGTGCGACATCAAAGGCTCTGATTCCAGACGCAACTTGATTGTGCCCTGATTCAGTTGGAAGGTTCCCTCCGAACTCCAACGTTGATGTTCGGGCATCCAGCCACCCGTGGTTTGCGAAATCGCATCCTTCTTGACCACCTCATCATTGATCAGCATGCGCCCGGGCCGCGCATTCTTGGCCGCGTACCTCAATTGAATCAGGTATTGGCCATCCGACGGGACTTCGATGGCATATTCCGCGAAGTTCTGTTGAGAGCCACGGTCTGAAATGATGCCGATCCCCTCACCGTATCCGTCGCTCAAACTGGCGACATTCCCTTCCACAAAATCTTCGGCTTCCAGTTCCATAACATCGATGGAATTGTCTGTGGTTTTTTTATCGAATCGTAATTGAAAACGGTCCCGTTCGTCGGTCAGTTTTTGTAGGTGTTGCTGATGCTCATGTACGGCTTGTTGGATGGCAGTTGTTTGAATGGGCTGGTCGCCCAACTTTGTGCTGTGGAAAATTCCAGCTAATGCGTAGTAGTCTCGTGTTGGAATTGGGTCAAACTTATGATCATGGCAACGAGCGCAGCCAAGGGTGAGGCCGAGGAATGTTTTGCCGACCGTGTCAATTTGCTCGTCTACGATATCAGCCTGTTTCTTGATTTCGTCCTGCTCCGCAAGAATCTTTGTTCCCAGGGCAAGGAAGCCTGTCGCGGTAATCCTTGCGTTTCTGCGGGCTGCGTCGCTTGGTGTCTCGCTTTGCGTGGAGCCTGTTGGGTGACTGGTGGCATCTTTTATCATTGATGCAGCAAGCAGATCACCTGCGAGTTGTTCGTGTACGAACACATCGAAAGGCAAATCAACATTGAAGCTACTGATGACATAGTCTCGATATCGCCAAGCAAGCGGATACGCATGATTCTCATCACCGCCGTTGGAGTCACCGTATCTGGCAACGTCAAGCCAGTGGCGTCCCCAGCGTTGGCCGTATTGCGGAGACGCAAGCAGACGATCAACCAGCTGTTGCCATGCGGTGGGGCGATCGTCTTTAATGAATTCTGAGACCTGTTGAGGTGTTGGTGGTAAACCAGTCAGGTCCAAGTACAGCCGACGAACCAATTTTCGTGGGGAAGCTTTTCCTGGCGGTGCAAGAGAATGTTGCTCAAGCTTGGCAAGAATGAAGTGATCGATCGGGGTTTGGGCCCATGCGTCTTGCCTGACGTTTGGCGGGGGCATTCTGATTGGTGGGCTGAATGCCCAGTGTGATTCCCATTTCGCTCCCTCATCGATCCAGCGAGTCAACTGTTGTATTTCCGCCGGGGACAGTGATGTTAGGTGGTCGACCGGAGGCATCCGGTCATCACCGTTGGAATTAATTCGTCGAAGTAACTCACTAGCTTGTGGTCGCTTCGGCACGATTGCGCGTGCACCCGATGCGAGTTCAGTGGTTGCTGATTTTCGAGAATCCAGACGAAGCCCTGCCTCCCGTTGTTCAGCATCTGGGCCGTGGCATTCCAAGCAGTGCTGGGCAAGGATTGGCGCAATGACTTCCCCATAATCAATCGCGAGAGGGGCATCTTCTTCAGCCATCGCGAATTTTACGATGGTCAACAGGCAGATGAATGGCAGGGCAATTCGTGACATGGCTCAGGCTTGGTTCGGAATGAGCCAAAATTCTAAGGCAAAATGGTGGCTTTGGCTGACTTTCAAGCTGAGTTTACGAGTTTGTTCGCGACTTACACTCTTTCGCTGCTTCAAAATACAGCAGCATCACGAAATTCACGCGTGGTTCAATCCACATTGCGCTGGCCTGCGTGCGATTTCCAGGTGTGTCTGAGCGGGAATTGTTTTCCCGCTATTGCAAATGCAACGAATGTTGAACGATGAATCGTTTGGATTTGGGGCAAAACCAATGATAAGCTGAAGGTGCCTGCCCGAACTTGGCATTGTCAAAGTGGTTATAAATAGGTCGAACCGGTGCTGGTGATCATAGGCAGCGTCGTTATTCCCACCCCTACTACCCCTCCTGAAGTGCTAGCCAACTCATAATGTATTCAAGAAGAAAAAGATTGACGGTGTTGCATGTTTCGCTGTTTGTTGTGGCATCAAGTTTTTCAGTGTTGAGCCAGGCTAATGCTGCAGAGTTGTTTCCGGGCAAAGTGTCTGATTTTCATTCCTTTCCACGGTATGATTTCGAGCAAGGCGGTCGACGTTGCATTGTGGTGACTCCGCGTGTGTCTGCAGAGGGAACGCCATGGGTTTGGCGAGCAAGATTCTTTGGTCATGAACCGCAAACGGATGTCGCCTTATTGAATCAGGGGTATCACATTGCTTATGTCGATGTCGCCAACTTGTTCGGGGCGCCTTCAGCTGTAAAAATCTGGAATGAATTTTACGACTATCTCACAACACAACATGGGTTTCATAGAAAACCGGCATTGGAGGGAATGAGTCGGGGTGGCTTGATTATCTTTAACTGGGCAAAGGCAAATCCTGGCAAAGTGAGCTGTATTTACGGGGATGCACCGGTTTGTGATTTCAAAAGCTGGCCTGGTGGAAAAGGGATTGGCAAAGGTGGAGGTGGGGCATGGCAAGCCTGTTTGAAAGCCTGGGGGTTTTCAGAAGCTGAAGCGTTGGGGGCCCAAGTGAATCCGATCGATGGGCTACAGTCCCTAGCAGCAGCTCGAGTGCCAATTCTTAATGTTGTGGGTGATGCGGATGTTGTTGTGCCTGTTTCCGAAAACACGGCTGTATTGCAAACACGGTATGAAAAACTCAATGGCCCCATCGAGGTTATTCACAAGCCGGGAATTGGGCATCATCCACACAGTCTGAAAGATCCGAAGCCCATTGTTGATTTTGTGTTGAGTAATCGGCGTGACCTGACGATTGTGTTGGCGGGTGACTCAACGGTGACAGATGCAGCCGGCTGGGGGGCGGCTTTCGCTGGACGTTTCCAGAATAATGTTGAAACGATCAACATTGCCAAAGGAGGTGCCAGTTCAAAGAGCTTTCGTGATGCGGGGTACTGGGATCGCTGTCTGGCTCAGAAACCGGATTACGTCTTCATACAGTTCGGCCATAATGATTGCCCTGGCAAAGGGGCAAAGCGGGAAACTGACCCTGCAACCACGTACCGCCATAATCTTGAACAGTACATCGCTGATGCGAGGGCAATCGGCGCCAAACCGATTCTGGTTACTCCGATGACACGCCGACGTTTTAAAGACGGCAAGGTGCAATCGATTTTAACGCCTTACGCAGAAGCTGTTCGTGCTGTTGCATCAGCGACCATGACTCCCGTGATTGATCTGCACCGCAGTAGTGTTGAACTATTTAATCTTCTTGGAGATGCGGGTAGCGCTGATTTGTGTCCGGAGGGAGACCGAACTCATTTTAATGAGAAGGGAGCGGAAAAGATGTCTGATTTATTGATCTCAGAATTTTCATCTTCCGTGAGTGATCTTGTTCCCTGTTTGAAACAGTGATTTCTGTTTTCTGAATCGAGTGAGTTGGACGTCAGCCTCGCTCGGTGCCGGGTTACAATGAAGTCTGTGTTGCGGCGAGGCTTGAGTTGCAAAGATGATAGACGTGAAGGATCGGTTGAATCCAAAGTGTTAGTTCTTCAAACTGCGTAGAAGGGAACAAATGTATGATTGATTTTTATGATCCCCGTACGCGACGTAGTTTTCTTCAGGTAGGTAGTCTGGGCTTAGGAGGAATGCTTGGCGGTCTTTCATTGCCCGGTATCCTGCGGGCTGAAACCGATTCTGAATCAAACCGGATTTTGCGAGACCGGTCGGTCGTTTTTCTCTTCATGCATGGTGGTCCGCCTCAGACTGAAACCTTTGATCCAAAAATGAAGGCAGCATCTGAGTACCGTTGCTTCAATGGTGAGATAAAGACAACAGTGCCAGGACTGACTTATGGTGCCTCGCTTGAAAAACTGGCTCGACTGGCTGACAAGACTACAGTTGTGCGAAGTTTTCAACCCGGTGACGGTAATCACAATATCAAGCCGCTTGTCAGTCCCCATAGTCTAGGAGCAAACGTTGGATCGTTATATTCACGCATCTCTGGAATGACAGACGAAAAAACTGGAATGCCTTCCAATGCTGTGCTCTTGCCACGTGCGGTGGATGGTGATGCGCAAACGGTAACGAAGCAATTTGGTGACTTTTCTGATACGGGAAAAATGGGGTCTGCATTCGCGCCTTTTGTTCCGAGTGGCAAAGGGGCACTGATGGACAATATGAAACTGAAGTTGTCCCAGAGTCGCCTGGACGACCGACGGGCGTTGCTGCAAACCTTGGATGGGTTTAAACGTAACCTTGATTCAACGGGAACCATGGAGGGGATTGATAAGTTCAACCGTCAAGCTTATGACGTGATACTTGGCGGAGTCACAAGGGCCTTCGATCTATCTCACGAAGATCCGGCGGTGGTTGCCCGCTATGACACGTCGCAGTTGGTGCTCCCCGAAAAGATTGATAAGAAGTGGAATAACCACAAGAATTACCGTGACCACGGGCAGACCCTTGGAAAGTTAATGTTGCTGGCACGACGACTGTGCGAGCACGGTAGTCGGTTCGTCACTGTGACCACCAATTTCGTTTGGGATTTTCATGCCGATGTAAATAATGCAACGCTTGATGAAGGGATGCGGTATGTCGGTCTGCCTTATGATCATGCGGTTTCAGCCTTCATTGAAGACGTCGAATCACGTGGTTTGAGTGATAAAATACTGTTGGTCACGTGTGGCGAGATGGGGCGTACCCCAAAAATCAATGCCAAAGGCGGGCGTGATCACTGGGGCCGATTAGGACCCCTGCTTTTGTATGGTGGTGGGCTGAATCTTGGACCTGTGGTCGGACGCTCTGACGCCGTTGCCGGGGAACCGAATTCGCAACCTGTCAAAATCTCAAATCTGTTGTCAACCATTTTTCACCGAATGTTCGACGTTGGTGAATTGCGTCTCGATACCCGTGTGCCCCGACCGCTGATGCAGTTGATCGAATCAGGACGACCGATTGAATCGATCGTTTGAATATTGGATTTCAAAATATCCCGGCTCGAGCGTGAGTCGAGACAGTTGGGGTAGAGTAAAAAGGGGGACGTCGGTTTTGCGACTGCCTCGAACACCCACGGAAATTAGCATGCCACTGGATGAAGAATCACGTCACTTGCTGGCCATACTCACGCCCGAGGATGCTCCTGCCATGCATCAGGTGGATATTCATGTGTTGCGTGATGCGATGGAATCTCGATTTCCTGATCGTGAGCGTGAGCCTGTAGCCAAAGTCGAGGATAGGCTGGTGCCGGGAACTCACGTAGATGTTCCAGTTCGTCTTTACCGACCTTCGATCGAAGGAAAACTTCCTGTTCTTGTTTACTTTCATGGCGGCGGATGGGTGCTGGGGAGTCTTGAAACACATGATGCCATTTGCCGGGCGTTCGCAAATGAAGCCAGTTGTGTGGTGGTTTCGGTTGATTACCGATTGGCACCTGAGCATCGTTTCCCTTCTGGTTTGGAAGACTGTCAAACGGTAGTCAGATGGGTTCAGGCGGGGGCAGATGAATTGGGCGTGGATCGTGAACGAATTGCTGTTGGGGGCGACAGTGCGGGAGGAAACTTGGCTGCCGTCATTGCTAACTGGAATCGCGATGAGAATGGACCGCCGCTTTGTCACCAGCTATTGATCTACCCAGTCCTCGATGCCAGCCAAGCATCAGAGTCCTATCGGGAGAACGCGGACGGGTACTTGTTGACTGCTCTTGGAATGAAAATGTTCTGGGATCTGTATTTGGGGGAAGCATCGGCAATGGATTCGCCCTTGGCATCACCAGCCCAGGTTGCCGACCTAACTGGTTTGCCACCGGCAACCGTACTCACTGCTCAGTATGACCCCCTGCGGGACGAGGGCGAAATCTATGCTGAGCGGCTGAAAACTGCAGGCAACCAGGTTGCATTGCGACGTTGGGACGGAGTGTTCCATGGTTTCGTCGGTTTTGCTGATCGGCTTACCAAAGGAAGCGAAGCCATCTTGTTCTCTGCACAACGGCTTCGGGAAAGTTTTGATGGTTAACAGATTGCTGATACTCAGGAGCCGGTGTGTTGCACAAGAGTCGCACGAGTCATTGTTGATTGGGTGAGTCGTTGATATTTGGAGAGCGGTGAATGTCTGAAGCAAATTTGACTGTTAGAGAACTGAGGCGACTATGGAAGCCGCAGAAAGAGCGGCTTAACGTGGAACATGCTCAGAATCCCACCAATATTCGTTTTCATCGCGCCTGCAGTTGGTTGCAGAGAGTCGAGGAAATTCAGGATGATCAGGTGCTGGATCATATGCTGCTCAGTCTTTGGACAGCCTTCAATGCACTTTATGGACAGTGGGATGGTGAGCGCCAGGAACCCGTATCTGACGTTGAGTGCTGGCAGCATTTTCTTGATCGCATATTGGAACTGGATCAGGGCGACTTGATAGAAGCTCGGTTAACAGAGCACAAGAAATTGGCAATGACGCTCTTCGATGACGAGTATCTGAGCCGTTTCTTTTGGCAGGAACCCACCGACAAACGGGCAAAACGTGTCCGACGCACCCGAGTTGATGCTCAAATGTGGTATGCCGAGAAAAATTGGACCATGGTCTTGGAGCGTCTGTTCGAACGGATCTATTTGTTGCGTTGTCAATTGGTGCATGGAGCATCGACGTACGATAGTTCCTATAACAGAATCGCCATCAGGCGTTGCTCGCAGATGATGGACCACTTGTTGCGAACCTTCCTGAGGGTCTGGGCTCAGTGGGGCTCGGACGAAGATTGGGGGATCATGTGCTACCCACCGATGAAGTGAGTGTGAAATCTGTGATCATGCTGTTTTCCAGCCTAGGGTGGCTGGATTCGAAATGCAGATTGCCAGTCAATACGTTTGTCTTTGGGTGTAGTCGAGGGTTTCACGTTTGCCTTAAAATGTGCTGTGTCAGCTTGCCCTGAGGTAACCGTTATGCCAGATCGTCGATTTTGCGGAAACTTACATTCAGCTCATGCCTTTGAGTCTTTTCTGGGCACAGAGCGTGAAGGCCTGTGTCTGGTGGGTCGCAGGAACATGGTCAAGGCAGGCTTGGCAGGGGTCGCAGGACTCAGTCTCCCTGAACTATTGCGAGCCAAAGGTGAGGCTGCATTCGCCGGTGATGCGATGCCGTCACACCGATCTGTCATCCTGTTGTGGATGACCGGTGGTCCAAGTCACATTGATACATGGGACATGAAACCCGATCGTCCCCTGATGAATCGTGGCCCCTTCTCACCCATCTCTACGGCAATCCCAGGCGAATTCATCTGTGAGCATTTGCCCAAGCAAGCAGCGATGTTGGATAAGTTCACGCTCATTCGTTCTGTCGATTGCAAGAAAAGTAATCATGAGCCCAACAAAGTGATGCAAACCGGACACCGGCAAGCCGCTCCTAGGGCGAACTCCAATGGCGAAAGATATCCGGCAATCGGTTCCGTCATTTCCAAGTTCCGCGGCGCAAATCAGCCCGGCGTGCCGCCGTACGTCGCATTTCAGAAATCACGTTCGCATGTCGCGTACGCGGGTGATCTAGGGCAGAAGTACAACCCGTTCATGGCGAATCAGGCAGCCACTCTGCCGGTCTATGATTTGGTCGGAAAAGATACTGGTAAGGTATCGTCGTCGCCTATGTTCCGCTTGCCACGCAATCTGGATTTTGATCGCATCAACAACAGAGTTGGTTTGCTTCGTCAATTGGACGGGATGCGGCGAGAACTTGATGTGTCGGGCAACATGGATGCGATGGACACCTATCAACAGCAGGCAGTCGACATGCTGACGGGTGGACGCGTGCAAAAAGCATTTGATGTGTCGAGCGAACCGGAATCAGTACGTGAGTTATACGGTCCGCATCTGTGGTGTCAGCAGGCTTTGTTAGCCAGGCGTTTGGTTGAGCAGGGGGTTTCCTTTGTCACCATTGACTTGAGTTATCACACGGCATCAGGGACGTGGGATAATCATGGCGACAATATTCCGCCCTATGGTGGTATCTCAAAAGGCTTGAAACCTCTGTTGCCTCTGTTTGATCATCTGATCACCACGCTTGTCTCTGACCTCGAGCAACGCGGGTTGTTGGACGACGTGCTTGTGTTGGCGATGGGAGAGTTCGGGCGCACGCCGTTGATGGGAACACAAGGCAGTACAGATGGGCGGAATCATTGGCCGCAGGTGATGTCAATGTGTTTGGCTGGTGGTGGGATGAGGCACGGTCAAGTGATTGGCGGGACCGAGAAGGATGGAGGGCAAATCAAGCATCGTCCTGTCACCCCCGGAGATTTAGCGGCAACCCTGTATCATCACATGGGAATGCGACAAGACCAGACCTATTTAGATCACCGTGGTAGACCCGTCTTCGCCGTACAAGAAAACGGCGAACCGATCAAGGAATTGATCTGATTCGCCGTTCGAGGAGTCAATGCTGTCCGCCTTCAGGCAGATGATGGGTGCTTAACTAAGCTAACTAGCAGGACGGGCCTCAAGCTGCCGCCGCTGGTACGCCTGCCCCTTGGTAAGTCGCGCTGCCAAAACCAAGTATCGGGAAGAAAATGAATGGCAGTAAGGTAAGTCCAACTGCGAATCCACCATCTTTGCCGAACTTGGCTGCGATCTCAATGTTCATAATGATCAGGGGCACAATTTGGACAAGCGGTATCATGCACAGGAGAATCCACCAGACTGGCTTGCCGGCAATCTGCAGCAAAACGATGACGTTGTATATTGGAATAATGGACGCCCACCCCGGTTGGCCGGCTTTGCTGAACATTTTCCACCACATAAATGCACTGAACGCGACCGCGAAGGCGATTGGAAATACAAGGGTTAGGAGAACTGCACCCCCCGCCATTGTCATTGCCACGCCGTCGTTTTGGGCTAGTAAACTAGATGTTAATGCGATCATGTCAGGGTCTTCCTTAAAATGAAGTGATGGAAACGGTACACATTGCAAAGGCACTTGCCAGAGTTCCATTCTCTGTTTTCTGGCTGAGTCAGGTTGCCAATTTTCATTGGCAACTGCCTATGCGAGCACACATGTGCGAGAACAGAAAAGCATTTTTTTGATTTTCACACCAAAAATGTGTGCGGACTTGCTTGTCTGGGCTGATTTGCAGGTGACTTAGGGCGCAGAACCCAAGATTTTTCTGCATTAACGTTGCGCTGCTGTGGCAAGTTGCACGGCAGCCTGTTCTTGGGGCCGAATTCTGATTTAGCCTGTCCAATGTGCCGAAACCATGATTTTGAAATGTTCCGCACGTGTGTTTCGAAGATTTAACGTCGTTGGCGAAAATACGTTATGCATTTTTCCTCGAGGTTCCTGCAAGACGCATACCCCTTGGGAGGTGATACAGGAATGACTGTGGGTAGTATGATAGTCGGATCCGGTTGTTGAGGCGCACCCTTGCCAACTAAAGGTCCGCTGTTCTTCGGTTGGTTTAATTTTGGGTTGGGTAGTCGATTGATCAAAGTTGTAGTCAGAGTTTTGTACGAAAAAGTCATGTCGCGGATTGGCATGCTTGCCATATGCCTGTCGATAGGACAGACGCTTTCGATAGGACAGGCGCTTTCGATAGGACAAGGCCCATTGAGGGCACAGGGTTCGGGAAATGCTCCGGAAGCGGTGAGTTTTAACCGTGATGTTCGGCCGATACTCGCGGCTCACTGTTTTCATTGCCATGGTCCAGATGAAGCGGAGTCCGGTTTGCGGCTTGATCTTGCCGAAGGAATCGCTGACGCCTTTAGTGAGATGGACCTGAATGAGAATACGGGTTGGCAGCGTTTGATTTCGAAAGATCCTGACGAGAAGATGCCGCCCCCGGCACCGGGCAATGCGGTCAACGCTGAGGAACTTGCGGTTCTCAGGCAGTGGATCAGTCAGGGGGCAAGCTATGAACTGCATTGGTCCTACGTCCGCCCGGCACGGCCTGATGTGCCGAAAACTGACTTCGCAAAGCACGTCAGAAATCCCATTGATGCATTTGTGCTGCATAAACTGGGGCAGCAACGTCTGAGCCCGAGTTCTGACGCGACCCGTGAGCAACTGATCCGTCGTCTGTCCTTGGATCTGACAGGTTTGCCACCCACCCCAGCAGACGTCGATTCGTTCGTTGCAGACCAGCATCGTGATGCCTATGAAAAACTGGTTGATCGCTTGCTGGGATCAAGGCACTTTGGTGAGCGACTGGCGGTTCCGTGGTTGGATGCGGCACGCTATGCAGATACCAATGGTTTTTCCATCGATGATCATCGGGACATGTGGTTATGGCGCGAGTGGGTGATCAATGCGTTCAATGAGAACATGCCGTATGACCAATTTCTGACCGAGCAAATCGCGGGTGATCTGTTGCCCAACGCATCGGATCGACAGCGTCTGGCAACTGGGTTTCTTCGCAATAGCATGAATACTCATGAAGGCGGGACGCTGCCCGAAGAGTATCGCGTGATTTATATCGCTGACAAAATCAACACTGTGTCAACCGTGTTCATGGGACTGACCATGCGCTGTGCTCAGTGTCACAGCCACAAATATGATCCCATCACCCAGGAAGATTATTATCGATTCTTTGCGTTCTTTGATACCGCTCATGAACCGGGATCGGGTGCTGCGAACGGCAACACATCACCGATCCAAAGAATGGACGGCGTGTTAACGGGGCGTGAGCAATTCAAAGCGGATGTCAATGCCCGCATTGCAACCCTCAAACGTTATCAACTGCATCCACCCGAGTTGCTTCAGAACCGCATTCAGTGGGAGAAAAAGTTTCAGGGGGATCCGCCAGTCGCAATTGCTGAGGCACTGGCAACGCCTGTGGGGGCGCGTACTGACGAACAGTGGAAACAAATCAACAAGGAATTCGGAAAGACGACGCAGTTGATGAATCGGCATGTTTCCACCATCAATCGTGAAATCAAGGTCCTGGAAAAAGATCTGCAGGCGGCGCAGGCTTCCGTGATGGTGATGAAGGAAAAGGGGCCGCGGAAAACGTACGTTCTCACCCGTGGCGAGTACGATCATCCTGATTCGGACCAGCTTGTTGAACCGGGTGTTGCAGATGTGTTTCCCATTTTGAGGACGGAAAAAGCAGAACGTGGGAAAGTGAACGTGGTGGAGCCACAACGTGAGAAACTCGTGGCATGGAAAACAGCAAAGTGGATATGGGATTCGCCAGATGCTGCCACGGGCAATCAGGATAATGAGCCACGGTTCTTTCGATTTGTCATTGATCTGAAGAGCAAACCGAAGCGGGCAGACTTGAGGATGAGCGTGGACAATCTGGGGGTCACGTTTGTCAATGGTCAACAAATTGGGACAAGTGAGCCATGGATGACCCCGGCACAGTATGAGGTTGCCAAGCACTTGCGACCCGGGAAAAACGTGATCGCTGTCAAGGCTGTCAATCAAGGGGGAGCGGCAGGTCTGCTCGCATCATTGGTCCTTGATGGCAGCTTGCAATTTGGCTCAAGCCGAAAATGGCAGGTGTCGGCGGACAGCAAGCTTGCAGGGACGAATGACTGGACAATGGCTGACTATGACGCCAGTGGCTGGAGCGATGCCAGTGAGTTGGGGCCGATTACCATGGCACCGTGGAAATTTGCAACGCTTCTTGGGCAATCCGTGCCGACTGACCCAGATCGCCCCACTCGTCTGACACTCGCAAACTGGCTTGTGCGTCAGGATCATCCGCTGACTGCACGCGTCGCGGTCAATCGTTGTTGGCAGATGTTGTTCGGGCGGGGGTTGGTTTCGACACCGGATGATTTCGGTTCGCAGGGAGCCTACCCCACTCATCCTGAGTTGCTCGACTGGCTGGCAGTGGAATTTCGAGAAAGTGGTTGGGACATCAAGCAGTTACTGAAAACAATGGTGATGTCTTCAACTTACCGTCAGGCGTCTGCCGCCAGTCGGGATTTGTATGAACGCGATCCAGAAAACCGATGGCTGGCAAGGGCTCCGCGTTATCGCCTGTCGGCTGAGTTTCTGCGGGATGGGGCGCTTGCGATTTCCGGTCAACTGGATCCACGCGTTGGTGGCCCCAGTGTTTATCCAAGTCAACCGCATGGACTGTGGCGAGAGATCAGTCACTTTGGTTATGGGAACGCTTTCAGTGCTCAGGCGTTCTATCCCAGTGATGCCAGCGGGCAATATCGCCGTAGCATGTACACCTTTTGGAAACGCACCAGTCCACCACCTTCGATGATCGCTTTTGATGCGCCGACTCGTGAGGTGTGTGCGGTAAATCGCTCACGCACGAATACGCCGCTGCAGGCGTTGGTATTGTTGAATGACCCCAATTATGTCGCTGCAGCAAAGTCTCTCGCGCGATTGGCAATCGCAGAAGGAGGGGAATCAATCGGAGAACGGTTGGATTTCATGTTCCGTCGAGCGAGTTCGAGATTTCCTACCAGCCAGGAACGTCAGGTATTGAGTGACAGGTATGCGAAATCGCTCAATGCCTATCAAAACGATTCTGAGGCGGCTGAGGGGTTGGCAGGGGATAACCAGAAATTTGCCGCTTCGGAGGTCGCCGCTTGGACGGTGGTGGCCTCGATTATCTTGAATCTTGATGAAGTCATTACCAGGGAGTAATTGTCATTCCAATCATTGAGCAGATCAGTCGGGAACTCACGCGCCGGCAACTATTCAATCATGCCCGAAATGCTGTAGGGGCGGCCGCGTTGGCAACGTTGCTGGGTCAGGAAAATCAGGCAGCCGAGGCTGTCAATGAGATCGGTTTGGCTGGTCTTCCGCATCACAAGCCCAAAGCGAAGCGGGTGATTTATCTGTTCCAGTCGGGTGGGCCAAGCCACATCGATTTGTGGGACTATAAACCCAATTTGAAAACCATGCACGGAAAACCCCTGCCAGCCTCTGTCAAGGGAACTCAACGCGTAACAGGGATGACTGCTGGGCAAAAACAATTTCTCACAAATGCTCCGATCAAACCATTTCAGCAGCATGGGGAATGTGGACGGTGGGTCAGTGACTTGTTGCCACACACCGCAAAGGTGGTTGACGAACTCGCGATCTTAAAAGCGGTCCATACTGAGGCAATCAATCATGATCCCGGGATCACTTTCATCAACACGGGAAACCAGCAGATTGGGCATCCATCGCTCGGCGCTTGGCTTAGCTATGGATTGGGATCCGAGAATCAGGATCTCCCAGGGTACATGGTTCTGATCAGTCAGGGGACAGGGAAGAATCCCGGGCAGCCTATCTTCTCGCGTCTTTGGGGCAGTGGATATTTGCCAAGTAAACATCAAGGGGTGCGACTGCGTCCAGGCACTAATCCTGTGCTGCACTTGTCGAATCCCAACGGGATCGACGCGGAAATGCGTCGAGGGCAATTGAATGATTTGGCAATACTGAACGAGCGTCATTCGCAACTCACGGGTGACCCGGAAATAGAGGCTCGGATTGCACAGTATGAGATGGCCTATCGAATGCAAACGTCCGTGCCTGGGCTGACTGATATGTCAGATGAACCCGATGAAGTGTTCGAAATGTACGGACCTGATTCGCGCAGGCCAGGCACTTACGCCGCTAACTGTCTGTTGGCAAGGCGGATGATCGAACGCGATGTGCGATGCATCCAACTGTTTCATCGGGGTTGGGATCAGCATAATTCGCTTGTCACGCACTTGGGAAATCAATGTCGTGATACAGATCAGGCAAGCGCCGCATTGGTAGCTGATCTCAAACAACGCGGCTTGTTGGATGATACGCTGGTGATATGGGGAGGCGAATTTGGGCGGACTGCCTACAGTCAGGGTGGGTTGAATAGCGGCAGGGATCACCACGGTCGCTGCTTTAGCGTTTGGATGGCGGGCGGTGGTGTGAAGTCCGGCATGGAGTACGGCGAAACTGATGATTTCTGCTACAACGTTGCAGACGGTGCTGTCCATGTTCGCGATTTGAACGCCACGATCCTCGATTTACTTGGCATTGACCACCAGCGACTCAGTTTTAAATTCCAGGGGCTTGAGCAGCGTTTGACCGGTGTCGAACCAGCGCGTGTGGTACAAGAGATTCTTGCTTGAGTATCATATCGAATGTGTGTTCTGTCGCTGGTCACGTTTGAGCTCTCGTTCGCTGTTACCGCAGTGGTTCACTTGCGTACGTGAGGCTGATTCGCAATGAAGTTTAGAGTTGCAGCCGTGACATCTGTCTGCTCAGAGAGGCATGGCAGTTCCGATATTTCCAGTGATTTTAAATTGGATTCGTGCATGTTCTTTCGTTTGCTTCATTTCAAGTGCCCTCTTTTATTTGCGGCGATTGTCGTTCCTGTAGCTTGTTGGTTAACCCCCAGCAGTGTCCACGCGATTGAATCCGCTCGTCCGAATGTGATTCTGATCATGGTGGATGATCTGGGTTACAACGACTTGAGTGGGTTTGGACATCCAGAAATCAAAACACCCGTTCTGGATCAATTGGCGCGTGAGGGTGTTCGGTTGACCAACTACTATTCAGGTGCGTCGGTTTGCACTCCCTCGAGGATGGCTTTGCTAACTGGCTGTTATCCTGTTCGCATGGGTTGGAAGCAGGGAGTTGTCGGATACAAAATGGGGCTTCGTGATGGTTTGCATCCAGACGCGGTCACGATGGCTGAGGTTTTTCAAGCAGCTGGTTATGTCACTGCGATGTCAGGTAAATGGCATTTGGGAAGTGACTCGCCTTGCCGCCCGCATAGGCAGGGCTTTGATTCCGCTTATTACATAGACAAAAGCAATAACCAGACTCGTCAAGTCTGGCGGGACGATGAGGTTGTTGATGAAAAATTTGTCAATCGACATCTGACGGAGCAGTTTACAGAAGAGGCGGTGGGATTCATTAAGCAGAATTCTCGTCAGCCATTCTTTCTGTATCTGCCCTACACCGCGCCGCATTTTCCAGTGGAGGCACACCCCGACTGGAAGGGCACATCAAGTTTTGGAGCTTATGGTGATGTTGTTGAGGAGGTAGATGCTCGCATCGGGACAATTTTGGCGACGTTGACCGAACAGGGAATTGGTGAGAATACTATTGTGTTGTTCTGTTCTGACAATGGGCCACAGCCCGGTCAGGCTGCTCGCGCTTTCCCATTTCGTGGAATGAAATGGAGTGCATTAGAGGGAGGGACTCGAGTGCCTTGCATGATTCGCTGGACTGGGAAGATTCCAGCTGGAAGATCGACTGATCAGGTAGTGACGGCAATGGACCTGTTTCCCACTTTGTGCGAATTGGCTGCGATCAATTTGCAAGACAGTCTGGGGAAGTTACAGCGAAGGTCTGATCCGAAGAAAAACGTGGCGTTGCAGCATCTTGATGGACGGTCGGTTGCAAAAGTGTTTCTTGGGACCAAGGCTTCTTTGCCGGAACGGGAATTGCTTTACTGGCATGGGATGGGGGAATTGCAGGCCATTCGACAAGGTCCGTGGAAGTTGTTCCTTGACCGAAAAGCAACCGTATCAGGGCTTGGTGTCGATGGTCAATTGCCAGTCGATCAACGCGAAGCTTTGGAAGTGTTAACGCAGGGCAAAGGGCCTGTGTTGTTCAATCTTGCGGAACACAAAAATGAGCTTTTGGATTACAGCGTGCAGAGGCCTGGCATTGTCAAGCAATTGAGTGAACTCGCGGAACGCAAGTTAGATGAAACCAGACAGGGCACGGTTCCGTTGTGGCAGCCCGGGAAATGATCTCGTAGCGTCAAAGAGAGTACCCGCGATTGGGGACTGCATTCAGACAAAGCCAGTTGGACGCTGTACTCTATGTCTATTGTCGTTGGTGCAAATGGAGTTTTGTCGTTTTAATCAAGAACCTTGAGGCGAATGTTCTTGAATTCAACCACCATGCCGGGGTCATGAAGTTGAAGCTGCAGCATACCTCGTTTCAGTCGCTTGTTCTTGGGCAGGTGCTCGGTGAACTCTGAGGCAAGTTTGCCGTTGATGTAGAGCATGAAATGATTGTCCCGAGCAATGATGTGCACCTTGTTCCATTGGCCGAGGTGAATATCTGTATCCTGCAGTCCATCTTTGATGGGGGTAATTCGAGCCTGATCATTAACGTCAATGACAAGTCGGTCTCCCCGGAAACAGCGGTGTTCGGTTCTGCCTGGGGTGTGAAAATCCCATGCACCGAGAACTTGCTTTCCGATACCAAGGTGGCCAAGATCAGCGTGATAAGATTTGAAATTCCGTTTCTTGGTTGCGTCAGGGATCGCTCGGATGCTGACACCACTGTTTCCTTTGCCGGGAAAACGATAGCTGAATTTCAATTCCATATCCGCAATGTTTTCATTGCCTGCATAGTTCAGGTAACCACGCGTTTTTCCGCCGGTACCAGTGATGACTCCATCTGCGACTTGCCAGGAATCGTCACTGCCTCGCGGGGACGCTTTCCATCCATTGAGAGTTTTTCCATCAAAAATGGATTCAAAGGTCTTTTTGCTCGGTTGCTCTTGCCGTTCACCCTGCGTCCCCGCGGCTTGAGTGCGGCTGGGAACTTGCCATGTGACCAATGCCAAGCAGCAAATCATGGCTGTCGTCGATGTTAGGCAGGGTTCACCGGAGGGGCTCATTTCATGTTCCAAGGCAGAGGCGTAGGAGATGGAAGTGGTTTTTTGGGATTCAATGAATATGTGAAGTAAAAGATTGACGCGTTTGGGTAGTGTCTGCGACGCCTGGTACGTGTCGCTGTTACCTGTCCATCATAGCGAGTGAGCGGTAGATGGCCATCTGTTTTAATCACGATCGATGTCTGGGATGTTCGAATGCCAATTCCTTGGATCTTGTCAGGTTGATTTGGGTGAAGTGTTTTCCCAACGATTGGTTTCGTATCGCGTTTTGTGCTGTGTGCGTGAATCAACCGTCCTGATCGGCTAAACTATTGGTTGATCAATAAACCAATGAGGGCTGATTATGCGTTTCTTCAAAGTTTTCATTTTTCTGCTTGTCGTTTCAGTGTGTCACGTCGGGCGCGTTCAAGGGCAGCAGCCTCCGGTCACTGAAATCTACAAAACCTACGACGGGAACAATGATGGTGTGTTGGAGGCCAACGAAGTAGCTGGCAGCCGTTATGCAAGACAGTTTCCACGCTGGGATGTTGATGGTGACAAGAAGGTTTCAGCAAAGGAAGTAATTGCATTTCGCCGTCGGTTTGGAATTGCGGCTGATGGAACGATGTTGCGAACGCCTGCACAAAATTTGAACCCGAAGAAACTCGTGGTCCCGGCAATCGCCGACTTGAAACGAGTTAATAAAGGAGTGCGTCTGTCACGTGAAGATGCCCGCAACTCGGCATTTGTGCTTGGGACAGAGCCGCATGCCGTTGACGGAACGCAGTATGTCATCCTGACGGACCACATTGATTCTGCTTTCCTTGAACCTTTGCAGAAATTGGCAGCACACCATCAGGGACAAGTTGTGACCGTGCCTGACTTGGCTTTGTTGCACGAGCAGGGCAAACGATTTGCGGAACTGAAGAAGAATCTACAGGAGATTGGTCCTAAGTACGTTGCCATCGCTCCACGTCTGGATTCGTTTCGGGAGAATATGTTGATGGGAATGTGGGAGCTCTTGTCGACGTTAGACAGTGATCCTGAAATCGATGCATTCCCTGGGTTTCTGGTGGCGTCCAATGCAAACGCATTTTCCAAACTAATTCAGCAATCATTGAATCATGCTCCCGTTGCAGCAGCGAACTTGAAGCCCGTTGCTATCAGTCAGGTTCTGAGTGATGCCGAAACGAGATCTCTGCAAAAGGCTGCGATGCTGCGGGAACACTTTCGAAAACGAGATTTGGAAACGCCGATCGTAGCCATTTATGGGAAGAAGGCGAAGACAGCACCGCGGCTTGAGGGCGCACAGGTTTGGAATTTGGAAGCACCGGGTGGAGGCGAGTTCATTGAATCGTTCTCTCCGAAGTTGGACAGTAGGTTAAATGAATCAAACCTGATCATCATGCACGGTCATGGAGTCCCCGGGATGTCCTGTAGTGTCGATATTAAAGGAATACCCGCTAATCTGCAGGGCAAGGTTTTGATGACGGGTTCCTGTTTTTCCGCTTCGCCGAGAAAGTCAGATCTGCCGGAGATGCGTGACGCGCCTGGCGGTTACACCGTTGAAAAGCGTGATGCTTTTGTGCTTCGCGCCATCGATCAGGGAGCTCTTGTTGCATTTGGGCACCAAAGACTCAGTTCAGGTTTCCCGCATCTTTACCCTGTGTTGGAATCTTGGCTTGAGGGAAATACGGTCGGTGAGGGTTACCAGCAATTGTTGAATGGAATAATCAATCAAAAAGAGGTCACGTCCGGCGAGTTTGTGATACGTGAGAAAACGAAAAAGCCATCGCAGAATTCCTTGCTCTATGTTGTGATTGGTGATCCTGCCTTGCGTCCATTCGAGAAGTGAAATCAGCAGTCATTGTCGACATCCTTTCCATTGCAAATCTAGCGGATCCTTGCATCATGCGGTGGAATCCACGCTGGCCTAACGTTGGCACCCGACGGGGTGAGCTTGATCTCATTTGGACCTGCATTGAAAATGTTACCTGATTTGATCCAACAATTCCGTCGTGATCTTAAAAGGTTTGCTTTGATGTTCGGCGTGTGCGTTGGGTTGATGATACTCGCGCCGTTCGGGCATTACTTCGCTGCTGATCTTGAGTATGGATTTCTACGCGACAAGCGTGAGTTTTTCTTCGAGAGCGGATATTACCTTGGCTTCTATGCACACATTGTTGGTGCGCCGATCGCGTTTCTCGTCGGCACAATGCAGGTCAGTCGAACGCTTCGTGGGAAATGGCCTTGGCTGCATCGTTGGTTGGGGCGTTGTTATTGCTGTTGCGTTCTATTCGCCGCAACGCCAGGTGGTCTTGTAATGGGGTTGCGTGCATACGGTGGGTTGCCTTCGGTGTTGTGCTTCACTCTGCTCGCTGTGCTGACATGGATCTCAACTCTACTGGGATGGCGTTTTGGACGCCTTGGAAATGCCCGACTTCATGCAAGATGGATGCTACGCAGTTACTTGTTGATTTCGTCTGCGATTTTTCTCAGGCTTTTGTTTCCCTTGTTTGGCACCATTGGCTTAGCTCATCAGATGACCTATCAACTCTCCGTTTGGGCAAGTTGGCTGATACCTCTGTGCCTGCTGGAAGTTGGCAATTGGAGACGCGACCGGCATGCGATAACATGTGCGTTCGTAGCTAATCATTCAGAGTGAACTGTACAGCCTGTTCATTCTCGCTATTTTGCAGTGCACGTGAATCAGGGAACTTGGAAAGCAGGCGTGACTAACTGGGAACTCTCTCGCAGTTGTGCCCTGAGTGATTCCGGTGTGGATGAATGGATCAAGATGTTTTTGAAATGCCCGATTGCATATTGTTCGGGTAGCCGTTGGTGCTTAGCGTAGAGAGAAAAATTACCGCATTTCGCCAGCGTTTCGTGATCGATTGGGTTTCCACTGTGATGGAGCCGTAAGCACTTTTTGACAGCGTCGGAGTCGAGGCTCCGAAGAAAACCTGCCAAGGCCGGTTGGACTGCTGCTTGCGTTGCCTTGGAAGTTGATGCCGGATGATTCGTTTGCTGCGAGTCAGCGGGTGAGGCCGAGAGAAAGGCTAAATAGCCTGTTGTGAATACGCAGGTCAAAAGCAAAGCTTTTCTCATGGGAGACCCCTTCAGTGGTTGATTAGTTCCTGCCCCGAAACCAACTCAAGTCTAGGTCACAAATTGTGAGCTGGCCGGATTGATACTGAAGTATTTGATGAATTTGCTGAACCTGCAATTACGACGTCGTCTCGCATGTGTTGTTGCTCGCACATCCTGGGAAAGTCCCTGGGAAAGTCCCTGGGAAGAACAGGCAAAAGAGTGGGTTTTTATTAGGTTCTTTTCATCCGCAGCCTGAATTCGTTATGCTTCTTATCGTTTGGGTACGCACTCTCGGTTGGTTTTGCGACTTTCCGAACGCAAATGTTGTTTCACTT